>Ga0247723_1000234_pt1 | contig 36390 bp, 45 predicted proteins | sample MSEWelMarce5H_FC_FD_189079 | JGI IMG/M metagenome (GOLD analysis project Ga0247723, IMG submission 189079) | Subsurface sediment microbial communities from gas well in West Virginia, United States - MSEEL Well Study Marcellus 5H_FC | ecosystem: Environmental > Terrestrial > Deep subsurface >... | reverse complement strand
GCATTGATAGCTTTTTGAATGAGGGTATGACTAATTTTTGCAACTCTGCAAGAATCACATACAACTCAGGAAGTTCTCTTGTAGTTGGTATAGACCTTCTTTTTAAGAAAGCAGATGGTAACATCATCAAAGTTATTGAGAAACTTGACAAGGCTAATTTAGGTCTTGCCAATAACACAGACTATCAGTACACATTTACAAACAGTAAAATATTTACAATTTTATCTGAGGCTGAATTATTAAGACTGTATGACAATGTGCCTCGATTTGCAAAGGCTCAAACAATAATGGGCAACAGGTTGATGTACGGAAACTATGTTGAAGGATATGACTTGCTTGATGAAAATGGTGTTCCTATAAAATTTGAATATACAACTTCTTTGGTGTCTGAACCTATAGGAAATTCATCTATTGATGATGGACTCTCTAATGGTAACTATTCCATTGATGGAGCCGTAACTGTTACCAATGCTATAGTTACATTTGATTTAGCAGGACAAAGTTTAGTAGCAGGTTCTGCAATTAGTTTAAATGTAACTATAGAGCATTCTCAGTTTTCAGGAGATACACCTTTTCCAACTGAAGAAACGGGTAATATTGATTTAAGATTTTCATTCTTTTTATCAACTACCTATACTTCTGTGTATGCATTAGCTACAAGTATAGAGTTTCAAAATGCAATTGGTGATGCAAACATTCAAACAGTTGCTAATTCTTGTAATGGTACAACTTTTACTGATGCATTCAATTGTGAAATACCAAATAACTTAGATGCATTTATTAAAAATGCGAGTGGTATTAGTGCAGTTGGTCAAGCAATAGAGATTATCACAAGTCCGGGTAGTAGTGAAATTGGTTTACAGTTTCCTGCAATGAGATATGTAGATAATTTGGTTACTCCAACACAAACATTCTATGAATACTATCAAGTTACTTTTGCTCAAGCTACATTTCAAGAGATAGCAAACCCTCAGAGTTTACATAGCAATCGTGATTACGAGATTGGTATTGTGTACATGGATGAGTTTAATAGAGCAACAACAGCTTTAGTAAGTCCTAACAATACGCAGCATATACCATGTGGATTTTCTGCATTTAAAAATTCAATTCAAGTAACTATACCACCTACTCAGTTGCCTCCGGCTTGGGCGACAAGATATAAGTTTGTAATAAAGCCTGACGAAGAGAATTACGAGACAATTTATGTAAGTATTTTCTTTGAAGACCCTTTAACAAATAATGCATATTTTTTACTTGAGGGTGAGAATGCACGTAAGATTGAGGTAGGTGATAGATTAATTGTAAAAGCTGATTCAAGTGGTCCTACTACATCTTGTGTGTATGCTACTGTGCTTGAAAAATCTTCTCAGAGTTCAGATTTTATTGAGATACCAAGCGACTTAGACCCTACTGTTTTTATTCCTATTCCTGCCGGAGTTTACATGAAAATTAATCCTAATAGTTTTAATATTGTTCAGGACCAACAAGCTATTATAGCACCCGGTACATTAAAAGAGACTGAAGGAAGAGGAGGACCTTGTCCTGTTTTGTTTTATCCAATGAATACTGCAAGAACAGCAGGATTTGACCCAATAAACCCCCTTTGGGAATTTGAAGATTATGATGTTCCTGCAGGTAGTCGAATACTTCTTTCTATAAAACAATGGAGAAATGGTACAGGTAGTAGATGTGAGGAAAGAAGAAATACATTAGAAAAAACTATTATATCAGGAAACTCATACGATAATATGTATGATTGGTTTATTGGTGAAAATATAGAGCAGTTTTTAAATGATGGAGTAAGATATGCAGGAGGTGGAAATTGTATTCCTGACAATGAATTTATACCGGGAACAGGAACATCTGTGATACCAACTGCTTTATGTACTAATTATTATCAATTTTATAGAAATCCTACAACTAACCAACTTCAGTTAATTATAACAGGTACGTTTCCTTGTTCAGGCACTAATATTGGTAGAAGAGTTGACAAGGAATCAAATGTAGAGGTTAATATCACTGTATTCCGTTCAGATAAAACAATAATATTTGAGACACTTCCATCAGATGCTTTGCCTGATGTATTCTTTGAGAATGAGATGTCATTTGCAATTACAAATGGCAACCACATGGGCAATATCCAAAACCAAGATATTGCATTAGGATTGCCGGCTATTGTAGATACAAAGTTTTTCAATTGTTTTGCATTTGGTAATGGAGCAGAAAGTTATAAAATAAGAGACTCAATCGTAGGCAACTCTTTCAATCTTGGTAATAGAGTAACAAGCGTATCTGCTCAGGACTATAAAGAGGCTGATAGATTCTCTGACATTACATATAGTGGTGTGTACAGTGCTGAATCAAATGTAAATAAGTTAAATGAGTTTAACTTAGGATTGCTCAATTATAAAGTATTAGAGCCTTCATTTGCAGATATTTATATTTTAGATGGTAGAGCAAATGACATTCTTGTTTTGCAAGAAGACAAAATATCTTATGTACTATCCGGAAAGAATTTAATATCTGACTCAACAGGAGGTGGTGTTATAGCTTCTGTGCCTGAGGTATTGGGAAACCAAATTACACGTACCGAGAAATATGGTATTAGTTTTAACCCTGAGAGTTATGTTCAGTGGGGGTACGATAGGTTTTTTACTGACGCAAAAAGAGGTGCTGTCATTCAACTAAGGGGTAACTCATATTCAAATGATGAACTAAAGGTTATCTCAGAAATGAACATGAGAACTTGGTTCAGAGATGAGTTTAACGAATCATTTAATACTCAGAAACTTGGTGCTTTTGACCCTTACATGAATGAGTATGTACTATCAAGCAATGATATTGAATTGCCAAGTAATCCTCAGTGTTTGGATTGTGGTATTTCTCAGACATTTACGCTAAGTACTTTAGATGAAGAAATAAAAACATTTTCATATTGCGTAGACTTAGGTCCTGTAGTTGGTCTTGCTGATGTAAACTATAGTGTTTCAGGAATGAGTGCAGGTGCCTCTTTCGAAATAATTGTTGATTATGATGGTGTTGTTGACACCACAGGATTTGTATCAACCAATGGTGTAATAACTTTTGACAAAAATAATGTAGCAGTAGAGACAGTATTACTTACAGTAAATTACATAGGAGACCTTTCTCTTAGCATCCTTGCAGATTGTTGTAATGCTGCAACTTTAAATGTAGTACAGATTGTTTTAACAAACGATTACGAGTCAGGAGACACAGTTCATACACAATACAGATATGTTGATGGAGCCTTTACATCTCCATTGCAGTCAAGTCTTGTTATATTCACTTCAGGAACAAGTACACCACTTGTATCAAGATATAATCTTACAACAGATTTTGTAGGTACGGGAGCGTTCCCACCTGCAGGAAGTGTAGTAAGATTGATTTCAAATCAATTTGCTACTGATACATTTGTGTTTAATCCGGCAGAAGATAGTTTTCAATACCATGTTTCGGATACTCTTTATGGAAACAATAGTGTAGATTTGAATACATTATTAGGATTAGCTACTACTGCCACACCTAATTTAGGTGGAGGTTCTGTTAATTATGCAGAGTTTATAGTCCCTACTCTTGAGAATTATTTATATTTGATATGGGATTTTAGAGAGGCAACACCACTTGAGTTATGTTTTTCAGACATGGATTTATTTGATGTATGTTGTATATGTGTTGCATCTGAAACTTTGTGTTATTCAAATTTAAGTGCGTTAGATGTGTGTTGTAACTGTTCAATAGAATAAATTAAATAAAAATATAATGGCAACTTCAGGAACTTATTATTTAAATGCTGCATCTCTTGCTTTGGCAACTGCAGTTTACACTGACGCAGGACTTACTACATTGGCTCCGGATGGATTTTATTCAGACAATAGCATTGTTAGAGAACAATTGTTAGGTGTATTGCAAGCACAATCATCTTGTCCAACTTGTGGAACAATGGTAACTCTTTGTTATTCAACAATAGATGAAGCTGATGCTTGCTGTAACTGTGTAATAGCATAAATAAATAAAGATAAAAATGGCAATATCAGGAACATATTATTTAAACGCTCCTTCGCTTGGTTCAGCAACATCTGTGTTTGATGATGCAAGTTTAACAATTCTTGCAAGTGATGGATTTTACTCTGACGGAATTATAGCAAGAGAGCAAGTAAGTGGTGTATTGTTACCACAGCAAACGTGTCCATCTTGCGTTTCATACAATTGTGTTGAAGGAACTTGTACAGACCCGGGAGATGGTACCGGAGAATACGCTACATTAGAAGCGTGTGAATTAGCTTGTTCTCCTCCTCCGCCAACAGGATATGAGTATAGATTATATGGATACGCTGCTGATACCGCTGATGCTTGTGGACAGACAGGCACTTATGTGTCATTAGGTTCACCTGAGTTGACAGTTTGGTCAGACTCTCCAACTTTAGCCGGTGTAACAATATTTTACAATGTCTATCCGCCTTTATCCTCTCCATACATTAATGGTGCTATTGGTAATGGAGATAGGGTATTATTTGCATTGGCATCTAACACTGCTGAAAAGTGGTCAGGTTCATACAATAATACAACAGGAGCCATATCAAGTAACGTAGATTGTACTCCGTAAATAATTAATTATGCCAAATTATACATTGTCATATAGCGATATGGTAGGAGGATGGGTATCCTTCTACTCTTATTATCCGGATTGGATGATAGGAATGAACAACTATTTCTATACATTTAAGGGAGGAGACCTATATAGGCACAATGTAAATGCAAATCGTAACACTTTTTATAGTCCTTGGTGGGTTAAGGTAGGTACCCCAAATAATGCCTATACTCCATCAACACTTCAAAGTGTATTCAATACAGCACCGCTTGAGAATAAATTATTCAAAACAATAAACCTTCAAGGAGATGCAAAGTGGTCTGTAACTTTAGAGACAGATTTGCAGTTCTCCGGATTTATAGAGGCAAATTGGTTTGAGAAAAAGGAAGCAGCTTTCTTTGCTTTTGTTAGAAACAATACAATAGGTGAGTTCGCTCTTAGGAGTGTAAATGGTATAGGACGAAGCCAAAGTGTTGTAGGTGGCAATGTAATCAACTTTGCTGTTCCTATTTCTATAGGGAGCATTATCAGCATTGGTGACTACCTATACTTCTCTCCGCCTCCATACACTACACCTGTGCTTGCAGGTAGAGTTACAGCTATTACTATTGACCTAATCAACTCTGTAAACCAATTGACTATAGACACAAGTATAGCAGGCACTACGCCTATACCAATACAAGATGCGTTCTTCTTATACGTTAAGAACTCAGTTGCTGAGTCGCATGGAGTATTGGGTCATTATTGTACATTTAATATAGAGAATACGTCTACAAGCAAGGTTGAATTGTTTGCAGTACAGTCAGATGTAATGAAAAGTTTTCCGTAAATTTAATATCTTTGTAAGTATATGGAATTATATATACGAGAATTAAAAGAAAGCGATTACGATGACATTCTTGTAGGGTGGTGGAAGCAATGGAAATGGGAGCCTCCACAAAGAGATTTCCTTCCTAACGATGGTAAAGGTGGTATAATTGTTTACGATAATGAAACTCCTGTATGTGCCGGATTTATGTACCTAACTAATTCCAAGGTAGCGTGGGTAGATTGGATTATATCAAACAAGGAATATACCAAGAAGCCACAAAGAAAAGACGCTATTAAGTTATTGGTGTCTTCATTAACGGATATATGTAAGAAAACAGGTAATAAATATAGCTACGCATTAATTAAAAACCAAAGTCTTATAGGAACGTATGAAGAACTTGGATATATTAAAGGTGATTCTTACACAGCAGAAATGATAAAGATATTATAATATGGCAATCGCAACAAGTACAGCAATCGCAGCCGCTTCATTAGCAGCAACAGCAGCATCAACAGGTATGTCTTTTGCTCAAGCAGGCAAACAAAAACAAGCACAGCGTAATGCAGAGCGTGATGCTGACCAAGCTATGCAAGAGGCACGTAAAAAATTAGAAGTTAACTTTTATGATAGCTTAGCTATCCAAAAAGAACCATACGAGTTAGAAAGAGAGGCATTGCTTGCTCAAGGTGCTCAAGCTATACAAGCAGGAGTTGAGAGTGAAAGAGGTGCAGCAGCTACTGCAGGTCGTATTCAAATGGCTCAGCAAGAAGGTCAAGCAGGCGTAAGAAGTGCATTTGGTCAAGAGTTAACAGCACTTGAAAAGTTAAGTGCTCAAGAAGAAAGTCGTCTTCGTGATATTGGTGCTCAATTAGATTTGGGAGAAGTAGAAGGTGCTCAATTGGCTGCAGCAAACGCACAAGAATTACGAGCACGGTCAATGGAACAAGGTATGCAAGGAGTTACAAGTTTAGGTAAACAAGCTGTATCTTATATACCATTATTTGGAGGTAAAGATGCAGTAACACCTGATGTAAATTTAAGTAATATGAATTTTAATTCATTACAACAACCAAGCAATCAACCAATGAATTTTAATTCATTGCAACAACCAATACAATTCAAGCCGCTTTTTCAAACTCCATTTCAACAACCATTTTCATTAAATCCATTTTTACCAACAAATTAACCCATGGCTACATATTATAAATACGCAGAGCGTGGTGCAGATAGCCAAGTAAATTGGGCTGAGGTAGGCAAGAACCTTTCCGATATGCTTTCTGACGAAGTAAAAATTCGTGAAGAAAAAAAGGCAGCATATGAACAAGCCTATCAGGATGACATGAAAAACCTATACAACAACCCTCAGGGGGGTGGTATATGGGGAGGAAATGATACTATAAATAATTTTTCTCATGACATGATTGCACAAAAAAAGATAGATTACGACCTATTAAAAAGTGGCAAAATGAAACCAAGAGATTATACATTAAGAACAAATAATTATAATTCTCAAACAGAAACATTATTTGAAGTAGCTAAAACATTAATTTCTACACGGGAACAAAGAATAAAAGAATTTCAGGAAAATAAAATATTAGGTATAGATATGTCTAACCTAAATGATGCTTCAGCATTTACTGATTTTTCAAAAGCAAAAATTATCATTGACCCATATTCTGCAAATTTAAATCTTGGAATATATGAGATGAAAAATATTGATGGTAAAGATGTGCCTGTACTAACAAGAAATATGACTGCAAATCAATTAAAAGCGGCAGTTGGAACCGTTACTCCGGTTATAGATGTTTCTACACAAGTTGCAAAAGCAGCAGACAATCTTGGTCAAGTTGCTATAGATATTGTAAGTCTACCAAAAGAAAGTATATGGGGAGAGATTAAAAGTTTAAACGGGATAAATTCATTTGTTCAAGCATGGAATTCAAATCAAAATAAAATTCAAACATTGCATCCTGAACTTGGAGATTCAATTAAAAAGATTGAATCTGCAATTGATAGTAAAATACAATCTATAATTCCACAAGGACCTGCACAGACAAGTGCATTTGAGAAGTATTTAGGTATTAGTGCAGGTGATTATACTACTAATGTAGAAGAAGCTAAAAAAGACCCGAGTAAAGTCCTTAAATACATAGACCCTGAGTTAAAGATTTGGACAATAGACCCTAATGGACCTAATTATAAAAAGCAGGTTGAAGAACTAAAGGGTGAAATGAAGAAAGACTTATATGTTCAATTAGATAATATAACAAAGTCATCTGTTATGCAATTAAAAACTGCAGCAGCAGCAGGTGGTGGCAGTAATGCAGCCGCTATAAAAGATAGGAACGAAAGAGAAGAAGCAAAGATTTTTGCAGATATTGTAAATAATGTTGTAGAAGGTAAGAATAGAGAACAAAACTTAGCAGCGATAGGAAGTAAAGTTCAAGGTATTGTTACAGAAAAAGATGGAGTGTACAGCATTCAATTACCAAGTCAAGTAAATAGTGTTACCGGTGAATCTATGGTGTCTGCACCTACTATAATAAATACTAAAGGATTATCTAAAACAGATGCAGCAAGAAGATTAACAAATATATTAAATGGCTTGTTGGACGTACCTAAAAGATTCAATGAGCCTTATGTATATGATTATTTAATTAAAAACGATGAAGTCATTCCGGATGAAGCGGCAGTAACAAATAGTCTAATACAAAATCGGGCATTCCCTGAACAAGGACAAGCACCACTAAGTCCAATTAGTACATCTAAATACAACCAACCTACTACTCCAATTAAGAAATAATTATGGATGAGCAAGCATTAAATGACGCATATAATTTGTTTACTCGTCAGGGGTACAATGGAACTATAGACCAATTTAAAAAATTAATATCTACTAATAATCAGGCATTATATGATTCTTATCAAATATTTAGGTCTGAAGGATACAATGGTGAGATAGATAATTACAAAGAACTTATTGGATTAAAAAAAAAAGCATCTTCTTCAGTTTCTGCACCCGATTCAGAGGTTGGTATGGAAGATTCACAGGTTGGCTTCGACTTTTCCCCACTGACTTTTGAAGCACCTTCTGTATTAACTCCCAAAAAACAAAAGGAATATATTGAAGAGCAAAAAGGAAAGCCTGCTCCGGTAGTTGCTCCGGATACTACGCCTAAAGAACCAACAGAATCCGACTATTTTGAGGGGGCGTTTGGTAATGTCCTGAGAGGATTTGATAAAATTGTACCATTAGGATTGGGTGATTTTGTTGATGATATTTCACGCTCTGTTGCATCCGGGTACCGACAAGGTACAAAACAAGAAGAGGCAACAAAACTTTTTTTAAGTGGTGCAAAGTCTACTCCTGAAGAAATAGAAAAATTTATTGAAAAAAATAAATTAGCTAAGCAACTATCACCATCAGAAGAGTTACAAAACTACAACAAAATATATGAAGAAGAGGGGCGTGGTGTTTGGGGGTTTCTAAAAGGAATATTTAAAAACCCAACAGCGTTAGCCGAAATGGTTGTTAGTTCAGCAATAAATATGGCTACCAATACTGATGCTTTAACAACAGGTGCTGCAGCCATAGGAACAGGTGCCGGGATTGGTGCAACTACAGGTGCAGGTGCAGGAACAGTTGCACTTCCTGTCATTGGAACAGTTGGTGGTGCAGCAGCAGGGGCTGTTTTAGGAGCAGGAGCAGCAGTGCCATATGCATTTGGATTAGCAAGTAGTGTTGTAGAAGTTGGGTCAACATTTGCTGATGGATTGGAAGAGCAATTGGGAGAACAAGAAATGACCAAGGAAAATGTAAAAGCCATTCTTGAAAATCCTGATAAATTAAATGAAATCAGAAACAAAGCCATTGCAAGGGGTGCAATTATTGGTACTGTTGATGCATTTACAGGTAAATTAGCAAGCAGTGTTGGTGCTAAAATATTGACTAAATCTGCAGCAAAGTCAGCAACGGGAGCAGCTACAAAGGGTGCTGTTGTAAAAGCTACTGCAGCAGGTTCGGGAGTTGAATCTATTGGTGGGTCATTTGGAGAAGCTGCAGCAAGAGGGGCTATTGGTCAAGAAATGGATACCGGAGAAATCTTAATGGAAGGTGTTGCTGAATTACCGGGTGGTGTTAGGTCAACTATTCAAGCAAGATTTGCAAAGCCATCTTATAAAGTAAATGGAGAAAAGGTAACTGCTGAGCAGGTTGATGAGTTAATTGATACAATGAGTCCGGCTGATTTAGCTAAGACTAAAATTGAAATCAAGAATGACTACGCAGGTCGTGAGTTTAAGATGCAAGATAAGATTGTTACGAACTCAATTAAAGAGCAAGTAAGGCAGGGTAATCCTGAATTGAATGAACCAAGTTTAAATGCTATTACTCAATTAGAAAAAGATTTAAAAGGATTAGAAGGCAATACCACTCAAACCGGTAAGGATAAAGCCGCAGCAATTAGAACTCAGATTAAAAACATTCAAGAGAATCAATTGCAAGAAGAGGCAGTTGCTGAAACTGTTGTTGCAGAGACTCCTGAGATTGCTCAACAAAGAGTAGACCGGATTGCTGAGATAGAGACTATTATAACTAATGATGATGCAAAAATTGAAAATCCATTATTAGAAGGTATTAGACCTTTATTACCTGCTGAAAGAACTGAACTACAAACAGAATTAGAAACCCTTAAATCAGAACAAGATGCCATTCAAAAACAAGCAACAGATGAAGGCGTGCTACGCACAGAACAACCCGAAATGGGATTGCAGCAAATGGGCGAAGGAAACGTCCAACCTGAAGGAGTTACCGCAGGGACCGAAGAAGTCATCGCTGATGAGGGCACGCAAAAAGTAAAACCAATAGTGTCTTTACAGACACAAACAGAAGAAGAACAACTTGCTCGTATGGAAGAGATGTTTGCTGAACAGGATATTCCTGAAGCACCTCCTGTAAGTCAAGGTACATCTGTAACTAATAAACCTGCATTAGACCAAGTAAAGTCAAATCTAAAAGATACCAATAAAATATCTATTGTTGATTCAGCACAGAAGGTTCTTACAACGCTGCAGTCTGTACTTCCAAACTTTGACATTGTTATTCACGACAATGACGGTAGTTATGTTGCAGCTATGGGTTCAATAAACGCAAACACTGAGTCTGCAGGTAATTTTTCATATGTTAAAAATCCTGATGGAACATACGTTGGTCGAATAGACATTAATTTAAATAGAGCAAACCAAAGAACTGTAGGTCACGAAGTGGCTCACGGTATTATGCTTAAAGCATTTGGTGAGAATCCTGATACATTTAAGACTTTTAAAAACAGAATAGCATCTGTTTTAAATGAAGGTTCAAATAAGCAATTGTCAGACTTTGCAAGTCAATACGCAGAGATTGATTCATACGAAGAGTATCTTGCTGAGTTAACTGCTGCATTAGAGCAACAAGAAGGTAAAATAGATACTACTACATTTCAGAAGATAGCTGCTTTAATTAATGAGTTGGTATCCCAAATTACTAATGGAGCATTTACTCCATTTCAAGACATCAAGGATACTAAGCAAGCAGTTGAGTTCTTTAAAAATATATCAGAATCAATACGTAAAGGAGAGGCTATAAAGACATCTGATATTGCTGCGATTCAAGAAGGATTGTCTGTAGCCATTGGTAGTCCAACTACTATTACAAGCAAGGCTCAGAAAGCTACTCCATTAACATTCCCTAAAACTCCACTGCCATTATCATTTGTTACTGAAGCAGATAAAATTGACATCAATGCTTTAATCAAAGATATTGCAGACAAGAAGCAAAAGGTTTGGTTTTGGATGGCTGACCAATTAGGTCGTGGCAATTACTACGATGAAGTTGTAGAAGGCGAGCACTACTTAGATGCAGGTCCGAGTTTTGCATTAGACCCGGAGAACAGAAGCAAAGGTGTCTTATGGGCAAGTGGTCTTCCTGAAAAAACATTAGCAAGGCAAATTAATGAAGCTGATTATATATTCTTTATTAGTGGCTCACCTGAAAAGGCTAAGCTATTTAACAAAAGAGTTCTTAATTTATTAGAAGAGAGAATCAATAAGACATCAAACTTTAATGCATTCAAAGATGCGATTAATAAGTTTGAGAAAGAAACTGTAGAGTTAAAAACCATGAGAGACGCACTTGATGGTGCAACCTCATTTAAAGAACTTGCGGATAGTCCAAAAAGAAAGCCATTCCTTTTAGCACTTGGTGAAGTAGCAGCGTTAAAGACTACGCCTGCCGGCTCATTAAAAGAGTTGTTAGGTTCATTTAATGCTTTCATTGATTATAATGAATTAAGAGATGGCTTCTATAAAGAAAACGGGTTCACTCAGAATGACATTATGCTTGTTGGTAAGCCAACAGGGTTAGGGGGAAAGGCTCCGCATTCTACTTACGAGTTTGCTATTCGTGGCGAAGTTGTTGGTGTACCTGACAAGAAGGTTGACTCTTGGAATATTATGCCTGAATCATTAAAAGATAAATACCAAGGTGTAATTAGCGGAAAGGAGTCAAAGACAAAGAGTTTGCAGACTAAAGTTATTGCTGCTGAAACAGGAGTAGTAAGAGGTCTTGAGGCTCAAAGAAAATCAAAGGCTCAAATAATTGGTCGTAATGCACAACTATCTGCCACTGCAAAATTTAATTTAGATTTAGCAAAAGAGATGGCTAAAAATAAAATGTCCCCTCTCGATATTAGATTGGCTACAGGTTGGGAAAAAGGACTTGAAGGTAAGTGGAGATACGAGATACCTGATGGAGAATTTAAAGACATTGATATTGATGATTTAAAAAGAGAAGAATCTTCTGAAGATGGTTCAATTATAAAAGTATCTACGCTTTCTGATATATTTAATGCTCCTGATTTATATCAAGCATATCCTGAAATTAAAAATATTAAAACTGTTTTTAAAAATTTATCTCCATTTGAGAATGGCTCATACAATATATATACTAATACAATTACTATAAATGAAAATTTATATAAAAAAAATAAATCTGAAGCAAATTTAACAATGCTTCATGAAATTCAACATTATATTCAAACTAAAGAATTTTTTGAAGGAGGTTCAAACCCATCGTATGCTCCAATTATGATGAATTTTGTTGTAGAGGATTTTAAAAATAAAGTAAATGAACAGTTAAAAAAATATAATAACATAAAGAAATTTTTTTCTGACGATAATAATGCAATTAAAAATGCAAAGGAACTATATAAATTTACTAAAGAGCGTTATTCAAAAATTAATGAGTTGCTTCTTCATAAAGATGAAAAATCAATAAAAAATTCATATAAAGATATTGGTAGAAGATTTAATATATCCGATTTACCAACTGAAAATATTTTAGAAAATAGAAAGGCAGATGGTTTTAATCTTTATATTCGAGTAGCAGGAGAAGTTGAAGCAAGAAATGTTGAATACAGAAATAAACTAACTCCTGAGCAAAGAAGAAAAACTCTTTTGTCTGATACAGAAAACATTGATAGAGAAGACCAAATCTTATTTCAAAATAAAGATTTATTATTTACTGAAGATGTAAGTAATATGAATCAAAAATATCCTGTTTCAAAATCTCAACTTACAGATACAAATAAAATATCTAAATTAATAAAAGACGCAAGAGCACAAGGCTTTTCTGAATCAGTAATTGAAACATTCTTACAAAGAAAGGGTCTTAGTTCGGAACAAATCAGTACAGCAATGGGTAAAGTAATACCTGCTGCAGGTAAAATAGATTTATCTGAAGAAATACTTCCGGGTTATAAAAAATTAATGGCTAAGATTGATTTGCTAATCAAAAGTGGTGAATCATTAAAGGCATTAGTTAGTGTATTAAAAAATTCTAATGAGTATATAAATGCTACTGATATTCAAAAAGAAAAGTTAGTACGTGACTTAAGAAAAAAACTTGGATTAAAAGAGAAGTCGGCACCATTGGCTCAAAGAATTATTGGAGCGATAAGAGATGTCACCAAGATTACAATGAGCGAAAAGAATTTGCTTAAAAAACAAATTAAAGACTTAGCAAGAGGAGCAAAAAATGCAAAAAATGCTTGGGTAAAAATTAGTTCAGACTTATCTAAAGAAATAAAGGCACTAAAAACAGCAGGAAAAATAACTGATGGTCAAGTCAAGGATGTAATACGTAAGTTTAGTAAGGTTAATATGTTCAGTCAAAAGTCAATTGACTCATTTATTGACTATATGACTAAAGTATTTGCTAATGCAGAGTATGCAGCTAAGTTAAGTGCAGCAAAAAATCTAAAGAAAGACATTTCGAAACTATCTAAAAACAAAGAAAAGAATGCGAACCTCAGAGACTTAGGCAGTAAGTTTATAAAGATTGACCCAACGATGGTTGAGGATATTGATGCTTACAATGACATGGCTTCAAAGATTAAAGAAGCTATTAAGGGGTCAACAATACGTGGAGCAAAAGTAAAGTTTGCTGACACTGTTAATATTGAGAACGCAACTGAGTATATCAACAAGACTATTGAGGCTCAAGACGAAATGATGCGTCAACAAAAAGTTGATGAAATCCAAGAATTGATGGGTGTAGATGTATCAGACTTGAGTTATGATGATATGATGCAGTTGTTGGACAGCAAGGAGCCAATAACAAAATACAATGAAGGCATCATACGTAGTACCATACAGAAAATGTTTAACATTTACTCAACTTTAATTGATACTACATTAGATACCGGCAAAGACCCATTCACTGACGAGGATATAGATATTACCAAGAATAAAAGAGACCTGATTAAAAGGTTTATGGATATGGACTTGACAGTGTTAAGTCCAAAACAAGCATTACAGGCAGTTGATGCTCTTGCAAACTTCTTTCAGAATCGTTCTACTGCAAAGATGGAAGCAATTCTTGCTGAGTACACAGGCAATGCTAACGCTAAAAAATTGGTAAAAGAGGGAATTGTTGCTCAACCATTAAAAAAATATTGGTCTCCTAAAATAGGCAGATTCTTAGGTGAGCAAACCACAAACTTGAATATTCTTTTTGAAAGAATGTTTAAAGGTTTTAGCCGTGGAGGTAAAGTTGAAGATGCATCCGGTGTTACAATGCTGAAGAACAACAAGTCAATGGCTCAGAGAGAATCTAATAATATTGTAGAGAAATACATTGCTCAGTTCTATAATAAAACTGCTAATGGAGAGGCTTACAATAGCGAATACAATAGCACCGAACGTGGTTTAGCAGCATTTATGATGAGAAACATTATAGGTACTGAGAAGCAGATGCAAGCTGAGTTTAACCGAAGGAAAGGTTTGGTAGAACAATCTATTAAAGTCCTTTCAGAGGGTAATGAAAAAGAAAGAGCAAAGGCTGAATTGTACCAAACTGTTTACGACAATTTAATAGGTCCTTCAAAAAGTTTTAATGAAAATCAAAAACAATCTGATGAAGCTACCAATATACAACAAGTAAAAGATAGAGTAGATAAAGTAAACTTAGAAGGTATTGACTTTTGGAACAAAGAATGGGCAGATAAATACGAGCAATTATCAGACGTATCTGAGAACATATATAATAAAGTTTTAGATAAAGATTTGAATTATACTCCGGATAAGTTTGTTAAGTTAAGTACAGAGACAGGTACTGTAGAGTTGAGTAATGATGATTCAGCGTTCCATAATAATAATGGAACTATTTACAAAAAAGAAACAGGAGTGTTAATGACTGCTGTTAAACCCGATAAACTACCAACTAATCCGAAGAGCGGAGAAACAAGCAGGTATATTGACTTGTCGTTTGATAAGAATAATTCAAACTCAATGTATGATGCACTTGTAGATATTGGCACTGCCGGACCTATCAGACAAATCGAAGGATTCTTGAACTCTCCTGACTTTAAGAAGATTGTTCCAACAGCAGAAGATGCTAAGATTTTAAAAGAAAGAATCCAATTGTATGTTGGTAATATCAGAAATAAGAATCCATATTCTAATGATGAATTATCAAGCATGGTAAGAGGATTAAATAGAATAGCAAGCATTGGTGTAGGGCAGGCATTGGGTGGTGTATTCCAACCGGTAAAACAAATGATACCTGTAGCTATGAACACTCTTATCAATGCAGGTAATTTAGATATGGGTGCAATATTTGACAGTGCAAAAAATTCATTTATAAACCGAAGTGGATTTGCTATATCAAATAGAGGTATTGAATCACAAGCACAGGTTGAATCTCTTAATAAGTTAATTGATGAGGCTTCTAAAACCAAGGGAGAAAAATTAATTAAAAACATAGAGAAATTAAATAATTGGTGGTTAGAAAAATTCTTGGTAAAACCCGATGTATTTATTGCAAGAGCATCTTGGATGACATACTATGAGCAATCTCTTAAGAAGCAAGGTATAGACCCAAAAGGTATTGACTACAATACTCATGAGGTAAATCAAGAAGCTGCTGAATACGCACAACGTATGGTAGATAGACAGCAAAACGTATCCGACTCAGACTTAGCAGGTAAGATGTTCTCAAATAAAGAAGCAACAAATCAATTGTTTGTTAAGATGCTACAGCCTTTTGCAAGTTTTAGAATGAACCAATCAGCAAGATTCGGTTCTGACCTTGCAGTTATTAATGATAAAACTGCCACACCTGAAGATAAAAAAATTGCAATAAAATCCTTAAGTGGATTTGCAGTTGAGATGGCTACGTTTAAAATGATTTCTGCCGGCTCTGCTATTTTATTAGGTTCTGCAGCAAAGTGGTTAATGGGAGATGATGAAGATGAAGATGATTACAAAAAAAGAGTTAATAATGTTATCAAAGGACAGGTAACAAGTTCCTTTAATGATGTGGTATCTCCTTTACCAATCTTAGATAAAGCCTTTCAAACAGGAGGTAATTTCTTGACAGAAACCATGTTGGATATTCCAAAAGAAAGCGTGTTCTCGATATATGAGGTGCCAAAACAAGATTATATTCAGAGTCTTGGTTTATTTGGTATTGCCGCAGACAGAGCAGGTCAGCTTTATGACATTACTAAATTGTCAACTACAGGAGAATATGTTGATGATTTTGGAAACAAAAAGACAATATCAGAAGAAAAACAAAAAGCATTAGCTTACTTAATTGGTCCTGCTATTTTGTCAAATGTAGGCTTGGCTCCTGTGGAAGTAAATAGTATTGTAAGAAACTCTATAAAGAATGCTAAAAAAGGAACCTCCGGTGATGGTGCTTTAACAAGAAGTGCATTAGAGCGTTGGGGTTCAAGTATTGACTTGTCAAAAATGTCAAAAGTTGCTGAGTTTATAAAAAGCAAAAAAGAAGAACTATCCGGGAAAGGAGACTTAGCTGAGAAAAGAGAATTTAGAAAGGAGTTAGAGAAAGATTTGCTTGGTAAATACGAGGATAAGGCTCAGATGAGAGGAGCGGACCCTGAGTTATATAAAAAGAACTTTGGAGCAGAGTCTGATTGGGTAAAGAAAGGATACGCTGCAGAGGAAATATTGGAAGCTAAATTCAATACTATATTAAATAAGAAGAAAAATTTAATTAAAATAGAAGAATTGAAGAAACAAAAATAATTAAACGTACCTAACGTACTTAAATTCTCTCTGCTTGTCGTAGTAGACCATCAACTCAGCATCATTTTCGGAACCCAAACGGGGAGGGCGACCTCCCCATTTAATGTCTCCGTACAGGTTTTTTGCTTTGCCATAAATAATACCATCGTCACACGCCCATATAATGACCGGAGAGAGACGTTTGTCTGTTAGCTTCACTAACTTCTTGGCAGAGATTGGAAGCGGATACGCGTCACGTATTGACCTCACACGACCTTTTACTTCTACATAGGATATTAGGTTTTTGTCTTTGTCAAATACCTTAAAGTCTATATCGTTTGGGTCTAGCTTCTGAAAGGACCCACCAAAGATGCTGACAAACAATTCAATTGCCTTTTTTTCTCTAAGCAAATCTGTTTCTGTTTCAAAAATCATTGTACTTTATTTTCTTTATCATAACATGGAGTTCGGTTATCAACTCCATTAAATCTTGCTTTGCAGGTTCAAAATCCTTGTCAACCAAGTTCTCATAAATGTCGGTAACTCTTTCGTGGCATTTGTTTGTTGTTGAGAAGATACGCAAGGCTCTTGCGTTATCATCATTTTTTTTATTATCCATAAAACTTTAATCCATTAAACATGGTATTAATTTTACGCATGACGTAATGCTCTTGCCCATGTGGTGTTTGTTTATCAATAAATTCTATTATCTCTGATAGTCTTTTGTGTTTACTCACAGTATTCATTAGATTGGATTTCTCTAAAATTAATTTATCTATTTCATTGTTAAGTGCAATGATTTTTGCTTGTTGCTTTCTTTCCTTGTTGCTTAATTTGTTATTGTCATGTACGTATAATGGCGTTTCTTTTTTATTAAGATACATATCTTTTGAATACAAGTATCTATCCATTAACAATTGGTCAAATTTAAGTATTGAATTGATTGAATTAAAGTAGTGAATTATTGTGGCGTGGTCTTTTTTTAAGAACTTAGCTATGACGGTTGGACCATATCCTTCATTCTGAAGTATTTTCGAGAAGACCATTCTTGCATCAACGTGATGTCTTTTTTGTGTTTTAATGTGTATATCAACTTGAAATACATATTCAATTATTGATTTAAGTTGATTCATTTCATTATGTGATTCCATTATATTTGATTTAAATTCCTTTATATATTTCTACTTTTACTCCATGGGACTCTAGTTCCTTTAGCCGGTAGGCTTGCAGCTTAGATAGTTTCCCATCCGGCTTCTTGACTTCTACGAACAGCACGTCAGAGTTGGGAGGGATAGCTATCAGGTCAGGGATTCCGTGCTTATTGGTGTTAATCAACTTGATTACATAATAACCCTGAGCCTCTAACTCTTTTATTTTCTTACTTTGTATCTGCTGTTCTTTCATCTTTTAATAATGTGTAAAGTGTGGGTAGGGATTGGTTAGTGGTCATTGCCAAACGCAGCATTATACAACATTCTAATAGCTTCTTTTTGTTCGTTTGAATATCCACTCGGCTTTGAAAACATAATTGTTTGTAATGTGCAACCAAGGGCTTGCAATCCGTTTTTTTCATCGTGACTTGACCGGGAAAACATCCATTTCATAATAAGTCCTGATAAATAACTATCTTCTACTTTTAATTCAAGCCAAATAGTTCTTCCCTTATCATAGTGCATATTATGCAATATCTCTTTATATTTAGGGTCATTTTCTGCTCTACTAATGTCCATTTCAATATTATATTCATTTAAGTTTGAAAATAATTGAAGTGTGTCTTTAAAAGCCTTTTCGTTGTGTTCTAAAACTTTTTTTTCTGATAAGATTATTTCTTTTTTCATTTCGTTCAGTTATAAGGTATAAACATTCGGTTAGTCGGGAGTTATGTGCCATTTAATCGACACGCTCCTCTATTATCTTAGTCAATGCACCGCCTACCCTCATTTCATTGAGTTGTTTTTCACTTTCAATAGCTTTCTCCATTGTTGAATTTACACTCCAAATAACATCTTTTGGCGGTGATTCACAATCAAGAACAATATAAACGGCACATAACAAGCGGTTAGCGCCATTGCCGTTTTCGTGGTTTGTTGAAGTTTTGTTTTCCATATCAAATTTGTTTTTAAGTTAAAGTTTTGTGTTCCAAAGTCGGCAACGAACGCCAACCGCCAGACCGTTACCTCTCCTCTTCAGCCAAAATATACATTTCAAAGGCTATTATACAAGCCATTATGAGGCAGATGATGATTGTTGTCATAGCTTTTCTATTTCTTGTTTAACTTCCTCAAAATATTTTTCAACTTTTGAATCTGCATACATGTACACTCCTTCTTCTCCTAAAACTTCTAATATCTCATCTAATTCTGATAATGTAAATTGTTTAGCTATCTCCTTAACTTCATCCATAGTTAGCTTATTTCCAACTACACTTAGGATGGTGAGAGAGTTTGTGCTAATTAATTCCTTTGCTTTTTCTTGTGGTGTCATAGCTTTTCGATTTCGGATTGCAAATGCTCAATAACTTCTTCAAGAACAGTAATGTATTTCAATACACTTATCGGTGTAGTGATGTAATTTTCTTCAGCATTATCTTTGTAGTGCTTTAGTTGTTGTCCTCTGATTATAATTGTTTCCATTATTTCTTTGTGTTAAATGTTTGATTGTAGTATTGTTCACTTGATTTTTCACTATCCCAATAACAACATCCATCTTCATAAGCATCCATTATCTGTTTCTTTTCCATTTCTTTGGCTTGTTTATGAATTTCATTAGGAATACCATTTGGCAATAATCCATTTTTTGACATTTCAAATAACAACCATTCTACTGCAGTCTGCTTTTTCATCACTTCTTTATTTTAAAATTGCCTAATTTTTCTACCAACTGCTCCATCGTGTATTCTGGAATGTCAAATCCTCTTGTTACACCATCAGAATCTTTGAAGGTTAGTTCCTTACCATTAGAATCTCGAGTGTATTCATACCAATTCCCATCGGAATCTTTAAAGGTTAGTCTATTACCATTGGAATCGCATGTTCGTTCATAAGAAGTTCCATTGGGATAATTATAAAACTCATAAACCTTTCTACCCTCTTTATTAAAGAGTTCTAAATTCTCAGTTGTTCCTAAAATGTTTTTCATTGTGTTTTCTTTTGGTGTCATAATTTATTCTGATTTAAAGGTTCTTTTTATTGCAATAACAATATGTTTAATTACTTTGAATGCAACTGCACATATAACAATAAATCCTATTATTCCAAGTATTGCTAATGTTTCTTGTTCCATACCTAATTCTTTTATCATATTATCGTATTGTTGTTCTATTGCCAAATCAGAAAACATTTCTCCTTGTGTCATTTTATTTCTTTTTAAATTGTTCAAACCAATCTTTTGCTATTATTGGTTTTAAATTTGCTCTGTCACATTCTATACAAAATTCAGCATACTCTTGCATATCACTATACATTTTTTCTTGTTGCCATTTAGCACCAAATTTTACAGCCGATTGAATTGCTTTATTAATTTGTTCATTGTATTCTGAGTAATTTTTAGCAGCTTCTTCAAGTGTTTCTTGTTTAGGTTCTTCATACAACCCTAACTCCTCATCTCCTTTCATCATATCAATGAGATGTTGTTTTTGTTCTTCTTTAGGGGTGATTATTTTGTATTCCCAACTTTTATCTAATGGATAATTCCAATTCTTATCTACCTCAACCTCCTCACAACTTGGATTCTTAACAAACCATTCTAAGAATGTATCATCAATAGCTTGTACACCATCTTTGATTAAGTCTTGGTCTGTTGTCATAATGATTTTTTTTATAAATTCATAATACTTTGCTTCGGAATTTTTAATATCATAAATTTCATCATTTGATGGTTTAAATATTGTATTTTCCTCAATGTTTAATGCCCAATCTCCTTGTTTAATTTCTGAATTAGATGTAATGTAGATGTGTTGGTAAGAATCTCCCATGTTTTTCATTGGAGAATAATATTTACTTAAAAATAAACCTCCATATTTGCTAGTTGAATAAACTAATGGGGAATAATTGTCTGTTGGTAATATGTGTACGTTTTTCATAATTTTGTTTCATTTATTTCGTAATAAAAAGAATCAGTGTTTGAACTGACCCACCTGTCACTCTCAGCCTCTACGGATTGCAATGTGGTGTCTACCTTAAACTCTTTTGGATTGACCGGAAACTCATTGGTTATAAAGTTAGAATCCTTCCAAAATATTCTGTTGTTAGGCTGACACAACAAGTACCCATCGTCAGCCAATAGTATATGACCACATTTATAATCACTTGGCTCATCTGAATATGGATTGCTAAACCAATCTACAGTCATCAGATACGTAGCCCACACGAGCGTCTTGTCTTTTAAAATCACCTTGCACCTCTTCTCTGCTAAGTACAAATATTCAATCACGCTCACATTCTCGCTAAAACAATCCCACAGTTGCTTAAAATCTGCAGGTATATCGTTAGTAGGCTCTTGGCAAAACAACTCAGAAATGGGAACCCTGCTTCTTAGCATACCATAATCAGTCATTATGTGAAACGTAAGTATTTTACCGGCTATGCTTTGTATTGCAAAAGCATAACAATTGTCAAAAATCAACTTGTCACTTTCTTTTTTAGTTAGCCAACTTCTTCGAACCTTTAATTTAATGTTGGGAATGTTGGCGTTCAGTACATTCTGCTCATTAGTTATCATAAAAATCTCTTTTAAAGTGGTTAATATTATAGTCTTTCTTTTTTATTACTGCTTTATAAATATCGTATTCAATTCCTCCTTTTGCAAATACCCAATACACTTGGTTCTCAAGTCGCTCCTTGGTAGTCATCCGGTCCTTGCTCTGCCAATAACTCGTAGCACTAAAGTCAATGTTGTAATAAACCAAATACTCAGCCTTACGTAATGATATTCCTTCTCGTCCTGATATTATTTGCAGTGCGATGTTCTTGTACGTGTCTTCAAAGACACCAAGGTCAGTCGTAAGTTCATCTCCGAACACTTGCTTGAGTGCATTGTACTCCTCCTTAAACTTATAGAAGATGCCAATCTTGCACCCCTCAAACTGCTCCTTGATAAACTCTGCCTTGCTTAGGTCAATTATCATTGAGTTGCCACTCTCAAACTTTATGGTGCCACTGCATAGCTGATGAACCTTTGTCATTAGTTTTACCGGTGTATCGGCAAGTATCACCTCGCTTTTTCCTTCCACTACCAATTGCTTCTTGAGTTTGTCTATCAACTTATAGGTTGACTCCTTCATCTCCACCTCCAATATCTCCTCTGTAGTCTCTGCCATGAATCCTGCCTCCTGCTGCGTGTAGTTTATTGTGTATGGCTCCATTTCTTTTAGTATGGTATCCAAACCACCACTGTAGTCATTAATGAGCAGACCGTTAATCTTACGCTGTTTTACGTTAACAAACTTATCACAGAACCGGTAGAAGTTTTTAAACTCTCTGAACGGATTGGTCGGTATGCCATATACCTGATGGTACATCTGCGAGTATGACTCCGGTGTTGGTGTGCCTGACAAGAAAATCACCATAGGATTATCTCTACGAATCAAATCTCTTACTGCTTCTGCTCGATTGTTTGGCTTTGGGAACGCTCCCATGCCATGTGCCTCATCGCAAACTATCAAGTCCCAATTCAAGTCCGGGTCTATTGTGTGCAGACTCTCATAGTTTATTACGCATAATGAGAATGATGGTTTCAGTTTATCAAAGTCTGCTTCAATTGAACTGATGGCTTTCTTTTTGGTAATAAATAAAACCTGATATACACCTACATTCTCTGCGATGCCTAGACTCGTGAGAGTCTTGCCGGTACGAACCTCCATCGCAAGGTATAGGAATCTGTTCTTTAATAATATCTCAGACCCTTTCAGGATAATATCGCTTTGGTAATCCCTAAATTTTATTCCTGATTTACTTTCCATTTCGCATAAATTTTTATAATACTCACAGCTTTCGGCTATGTTATTAATGGTTTCCTTACCTGTTTTGTACCTTAATACCTCGTGAATCTCTATAGCCTTCCCTCTTCCACTCTTTTCAGTCTTGGTCTGCAGGACTACCTTCTTAAGTGTTTGGCAGTAGTCCCACATCGCTTTGTTGCTATATCCTAATATTCGCTGTATCATTCTATGTTAAAATATTTGCTCCTGAAAAGTCTCAGGTTTGCTTCTGATTATTATCCATCTACCAATTTGGTCTCTGTCCTCTTCCGGCATCACTCCCTCTTTGTAAAGAGCATAAGCAATAATCCATCTGTAAAACTTATGCCGGCTGACACTCATCCTACCTCTCGGTCCGTAATCAGGATACTCATCAATGAAGTTTGAGTACAACTCATTCTTGTAAAGTCTCACATTCGTTTGTAAGGCGACACTCTTATCTGTGCTATCTACCAACCCACACCATTCGATAAACTCATGGCAACTCTCTGCTGATAGCTGACGAATCTTAAGGTTCACAAATTTGCTCTTCACAAGTCCTGTCTTTAAGTAGTTCATTAAGCATCCTATCATGTAGTTGTCAAACTCACACCAATCGTCATCATTCCAATCTCCAAACATTAACTTGCCAAACTCATCAAGAGGCGTGTATTCTTTATTGTAATACTGATGCAGTTCCAACTCCCACTTACGTCTTGCAAATGAATTGCCGGTACCTTTGATTGCATAGTTTGTAGTAATGGCAATCTTAGGAGACCTGCTGAACGGAATCTTAATGGCATCCTTATTCTTTTTCTCAAGGGTCAGACCCTCAGTGACAACACTGAACAAACGCTCGAAGTCAAAATGCTTCTTCACGTCATCAAAGCAAAGTATCTGCGTATCTGCTGACACCAACTGATAAGCGAAGCTACGCTCAAAAGCAAATGACTTGCCATCAATAACGACCAACTTTTTCATCTTGCTCAGTGCATTCATAATCAGTCCCTTTCCGGTACCGCCCTCGGGATTATCACTTATCACCTCATCGTTAAGAATCACTGCCGGACAGAACGATAGGTTCTTGTAGCCATGCAACAGAAATCCTATTGTGCTCTCCATGGTCTTCACTCGCTCTGTGTCTCCTCCGTTGATGTTACTAATAAATTTCTTGAAGTCACACGCATCTGTTACACCACACATGTTAAAAGTTCTGTCAATCACATGGTCTTTCCACACGTAACCACCCAAGTCTAAGTAGTCAAGAGTGCTTATGCCATCCTTTGTAATTTTAACTGCACAGTTCTTGTAGTACAAGTATGATGCATCTTTGCTATCAGCAATGAAGTAAATCTCAATCGTTGACAGTAGTGATAGAAACTCTTCTTTAAAGAATCGTGTATTGTCTGCAAAATAATTATAGACCGCTATGTCATCCAACTCCAATAGGTGCGTAAGCACAAAGTCTTTTATCTCCTTCTCTGATGTGTGGTCAATCAAGTTGTTGGTCACCTTTACAAAGATGTAGTTCTTACCTCCCTCAGGACAATACTTATAGAATCCATTGTCCTCCAAGAATTGCTTTAAGTGTATGTGCACTATCTTTATGACTCCTTTATCGTTTTTTACCCAAAAGGTTTGCATCGCATTCTCTTCCTCAACCTTATTCAGTACGGACTCGATGGTATCGCTATCCAAGTTGGAGTCTTGCAATTGGATGCGGATTTCTTTTTTTGATACGCCACGTCTTAGCTTTGCCTTGATATTGTTGATGCGTTCCTCGTCCTCGTAGTATTTAGTTCCGAAGTTCGCAGTGTGCCGGTATGCTGAGTCTATGGTTGTAGCAATCTCTCTTAAGGTAAAGTCTTCAGATGCAAACTGATTGAGTACATATGATGCAAGACTCTTGTTGATACCGAAGTCATTGAACGCCATAGCAAGAACGTATGCGTTCTGATTACGCTGTCCCTCGCTCATCGGATACTTTTTCTCCCACCACTTAACAAGTATCTCTACGACCTTATTCTCGTCAGTAATTGGTATCGTAGCTTTATCTTTTGACCTGCTCACCTCCGTGTACTCAGGCTCCTCAATTACATCCCAAATAGATGAGTTCTTATTGACCACAATTAAGGGGTCGTAGGACTCGTAACATACTCGGCTAAGGTTCTTGCTCGTCTTATCAAAATAAGGGCTGTTAAAGTACTTTTCAAGCGAATTGAAGTACAATGTATGGCTCTCTGCATCTGCCGGAATCTTAACCAATACTTTTAAGCCATTTCCTGATGGTGAAATAAACACGGAGAACACGTACTTGTTTTTGCTTAGGCTCTCTTTGTCTTGCAATAATTCCTTTTGCTTCAGGTATCCATCAAAGTCTAAGCATATCAATCCTGAATGCTCAAGCAATGATACATCTGTTCTTTTGTTGAACGTACCGCTGAAACATATTGCCGGCAATTGTTTCTTTAGTTCCTGCCTCTCCGGCTTACGCTTCTCCAAGCGTATTTTCTTAACCAATTCCTTTGTTGCACCGGCACCATCCTTGATTCTATCAAGGATTACGTGTACATCACGGAAGAACGGAGTGTCAGTTTCCCTTATATTTTGGAATATCGTCACATTATGTGTCATACTATGTCGTTTTTATGTCGATTTTCTTTAGTTAACTATCTGATTATTAATTTAATGTCGATAATGTCGATTTTTTCTTTATAATATAAATTAAAATAATAAAGAATAGTAATATTATATATATAGTAGTATAGGAAAAAATTTATTGACATTCTTGTCATTTTTTAGAGACAAAAAAAGGGGAAGCTATACTCCCCCAATTTTTATTCAAATGGGTATTGGATTAAAATGGAATATCATCATCCACTTCATTGGGTGCCGGAGCCGGTGCAGGCTTTGGTTTGTTGCCACCTTGATTAGGCTCATAGGTATCCAACTCAACATAGTGGTTGCCACTTCGGGCAGTCTTAATGTTTAGGTTTACCCATCCGCCTTTCTCGTGCATCCTGATGAATGCTACTGCATCATCTGCTTTCATTGATAGCCTACCCACTACAAAGTCGGGAGCTTTTTCGCTTCTCTTAAATGAGAAACCGTCTGCAAAGATTTTTTCGTCTTGTGCCATTGTGTTTAATTGTTAAGTATTGCCTCAGTCTATTTATACCAACCACTAACCTCTGAGGCTAAGCTAATGATTGGGTTTAATAATTATATTATAATTCTTTACCTGTTAATGCAAAGTAAAGGTTTTGGAGTTGGTGAACGTAATTAATGTTAGCGATATGGCAATTGTTTTCTTTAAATTCAGCGTGTACGTCAAAGCCATGACCACCAACAGTATCGTTACGTGCAATCTGTCTCTCCAATGAGTTTATGGGGTCTTTTAAAAGTATATCGCAGTCATAACCATCTATTCTATAAGAATTATGGGCAGTATTCTCTTCGTTGCTATAAACGTCATCTCTAAAAAATAAACACTTTTCAAATCCAAACTTTAATAACCATTCTTCACTCAGTGGGATAGGATTTATTTTAATCGGTATAATATAACCATTACCATATTTAACATATATTCCTTTATGATTTAAACCCGTTATTGAACAAATTGCATCCCAACTATGCAATGTTGTTCTTGCATAAATTAAATTTCCTATCCTTAATTCTTGTGCTTTCATAACTTTTAAAGTTTTGTGGTCAGGATGGGATTCGAACCCATGAAGTGCCACCACGTAGACAAACTATGAGATAAAACTACGCCACCTGACCATTTGTGTCTTTACAGACACAATTTTTTATAATAGATACTCGTCAATGTAATAGTTGACAATGTCATCCGATGGCGTAGCACCAAAGTATTTATTAAACACCTCAATCGCTCTGCCTACCTTTAACTCGCCACTCTTTACAAAGTCATCTGTTGGTCTAAAGATTCCAAGCACACCCGTGCCCTTGTCAATCACGTAGAACACCAATGGCTTGCCAAACAACTGCTGATAGATATAGCACTGAGAGTCGTAGTTGTATGCCTTAGCAGTGTACTTGAACTTATGGATGTCACTCGTGGTCTTCAAGTCAATCACAATCTCGTCCGTAACAATGTCAGCCTTACCCTTCCACATCATGCCTTGTATCTCACCAACTGCCGGAGTCTCGTACAGATTACCTGCCTTGTAAATCTCATCGTAGAACGCAATGTTCCCATTGATAATACTCACAAGACCTTTTATCTCGTCCTGCTCCTTTTTAAGCATACAGAACGGCAGATTGTTTGCTTCACAGAATGCTTTGTACTCCTTTGTTGTGCGTGTACTCACGTCAACTGATGGCATCTCCTTAGCCTTCTCAGGCTCCAAGATTAACTGATGGAAGTATCTGCCATCCATAAACGCTTTGTTGTCCTCTCTCTCCTTACCGAAGTCCTGAGGGTTACTGAGCAACACGCCTATGTCTGAATTGGATAGGTAGTTCTTGCCTACACCACCATAGTATTCCTTGTCGTCACGCAATTGCGTTACTATCTCTAACTCTTCTTTCATTATTTTGCGTTTATTAGGTTACCAATTTCTTTCTTCAATGCCGGACTTATCTTGTACTTACGTACCAACTGACCGCCAATCTTCTCAATACCCAATGCCTTGTTGGCTGTTACGTACTTAACAACTGCATCCCAATTAGGTGTGCCTTTCTTTAACTCCATCAAGCCATCATCAGTATCTGCTTTCTTCGGTGCCTCAGGCTTCGCTGTTGTATTGGTCTCACCCTCCGGCAAGTCCTCGCCTGCATAGATATAGATTCCCAAGCCAAACATCGCCAAGTTTTTAACCAAGCATCGCATGATGGTCTTGTTGATGTCGAACGTGGTAGCTGACTCAACTGTCTTATCGCCATAGCGTGTGCTGTAGGTATAAGAACGCTTGAGCATTGACTTGTTGGCTCCGTCCATAACGGGTAACCACATCTCCAAGGTCTCGCCCTCAATGGTCACCGTAGTGTGACACATGAACCCGAGCGTCTCATCATAGTCCGTCTCCAAGATTTTGTAGGTAGCGTCAGGACACTCACGCTTAGTTTCTGACCATGCCCATGCCCATGATAGGTAGGACAAGTCTTTTTTCTTCTCAACGTGATTGTTCACGTTAATTGCCGATAGTCTTTCAAAGACTGTTTGCTTCTTTTCCATTTGATTTGATTTGATTTGATTAAGAAAGTTGATTCTCCCATTGCTTTTGAATATCGAATGGGTTCTCAAAATACTTTTGCAATTCAGCGATTGCCTCTTCTGTACTTGAGAAAGGGATTGCCTTGCATCCTACACGGATTACGCATCCTCTCGACATAAAAACAATGTTAATTTCGTAGCGTGCTAACGCCTCTTGATTTGATGGTCTGTACTCTTTTGCCATTGATGCAGAATCTTCTCTGATTAGTGCTTCTTCCATTTGATTTGAATTTTTTGCAGACTAAAGTCTGCGAATGATTGATTAAATAAATACTGCTCTCTCTACCTCTTTGACAATGGTCACGTAGTCCCTGTCTTCCTCCATCCTCTGCTCAACAGAGGAGATTCCGTAGATGATTGAGGAATGCTTGATTTCGTAGCCTGCTTCTTTCATGTACTTTTGTATGTATGAAATCTGCATAGGTCTCTTGTTGCACAAGTAATAAACTAAATGCCTCGCATCTACGCACTCCCTCCTCTTTGACTTCGAGAACATATCGTCCCTACTTACGCTAAAAAGGTCAGAGACCCTCTCCACGTACTGATTAAAAACATCGTGCTTCATAATTCCTTTTTGATTTGACAACAAATATAGTTAATATGTTCATAAATTGTTCAATTATTTATTAATTTTTTCTAACAATTTTATTTCCGCTTCGTCAAGTGAGCGACTCTTAAATGTCTCGTCTAAGTAAAACTCTCCTGACTTTAAAACTTGAATATAATGCCCGTTAGCGTATGCTACAACGTCAGTACACTCTTTTAATAGCTGTTCTGTTGGGTGCTTTTGAAGGAACGATTCCTTGCATATAAACCTGCCCGTGTCAATTAATTTGTCCATTTGATTAAAGTTAATATGTTCAATTTTCGTACAATTCGTTATTTTGATATTAGGTCATTGTACTTTACGTACACAAACCCATCGTGAGTAATTTTGTCAGCCTTCTCCCAAGACTCAGGAGTAATAACTTGAATACTACTGAACCCGGATTCTTTTATAAATGTCCCTTGAACCATCTTACCCTTTCGGTTTTTGATTTCCTGCCAAGCAACATCCAAGCAATACAATGGCTCAAGACCCAACTGCTTTGACAATACAATCAGCGTGACCAAGGAGTCCCCGATTCCGTCAATGATTTTGTCGTGGTCATTCTTAAGAAGTGCGGAGGCTGTCTCTCCGACCTCCTCCATCACTTTAAGCATCTGCTTTGGTGCATTCTCTTTCTCAAGCAATCCCTTCTCTTGTGCCCACGCTGTTACGCTTGTAACCAACTCGTCCAATGTTGTTGGCTTATCCATACACCACCTCCCCCATCGCTAAGTATTGGAACACTATGTCAGCGGAGTCGGCATCGCCTTCCTCGTTCATGTGCCTATCTAATGCCCACCTATGTTCACTATCTGACAACGACTGCAACCTTGACTCCATGGTTAAACGTGATATGATACCCACTAACTCGTCCTCGTTCTCAGCGTCATTGACAAGAACTCGTACATTGTGGTCTAAGATTGCCTTGAGAATTGCTGTACTCAAGTACGGGTCTTTACTCTTCGGAACTGCTTCCCTGATTGCTTTGACTGATTCCTCAGGTAGGTAGTACCAATAGTTACTGCCACCCTCCAATGCTGTAACAAAAATGTCTTCCAAGACCTCTCTGCTAATTTTTTGCTTGATTGTGATTTCCATCTTGTTAATTTATATTTAAGTAAAATTCTATAAAAACCTCTACAATAAAAATAATTACAACTATTGCTACTGCTGTTATTATTACCCAAAAAGCACGATTTTGTTTTTCAGGCTCCTCTTCAATAAAGTGCATCATAAACGAATCGTTTCAAAATTGTCCTCTGCTATTATTGTTGACCTTGAGTACGTAGAATTTAATGCCGATAGGTAGTCGTATGGATTGCCCGACAAGTCATTCTCTCGTTCGAAGTTTACAATAGGCTGAATTACTTTCCGTACTTGCTCCTCGCTTAAGGATGTCATTATATAAAAGTCATCCTCTGACCACTCTGTGGTCTTGATTATAAACACTTGCATCTTAATTGATTTTATTTTTAGCCCAATTTTTAAACCCATTAAATTTATCAACAATATCTTTAGTTACATCACTGACAAATGGAGCATCTGCAATTTTAAAACTATCAATCCAATACTCTAACTGCTTCTCAGAAGTTTGCTTCGATAGGTACTCTGACTCTTTTAACTGCTCTAATTTCTTAGCATTCAACGCATCAGTATTTTGCTTTATCTCTGCCCTTAGTCTTTCATTCTCTTTTATCAGAGCCTGACTCTCTTCTTCTTTTTTAATAGCCTCCAATCGCTCGTTCTCTTTTTGCTCCTCATACGCCCTCTTTTTAGCCTCAAAGAACGCATTCCATACGTCATCGAGCATAAGACCTAAGTTAACTCCTGCAATGCCGGCAGTGGTCAGATACGGACTTATCATTGCCATTCTCTCCTGTTCCAATAATGCAACCCTTTGCTTCTCTATATTCTCGTGGTATTTCTCAATCTCTTCAAGCCTTGATTCTTTACCCTGAGACGCAAACAACTGAGCATTCTTCCACCCATCTATAAATCTGCCACCATTCAAGTAGAACGCTTTTTGATTCTTATGTATCTCTGCCGTTCCCGTTCTAACCTTTACATACTTAAGCCTCAACTCTTTTGCTTTTTTTGTGGTCTCAGAATCCCCAATTGTAAGGTTAACAACCTCATTGAACTCGTCTTCCAACTCAACCATTTTTTTAAGCATTGGCTCAAACTGCTGTTGAATATTTTTTGCCGTATCATCGGTTAGATTATAATCTAACGGATTAATCTTAACTATTTCCATCTTAATTCTCCCTCATTTTTCTTTTAATGCCCAATGATTTTAATAAATTTAGTACCTCACTCTCAGCAGTACTTTCAGTTAATAATCCCTGAAGTTTGTTGTGTACCTCCCGTGTGGCAATCATTAAGATTATCTCATACGACAGATTCTTGTGCAAGTACTCAGATAGAAGACTCGCACTTTTGTAATCTGATTTGTCCTCTGACCATTTCTGTACTGCCTCACAGACAGACATCGCTACCTCATCAGATGACTGACTCATTCCAAATGCCTCTGTCATTGAATCGGCACCGTGGTTAAACTTGATTTCTTTTTTCATGTTTGTTTATTATAAGGGTTTAAAATTCCGTTTCGCCCTTTAGGACACATCGGTTGGGACACTCATCCCAAGACGGAGGGTAGTGTCTTTGTAGACACCACCCATAAACTTATTCCCAATGCTGAAAGCGTAGCACATCAGACTCAGTAAACCACTCATCGCACCCACTGCAATGATAGTTTGCAAACTCGTCATGCTCCAAGTCGTGAAAGCAATTGACACATATCGGCTTCTCATTCTCAATGTCAAACTCACACCCCTCGCAGTCATCGTCTTTATATATCTCAAGAAGATTCAAATCATGCTCACTGAACCTACCGTAGCTTCTGCTTGTCTCAATCTTGTCCTGATTCTCATACCAACTGTACTGATACGGGTTCTGCGTGTACGTCTTGTGGTGAACCTCACCCACTGACCGCTCCCTCAGGTTGAAGTAAATCCAACAGCTAAGAACCTTGCCATCCACCATACCAATCTCAATCTGCTTCCTTCTGTACCAATTCGGGTGACCCTCCAACTTGTCCAACTGTGCCAACACTGTTCCACTGACTTTGAACACGTCCACCTCCACATTGTGACCTCTGCCCTTCTCCTCAATCAGATAAGGTAGACCCTTAATCACCAACGGATACTTGTCTTTGGTCTGACCCTTGCCGATATACTTTGAACTCGTAAGGTAGCTGTAGTAGTTGCTGTAGTCCTTCTTTAACGTGCCATACACCGCAACCAAATTGTCCTCCAACACATTGTCCTTGCTGTACCACACGCCATCCTTCTGCACCCATGATGCCTTGTTATAAATCTGAAACGTCCTGCTGTACGTGTTAATCGTCACGAACCTGCAATTGTACCGCTCCAACTCTTGCTTCCACTTGTGTCGTGGTATCCGTCCAAGGTTCTCAGCCAATACTCTTGAGTCACTTTGCTTGTGGTTACCCAACCCCCTGATAGTACCGTTCATCATAAGCCACTCTTGCTTGTTGTTACCGCACCTGAACGGATGCGTGTTCTCTCTGTTGATAGCACCAACCGTGGCGTACCTGAAGTGTGCAATGAACGGACGCTTCGTGTCCAACAGATTGTACTCTGCTGACTTGTGGTAGGTCACCTCGAAAGTGTCCAACCAAATGATGCCCAACCCATGCGGATTGATTCTTGCCGAAGTCTTTGCAACCTCCTGAGGAACTGTCTTCCCTGACTGCTTGATAATAATTATACACATAGTTTTTTGTTTAATAGGCAGTGTCTATGAAGACACAGAACCTGAGTAATGAACGAATATTGAACGAAGATACGACATTTAACTGACATAGGCAAGTTTATTTTCTTTTTGCCCTGAATTTAGCACGCTCCAAATGAGGACTATTTTCAATGAATTTGTAGTACGCTTTGTCAATAGCCTCCCACTTTGTGTGGGCGACTACTGACCATACGCATACCTTCTCGTAATAGATACTGAAGTAATGACTGCTTTCCATGTTGTAGGTTTTTTATATTATTGTATCTAACTCTATTAAGTCCAAATCATTTTTTATCCTGATTGCTTTGGCTCTTGCCAACTCATAGGCTTTGGTTCTTGTCTTTGCTTTTACTTTTATCAGCCTCATCGGGTCGTGATAGTAGTGTGCTGAAAATATATACTCTCTCATATCAATTATAATTTATAAATATCCTCCCAACCATCGCACGCATTCTCATTGTAGTGCCTCGGCTCATCTTCCTCGTCATCGTCCTCATCGTGTGGCTGTATCCAATATTGCAAATCAGGAAAGCACTCAGCGTGATGCTCACGCATCTCATCTGCTTCCTCTTCAGTTAGTCCCTTCGTGTGGCAAACAGAGTACCCTCCATTTGCCTCCATTAATTTAAATAGTCTCATATTTTTCTAAGGTTATAAGGCTCTGCATCAAGCCCATATTCAAACATATACCCAATTTTCTTTAGCTTCTCATTGGCTTCTTTTATACCATCATAGGTATGTACCATCTCCATGATAATCTTCTGAACTGATTCAGGTAGTGTCTCATAGTGGTCTAATAAGTCTATTTGATTCTCTTCCATCATTGTAAGTTTTTATTTAGTTGATAAACTCTGACCCCGTCTTTTACCTCCATCGGGATTGTGTACACCGCAGTTAGTCTGCTCAAATAGCTTTCATACTCCTTCAGTTGTGCCTCAGGCAAGTACAAAAGTCTGTCAATTACGTCTTGAATAATTTCTTTACGCTGTTCTGTTGTCATTTTGATTTGATTTAATTTGATTAAAAAATACTGACGGGTTACACAACCCCGAAAGGTTGTGTAATTGTGTCTGTAAAGACACACCCATTTGCTAAGCATCAAGCAAGTCACCCACCTCAATTGCTAAGTCAATACCACTCTCCAATGCATCGTTGATGTCATCAAGGGACTCGCATAGGCTCTCAGTGCCATCGTCGTGGAACTTGTACACCTCGAATAGTCCCGACTGAAACACCTCTTTTGCTTTGTCGGTTACCAATAACCACACAAACGCATCTCTAATTTTCATTTTGTTTGTCATTTTGATTTGATTTAATTTATGCTATACAATAACTCTCCGATAATATACTTACTGCTTTTGCTACGTCCTCAGGACGAACAACGACAAAGTAGTTTGGTTTATATTCTCCATCAGTGTCTGACTCCATACGCTTTGTAGGTATTCCTTCCTCATTTAATATTCGCTCTACATCTTTAACTTTACCTTGTACCCATGTATGAAAAACTGAATATATAGGTCGACTATATGCACCGCTAATAAATTGAACTTTAGGCACCCACTCACTCGTCACGTCAAACTCAGGCTCATTAGCCACCGCCTCACGCTCATTAGTCCACTCCCACACGTTCACCCATCTGCCATCCCACACCTTATCATTCAGATACCATACGCCACGCTCTTGCCTGATATTGACACCACTCAGACCGTTCAACCGTTCCTTTGTGGTCTTGCTATCCCATCCCGCATCAGTAATCCATAAGTAACCATCACGCCACTCAGCTATCTTGTTGCCAAATAGCCATAGTGAATTGCCATCAGTGTGACTGTTGTCAATCTTTAACGACCTACGTTCCTCGAACGCCCTCGTAATTTCTCTTGTAATTTGTCTCATTTTGTCTTTGATTTAATGTAATCTAATAGTGCATTGATTAATAAAAATACCAATAGGCTGAACCCACCTACTATAATTGCTTCTAAAATTGTGATGTGCGTTCCCATAGTTAAATTGAATTTAAAAGTATGTCAGTTATTTTTTTGCAACCACTGAACCTATCTTTTAAGGTCGTACGTCCATGCTTTAGCATCACCGTACCGTCCGCAAATTTGGTTAGTGTCAACTCAGCCGCTGAACTATCAGCAACAAATCCCGTACGGTCAAACGTACCTTTGATTTTCAATTTGAATAAAATCTCTGTTCTCATAATTTTGTTTTTGTGTAGGTTTAAAATTCCGTTTCATGCTCTCGCAATCATCAGTACGGACACTCATCCGCATACGGGGGACACAGTGTCTTTGTAGACACCATGCCCCTTTGAACTCTAAAGGTATCCCATTATCTCAGTACTCATCTTGCCCTTCAGGATATATGCCCTGAAGTGTTTTGATAGGCTCAGGATACTCTCAACCTTGCCCTCGTCACCGTTGTACATTGATAGGATGATAGGCTTCACACGTCTCAGGAATGCGTCATGCGACCCGTTCGGCTTGTTGATACTGAAGTCCACCAACTCATAAAACAACTCATAACGCCTCATCATCTGCTTGACCGACTCGAACCGTGACGGTAACCGAAACTCCAAACAGTCACCCTTTGCCAATGTTATTTGATAACGGGTATCATACGGGTAACCGTTACTCATACGGTTATTGTTTTTGCAGTAGTAATTGTCAAGCCTATGCCGAAACAATGCGTACACAATACCACAATTACCACGTATTGCATCCCTTAAGTCAAATGCGTCTAACCCGTCAACCGCAATCGTTATATGACCTCCACACCTCTTATCAGAGGGACTGAAACGGTCATCAATGATTTTCTCAGCCTTGTGCATCATGTCGAACACCTTTGTCCGCCACTTGCCCGCAGGCAAAAGTGGTAGCACGTGGGTGACCGCCTCATATCCGCATGAACTGTCACGCTCGAACCCACAAAACAATTCATACTCTCGAACCGCACTACGGTTCAATTGGTTTTTCTCAACCTCGAACCCGATAGTGAACTTTGACACAAAGTCCTCACCGTCAAATTTAATTGCAGTCCTTTGGTCGGCTTTCTTAAGACCCGATACGTCAATTGCGTACTTTGTCTTGTTTAAAAATAGGGGGGCGGGTTTACGGTGATATGCTGTATCAGCGTCACCTCTTGACCGTTCGCCCGTTAGTCCGTAGACAATTCCATTATTACTCATAGTTTTAGGTTTTAGTGTGTCTTTACAGACACGGTTTAATTGTTAGTTAATGATGCTTGTAAGAATGCTATCGCCTCAGCGATTTGCTCATTTGTGTTAGTGGTCTTAACCACACCGGTAGAGTCTACACGTACGGACACGTTACCGGCATCTGTCTTGTAGGTGAACGTCAATACCGTTGTCGGACGTTCCGCAGTCTCGCCCTCGCCCTCTTCTCCACCCTCACCGTTGGCATCTTTTCCACCTGATTTAATGAACTTAAGTAGTCCCTCAATCGTTCTGTTGTTCGGTTCGTAGGTCTTGTACTCCTCTACCTTTTCAGTCTCTACCGCTCCCGCTTTAACCAATTTGTAGAAGAAACTCTTTTGGTATCCGTAGACTTTCAATGCGAATTCTTCTGCAGTCCACGTAATGCCCTCATTTGCCATTGTGGCTTTGCCCGCTGTAGACTTATACCACTCGAACCCCTCAGCTACTATCTGTGATAGCTGTAGGCTTGTCTCAAATCTCTTCTTAGTGGCGTTCAAGTCCGCAGTTACCAAACGTCTCAATTCCCTTAATTTTAAGCCCTCAATTGCATTTGCAGTGGTAAGGAAGTGGCTTTCAATTGCTAATAATGTGCTC
>Ga0247723_1000232_pt1 | contig 36467 bp, 57 predicted proteins | sample MSEWelMarce5H_FC_FD_189079 | JGI IMG/M metagenome (GOLD analysis project Ga0247723, IMG submission 189079) | Subsurface sediment microbial communities from gas well in West Virginia, United States - MSEEL Well Study Marcellus 5H_FC | ecosystem: Environmental > Terrestrial > Deep subsurface >... | reverse complement strand
ATATTTAACTTTTTATTAGGGGTGTAAAAATGAATCAATCTATTAAACAAGAGTTATTGCAGCATTTAATTGAAACCGTGTTAAATACCGATGATGAACGTGATGATTATGATGATATTCATTTTGAGGCATTTAACGAAGATTATTACATTATCGGATATTATCAAGCTAAAGAATGGCTAAAAGCACATGGTGTTGATCCATTTGAGGCCATAGCTTATGTAATTGAGCAAGAAAACAATCATTTTGGTGAAAGCAATTTAAAGCCCGATGATATCAATTCCGAAAAGATCGTAAATTTGCTTGTTTATTTTGCTGGCTATGACGTGATACCTGGCTGCAATTTAAGCAATATATCTAAAAATGATTTATTAGCATTATTAAATGATGAAAGCGAGGCAGCATAAAATGGATATTAATGTTAGATTTTTCTCATATTGCACTAATGCGGATAATGAACCAGATATTTGCGAAGTTACCGAAAGCCAATTTTTAGAGCTAAAAGGCGTTATAACGTACGAGCGGCATACAATCCGAGAAAATGGCTGCAGCCAGATATGTTTGACAATTGAACCGCGAGATTACCCCATGCAATACGATTTAAGAGAGGCAGCATAAAATGGATATTATAGTAAGCAAAAATAAACATAACGGCGCCTTAGTGTTAAGCGCAATTCATAATGGTTACTTAGTGACTAAGCAATACTATTTTTATTCTACCCGCGCGGCAAAGGCGGATTTTATACAATACTTAAGAGGCCAATAAAATGTATAAAGTACTTGATCATGATACAAATGAACATGTAATTTTTGAAAGCTACGATGACGCCTGTATATTTAAAGGCGTAAACCCTAAGGCCGCGTATAAAGTTAAGCGCAATACAAAAGACCGCCCGAAAGATTTTAAAAGCGGATCATTATTGCAGTACGGCGCGAATGGCCTTATAAAATCATACGTATATGAGTGGCTAAAATTAAACAAGCTGGCGGCCTAATATGATACTTATCTCGGCTGCAATAATAGCGGGTCTTATAGCGATAATTTACGATCTTTAATGCTATCCTATCAAACTAAAACAAAAGGCGCCCATAAGCGCCTTTTCTTTTGTCTGTAACCTATTCACGTCAAAATAACTTGTATGTAATAATCCGTAAAATATTACACGTTAAAACTAAACTATTAGTTTATACCTGGCGCAATAAATAAACCATACTATTTAATTACAACCATTTTAGGCGGATCATTTACTTCAACCATGCGCCGCAATTCACTCTTTTTATAATTATCTAATTCAGGCGCGCAATAGATATGTTTTTTATTCATATATTCGCTACTTGCTAAGCGCCCGCGATCAATCCAGCCAGCCTCTTTAAGCGCATGAAGTAAAGCCGCTTGGGGAATCTTTACGCCGCTTGGGGCGCTGCCCGCTAAACGATCACATAAAGAGTGAAACGGGCTGCCAATAACGCCCTTGCTAAATTCGCCTATACGCCCGCGCATTTGCTCAACAAGGTAACTCTCGGCCATACTCATACCATGCTCAACCAAATTAGCTTTAAATTCCGTCATCATAGGCGCGGCGCTAGGGTTAAATTTACTTGTATCACGTAGCATAAGCCAGTTAGCAATAGCACTAAAACCACCAGCCTTATACCACGTCCAAAGTTTAGCAGCGGCACTAGGTTCCATTCTAGGCGCATGACTCCATACGCAGAACCAGCGGCGGTCTTGACTAGCGAGAGAGATAGGCACAGGGTCATTCGAGAAGGCTAGGACAAAGACTCGGTTTAGCATCATGTACGGGTGCAAGCCTTTACGGTTGATAGGTAACATTTCAGGCGGCGCCGCGATGATAGGCTTGAGTTTGTTAGCAAGTTGACGCCTAGCACTAGCGTCAGGTTCTTTTAGCTCATTGATAATTAGCACTTCAGACTCTAATTGATAACCCCATTGGCTATTCACGCTATCGTTATCCATAATGCCACGATTACGCAAGTTATCACCACAGACAGCCCATAGGAAAGGCGCCCAAAATGTATCCTTGCCAGAGCCTTCATCACCACCATGTAGCACAGCGTGGTTAATCTTAATTTCAGGGTGTTGCACCTTGAAGGCCATCACGTCTAGGATATGCGCTAGCTCGTCCTCATTAGGCACTAGGCTACGTGCATGGTCTAGCCACGGGGATATGTCACCCTCAACCAAGTTAGTAGGACGGGCATCACGCCAGCGGTTACCATAGATATCGCCATCACGAGACACAAGCACCGTCTCACCAGCAGCATAAGTGATACCAACAAGTGCCTTAGCACCCATTGTCTGGCGGTTCTCATCATAGGACACAGCAGGCAATACACGTGCAGCCGTGTGGATAGAACGACAGTCAATGTGACGGAATAGGGCGTTAAACGTAGAACGGCTAATCTCACGACGTTCGATAAGGTCGAAGTAAGCATCGTCCTCTTGTATATAGGCAAAGCGCTTGAACCAGTCAGCCTTTTCTATACGGCCTAACTCTTTACGCTCTACTTCAGCGATTAGGTCGTCAGCGTCATGCGTAAACATATCAGAAGGTTCAATCTTAGATAGTGCTGTGTTCATCACGTCCGCCAATAATTCCTCACGCAAGCCGTGAGTGTGTTTAGGGCCGCCATTATCAGCTACCCATGATAAGAAGGTCTTAGAGTCTAGGTCTTGACAATGTTCATGATAGCAACAGAACGAACGGTCTAGGGGCTTGTATCTAGCCTCGGGGTTACCATCGCTATGACTAGCGCTGTTAGGACATACAACACCGATCCAGCCCTCGCCATTAGCAGGTGTGACAATCATACCGTTAGCACTCATCCAGCTCAGGACATCGTCACCGCCATCGTCTTTGAGTCTGATAGACGTGATAGAGGCGGTGTCAGCGGGTGCTGGTGTTACATGTAACGCTTCACATATCTGAGGTAGACTGAACTCACGCTCAGGGTGTAGCTCGATTAGCTTAGAAGCAAAATTATCACGATTAGGTTTAAGATTGACACTACCAGCAACTCTAAAGTTACGGACAGGGTTAATAGCACCGCCATCCGTGAAACCAGCATCAGCAATAGCTTTAATCGCAGCACTAAAGTCTCCCTTCAGAGGTTGATCGTCTAACGCAAAAGTATAGCCATACTGATAATTAGCAGGGCTGGTCTCGATAATCCATGTAGGCGCCAGCGGTGGCACCTTAGACTTAGTGCCTACGTCATCTAGCACCATGAACGCAACACGCTCACAGTTAGATGCAGAGGCAGACACCTTGCCATCAGCAAAGCGGTCCATAATAAAGCAAGCGGTGTTAGCGTACCAAGCATCGCCCTTCTTAATCTTAGCCTGCTCAGGCAAGTACGCAGGCCACGTACACTTGATCGCACCATCGTTATGATATTGCAAAGCGCCCTTATCAAGTAAAGGCTTTTGTTTAACTAAAAGAATAGTCTCACCTACAGGGGCAATCCCTACTAAATAGTCAATGAAATTTAACTCACTCATTTTCCATACCTCGTCATTATTTCGGCTTCAATAGACAAAGGGAGTCCCTTAGCCCATTCAGGGGGCGTACACATTACATCGCTCATTCGTTGTAGCACTTCATCAGGCTTATCGGTCTCGATTACAATCTCATCGTGTACGTGTAATATCACGTCATCTAAGTTTCTTAGTGAGTGTCGGAGTAAATCGTTAGCAACGGCCTGGGTGATGTTCTCACACGCCAAGCCCTTCCATAATCTAGCTCGAGGCCACTCGGTAGCGTCAGCAGAGGGCTTCCACGCTGCTTTAGCGTAAGTCACCCCCTCAGGTTCTAGCTTTGCATGTGGATAGCAAAGTATTCGACCCGAAGGCAAAGCATACCATAAATGTACGCCGTCGTATAAGTAGGTCACACGGCCTACACTAAACTCTTTACCAACGTTACGCATCGCCCGTGTGTAGGCAGACTCTAGTGACTGCCAATAATTAACAGCCCATTGGTTTGCGCGACGCCAAGCATCGACTGTACGTTTAGCATCTGATTCAGTAAGTATAATGCCGTAATTGCGGCCCATAGCACCAAAAGCACCCACACCACCGCCAAAGCCGCATGACAATATTGCCACTTTTCCAATTTGGCGTTTGTCTGGCGTAATGTCCGTTTCGGCTTGGTGAAATATTGCCGCTGCTTCTCTAATATAAATATCACGACCTGATCTAAAAACATCTAGCACCTCTTCTGCACGTGGATCATTGGATAGCCAAGGGGTCAGTCTAGCCTCTACCGCGTTCCAATCGGCAACAACGAGGGACTTACCCTTAGCAGGAATTAACGCAGGACGTAGCATACCTTTTAGCACGTCGGTGATACGTCTGCCGTATGTCGGCACAATCGCATGACCTCGCACCATGGCATGTCTAACAGCCTCTGGGTCTTTAGCACACTTACGTGTGAAGTTGTGAACCTGAGCGCCATAGCTAGACGCACGGCCTGTAGCGCTACCGCCTGCAAACACAAACGCACCACGTACACGGTGGTCCTCTTCGTCAGCGAGCTGGGATAGGCGGTTGAACTTAGCGACAGATGATGCCCATAGATCGTCAGCACATTGGATAACGTCAGCAACATCGGCTGGCACTTCGTCAGGGTTCTCTTCGGCTAACAGTAACAGATTAGCGCGAACGGATTTGTCAATAGACATCTTCTTGTCTCCATCTTTAATATGCGTCATTAGCTTGAGGGCTTCAGGGCCAACACGCTCTTGCACCCACTCGCGCATGCGCGGTGAGCGTACTGACGTGATAGCGCCCTTCGTTACCTCAGACACGATACGCTCAATCTCTTCTAGCTCTATACTAGCGTAGCGTATAGCAGAGTCGGCAAGGTCTTTATCTAGCAGCACACCTTTGTCATTGATACGTTCGTTAACGTGATAGTCTGCAAGTTCTTGGTCTGATAGGTCGCGTAAGTTCTGTGAGATAGTGCGCATGACTTTAACGTCCTGCTCACAGTAGGCAATCATTTCAGCCATCAAGGTAGGGTCATCATTAAACGTGCCGTCAGCACGAGGGAGTGATAGCAGTCTGATCAACTGCTTACCACGGTGGTCTTTACGCATCGTGGCCCCTGAGAAACGTCCAACGTCCTCTAGTGAGCCAGGCGCACAGTTAGCACGAGCCTGTGTAGCTGTGCAATAAAACTGTTCTAAATCAAAGTTAATCTGTAAGACATACCAAAAGACTAGGCGCTCAAACGTCGCATTGTGCGCACGTATTTGACCCTTGAAGTTACGTACCTCTTCGGGGAACGGCATATCTGGTGTCCATGTAATGACGTCACTATCATCAAACGCATAGGACATACATAGCACATCGGTGCTACTGTCTTGAGCGTAGTTGTAGACGCCGCGACTAGGTAAGTCGCAGCGGCTTCTTGTTTCAAAATCACACCAAAGTATTGTCATTTAGCACCCCACCTTGATGCGCGACCTTTATTGCCACCCGCAATACGGCTAGGCATATTCCATGACCCGTGCTTAATGGCATCTAATATATTTTCTGTACGTGTTCCATAACGCAAGTTTGAAAGCGCATTATTTGTACGTGATCCATCAATATGTAGTATTTCCATTCCTTTGGGGCATGGGCCAATAAAAGCTAAAGCTACTAAGCTATGTACAGTCTTTGAGTTGTTACGCCCAAAACTTACAGTATAGTAGCCATGACTAGCTTTGCCTGGTTTTAAAAGTCTACCGTCTTTATACCTAGCAAATGAACGAACACTACCAAGATTACTTACTTGGTAGCGTTCTTCATAGCCTGGAATATCCTTCCAGAGTTCAAACATTATGTTGAACGACGACGACGTGTAGTTTCAGCAGGTGCCTCTTCTTCAGCAGTCTCGCCTGAAGCTTCAGCATCCATACCTACCCATTCTTTAATTTCAAAGACAGGGGTATAGATTTTGCCATACGACTTGTGTTGGTAATGCTCTTTCTTCAAATAGATAACAGGGACAGGCTTAGTCTGATCTGCCTCTACTTGATTAGCAATGGCTACTGCTAACGCTTGAACTGCACGTTTACCGCCGACAGATGTAGTAGAGAAGCGAACTTCTAAACCCTTATCTTCGCCAGAGATGCACTTCAATGACAGACCTACTTGCGTCTCCCATCCGCGTTTAGCTGCAGGCGGCGCACCATCAAGCTCAGGCAACGGCTGTGATACTGACACCATCTTCTCACCTAATACGTCGCCATCACCCCATGCGATAAAGCCATGAATGAATGAGAACGGATTAACAGCCCATGTAGCGTCATCTTCGACTTCTGTTTGATCTGCACCAAACACCCAATGACCCGTCTTGTCCATCTTAAGAATAGCAACGCCTGCTGGCGATACATCGTTCTCTAGTGAACGTAAGGCTGTGCTTAAAGAAGATACTGCTGGTAGATTTGCTTGTGAAAAAGTTACGATATTAGACATTTTAATTTCCTTTAGATGATTTTATTAAGGGCAGCGGTCAATTGCTGTCCGATTTGCAACAATGCTGGGCGAGGATCATCCTCGTTTGCCAGCGTACTACCTGAACTAATAGCGACGACTGTCCCTTCAGGTAAAGTGAGACCGTGTTTTTTAAGCACCTTCTCAGCTTTAGCTGGTGAGATTAACGTCGTCTCTATTATGTCAGATTCTGGTAGGTCTTTAAGAAGTGCAGACTTCGCATCCTCTTCGTTGACCCATTGTCTAGTCGCACGTTTGGCAACTAGCTTATAGCCTGGGACAGGTTTACCTGCCTCTAGTATTTGGAAAGCTAACGCACGTAAGTCTGTGATCCATTGTTCAATTACGTCGGCGTTTTGCAAGTATACACCTATTTGTTCAACAGGCAACGCATCTAACTTAGTGTGCAACACACGGTCAACAGCGCCAGTCATCTGAGGGCAGATAGGCTTGCCTGCACACCAACGACAATGATCACCTGCATTAAGTCTAGCATCAGGCGCTTGTGACTGACGGACTGCAAGGGCTAATGACTGCTCAAACAGTTTGATACGATTAGGGTTTGTGGTCCAACGTTTAACGGCTGGCGGTTGCACAATAATCATCTCGATAGATGTTACGCCATCAAACACCCATGACACTTCTTTAGTACGCATGGCAGCGGCAGCGTAGAACATAAGCTGAGGGTTCTCTTCAACCTCAACAGCTACACCGTCACCGAACTTCCAATCTAATACATAGGCTGTGTCACCGATACGACCTAAGAAGTCGGTAGAGCCAAATACGTTTGGTAAGAAGTCGCCAAAGCCAACGCGCGTCTCAACGGCATACTCCATCTGCTTGTCAGGGTCAATTGCATCTAACGCATCAAGCGCAGGTTTGATTTTGTTGTCAATCAGGTCTTGCGTTAATACTTGACCTTCGTACACGGTGCCAAGGTAATGCTCTGGCGCGTGGCCTTTGTCAAGTATTTCTGCAATGACATTATGTAGTAGGGTGCCTTCGTCTGCATACTTGTTAGAAGGACGTGGTGGCATCTTGTCGCAGAGTGCGACTGAGCCAGGGCAGGCAATAACACGTTTAGCGGTTGAACCGCCTACGACTGAAGAGTGTTGCATTATACATTCTCCAGTTTAATTTTGCCTATTAATTTTATGCTCCACATATTAAGTGCAGGGTGCGGCGGATTATCCGTAAAGGTAATTTGATGTTGAGCATCTTTATACACATACAAATATTGTGGTTCTTTAGGTTTTAAGTCCATTTTAATTTCCTTTAGATTAGCTATTGAGTTTGCAGATTAGCATACATAAAATTAGTATGTCAACATTTAATTTAATAATAAATTGCTTGACACATAGAAAAAGGGTAAGTAATGTGTGCTTATGTTAGAAAAACAAATTGAAGCATACTTTAAAAAAGTAGTCGAGCAGTTAGGCGGCAAAAGCTACAAGTTCACATCGCCAGCGCATCGGGGTGTAGCTGATCGTATAGCCTGTCTGCCTAACGGTCAGACATGGTTTGTGGAAATAAAAACAGAGGGCGGTAAGCTGTCAGAACTGCAAAAACTATTTGCGTCTGACATGCAGAGGCTCAATCAACATTACGCATGTTTATGGAATAAGGATGATATAGATGAGTGGGCTAAAGCTACGACCCTATCAAGACACGGCGGCTGACTTCCTGTATGAACATGATCGTGCCATGATCTTAGCGCCAGTTGGTGCAGGTAAGACCGCCATCACGCTCACCGCCATGCAAGACGCTATCGAGGCTGAGGTAGTGACACGCTTCTTAGTGTTAGCACCTAAGCGCGTCTGTACTGACGTGTGGCCTGTCGAGCAACCGAAGTGGGCGCCTAAGCTTAAGCTCGTTGTGGCTGTCGGTACGCCTAAGCATCGTGACGCAGCATTTGCGTCTGACGCAGATATTGTGGTGCTGAACTACGATAATTTGCAATCTGTACATAATTTGAATGGCATTGACGGCATTGTGTTTGATGAATTAACCAGGCTAAAGAACCCGTCAGGCGCACGTTTCAAGGCGCTGTCAAAACTATTAGACAAAATCAACATACGCTGGGGCTTGACAGGTAGCTTTACTAGCAACGGCCTAGAGGATGTGTTCGGTCAATGTAAGATTGTGGATCAAACAATATTAGGGCGTAGCAAGGGTGCGTTCATGCAACAGCACTTTATCTTAATCAATAAAGAATACGGTGACTGGGTGCCAAGACCTAACGCACTTGAGCAGGTCATGGAGATTATTAAGCCTGCCACCTTTGTGCTAGACGCTGGCGAGTATAAAGACAAACTGCCACTACTGCACACAGTAGAGCTACGTTGTGACATGGACGACAGACTGCCGTATGAGAAGATGAAGAAAGACTTTGTCGTTCAGTTTGGTAACACACAGATTGCTGCAGTCAACGCTGCCGTGGTGACATCTAAGCTACAACAGATGGCGTCAGGTTTTATTTATGACGCAGATGCCGTACCGACATGGTTTAGCAAGCATAAGTTTGATCGGCTTGATGAACTGCTAGAAGAGAACCAACACGCTAACACCATCATTGCATACGCATTTAAAGAGGAGTTAGCAGAACTTAAGCGACGTTATCCCAAGGCTGTAACGCTAGACGATGACGATGCCATCACCCGTTGGAACGATGGCAAAGTAGAACTACTGCTAGTGCATCCTAAGTCTGCAGGTCATGGCCTCAACTTACAGCATGGCGGTAGTAAGATTGTATTCCTATCGTTGCCCTGGAGCCTTGAGCTTTATGAACAGACGATAGGCCGCTTACACCGTAGCGGACAAAAGCATGATGTATGGTGTTACGTGATGTTGACAAATAAAACCGTTGACGAACGTATATGGGCAGCCCTGCATGATAAACGGGCTATTTCTGATATTGCGATGGAAGAACTAACATGACTAGATTATGTATTGTAATGGATGATATGTAGGTAAAAGCTAACATTATGACCACTATAAAGGAGAATTGCATGACTAAAGACAAAGCATTAAAGATGGCGATTGAAGCAATTAACGCTTGCAAAGAAGCACTAGAACAACCAGCGCAAGAACCTGTAAAATTGGAAGAAGCGTTAAAGCATTGTGATGGCAAAGATTGTGAGTGCTTTGCTTATTATCAAGGCGAATGTACTTGTGATGCAGATTGGACACCTGAAGAAGTTGTTAAATTACGTTATCAATTAAATAACACCCACCCTCATCAATGGCAAGGATTAACGGATGATGAGATAGTAAAATTGCATCATAATTGGATTACTAATAGCGACACTATGTATTTTGCCCGTGCTATTGAACAAGCATTAAAGGAAAAGAATCATGACTAAAGACGAAGCATTAAAAATGGCTGGATATGAATTAGATGGCGTTATTGCAGACGTTGAAAATTTTGATGGGTTTGATGATGTGTGCCTACAAACAATTAAACGAGTAAGAAGCACTATTGCAGAAGCACTAGAACAACCAGCGCAAGAAAATCGTTTTAACTCGGCACTTGCAGTTGCAACAGTACCACGAACCCACCCCCATCAATGGCAAGGATTAACGGATGATGATATAACAAAAGCTGTGCTTGAAATACCTGTTACTTTTCCAAGTATTTTTGGCATTGCTCGTGCTATTGAACAAGCATTAAAGGAAAAGAATCATGACTAAAGACAAAGCATTAAAGATGGCGATTGAAGCAATTAACGCTTGCAAAGAAGCACTAGAACAACCTGCACATGATCGTTACGATTGGAACCCGTCTGGCCTTAACTTTGATGGCGACATTATTGTTGATAACTATGAGATTAAGTTATACAACGAGTTAGACGAATACCCTGACAACAGTAAGGACAGATAATGAATGATGTAAAGATATTCTTGACATGCCTATTTTTAAGCTTTATAGTGGGCGCATATACAGTCGCATTGGTTAACAAAGACCGATACGGATGTACAGTAGAAATAAAAGATGTTGGTGGTATCACACATGTATTTTCTGGAAAGGTTTACTAATGACTAGATTGAATTGGCGATCACTTAATGCGCAGCTTACTACGTTAAGCGAGGATGAAGTGTTAGCTTTGTTAAACAACGAGCGTGAAGGCGAGAAGCGTATCTCTATGCTACAACGTTTACATCAACGCTACACTATCTTACGTGCTGCACGTGAACGTGTAGAGATATTGAAAGGAGCAGTACGCCCATGAACAATCGTGAGATTTGGAGTGAGCAAAACTTTAAGTTCGGTCACGTAGACCCTACGCCTTGGATTCCGCTTTACGAAGAACCAAGTTATTTAACTAAATTATGGAGAAAATTAAAATCATGGGTTTATACACAGTAAAAGTTTATGGCATCGAGTTAGATGTTTACGCAGACGTAGAAGTTGAACGTGATCCGCTAGGAACTGGCGACAGCCCTGCAGCGACTTACGTTGACATTATTGCTATTGAGTTAACTGATTCTGCGGTTGACATCACTACGCTACTAAGTGACGGTGTGCTAGAAAAGATAGGCGCACAAGTACAGGAAGAGGCAAAAAATGAGCTATGAACACCAGTTAAAGTATGAACGATTAAAAGAATCAATGTATAATCTTATGGCAGAAAAGCCTCAGACACGTCGTATGCTGATGCAGGCGTTTAACTTAAGTAAAGATCAGTTGAGCAACCATCTACAACGCTTGATTGATAAAGGCTACATCAAGCTACATAAAGATAAGATTGAAGAACGTAGAGTTAAAGCTATCATGGTGTCACAGTATTATGCTAACCCTGATATGCCTTACAGTCCTAAAACTGCAGAACAGTTAGCTAAAGAAACAGTTCAACGGTTTGGCGGATCAGTTGCTACAAAGCGAAAACGCGAAGAGGACCCGCCAGGTGTTTATCGTTTATTAGACTACCCGATTGCGTCACCAAAGAAAACACGTAAATACACCACGGTAAGTATTTCTAGTGGCTTTAATCAGTTGGGGTGGTAAAAATGAGAGATCAAAAAGTGCAGCTACAAAAATGGTGTTGGTGGAATAAAGGTGAATGTGTCGTTGAAGTGCTAAGGTCAGGTCACTTTCCCACTACTGCTATGGTAAAAATGCCTGATGACCGTGAAATAGAGGTAGATATAGATGAATTACGCATTAACTTTGACTGAATACGCGATTTGCTACTTCCCTGCTTTTTTGGCAGGGTTTAGCATGTGTGGGGCTATGGTAGCCTTAACCCCACTCTTTTCTCGCGTTATACGTCGATTGCAGAAGCCGAAAATCTACCGATTTTAATAAAAAATCGATTTAAGAGTCATATTCGTCAGTTTCAACATACATTTCTAATCCGTCACCACTAAATTCAATTCTGCCCATGTTAGTGGTGATTGTGATTAGTTCAGTATCATAATCAACTTCGATTTCTTCAATTGTTTGGCCTAATAGGTCCTCACAAATTTCTTCAGGTGTGCGTTCAGACATAGTTACTCCTCTATTAAGCCAATGTCACAAGTGTGACGTTCAATTTCACCATGCTCTTTATGTAAAATTATAGCACACATATCTCGACCCGCACGATAACCTTGTCCTTGATGCCAAGCATCTCTAGCTGCAAGTGTTCTAAAATATTCTACTGTACCGCCATGATATTCTTTTACTTCTTTATGGTGTACATGTCCGACATACCAATATCTAAATTTAGATTCGCCCCATTGGACTGGCTTATCCGCAGCCATGATAGACAACATGTCTCTACCTTTGATTGTGTCGCCATGCGTAGACCCGATTAAAACTTTACCAAACTGATAGTACCAAGATACAGCAGGTGACAAGTCTACTTCAATTCTAGGCTCGTTATGGAAGTAACATGAAATCATTAACGCTAACGCGTAAGATGAATGACCGTCATGGTTGCCTTTGTTAATTCTAAATATTACTTTAGTGTGTTTTTTTAGTAACTGTTGTAAACAGTAAATCATGGCGCGAAGCCCAATCTGCTGTACCTTTGCCCAGCGTCCGTCAACGTCAAGTTGATGGCCTGAGTTAGTTACATTCTTTTGGTTGTCTGCATGAAACATGTCGCCTAAGTTAAGCAACATTGCCGTTTCAGAATCAGGCGAGCTTGCAATCAGTCTGTCAATTGCATTACAAGTTAATCGCTCTGCAATCTCTAAGTCAAAGTCATCCCCCGCATCTTGATGCCAAGCATGTAATCCGAAATGCGGATCACCCATAGGGATAACAGTCATAACATCTGACCTGTTTAGTTTTGGTTTTTCTATTAAGGGCGCTAGACCTTTTACGCCTTCAGCTAGAGTTAATACAAACTGTCTAATTGTTTCCTCTAGTTTGCTGTCGTCTATCTTAGACTTGACCCATTGACCTGACGCTTTACCTTCAGCGTTGTAATAGGTTGACACACCTCTAACAATGAACGGCTCTGGTACAGGGCGCACCATGTCTTGCTCAGGTGCGTATCCGCTTGTGGCAGCACGGCGACGTAGTAAGCTAAAAGCTTCTACAATTGCGCTGTGATTAATGTTTAGTGATCTAGCGGCAGATCTAATTCCACCGTATTCGTTAACTGCGTCTATATATTCTTTTTGGCGTTCTGTTGCGTAAGTCTTTAAGCCTTCATCGATTAACATTTTCTTGGTCTCTAACCCACTCTTGTAAGTGTAGCAATTGTAAGACGTCAGACGCGCAATCTAAGGGACTAGCGTTGACGGTACTAGGTACATCGCTTTCGGTTTTTCCATCAATGCTTTCGGTGGTGTCGGAAATGTCGGACACGTCACGGGTATCTGTGTTGCGCATCCATTTAATAGTAGGGTGAGCAGCATAGTAAGCATTAAGTTTCTTGACAGCATTTGCATATTCCTTCGTTACATTAGAAGTAATTTGTTTCTGTTCGGTGACAATTGCATTATTCTTTTGTTGCAAGGCTTCAGTACGTATGCTTAATTCTAGCTTGAACGCATCAAACTTTGCTTTTTCGCCTGCATAGCCTTGATAGTAACCCAGTAAACCAGCGCCTAAGATAGCGCAGGCCACGGCGATCTGTTTCCAATATAGTATCAATAGATTCATTTGGTGAGTTTAGTTGTAGATATAAAACGTAGAGCCATATTAACGCCAGACACAAGGGCAACAATAGCGAAATATACACGAGGATCAAAATAGCCTTGCACAATATTAAGAGATGCTTCACATGCCGCTCCTACACCAATGATAAAGTTAAACCATAGGACCTTAGATTTATACCATTGCTTCATAGTGTTTTGTCCCGTAAAAATAAATATACTTTTTCTATTTCTTCAAGTGCAGCGTCATTTTTAATAATGTTTGCGCGTCTAGATATAACTTGAACATTTCCTAGTATATACCCTTTACTATTATCTATTCTATCTAATGACGGAGAGTTCCAATGGCCGCCTCTACCTTTTATATAAAGTAAAGGAATACCTAATATAGGACACTCTTTTGGTATGGTAATATTTTCAAGAGTTAAATTAAACTCCATATTTTTTATTTTTGCTCTAGTTTTACATCTATTAAGCATTAATCTAACATACGCTTCACCAAGCCCTTCTACGCGACGTAATCTATTACGTTCTTTATTTACGCGCTGGCGTTCTTTATTTTCAGGTTTAGCCCAATAGTTACGTTCGTACTCAGGTCTAGATAATCCGCTAGACTTTTTAATTGCATTAGCGCCATTACTGCATTTTCTAGAACAATACTTACGTCTATTAGCATGTGAAGGGGCATCATCAACAAAAAAATCAGCTTTACAGAACTCACATGTTTTATGCTTGTATAGTTTTTCCATTTTGAAAGTCTTGAATAGTCAATCCATTAGTATACTGTATGTGAGCTTGTTCGCGCAACTTGCCAGTCCATCTGCCAGCCCATTCCAAGCCTAGCTCTTCTGCAATGATTCCGCAAGCGGTAAAAAGCGCTTTGTTATCCCATTGACATTTACCGTTGACAATCGGACAGAAGTCAAACGCTACACGCCAGTTATGGAACGACTGACCTGCCTTAGCATTAGTGACTATCTTACCTGGTGTTGTGCGCCCTTGACTGTAGAGGGCTGTTTGGCTTTCTGCGTCACGATAGGTTGACGTGATGATAACGTCAATGTTTTGCTTTGCACATGAAAATATGAATCGCTCACATAGCGTTTTAACTCTAGGATGAAGGTCTGACAGATTACGGCTATTTACCAAAATAGATAGTCCCCATGACAAGGCCACCTACGATCAGCCATACGATACGCTCAACCCATGCGCTGCTTGCGTGTGCAACTTCAATCTTGTTTACTCTGCCTTCGATTGCAGTTTGATTCTGATCGTAGTTATCCATGCGTCTGAATAATGTAATCATGCGTTCTTCCATACGGGCCAAAGAGATGATTGCCTCGCCAACCTTATCCAGCTTCTCTTCAATTCTATTCAGTCGCGTTGTTTGATCGTCCATGATAAAGTCCTATTGTGCTAATGCGTTACGGTTATTGTATGCTTCTGTATCTAATGAAGGGTCTCTAGCTAATGCGTTAGTACCAAAGGTTGCTGCACGTGTACCTGTCCTAGATTTAAGTAAACGTAAAATTAAGGTTCTATCTTCAGCAGGTAAGGTATCAATTAGTTTAGCTAAGGACTTACCTGACTGCATACCTTCTTCTAATGTTTTCATTACTTTGGTATTAATCTTACCTTCTAGCACACTTAATGCTTCATTAGTCACCGCAACTTTAGGACTTAAAATGTTAGGTATTCTAAATAACCCTAAGCTATTTCTAAGTGTTTCGCCATATTTTTCAGCGCCTTTACCCGCTTGTTCAGCCATTGATTGATTGCGTTGAAGCGTAGATGATATGCCTTTAAGTTTTGAGAAAGCCTCATAGCTCATCTCTTTAGCAATGTTGTAGCTACCTTTACCAAAAACTTTTTCTACCGCTTCTGGTGATTGGCCTTCAACTAATGCAATAAACTTATCTGGTGACTCTTCGTATAATTTCATTGCTTTTGCACCAAGTTTAGTTTGTGCAATTGCTTGACGTCCTACCGCGTAATCTGCCAAATACTTACCGTAGCCTGTACCACCAGCGCCTTCAATGGCGTCAACAAGAATAGGTTTAATTTGCGTAATAACTTCAGCCGCAGCGTTCTTTTGCGCAGTTTGATCCATACCTGGACGTAAGCGTTGAACGGCAGCATTAACAGAGTTTTTACGGATGCTATCTAAAGCCCATGCGTCAATCACGCCGCCATTTTTAGTCCATTTAGCAATGTCATCCATAACATTTTTTAGCGCACCTTCAACTAAGTCATTACCTGCGTAAGCAGGGTCGTTAGCTTTACGAGATACGCTTGCAATAATTGCGTCTGACTTGAGTGGTTTTAGCCCATGCGCAGCAAGACTGTCTACGCCTGCTTGGTAAAAACGCGAAGCGTTGCCAAACGTTAATGAACCTTCTGCAGCTTTAGCTGTTTCAACTTCCGCTTTTTTCTCTAGTTCACCCATGTAAGTGTATCTACCAGGTACGCGAGGCTGACCTGCAACCGTCACCGTGTTAGCTGCGCGTTCACCCGCACGTTCACCTGCTGCTGTAAACCTACGCACATCTTCAACCTTATTAGCTGCGGCTTGCGCAAACCTATCGGCTTCACCTTGTAGTCTAGGTAACTCTTGGCCTGCAATGTTAGCGGCGTTAAGTTCAGTTGTAAGTGCAGGAATTAGTCTAGCATTAAGTGCATTTTTAGCTGCTGCTTGTGTATTTTTAGATGCTGTCTGCGTAGAACCGCCAGCTAAGGTTTGAAGTTGATTTAGATTTGCTGCATTTTCTTGTTCAGCTAATCTAGTAGATTCATTAATATTCCTTGCGTTCATACGCGATTGTAATGTTTGAACTGCAGGCGCAGTAACGTTTGCAGTTGCTTGACCTGCGGTTAAGTTACTTGGCGCACTTGCCGCCGCATTACGAACTGCATCAACAGCGTCACCTGCAAGTTCACGAATAATCTTACCTGCTTTAACTTGAATAAGTTTGCCTGATGCAGCATCCCATATCCAGCCTGCTGCTTTAGCTAAAGGCGGTAATATTAATCTACCGCCTACGTCAAATGCAGCGCCTGTAAGAACATCCATACCTGCTTGAGAAGCTTTAGTTGCTAAAGATTCAGGTTTAGCTTTACCTGTCTGCTCTTCGTATATATTTTCTAATTGTTTTGCCGCAGCGTAACCTAGTCCTGATCCTGCGGCACCGCCAATAAGCGTGCCTGCTGGCCCTGCTACGGTGCCAGGTACAGCGCCAACAAGACCGCCAACGACAGGCAATACTGTCTCTAGTACAGGATAGCCATACTTTTGCATCATGTCGCGTTCAGGGATTGCATCTGGTTGCCTGCCTACGTTGACGACAGGTGCTTTAATGGTTGTAGGTTCTGCTCGCATGCGACGTATTTCAGACGCAAATGCTTTTGCATCTTCGACATTGCCTGCGGCATCAGCTTTTATTAACGCAGCGTTTAACTGATCAAGAGTAGCCATATTATTTATACTTTTCTAAAAGTGCGTCAACATCAGTTCCGCCTGAACCCAATTTTTCTTTAGAACGTTTAATACCTGTACGAATAACATTTTGGAAATCTCTAGCAGCATCAATAAATTCTTTTTCACTTTGCGCTGTAGACATACGTGTAATCGCTTGCGTTGCTTTTTGACCTTCAACTTCAGTAATTGAACCGCCACCTCTAAGCGTATTGTATGCTTCCAAGAACGCACCGCCTTTAATTTCATCTAGGCGCGCTTCAAAGTCTGCTGCTTTACTGCCAGGCATTGTAGGTAATAATGATGATGCGCCTACGGCTGCTTTAAAGCCAGGGTGCGCTGCAGTACCTTTTTCTACTACTTGACCTTTAGCATTAAGTTTAGCTGGCTTACCTACCATATCATCAATTTTTGTAAGCATCTGTTCAGCAGTTGCAATAGCTTGAGGTGCAGCCGCTTCAAATTTAGCTTGGCCTTTGCCTTGCTCTTTCATTCTAGCTTCCGTTGCAATGTACTCAGGTGAGTTTTTACCTTTTTCAATTTCAATACGTTGCAATTCACGTGCGTTAGTAAGGTCTTGACCACGCTTAGTAATATCTTGACCAGCTTTAGCTGTAGCTGCGGTCATTATCTCACCTGGCGACGCCGTCATTTTAGTAGAGCTTAATGTTGTAGGCGCGCCACCGTATGCAGGTACAGATAATACGTTAGATGATCCACCTATGTTTTGCATTTGGATATTAGGTTTCAAATCAGATGCAGACGCACCTTGACTGGCTAAGAAAGCTTGACGTTCAGGGATTGGCATAGCCAATAATTGTGTAAGCATACGTGACGATGCGGCTTTTTCTTCAGCAGAATACAAAGGAGACAACAATATATCTTCTACGTGCGCGGTTAAATTTGCGTCAGAAGGGTTACGCGATGTATCACGCAATGTAGCTTGGCGTTGCTCCATCTTTTGTTTATTTATTTTACCTTGCGTCTCTTGACCTGTAAGCCCTAAATTCTTAGTCTCAACAATGTTTTTAGCAAACTTAGTCGCATCATCTATTCTGCCTGTACGTAAAAGGTTGTTATAGATTGATTGTTGACCTTCAGGTGTATTAGCATCTACACCAAGCATATTTCTCTTAAATGCTTCAGATTCAGCCAAACCACGCTTATATTCTTCCATCTTCATCTGATTAAGCTGATTAGATTGCGCTGCGTTTTGCAAAGCATATACATTAGACATCTGATTAATAGGCGACTCTAATTGGATTGGTTTAACCCCTAAAGCAATATTTGAATCTATAGGCATGATTTAATCCTTAAGCAACATATCTAGGTAATGCGTTATAAGCCGCAGGAACATTAGGCGCTGCAACGCCTGCGCTAGGGAACATTCGGTTCATCATTTGGTTTTGCGTAAAGTAGTTAGTTGCACCGCCAAGTGCTTGGTTCCACGCATTAGCGCTACCTACGTAACCTGACGCAGCAGCATTACTTGCACCCATGTACGCGTTACCTGCGTTAGTTGCATAGTTTTGCCCTGCCGTACCTAGCGTATTGGCTGTCGTTTGGCCTTGACCTGCAAGACTTTGTAGAGGGTTCAAGATGTTTGCGCGGTTAGTGTTATAGCGGTTGTACGCGTTTTGATACTCTTGAGAGGCCATGTCTTGACCGTAACGCGTAGCGCCTTTTAACGCTGCGCCTGACAACATACCGCCGCGTGATGCTGCAGTACGATCAAGTGCTTTAAGTCCTTCAGACATACGGAACGCATAGCCAGGGTCTTGTTCAAAGTCTGACATGCCAAAATTTTTGGCCATTGAACCGTATCCTTGTGCGCCCGTGTTACCGCTAAGCGCTAACAAGTCTAACAATCTATTTTGACCTTTAAGTCCTGCCTCAAGAAACGGCTTTTGTGTAGCCTGATTCTCTTGAAACATTTTATATTCAAGGTCTGCCGCACGATTGGCTGCGGCGGCTTGCGTATCTGCCGCATCCGTTGCTGCATTAGACGACATTACGCCGCCAATAACTGCACTACCTACTACGGCACCTGCTACCCATCCTGACATGGTATTTCTCCTTCAATCATAATCCCAAAGTTAACCCGCATAGAAGCTCTGTAATCAACGACTAACTCTTCATTGGGATAAATCTTACGTTTAGCTACTGCAAAAATATCATCGCCTATTTTTACTGGCGTAATGTTACTGTTAAAAGAATGATTAATGTATCTGCCACCTGGCGTTCTTTTGCCGTTTAATCTGCCTGCACACACAACATCGCCTTCTTCAAAAAACTTTAGTGCGAATAGACCTTTGCCGTGGATGCTAGAGTCTCGCAGTTCAACCGCATACTCTTCAGGCATCTCAACTAAATCTGTAGTGTTAGTAACAATCTCATCCATCACGTCTTGCGTCACGCCTAACTGAGAGATGAATAGTGCGTAGTCATCTCGATCAGCTTGTATCTGTAACGCTACTCTATTCTCGCCTAGTCCACAATTGGGTACGACATACAGTCTAGTTTCTAGTTCTGCAATGTCGGTGCAGTTGTCTGGGTTGTCGTAAATGTCAGTCCAAACAACTTCATCTTCAAACACGCGTCCTACACGTTGTACACCCGCAGGTGCGTCAAACTCAAACGGTGCGGTCAATATTTTAATTCCATCGTCTGTATTGACTGCTATTGTACCTTTGTCAAGCCTTACTTTGTATGGCGTTTTATGTTCTGCGCCAGTTAGCACAGTCCATTTAGGTATTTCTATAGTACGTTCGTATACGTTAGGTAGAAATTTGTGCGTTGTTTTGATGTCTGCTTGAGGCATCTTTAATAACTCACTCTGCAAAACTTCTACTTTATCTTTAAATATTAAACTTAACTCGGTGTTCTCTTCTTCTAACGCTAATTCTTTTTCCTGCATCGATGTAGCTAATTGCTGTGTCATGTTAAGCAGCAAGCCCTGTAGCTAATATCCAAATAGTACCGTTCCACCAGATAGGTTTAACTATCGTGGTATCAAAATAATACTGACCTGTAGTGGCACTAGCCGTAGGTCTGGCACTTGTAGTTCCTGAACTAATAGGGTTTGTTGTAGTAGTTACAGATGTTGTACATTCAACAACATCATTAATGTTAAGACCTGTTAAGAACGTAATAACGGTACCCGATGTTTCAGTATAGTTTACGCCTGCTATTTGTTTGCTACCGTTTACGTATACCGCTAAATTATTAACGCCTACAACATATTGCATGGTAGTCAACGTAAATACAGTCTGTCCTGCTGTAGCTGTAAACGTTTGTTTTTGCTGTACAAAAGGAACGAAATTAGAATTTATGCCTGTAAGGTTATCCCATGTAGCAATTAGCACGTTTGTCGCGGAGTTAAGCACAAACTTATAGCTAACGCCATCCGTTAACCAAATCTCACCTGTAGGCACTCGGCCTGCTGAGTCTAGTACAATAGGGTTAGCAAGCGCAGTCAGCCCAGTATAAGATGTATAGGTTGTAGCAGGGGTTGATGTCCCTGCTGAATAAGTGTACAGTAACCCACCTGAAAGTGGAACGCCATTATTGCTGAAGAACTGTGCGCCAGCGCCGCCTAACGGGGATAAGTTAACAGACATAAATCACTCCTAATGTAACGACAGCGCCTAGTACCGTGGCTAACCAATCATAAAAATCGCAAGTATGGATTGTTGGATGCTGATAATCATACCACTCTTTTGCAAAAGCTACCACCATTACTAGCAATAAAGCATAGTAACCGATAAAAAAGTATGTTATAAGCGCCAAGATACCACCTGAATTAAAGTGCGCTTGCTTGTCAAGCGGTACAGGGATACGTGGGTTTGATAGTAATTCAGTTAATTTTTTCATGTTGTACCTTATGCAGATATTGCACCAAATGTTTTCCAAGTGCCAGGAGAGCCGTCAGCGGTACAAACAAACCCTATAGTCCCCCCTGCAGTAGGCACGGTGTTGTAAACAATAGATCCAACTTTGTAAAAACCTGTAGTTGGGGCTGCAGTACCTGAAAGAATTTGAATATTTCTATATTGCGTTGGTTGATAATAGTTATCTGCTGAAACAGATACAGTTCCAGTTGTGACTGTATCAACAAAAACCCCGCCGCTTGATGTAATACTTAAGTTGCCCCCTACAATAACATTCGACGCCCTAATTGGGACAAGAACGTTTACGGTAGAGCTAAAATTACCTGAAAAATTAGAGTCACAAAGTATTAAGTTTGCGGATGCGCCAACGTCTGCAATTGTAAGGCTAGTTGCAACAATGCCGTTAACTATGTTTTTTCCTGCAATAAAATTAAAGGTAAGGTTAGTAAACGTGCTGTTTTCAATAAGGTATCCGCCAACAGAAGTTGTAGTTATGTTTTCTCCTGTACAGTTTGATATTTTTGCGCCGCCCGTTCCATTTGAAGCAGTTAAAAAATTGGTACTAGCTGCTCGTACATTTGACGCAAATAATTCAACGAATTGTACGTCAGAAAAAACATTTCTGTACCCGTCTACATCGCATCCGTTTACAAAAATAATAGCCCCTTGCCCGTTAGCGGCAAGCCAATCTCTGTTGCCTATTGATGCACCTGAAACTTCCGACTGTGTATTTTCAATGTATATGCGACTTGCAGTAGCATTTTTTACTAGGAAATCGCCAGAACAACGTCCATTAGCTACGGTACAGTCATTGAACCTTAAAAAGTTGTTGTTGCCTAAAGCAGACGCTGTTTTTGAAAAGGTAATTTGGCCAAAAGTAGTGTTTGCAGTTACATTAGGATTTCCGCTTGTTCGCCCGCATCCATTAATATTTAAAAAGTCTGCATAACCTTCTTCGCAATAATCATACACAATTGCAGAGCCATCAAAGTTAAAAATCCAAACGTTTTCAAAAACAGGGAATCGGACGTTACGCAAGTAAAACGCGTGACCGAATCTATTTTGCCCGTTAATAAATATATTGCTAACAGTTAATCCGCCTTGTTGGTTAACAAAGTCAGTAACCAAAAGTTTAAATACGGCATCTTCTGCACCAGCCATAGCGGCAGATAAAGAAATTAAAGTTTGTCCTGCACCGCTACCGATAATATTAGTTCCTGTACGAATAGTAATGTTACCTGTTACATTGTAGGTTCCGATAGGATAATAAACGCTATAGGCTGCGTTATGCGCTGCTTGTATAGCTGCCGTATCATCTGCTACGCCATCTCCTACAGCACCAAAGTCTTTAACTGAAATAGTCTCAGCAAACTTCTGTGCAATCGTCCGATTGGATGTTGTTACCTGCGTGTATTTTGGTATTAAAGTTGCCATTATGCGTCCTATCCAAACAAAAAGAAAAAGTTACTATTAACTGCTGCGCCTGCTACAGTATAAACAATAATAATTGCGCCTTGTGCGCCTGCATTGCCTACTGCGTTAGCACCTGCTGTAGTGCCATATCTACCGCCTGCACCTGCTCCATAATTTCCAGTAGATGTAGCACCTATGCCACCGCCCCTAGCACCGCCAGAACCAAAAGCACCAAGAATTTCTACGCCCATTGAGCCAGTTCCAGCAGTACTTACACTTACAGAGCCAGAACCACCGCCACCATTTCGCCCTGTATTTCCTGGTCCGCCAGTTACCGCAGCACCACCGCCTGAACCTAATGAGTTATTACCACCTGCGCCTGATAATGCAGAAGATGCGTTACCGCCAGCAGAACCGCCACCATTGCCACCGCCACCGCCATTGGCATTATTTGCTGTTGTTGTAGAGCCAAATCCATTACCGCCATTACCACCATTGCCGTTTAATCCAGCAGCACCACCGCCACCACCGCCACCTGAACCACTACTAGCTACTGTAGTTGCAGAACCATTACCACCCCTACCGCCTGTATATGTTCCTGTACCACCTACACCACCTGTAGATGTAGGTACACTTGTAGATACACCACCTAATCCACCTGTTGCAATATTAATTGTGTTCCATGTAGTAGAGCCACCTGTACCACCTGTACTAAACCCAGAAGCACCAGCTGTTCCACCTGCACCAATTGCATAAGATATAGCACCGCTTATTGTTTGGTTAGAAAGAAGTCTAAATCCACCACCGCCACCGCCTGCACCGCCTGCCCTATTACTTCCTGATACTCCTCTACCTGAACTACCGCCACCACCACCTATTAAATAGATATTATTAGAAGCATTATTCCAGTCAGTAGGTGTAGTAAATGATGTTCCTGTTGTTAATATTGTTACCTTTTGACTTCCAACAGTTAAAAAGTTACTGCCAAAAGCAAATGCAAGATTACCATTGCCTGTAATTGTTAAACAAACAGCACCTGTTCCAATAGTAACTGTGCCTGAACTACTGTTATTATCAAAAATAACATTATCAGCAGATGTTGGGGCAGAAAAACCACCTGCACCGCCTGATGAATCATCCCAGTTAGCGGTGTTTGTAGCATCCCATGTACCATCACCATTTACCCAATATCTAGTTGCCATTACTCAATAACCTTTGGTGGATTAAAGCGTACACCATCCCATGTGTAACCAATATCGTAAGTAGGCAACTCAACCAAAATACATCCCTCTGGTGGAGTATCTGTAACTTCAGCCACAATAATGTTGACTAATACACCATCTTGTATAACTGCACAATTTGCCATAAATTATCCTATGCTACCGCTACGCATCGCCATTTAGATGTAGCTACGTTCCATACAAAGCCGACATCAAGACGATTGGTAGTTACTGTTGTTGTTGGAAGTGTTGCTGTAGATGATTCAAAAGAAGCGCCCCAAGTAATTGCTCTTGCCGCTGTACCTACAATGTAAATCCATAGCTTCTGACCATCTGTAGGTGTACCACTTAAGTTTGTAGTGAACGAAGTAATATCAACCGCTTGTGCAGTCAAACCAAATTGATCTGTATTATCTGTGTTAATTGTAGGTGTTGCGCTAGACGTTGTAGTAATCACTCTAGGCGTAACACGTTTATTGGTAAGTGTTTGTGTGTCCGTCGTGCCTACAATTGCCCCGCTAGGCGCTGCAACCGTTGTAAAAGCTGAAGTGCCGTTACCTATAACTACGCCAGTTAAAGTTGTTGCACCTGTACCACCTGCAGATACAGGCACTAGCTTCCAGCCAATCACTTGAACGGCGTTAAGACTATCAAGGTAGAACAGTTTGCCGTCAGCCGTATTAATAGCTAATTCACCAGCTACAAGGTCGCCCGATGTAGGTGCAGCACTAGCTGTCGAGCTACGATAAATCTGTATTGGTGTAAAACCTGTTTGAGCCATTAAAACTCTCCCCCTGATATGCCTACATATTTTGATGCAGTAGCTGTAGTAAACGTCCCCGTTGAAGGGGTTACGCTACCTATAGCAGAATTGTCAATTGTACCATTATTAAAACCTAATCCATTAAATGTACCTGTCACTACTTGACTAGCATTAATTGCTATTGGTACATTATTTATGTTTGTAATGCTACCAAAATCATTTACTGTTACTTGTGCTACATTTGTAGCAGAGCCATACGTGCCTGCTGTAACTGTATTAGTTCCTGAGTACGCTATTGAGTATAGGTTATTAAAGAACCTAAACCATTCGTTTGCCACAACACCTGTCTGTGGGTCTACAAGCGAAACTCTAGGTGCAGGTATCCGCGTGTAGTTAAGCGTTTGTGCCATTTAGGATTAACTCCGCACCCATAATAGCTACTTTAACTGGATCAGTTCCTGATATTTCGTACACGCGATCACGTAGCTTTTGTGTCATCCCTAGACGACGCCAAATGTTACGGTAGCCATATTCACCTATCTTACCCATTGACTTCCAATGTTCGTTAGACCACGTATGACCGCCATCATCGGACCATCGTAGCATTACTTGAGGGTCGTTACCTTGACCTAAGTTTAAACCTACGCCTGACTCAATTTCTAATTGTAGACTGTGCTGTGCGGTACGCTTCAAGTTGTTTTGACCGCTAGGTAACGCTCTCCATGAACGTAGCCATTTCTGCGGTGCGTTGTTATCTGCATACACATCTAAGTCAAACTTATAGATATTACCGTTCACGTAATCGCCAACTAATGTTGTTGATTGAAAGTTACATTGACAGTTTGAACGATGACGAGCAAACTCGCCATTAATCAAACTAGCACGTTCATGCCATGAGCCTGTCGCTACATCATACACCCATGTGGCGTTAGCTGTAGGAAAACTAATCACATAGAACGCATGACCTTCTTGTTGGTATGTGTACGCTACAGCGTCTGATATTGAGCCGTAGTTCTGTATCGCATACTCTACTGCATGTGTCGATACGCGCTGTGCTGCATAGCCATTAGACCTAAACACAACACCAAACCCACGAGGGTCGTTACCTAGCCAAAAGAGAGAGTTATCTAGCTTGGCTACTGAATAGGGGGCAATACAGCCTGTCTCGTTAAACGCACCTTGAATAGGGATTAGCGGAAAGTCTGTCGCGCCTGAGTCGTACCAAACTTCAGTTGTATCTGTACCAAACACCCATAGTTCTCTATGAATAGTGTTAACTGCTACTACACCGTCAGGTGAACCTTCAGCACTAGCAAAGTCTAGCGGGTCTACTGACGTGCCGTCAAGAAGCTGGGTAATCCATATCTTTTGGCTATCAGGCTCGTTGTATACAAAGTAGCCATCTAAATAGCATACGGTCCCTGCACCTGTGAAGTCGGGATCAGTAATCTTAGCAAACACGTTAGTTACTTCGTTGTAGATGTAGCCTAACGGGTTAGCAGCAATAAATATCTGTGTACCATTATCAGCAAATGTGACTGGCCCTGACCCTAACACTTCACCAATATACGTTGACGTGTAGTCTGTATTTATCTTATAAAAGCCTGTACCTGATACGCAGTACGCATCTGTACCGTTTGTTTGATGCGCCCACAGACCTCTAATAGGACCTGTACCTACGGTGCATAGCGTTGTTAGTCCAGGCGCACGATTAAGATAGCCTATCTCTAAGCCGTTCTCAGGGGTAGCTTCAGGGAATAGATTAATCATGCGGTTATCCGCAGCATTAATAGACCGAGCTACATAAGATTGACCTAAGATAGGACTTTTCATTAGTAGTTACCTGCAAAGATGTTGTAGCGTTGACGAGTGCCAACAATGCTGTAAGGCAAGCTCATAATATCGTCAGGGTTGTTGATACGTTTCAAGTTACGCTTAGATGCCATTGCAATGCGTGATACTTGTGCGCTTGGCTCTACACCAAACTCAGGTGCTATCTCGCAAGCTAAGTTATATTTAAAGGCACGTAAGTAACCTGGTGGGAAGTATAACTCTGTCGCTAATGTAGCTGGCTGTGTTATTTCTTCAACAGATACAAAATGCCATTCCAATACCTTAGTAGGTTTTGGATAGACGTACATTTCAACGTTGGGGTATGTCATGTTTACCCAAATAACTTGTGGGTAAGTAGATGTCACAGTCTTAACTGCAATACCGTTGTATTGTTGTTGGTTAAGAAACTTGATACCAAAAGAGATGCCGTTTGACGGGTCTTTAAAGTAAGTTGAATCTTCTAGCAATACAGGACGATTGCCTACAAAGTCACCTGTAGGACCTAATGTTCTTGATAATACGTTAGGGGGCCATGAGAACACTTGGTCTTGCGCACTGAATACGGCTAGACGTTCTGTATTCCAGCTATCTATCATTTGGTTTAATGCAGTTAACGCATCTTGTGATGTTTCTGCAGATGGAGTTTCGCCTTCAGCTAAAATGCCAAGTAATCGTAACGCTCCATTAATTTGATCGCCAGCCGTTGCCATATTAAGGCTCCTTATTCTTTTCTACGTCGTTTAACTTCCAGTTCATTGACGGGAGCCGCAACTACTGTCGGTTCAGCAGGCGTATCAGGATTATACTCTATCCAGCCGTTTTGTGCATCTGCTTCTACTTCTGCTTCCATATAGGCAATTTTAGTGCCGTGTATTTCATGTTTTAAATAAGTAATAGCCATTTTGAACCTTATAAATAAGGGCCGAAGCCCTTATTTTTATTCGTTGTGAAAAATTGCATAATTAAGTACGATAGCTTCTGATAATGAACCTGCAGTATTGTTATAAACGCCAATAACTGCTGATCCTGCACCAACGTTAGCCACGTAAGGCCAGTAAGCACCACTAGTGCCGCCAGAACCTACGTTAACAATCAATACATCTTTAGCTGAAAGTAAACTATTAGTTAAAGTAAAAATAGCAGTAGCGCCTGCACCTAATGCTGATCCGTTTAATGTAATTTGACCTGCTGATTTGTTTAATGTTACACCTGTTGTTTTGCTTGTAGCTTGAGTAACTGCACCTTGTGCGCCTGCTGAATAACCAATTTCTAGTGCAGAGTACACAGTCGTACCTACAATAGTGTTAGGTGTTGTTGCGCCAATTGGCGAATTATCAATTGTAGCGCCTGATAGCTCAGGGTCTGAATAGGCTACGCCTACTGGTTTGGTATTTGGCATAATATTTCCTTTATTAAAAATCCACCCCGAAGGGTGGGTTTATTACATTAACCTATGCGGTATACAGAATAAGCGCTGTCAGCAGTTTTACGGAAACGGAATAAACCGCTTGACGTAATTGCCACTGCTACTGTAGCGTTACCGCCATCAGAAAAGCCTGTACCTGAACCTAATGCTAACGCGCCAGTACCTGAAGATGTACCTAAGTTAACAATGCTTAAGTCAAAAGTTGAGCCAACTTTAGCAGAGCTAATAGCTGCGTCGATTAAAGCCGCTGAAGGCAATGTGTATGTTTGAGCAGCAGTAGCGCCTGAACCAACTAACAAAATACCTGCTGTAACTTGAGCTGCTGTTAGTGTAGCTGTTGCTGCTACAGATAACGGAGCTGCTTGATAACCGATAATAGGTTCGGCTAAATTGCCGTCACCAACTTGATAACCACCTGCACCATTTGGAAGAGCCATGATAATTTCCTTTACTAATATAATGTTGAAACCCCACCGAAGTGGGGCTTACCTAGACTAACCCCAGATACGGGTAGCCATTTGTGGACGAATTGTAGCAAAGCCATATAGAACGTCAATACGGCAAGGCAAACGATCGTTGTTGATGTCATATTGACGAACAACACGTAGTGAGATGCCATTGTGTACTTGACGTGAAGCCATGTCTACGCCTTGTGGTAACAACAAGTCAGCAGTTGCAAAAGTGATTGCATCTTTATGGTAAACCAAGTTTTGTGCGTATTGTGTTGAAGCTGCACCGAACATAGTTACCACAGCGCCTGCTACTGGGAAACTGTCTACAGTTGCCAATGCGTTGTTTGGAGTGTACAAAGCAGGAGATACTGAAACTGTTGTTGTTGAAGAACCTGTTGCAGCAGCAGTTACTGTAAATTGTTGCAATGAACCAGTTGTTTCACGTGTTTGTGGGTTAACTGCATAAACGTTAGCGATTGTAAAGATGTCGCCTACGTTCCATGTTTTGCTTGAACCTGTGAAGCTCAAACCGATAGAGCTTGTACCTTCAGCAGTAATTGTTGAAGTAACTGTGATTGCTGTACCCCATGCACCAGTAGTGTGTTGTTTGATTGATTGAGACATGTTAACTTCTTCGAAGCCCAATACGCCCATACCCATCATACCGTTTTTGAATTGACGTGAAACTGTGTCAGTTGGGTTAAACAAACCTTTCATACCTTCAACCAAGCCAGCGTTAGCAGCAGGGTTAACAGTAGCGTAACGTGGTGACATTACAGCAGCACCTTCGTTTAGTTTTTGTTGAGCTTGCAACAATACCAATGAAGTTGATGGCGTAGTACCTGGTGTACCTACTGAGTTGTAGATTGCTTTGTATGCGTTTGCAACGTCAGCATCAACGCTAGAAGCCAATTGTGAGATACGTGGTTTTAATACACGTTCTGCAAAGTCATCTAATTGCATAGTCAATTCAGCAGATGTGAAGTTAACACCAATGTGTTTTTGTTGTGCAACAGTCAATGTTGTGAACTGTTCGTTGTCATCTTGAACTTGTAGAGCTGCACCGTCAGTTACTAAAGCGCGATCTGGTAAACGGATACGCAATGTAGAACCAATTTTAGCGCCTTCTACGGCAAAAGAATCATCGTACTGACGATTCACGTTACGTGTGATCACTAGGTTGTTTTCCAAGATCTCCAACGCTTTGCGTGTGATCATGTCAATGGTTAATATTGAGTTACTCATAATAAGTTTCCTTTTAAGTTAGCGGAAGTTTGATGAGGGCATACGCCACCGTTTTTATGTTTCCCGACTTGACAGTTCATACATAATACTTGGTATCCCGAAGGAAACTTATTTTTACGAAGCCATTGATAAAACGCTGTTCCGCTTCCACGGTATAGCCCAGCTTTTCTTTCTTCAGCCCCGTTATTATGTATATGATCTATCGACAAAAACATAGGTTCAGATTCACCGCAACATGCACAAATATATCCGCCATACGCGGCATAAATTTCATCTTTGCATACCGATTGTGTGCGTCTAGTCTTAGCTGCTTCTTTTGCCCTAAAATCTGCAATTTCTTCAGCAGTACCATTCGCTAACTTACGATTACGCCATTCACGAGCATGTTCACGGGATTTCTCCCGATTTGCGTCCCGCCAATCGCGCATGCGTTGGTTAACCTTTTCCCGATTTCGTTCTCTATATCTTGCTGCCGCTTCTTTATTGCGTTCCCGCCTTAAATCTTCGACCTCTTGATAAGAGGATGCCATCATATAATTTTCGTCTGCTTTATTCATGTAATCATTATACATGAAATCATCAGACCTATCTATTTTTTTTCGCTTCCCATGCCTTTGCTTGTCTAGCTCTTTCAGCCGCAATCCAATCAGATGTAGACATCGTTTTTACAGACCTAGGGTCTGTCGTGTCATACGCTGGTGAACCACTACCTTTAGCCGTCACAGGCGATATAGGCGCAGGTGCGCTTGTTGTTTTCTTAGTAACAGGCTCGTTAGCAATTTTTGCTTCAAGTCTGCCAATTTCTTTTGCTTGTAAGATTGGCGCTAAACGAGCAATACGTTCAGCTTCTTTAATGTTTGTCCCTAGGTAATAAGCCAGGTCAGGACCTACATCTGAAGCTTGAATAGATTGAGCCATCACTTGAGTAATAGGAACACTAGGGTTGTATGCAACTTGCTCGAAGTCGTCATACTTTGCTCGTGCTTCTTCTTCCTTGTCGTGGTAGGACTCTAAAATTTCATGCTGTTGCCTTTGTTGTTCTCTTTGCTCAATCAACTGTTCAGCTTTTTGTATTGCCAATGCTTCGGCATACGCTTCTACTGATTCAAACTGATCAGGCGCAGGGACATCTTTAGGCGCTACAGGTGTTGAAGCCTGAGCAGCACGATCTCTTTCCCATTTACGTTGTTCTCTTGCCAAGCGTTTGCCAATGGCTGCATCTAGTTCTTCTTGTGAGAATACTTTAGTGGCTTCTGCTGGCTTTTCTTCCGACACTTCTACTGCTGGTGCATCAGTTTCAGGAGCTGTCGTAACTTCTGTCTCTGGCGCGGGTACTTCCGCTATTACTTCTACTTCTTGGTTTTCACTCATTTTGTTTCCTTAGAAACCCTAGTGAACTGCACTAGTACAGTTTTTATTATACGTTTATTGCTGCTACTTTTGCTTGGAACGCTTTAATACGTGCATCTAATGTAGCACGATCAGCTTCAAGCGTTGCTAGTAGTGCTTCTGCTTTTTCGTTAGCTTTAGCTACGGCTGCTTCTGATTCTGTCAAGCTTTTTAGTTTACCAGAAAGTGATTTTTCACGAGCATCTAAATCTTCATTAACTGTTTTTGCAGTTACTTCAAAAGAAGTTACAGTTTTATCTAAATTAATCTTTCTAATGTCTGACTCAGCGTTTTTAAGTTTAGCTGCAAGTAAATTGTCGTCAGCTTCAGCTTTCTTAGCTGCGGCATAAGCATCTGCATCTGCACGTAACTTGTTAGCATCTTCTACTGCTGACAAAGCACCTTGACGAGCTTCAAGTTCAGCTTTTAATGCAGCCATCTCGCCTAAGTCTTTAAGGAACTGTTTAGTAAAATAATCTACTAATTTTCCTGAATTAATACCGCCATTACCGTTTGAAATATCCATTTTTTAACCCCTATGCGTAGTAGCTGATATTAATTTTAGCACTAGCTGTTTGCTCAATAAATTTGATCTTAGTCAAATCACCATCGTACTGTAATGTAACGCCTGCTGCTAATGGCATGCCTACAGATGCTGTAGGGTTAACATCATCATCGCGCCAACGAACGGCTTGCGTTTCAGGTGTAATCAATGCAATAGAAGGTCTGCAATTAAGCCCGTTTAAATCAACATAAGGAACTGTCAATCCTGTAGCCGAGGTAAGTGTTGTAATTTGCTGATACCCTAGACGTGTGGTAATAGCTTTTAAGTTAACTGACATTTAAATTCTCCTACTTTGTGTAAATGATCTAATTTCGATCAAAAATTGTTGACCTGCAGTAATAATACTCTGAAAAAACCCACCTGCAAAAAATGCACCGCCAAAAAAGCTATTCATTAGAATACCCCGCCGCTGATGCCTGTTGTTGCAGTTAAAGTAGTGACTGTAATCGTACCGCCAGTAATTGCAACTGCATTAGCATCTTGTTCCGCCATTGTACCTACGCCTGACAAGGTGTGGGTAGCGTTCCACGCTGTAGCGCCTGCAGCACTAAAAGTGCCGTCTGCAGGTGTAGAGTGGGTAACTGAAACGGTCATGCTAAGAACCTTAATTTATATAGCGTTGCTAAGTAAAGCGCTACAATTTCGTCAATCAGATTCTGTATTGTAGAATCATCTTTATCACAAATCTTGTATCTGTCTGCTTCAATTTCTTCTAGTTGATTTTCTAAAAATTGAACGACATTAGTAGTCTTTTTAGCTGTCTGCAAGGTTATTGGTCCCATCAAACCATGACGGCCTTGATAGGCTTCAGCAAAGTTATCTGCTAACTCAATAATGTTCTCATAGAACCTTTGTAGTGCTTTATGCTTTGAATAGCTACGTGTATTAAGATGAACGGAGTGCGTTACATCTCTTGCTAAGAATAGTATCCCTACGAAATCACAGGCTTTCATTGTTGCATCCCTTCAGGTGGCATCATAGGCTGTTCTTCTTGCATTGGCATCTCGCCTTGTGGCATTTCGTCAGGCATATCTCGGTCTGGCATCATGCCTACTAAGTCGCCGCTATCTAACATGCCATTCACAGTACCCATTACAATATCTTGTATCTGTTCTGGCGACATAGACGCTTGGACTGCGCTAATACGTTTAGTTTCAGCATCGTAAGCTTTAATGTTAGCTTCTTGCTCTTTAATCGCCAAATCTTGCGCTTCCATAGACTTGCTAACATTTTGCAACATGCTATGTAGCTGATCTAGCTCTTGACCCATCGCTTCTAATTGTTGATTTGCTGCCGCTAATGCTGGGTCCTCATCTTGATCGCTTAATAGCTTAGGATCAATCGTTTTAGCAAAGCGTTTAGCCATTTCTTGTGCGCCAGGCCAATCCATGTTCTTAACAAACAAATCGCCAGCCACTTGCCACAATTGTGGGTTGCCTTGCAATAGTTGGCTCATCGCATCTAATGATTCTTGACGTTTTGTCATGTAACTTGGGCCAGTAGACACCGCAATGTCGTACTTACCAACGCTAGGATTGTAGATTTTCTCAATTACAATGCCTGTTTCATCTACTATTTTCTTGATTGGTTCAGGCTGATCAGGGTTAATTTTCGCTGATTTTACTTCGCCATCAATGCCAATAATACGTGCAACACGCTCTGTATCGTAGATTTTTGGGATTAAATCCACTAATTGACGTCCAATATGACGAATAGCACGTGCTAAATTGTCAATATAGTGGTATGTACCCGTATCGCCTTGTTTTTCTCTCGCTAAAATCGCTCTTCCTGAGCGTTCGTTGCTCGTTGCACCTAAACTAGAGTCATATTGACCTGTAGATGACTTAATATCGTCTGAAGCGCCTGCTTTTGCTTGTAATAGACCACTAGAAGCCATTGGTGGTTGCGCACGTTGCGGTAAAGGTAATACAGCGCCTGCACCATCTGTTGCGTCAGGGTTAACCTCTAAATAAGGCCAATTTGTCGTGTTTGCAGTTTTCCATTGAGTCTCGTAGCCTTCAAATTGACCGCCGTAACCAATAAATGGTGCTTTTGGCGCCAATGCCAACATCTCAGCTTCTTGTGAAACCCAGTAGTTGTACATACGTTGTGCATCTTTTGCATTACGTATAAGGCCAGACACGTACAATCGTCCATCTACTTCATACTCGTTACCTACTACGCGCACGACAGGGATGTAGCAACCTGCCCACTCTTGTTCTTGTAAGATTTCAAAGCCGTTTGTCTTTAGCCACTTGACTTTTTTAACGTCAGCAGTACGTGACTTGATAGGTTTTTGGCCCATCTCTTTCATTTGCTTATCTTCAGGGCTATTTTCTACTACTGAGATGTTGCCACGGTATAGATTTAGCTTAGAAGGCGTGTGATCTATGTAAAAATACTCTGCGATACGGACTGTATCTTCTGTTAACCATTGGCTTAGTGAAGAGTCGCCTACACCTTGCTGCATAATGGATGATATTGGCGCTGCATCAGGGAATTGACGCTCGTATTCAGCTTTTGTCATATCCTCTGTAATAAAACACCATTCAGCATCAGCGCCAGTTGGGTCTTGGATTGTAGGGTCCATGTACACGCTAAAGGAATTGCGGATGCGACCAATGTAGATGTCTTGATCAAATGTATTGTCGTCGCAATATTTAGTTAGTACACGGATGTAACCTTCACCATAGGTGACCTGATTCTCACATGCGGTGTCGTATGCGACATCTGCATCTGAAATATATTCAATATGCCTAATAACTCCCTCGAATATCTCTGCGACCTCTACGTCAGCATTATCATCCACAGGAATTACCTTCACCGAAGGTCGGTTTTGGCGTTGTTCATTAGTAACTTGATGAACGTGTTGCGGTAACTTGTTGATTGTTAAGCAAGGTCTAGCATTAATTGTTTGGCCTTGTACTGAACCACGTGTTGCCAACACATCCGCAGGCCATTGCCATTGGTTGTCAGGCGAACCCGCCTCAAAACGTAAGTCGTCAAGTTCATCTTCTCTTGACTCTGAGTAAGCAGAAACCGCCATAGAAAAACGGCTACGCATTGTAGCCAGCATATCCCTAGGATCGCTTTTCTTGTTGCCGCCATTAGCGACAACACCGACGGTTACCATTTCATCACTCATTTATCAGTCCAATCACTTCCGTGTTACGCATCATTAGGTAATCTTTACCGTCGATAGTCGTCGTTTGACCTGTGTACTCACCAAACATAATATGATCCCCAACTTGAACATCCATATTTGATAAGTTTCCATTTTCTAATTTCTTCCCTGGGCCAATTGCGCGTACATATCCGCTAAACAACTTCTTAGCACCTGGTACAAAAATAATACTGCTTACTTTTTCTTCGTCTTGCTCTACTACGATGCAGTCGCTTAATGGTTTAAGTCTCATTTGTTACCTTTTTTAGTAGCTTCTCTTTTTGCTGAGTACGCAATTGCAACAGCTTGTTTAATTGGTTTGCCTGCTTTAATCTCTGCTTTGACGTTTTCACGAAACGCACTTTTGCTTGGTGACTTTTTTAACGGCATTTTACTTACCTTTCTTAGCTGTCTTAGCTGACTCTTTAAAGTCTTTAGCTGTTGGTGCGCCTTTAGCACCAGGCTTTCTCATCTTTTCGCCTGAACCTGCTTTAATGCGTTCTTGCTTTGCGTGAATATTTGCGTATAAACCTGGTTTAGCTGCCATCATAATGTCCTTAACATTTCCATTTTTTAAGTGCTGCTTTTGCTCTAGGTGCTTCACCTTTAGCATTTTTCACTACGCCACCCATTCTAGCACAGAACGATGCTTTACGGCCTTCGTCGGCTTTTGTCTTTGGGTTTGGTGCTGGTGCTTTTAAGTTACTATTGTTCTTGGCGTTATACTCTGCACGGCCTTTAGCTGTCATGCCAGCGCCTTGCTCTGTAGGCTTGTAGTTTGCGTCTTTACCTTTAGTAGTACGCGCAATAGGTTTGTCATGTGCTTTTTTTGTAGCCATTTTAACTTCCCATCCATGAACTAGATATACCGCCACCGTTAGCATACGACTTTTTTATGCCTTTGTCAACATACTCACGATGCGCTACTGGAAATGCAAACGTGACGCATAGTGCGTCCGCTGCATCAGGACTTGCCATGCCTCTTGCCTTCATCTCTTTCTTACCTTCTAAGAAGATCGTACCGCTACTGTTCGGCTTCTTCATAGGCCCTGTCAGGTCTGACTTGAGTTTTTTATCCTCTGGTATGCTCGCAGTCTTGAGCCACTCTCTCATGGCGCCCCACATCTCTGCCCGTTTGTTGCCCCACATGATGCTGTTCTTAGCGCGTGATCCGAAGTTCACACCTCTGACCTTGTAGCGTTGCTCGGTTAGCCGATCCAATATGCCATACCCCAGGCCGCCTTCGTCAATGACTGTCATCACGGGCTTGAACTCTTCTATCGCCTCGATGACACGCCCAACGATAGACATCGTGTCCTCGCCTTGGTAGCGCTTGATGCTAATGATGTCACGCCCTTGACGCACAAGGATGACCGTGCTATCCGCGCCCCCGCGTGCTGGATCAACGCCGATAACGATAGGCGCAGACGTATCCTTATATCTCTCACGCTTGAACGCGTCCTCGACAAGTGTCGGGCTAATAAACTGATCTTCACCTGCTGATGGAAACTCACCATATACCTCGACCCGCGCCTGCGACGAGTCCTCACCATACTCGGCAATAATCTGTTCGTAAACCGCTTTATCTGTATCCTCGACCTGACGTGCATCTATCTGTCTCCCGTTCCAAAAGTCGCGCTTAGAGTTGAAGCACTCAAAAAAGTAGCCTTGGTTACGGCGCGGGTTGCTGAACGCGAACCAATACCGATCTAATATGTTCTCCGTGAAAAAGCCTGCCCCCACGGACCAGATGCCGTCAGGTATGCCACTCGCTTCATCAAATATTAACATCATGCCGTCGTGGTTATGCACACCCGCGTAGCTGTCTGGGTTCTCCTCACTCCACAGCTTACCCTCAGCCGCCCAGTACCGCGTCCCCTTCTTCAAGTCGCGCTCGACTAGCTCACACACCCACTTGGCTGGCACGAGTTTAGTCGCGCTGATCTCCCACCAATGCGCGTTGATGATCATGGCCTGCCACTTAGTCAGCTCGCCCCATGTGACTGAGCGCAGTTGCGACTCGCTGTTAGCCGACACCACGA
>Ga0247723_1000231_pt1 | contig 36548 bp, 50 predicted proteins | sample MSEWelMarce5H_FC_FD_189079 | JGI IMG/M metagenome (GOLD analysis project Ga0247723, IMG submission 189079) | Subsurface sediment microbial communities from gas well in West Virginia, United States - MSEEL Well Study Marcellus 5H_FC | ecosystem: Environmental > Terrestrial > Deep subsurface >... | reverse complement strand
GATGAGCGCATTCGCGTTCTCTCCTTCCACTGCTCGAGCAGTTCTTTGTTAGTGGTCTCAAGGATCATGGACTTGGCGGCGGCCGGGGGAAGATCTTTCAAGGCCACGGAAGTGTCACCCCTGCCAGTCTCGATCTCGGACAAGGTGCCTTCGTCAACGAGGGTTTGGATGATCTTGTGGGTAGAGATGGCCTTGGCCCACCAGCGAAGGGAGACCTTGTTGGGGCCGGGGATAAGCTTTACGCCATCGTGCTCCATGGTGGAAGGGCGGGCGTAGTTAACCAGGGTCATGACGGAAGCGTCTACCTTCTCCCATTCGGCCTTGGGGGCGGTCTGCATAGCTTTGTCAGTAGCGTTCGATTGGTCGTTCTTGCTCACGGTGAGTGCTCCTTAAATAGGTGAAACAGGATTAGCCACTATTGAAACAAAAAGGCCCCGGAGGCGCAAGGCTTCCGGGGCCAGTCTGGGCATAACCCTAGGTCTAATTAGACCTTAAAAGCCGTCAGCATAAGCGACGGAAAGAGGGTAGTACACGATCACGCCGCCGTTGCGGGCGTGGCAAGGGACTTCAAACTCAAGACCCTTGGGCTGTACATCAAGCTGCTCGAAGTCTTGGGGCACTTCGGCGGTCAGCTTCTTCTTGTCCTTCTTGTAGGCCAGCATGCGGCGAGTTCCGCCCGATCCTGCGGTCTCCAATTCGGTCAAGGTGTACACGTTCTTGATCTCAGGATGGTCTTGCTGGAAGCGTGTCCAGATAGACTTGTCAGCGTTGTCGCCGATAGGAGTTGCCTTCAGGAAGTTGAAGGCGGTCAATGGCATGACCAAAGAGTCAGCGGCCTCAACCTTCTTGGTGTTCTCGGGGATGTAGTTCACCAATTTATTGAGGTCGCGCAAGATCAGCAACGGGGTCTTGGTAGACCACAAGATGCTTGATCCGGTGCCGTCAGCGGGGAAGGTGGTGGTAGAGATGTTGGGATGGTTAATGAAACCGTTCAGCTTGTGAGCGGAGTCACCAAACAAGAAGACGTCATTTTCCTTCTGGCGGACAGCGCGTTTGGCAGCGTCGGCCTTCTTGCGCTCAAGAGGCTTGCCAGCATACTTGGCGTTTCGGATCTCTTGGATGTTGTAACCGTAGGAAGCGCCCAGTGAGCGGATGGGGGAGATGAATTCTTTCCCTTTAACGTCCGCGCGGGGAAGGGCGGTGTTGTAGGAAGAGATCACGATGGCCATACCGACTTGGTCGTATTGCTCATAGCGAATGAATTCCGCACCGGGATCAACATCCATGGACACTGGGAGGATGTTGCGGGCCTCGAGCTCGGGGTATTCGATGTCGTATGTTTCGGACTTGGTCGCTTCCAGTTCGCGGTCGAAGAAGATCGACTCTTGGCTATCGAGGTTGATGTATTTCTTAGTCATTTCAATCATTCCTTTGTTTAAAAACTATTTAAGATCCGTTGCTTCCTGCTCGACCTTAGACGAGGTTGACTTCCAACACGGCCAGTTCTCCAGCGCCGCAAGAAGTGATCCAACGTGCGTTGGGGAGGACAGCGGTTTCCATAGAAACAGCAGCGCCCAAGAAGCCGCCAACCACGCCCGAGCCTGCAACGTAGCGAACGTTAACAGTGGAATTGTAGGCGGTGACTGCGTCTTCGGACTTCACCCAGATGCGGCCTTTCTTCATGACGTCGAAAGGTTTCTTGATCTCATAGTTAGGATCAAGGCCGTCGTTTTTAGATTGGTTGTTGTGCGAGTGGGCAACAACGCCAATTGCCTTGCCGGTGATGTCAGCGGCGGCGGCGGGATGCTTGGCGGTCAAGTCACCATCGTCAAAGGAAACAAGGCGGCCGATGTAGATCACGCCATCCTCATTAACCTTAGTTACGATGTCCTTGCCTTGATAGGTGTCCGCGATCAATCCAGCGAAAGAAGCGGCCTGTTTAACACTGTATGAAGTCTGCATCTAGTTCCTCCTTGGGGACTGTTTATATTCAACGTTTAAATTACTTGCTAGCTCCGCCATTTTTAGTGCGCTCTTGTTGACGCTTGAATGCTTCTTTAGAGTCACTCACGCCATCTTTAGAGTCGAAGCGATTGCCAAAGGCCTTGCGCACTTCTGCTTGCTCCTTGATCTCTTCTTCGATGGTCTCAGAGATCGAGTCAAAGCGAGCGGCCAGGTAGTGCTCAGACTTGCCTTCGACGTCAACGGAAGAACGCTTTTTAACAACGTCCTTGATCAACTCGGCGTTGGACTTCTTCTTGAGATCCTCTTCCTTGGAGTCGGTGATCACATGCTTGGCAACGGAGAGAACGCGAATGCGCTCATCAACGGCGGCCTGGGAAACGGCGAGATCTTGGGAGTCGGTACGTGCTTTTTTCTCGGCGGCCAACTTCTCCTTGGTCTCGTCCAGTTCGGCGGTCACGCTGTCCATTTTTTTTTCGGTCTCCAGTACCTTTCCCTCGGCGGCCTTCTGCTTTTCAGCGGCGGCATCCAGGGCGACCTTGGCGTCAGCTTGCATCTTGCTTTGTTGTGCCTCGTAGGCCGCGGCCAGTTCGGGCGAGCAGTCAAACTCCTTGCCGTCGATCATAATTTTTTTCATTTCTGGATCTCCTTGTTGGTTATCGGTCACGTTGATCGCGTCATCACTATCAGTGCGCAGGATGCGAACGTCGGGTCCAAGACGTCCGGCCCTGGTTTGAGCAACATGGTTGTAAACAATGTTGCGCTGTCGGTGCGTGTACTTCTGCCCCTCGTACTCGCCTTCACTCTCTTCTAGGTCGCAGCTATAGCCGCAAGAGACTTCCACGGCCTTGCCATTCTTGGCCGCCGCAATGGCCTCTTCGTCCATGATCTGGAGCTCGGATGCCAGATATTCACCATCCCGGATGACCTCACCCGAAAGGTAGCCGCGCATGTGGGCCTTAACCGTCTCGGGGGACAATAGTCCGCCATCAACCTTGGGATGCTCGAGCGTGGTAGGGACTCCTCGAAGGGTCGCCATCGATGCACTGTCAAAGACATCCTCGGGATGCCTGAGCTCGATCATGATCTTCCCGTCCGGGCGCTTGTACTTAAAGACGCCGGTCTTTGTGATCCGAGCGGGCACAAGCAGGAAGCCTTGCGGCGTGATCCTGACTTCCCCCATGGAGCCTTGGTCAAATCTGTTTACTCTACGCATAGTAACCATGGTCACAGAATTTATTTTTTTTGCAAGAGACCACTATTCTTCCTGATCCTGAATGCCTGGCAAGATGTCGCCGAGGTATGGCTCGGCCGTGCAGCGACACTGATAGTCCTCACCTGGATGCCCAGTATCTGCAGGGGGATCATTCCAGGCGTAGTAGTTCCCTTCCTTCTCTCGATGAGAGTCGCGTTCGCGACCGTCAAGCGTGCCTCTCCAGATGTATCCCTTAATGCCTAGCGATCTTTGTCGGGCCTCGGTCAACTGCCCATTGAGTTTCGCCATCTGATCCCGAGCAATAAACTTGGCCCGGCTAAGGACCGTTCCTCGCTCTGGATTGATGTAGTCCTCAATCTCTTTGACCGTCTCTTCCCATCGCCGACCGGTCCTGAAGGAATTGAAGACCACGTCCTCGACCTTTTTGACAGAGTCATCAACAAGGGACTTTATTAGGGCCACATTGTTTTCGGTGAAGAGGGACATGGTCGCGCCCAGTTCTTGGTTTCCCAAGAAAAGGTCCACCCCTGCGACGCGCTCGAATTGCTTCTCGGTCGCCTTGCGGTTGAAGTTGGCGGCGCTACGGCCATTGCGCTCGATGATCTTCCTGAGCTCTTCCTTTGAATACCGCTGAGAGAGCGTGATCCGAATGCCGTCAAGGATCTTGAAGGTGTCGTCATGGGCGGCGTCAGTTCTAACCAGCGGAAGATCTTCGACGACCTTTGTCTGCAGTTCGGGTAACTCCTGGAGCAGGCGAGTCCGGTAGATCTCGGCGAGGCCCACAATGACCTTCTTAATGTCCTTGAAGTACTCACGCTGCGCTGCCAAGGATGCGCCAACGCTTCCCGCGCGAGGGACCTTGCGCTTGCGCGCGAGGCCCTTGCGGAATAGTTTTTGGTTGAACTGACTCACCTACAGCTTCCGAATGAAGTTGTAACCCCATGCCGTGTAGTCGTCGCTGCCAGATATTTTGGCACTTATGGAAAGCATGGGATGTGACTTGGTCACCTTGATTTTGACCGTGTACTTCTCGTTCGCTCTAAAATCCAGCGAGGTCATGCCACTCATCTGGGTCTCTCCAGAGCTCGCCACAACGTTTCGCTTATTGAGAATAAACCAGTAGTCGTCCTCAGGATCTTCTCTTTTAAAAATGGCGATTTCGATCGTCGCCACATTTTCCATGTCGGTAATTTTAAACTGCCCGTCGAATAGATAGATGCCTTGGACCCCGACAATAAAGTCATCGTTGGAGATATCGTAATTAGACTGCGTGTCCCAAAGAACATTTGGGCCAGAGATGACCGCCCACTCTTCGTCTTCAATCAGTTGATCAACGCCATCCTTGTCCACCGCAAAAGATGGTTGGTAGAAAGACTCGTCACCAGCAGGCGCGGAAGCATATTTTAAGAGCTTCTCTTCCCACACTTCTTCGCTGGTAGAGTCTGGGAGAGTCAAAGAGCCAATGACATCTCCAAGGTAGTTGAGAATATTTCGAGTTTCCATAAATCTCCTAAAGTGAAACCTTGCAAGATCCGCCCTGGCCGCCGACGCCGCCGGTGACTCCAGAGCCAACCGTGCCTGCAGATCCGGCCGCGCCAACTGTTAGTGTCCCCAGGCCGGTGGTCACGTTGAAGAGTTGAATTCTTCCACCGTTTCCGCCTGCCCCGCCGTTGCCTCCAATCCCGGTCCCAAGCCCGTTCGACCCGTTGCCGCCGTTTCCGCCGGATGCATCGATAAGGTCAGCAATAACTGGGCCCGTCTTTTTAACGTACGCAATGTAGATGTATCCACCACCGCCGCCGCCCGCGCCGCCCGCGCCGCCCACGTTTCCAGCGGCCGGTGGATTGTTTTGTCGTCCACCAATCCCGCCAATGGCAGTGATCGCGCCCGCAGGAGTCGAAGGAGAGGTTATGATCTCGCCCACGTAAAGAACGAGAACGGCCCCACCTGCGCCGCCGCCTCCTCCGCCTCGAGAAGAGTTGGCACCGTCGCCACCTCCTGAGTTACCGCCACGGCCACCTGCACCGCCTGACACCTGAGTAGCACCACGTAGGAATTGATATTCAAAGCGCCCGAAGTGAATTGTCGTCGCGACCGCACCACCGGCAATTGCCGCCGCTGCAAGGCCTGATCCCCCTGCGCCCGATGCACCACTGGCCCCGCCGTTTCCGCCGTTTCCGATTGTCACGGCCCCGCCCGCTGCGCCTTGGACACCGTTATTGGTTACACCGGCCGCACCTGCACCGCCGGCCGCATTGGTCGCGAGCACCCTGGCCGTGAACGCCGCACCTCCCGCTGCGCTGCTATTGCTACTGCTTAGAGCGCCGTTGTTTCCATTCCTGGAAATAGCACCGGCGGGAGCGTTCGAAAGGTCTAAGGTCTTGGCGTAAATGATGTAGCCATCCGGATTGAGTGCCGCGATGGAATTGAGGGTTAGAGTGTCATAGTAAAGAATGTCCGGTGCCGTCAGCGCCCCGGACAAAGTTAGGTTTCCATCCGACCCGTCCCCAATATCCTGCATGAGGTTTTCTTCTTCCCATGCCGGGGCACCGCCCACCACGCGAAGAATGGCATCGGGCGCTCCGATACCGAGCCTTGCAGGAACGCCTGCGGCCCGTGTGATCAAGTCGCCGTTGGTAGTCATAGGATCGGTCATCTTGCCGGCCAGCGCGGTATTCACAGCATCCGCAGCCGGGGCCTTTACGGCCGAACTAGACAAGTCATTCTGGACGGCGGCGGACTGAGCGGCCGTCGTGAAGTCCGAAATGGTACTGGCAAGTTGGACGCCGGTATGGTTAGCGCGCGCAAGAAGAAACGTTTTGATGGCGGTGGAAAGAGCGGGGTTAGGGAAGGTGCCCGTCAACTCTCCACCGGCCGGGCCGGTCAGTTCCTTGAGGTTACCGATTAAATTCCAGCTACCGCCCATTTTGAAGTAGACGTTGAAGAGCGAGGAGTCAGTATCAATGGCAAAATCATTATTCGCGCCGAGGCCTGAGCTCGGTACTCCCGCCGTGCGAAACCACGTAGCGCCCGGGGCCCCGTCATCTCCATCCAGTCCGGGAGCACCGTCTGCGCCATCGATCCCATCTAGGCCATCCGCACCGTCGCTTCCTGGCACCCCTTGCAGACCCTTAAGATCCGCAATGAAAAGCCAAGTGGATACGCCGTTTTTGCGGTAGTAGCTCTGATTGGAACTGGCCACGTCAATATAGAGATCACCGATGATGCCAGCGCCTGAAGAAGGAGCGCCCGATCCTGTTAGGATAAGGCTTCCTGGAGCGCCATCTGCACCGTCAGCACCGTCCTCGCCATCTGCCCCCGGCGGCCCTATTGAAGCATAAGACAAGGGGGCGAAGACCTTTCCGGTCAATGGGCCATCTAGCAAGGTGCCGTCTTGTAGAGTCCTGACAATGCCCTTGAGTACGCACGTCATACGATTGCCTCGGCCACTTGGATCTGGTTATAGAACTGGACGATGGTCAGGTCTGCACCGTCGGCCACGTAGGAGTCGATATTCAAAACCCCGCTTGCGAGCAGTAGTGTTTGAGCATCTGTCAGCGCCAACGTTGCCTCACCCGCAGCGGCCGAAGTCACCGTGGCCGCGATCGTCGTGAGTACTGAGTTTATTTTGAGTTTGAAGTTGACCGTCTTTCCGGTGAGGTCAAGCGCACGACCGTCCGACAGTTGGTGCAAAAATAGAAGCACCTTGTCTTCGCCCTTGATGATCTTTACTGGATAGTTCATATAGCTCTCTCCTCTTAATTAGAAACATTCTTAAAGCAGCACGATGGGACCAAGGCCATCCGCGCACGGGCGGGCGGAACGCAGTAGTGGAAAAACGCTAGGGCCATGGCGATAGGAATTATGTCCTTAATCAGCTTGACCACTTCTCACTCCATGAGTTTATAGTTCGACGCTACTATCAACCATGATCTCTTCTTCTTCTAAATCAACGTCTTCACACTTCTCATCTTTGGCGTTCGAGATCTCCTCCTCGAGCTCGGACTCATCGTAACACTCGCCGAGAGCGTCGATGCATTCTGGGTCTTCGAACGAGTGGCCCTTGGGGATGAGTGCGGCGATGGCGAGCACTGCCAGGAGTGCACGAAGTAAAGGCATCACTTGGACCTCCCTTTGATGCGGACTTTTGAAATTTCGAAATATTCTTTATCTAGCTCGATACCTATAAAGCAGAAGCCTTCTTTTTTTGCGCCAACGCCGGTTGATCCGCTTCCCATAAATGGGTCGAGCACCGTTCCGCCCGTGGGCGTGATCAGGCGGCAAAGGTAGGACATGAGTTTGACGGGTTTCACAGTGGGATGGTGATTGGCGCGCGTGGCGGTTTGCCTCTTGTCTCTTCGTTCCCAAGAGTTTCCACTTGGACGCTCATCCCCAATCTCGACAAGTTTTTCTGGCATCCCTTCAAGTCCCGCATTGCGCTCGGACTTGCTCGCCTTGGCGACGTAAAAAAAGCGGGAGGCACCGCCGGAGTCGCCCCCGACGCCGTCGCCATTCCCTTTACCTAGTCCGCTTCCTAGGGTTTTTCCGTTCTCTTTATTAGATTTATTTTTGTTCCCGGTTCCGCTCTTAAGCGTCCCGCTCTGCTCATCCAGCGCCGCCGCGGCTTCCTCGTCTAGGATTAGGTTGGCGGGCCAGCGACCTAGAGGACTTGGGGCCATGTGAATTTCAACGCCTTCGTTCCCCTGATAGCCCATCTTTCCATTAGATTTTCGACCGCGCGACATATCCTGAGCTTCAAGATTGGTCTCGACCCGGCACCCGTCCACATTGATCGCCCCCGTGCCCCACTTCTGTACGTTCTGGGCGACGGTTAGCCCCTTCTCAAGAGGCTTGCGGGCGAGGGTCCAGAAGTCAGAATTTACGTTTAGCTTGTCGGTAAGTGAGCCCGAATCGCGCAGGACATCGTATTCCGCATCTGTGCTTAGAATGCAGCTCAGCTTGACGCTTGCGCTTGCTAAAAGGCTTTCGACAATAGGTGCAGCGGACAGTAATCCACCTGGATCTGTCCCTGATTGGGGCGTGCTCCTTTGTATGGTCCGCAACAGAAAGCACTTCAAGATTTTCAATTCTATTGTCAGACTTGACGCCATTAACGTGGTGAACGTGCTCATGTTTTTTGAGACGTCGTCCAATATGGTTTTCCATAATTCGGCGGTGCTCAAGAACGTAGTCTTTGCCAATGCGGATCGCAATATATCCATCCGACCGCTCAAAGCGCCCAGTGTATTGGTGCCGCTTTCGGCAATCCATTGAGCAATACTTGACGCCTCGGCGGACCCTTTTTGGCTTAACGTTGAATTGTTTTCCGCAGCTAAGACAATCGACAGATACAGGCATAGCAACTCACTCACGTCGTTAAAGATTGTGAGTTCTATACCGTTTTTGCGAGCTAAAGTCATGTGCTCGGTTGCCGGCTTAAGGGCGGTGCCCCATCCTTGCCATTGCTTAGCGGAGTCGGTGGCGGGGGTTGTAATATCCCAAGATCTAGACATTTTCCCATCCTGGATAAGCCCATTATGGTAGAGACCATTCTGTGCGTGATTGGAATCATTTTTTCGATAAACCTCCCGCCCAACGACCTCGCGCTCGGCACCCGCCGCCTTATCAATCGCCTTGCTAACGTCCATGGACTTGGGGAAGCCCGATCCGTACAGCCAAGTGACCACGTCGCGGATCTCGAAACCAGCGTCCTCGATGTTAACAGCCATCCTGTGCTGAGTGCGTGTCCCGCAGGCAATAAGGGCATGCCCGCCGGGCTTAAGGACGCGAAGGCACTCCTTCCAAACATCGACGCTCGGTATCTGGTAGTCCCACTTCTTTCCCATGAAAGAGATGCCATAGGGAGGATCGGTAACGACTGCATCGATTGAGTTATCGGCCATGCCGCTCAGGACTTTTAAACAGTCACCGTTTTTCAGAGTCACCTTCACCCTAGCCCTCCCTGGACTTGTCGCTAATCTTGCTCAGTTCTTCCTTGGCCCAAGCGACGCCTTCAGATCCGCCCCATAGGAGCGCGCTGATATGGGCGGATGCCGGCCCCTTGTCCTTGTCGGTCTTAGTACTGTCGGATCGGGCGACGGACTTGGCGGCCTTGACCATTGCCTCGAGCTCTCTCTTGGTCATGTCCCTTCCCTCGGCGATGGCGCGAGCGATCAGGACGGAGCTCTCGTTGCCCCCGCGCCCGTAGCGCGCGCGAAGATCTAATCCCATCTGTGCATTGGATCTGGCCTTGGCGGGAGCAATCACGCCCTCAAGGGAGTCGGTGCGAGTGCTATCGAAGCCGCCCTGGGATGGATCGAAAGGCGCAGGCGCGGGGACGTCCTGCACTAGCTCAAGATCCTCGGCGCTAAGCTGCCCTTCGATGGAATACTTCTTTCCGCCGAAGCGGTTTTTGGCGATCTGACTGGAGGACATGACGCCCATTTCCCAATAGCGTTGGTCAGTGGCGGACTGCTTCTCGCGCGCCTCAACCTCTTCCTTCATGTCCAGTTGGTAGAGCGGCTCAAACTCAACATCTAGTTTCGCAACATCCATGCCCATCTCGGCGGCGACCATGCGCGCCCCCTTGAGGATCTGCGGCTTCAGGCCGTGCTCTTGGATGGACTCGAGGTAGTCATACCAGTAGTCCTGCTCATGTCGCCCAGATCCGCCCATACCTTCAGGAGAGTCACCGAAAAGGACAGTGTGTGGGAATTCACTCTCCGCAACGAGGCGGGTCTCGACCTTGTCCAAGAGCTCGCTGATCCCGGTTACGGGGCGTCCTTCGTTCTTGTACTCCTCACCGTCGGCATCGAGCATGATCGCGCGGGCGATGCTTCTTGTTAGGTTGACGATCTCCATGCGTTTTAAGACCGAGTCATCTTGGTCGGCACCAATCTGCTGCGCGAGGTTTTTGATCTTGAATACGGCCACTGAGAAGTCGGTGATCATGTTGGCGCAAGAGGAGTTGCTGACCTCATAGTCTCGGATGCTCTCGGTCATGGAGGACAAGACGCTGTCACCCCAATACTGGTTTTGGACCCAGAGCCGTTTGGGCAACGGGAGGCCATCAAAGATAAGCAAGCGGCTTGCGTGGATCTTGGTCATGGCGTTGCCGGTAGCGAAGCGGGGGAAGAATGTATAGGCCAGGGCCTTCTCATAGTTCGGCTGCAGGATGTCCTTCTGAAGATCCTCGTACATCGGGTAGAGCTCGAAACGGTGAAGCGTGACGAAGGACAGGATGCGCTGACCGGGGCGATAAGGATCGGCGACCAATCCACCGTCGGTCATGGCGAAGACCGCAGCGCCGCCGTAAAGCCTAGACCACTGCTTGGCCTTGGCGATCCTGGCCGGGAATTCCATGACCTCCAAGCGATCAGTCAGAAGCTTTATCTGATCGGGCTCAAGGCCCACAAGCTTCCATCCCTTCTTAAGCGCGTCGTCTATTGGACGGTCGCAGATCTTGCGGGCCATCTTGCTGCCAGCATAGAACGCCTCGAGCGCCTGCTCTTGCGGCTTCTGCCACTCGACGGTAGCGCCCATGCGCTTGTCTTTCCCGGCAACGCCTAGGCCCGTGATGACGTTGGACCATCCATCAAGCTTGACCGCTCGAGCTAGTCGCTTCTCTTCGGCGGTCGGCTCCCGCGAGGACTTCTTGTTGGTTTTGGACATATAGAAAATCTCCCGTGATTTACATCTTGGTCATATTTTTAAGTAGGTCTGTGCCGCTGCCCCTCAATCTTAGGAGCGCCTGCGTCACCATGTCCACTTGGTCATCGTGGGCACAACCTGGGCCGAATGAAACCATCTCCTCTATGAAAGCATGGACCCAAGGGACGTCAAACATGGTTGGATCTGGTAGCCAAAAATTGCCGCTCTCGAAAACGCCGGACACTGCCCATGCGCGCGCGGACTTGTTGGTCTTGGGATCGTAGGCGACGAGTCCAGGGATATCGCGCTTAAGGCTCTCGATGATCGCAGGGCCGTTGGCCTTGTCCTCGACCACCTTGGTGAATGCGTTGGGATGCTTGCCCGACATGGTCTTGACCACGCTTTGGGTTTCGGTGAAGCCAAGCTTTTTTCTCACGACGTCAGTCAGGTAGAAGTCTGCCCCCTTCTGGGCCATGTGCCCAATGCACACGTAGTCGCTGTCCTTGGAGTCCTTAAAAGCGCAGTCGAGTGACAAGATCTCGATGTCCAATCTTTGGGGGAGCTCCTTGTAAAACTTAAAGTGAGACCGCTTGAAGATCGACCCGTCCGGCACCGTTGGTCGCTGCTGGTAGAGCGCACTGAAGTGACGGGCCCCAAGCGCCCCCTTGATCTGTCGCAGCTTCTTGATGGGATACTTGTTGGACCATAGGGCATCGCCCCGCTGTCTTGGGTCGCGTGGGTTTAGTTCGATCGACTCGTCCTCATGGGCAATGCCGGGGATCTCTATGACCTCCCATCCTTCCGGCTCGACGCCATCCTCTGGAGAGCGCTCCCGCTGGAGCAAGCGACCGACGAGATCGTCCTCATGCCATCGAGTCATGATAATTATTATGGCCGCGTCCTTCTCTTGGCGCGTGTAGAAGGTCGTACGATACCACTCATCTACAGCATCCCTAATCGTCTTGCTCTCCGCCTCTTCGATGTTCTTGAATGGGTCATCCACCAAGAGGATGTCACCCCCCATCCCGGTGATCCCGCCCCCGACGCCCGCAGAGCGATACATGCCCTTGTGCCCGACAATCTCGAAGATGTCAGAATTCCGCAGGGCCTTGCCCTCGGCGCTCGATCTCACGCTGGAGCCGTTTAGAGTAGTGGCCGGGAAGATCCGCTGATACCTGGACGAGTCCATGATCTTCTGCACGTCCCGGTTGATCATCTGGGACAAGTCCGCCGAGTAGGATGCGGCCAGGAAACGGATATTGGGAAACCTCCCAAACGCCCAGGCCGGGGCCTTCTTGGACGCGATCTCAGTCTTCCCGTGCCTGGGAGGGAGAGAGATGATCACGCGCTTCTTGCGTCCCTCGATGACGTCCTGGAGAACGTCGCACAGTAGGTCGTGGTGCCAATTGAAGTCGAAGCCTTGATGGGTCACCCGGACGAATTCCTTAAGGCTTCGCCTGGCCAGCTCGTCATCGATGAGATCAATCGGGATCGCCGGGACGTTGATCATTCCAGGTCGCTCCCTTCTGTGTCTGGAAACCTCGTCACGATAGCCTCATCTAGGGCCTCGACAGGCGGAGTGACGCTGGCCTCGGATGCGGCCGGATATTCCAGTTGGCCGGTCTCCGCGACAGGTTGACCCTTCGCCATGATCACCTGGAGAGACCTGAGCTCCTCGACGGTCAGCTTTGAGAGATCGATCTGCGGGGCGCTCGAGGATGTCTTGACCTCGATCGGGATCGCTCCTCCCTCCGCTCCTGCCAGGTTTACGTTGAAGGTCATAAGCCTAAAGTGCTTGGCGAGACCGATGAGCATCTCCCCCTTGTCCCAGTACTTCAGCTTCACATTGGTGGATGACGACCCCTTTTTGTTTCGACTCTCCTTGACCTCGTACCCGGAAATTGTCCGACGCACATGGGCGGGCATCGCGTCCATGGGGAGCAGCTTCCCGTCGGGTCCATACGCCTCACCCGGATCAGAGAAGGCGAGGAGGCGGAGCTCATCCAAAACCATCTGAGCGGTCAACTCAACTTTGGCGGCAACGTTCGCTGCTAGCACCGCGACACGCTCTTTGACTGTAGTTTTCTGGAGCAATTGCCAGCCGATGGAAGAGGCATTCTTTCGACTATAGCCTGCCCTGATTGCCGCTGCGGTAGCGTTGCGATCAACTATGTACTGCTGGCAGAATAGTTCCTGCATCGCGTTCGCCTTGATGCCTGCTTTGGTCTTCTTCTCCGCCTTTGGTCTAGGCTTGCGCTTCTTGGGTTTCGCCGTCTCGGTTTCTTCGCTCATAAGTCCCTCCATGGGCATGTCTTAATTGTGCCACGCAATGCAGGCGTGAGCATTGGTGGTCAGGTGAGTAGGTCCATCTCTTCTGGGCAATCCTGTTTGGCGCGAGTGAGCCAATTGCGCATTGTCCTAACTGATATGCCCGCAAGCTTGGCCGCCTTTGTCCTATTGCCTCCCGTATGAGCAAGCGCCTCTCTGAGAAACTCAGCAAAGAAAACATTCGCAGCATTGCTCTTGGGCCAGCGGTTGATCTTCAGCTCGAAGGGGCGATCTGGGCCCGCAGGGAAGTCTGGGAATAGTTCTAGCTGGCCTCCGACGGTTGGACGGGCATCAAGCTTAGGATGCATTGAGAACATGGTTGGCTTCATGTCCCGGATCTTGGTTAGGCCCTCAAGGAGCGAGTGCTCAACGTCTCGCACCCTCCAGGCCTCGGCGACCTCTTCTTCCACGTCCTCGAGGCAAGCAAGCAGTAGCCTGCAAGCGGATTGCTCCCGCGCCCAGTTGATCGAGTCCAGGAATGCCTGTCGCTCTGGCCTGGCAAGATCCTTCGCCTTGGTGCGAGCGTAGACCCTGAAGTCTGGGATCGTCCGAAGGGGCATCTCAATCATCTGGTTTCCCCGTCCTTAAAAAATTCTTAAGCACGTCCGACGCGGGCAAGGTGCGTGAGCACCGGTGCCTGCTTTATTATAGCACCGCGCAGGAATATGCGGCGCTGTATCCAATCCACCGCTTCAAAACATCTTTTTGGATAACTACCTTGGAGGCCATCGCAATACCGTGTGAGCGATGTCGATGAGGAGACAGATCGCCACCCCGCCAACAAGCACCCATCCAATGATCACGGTTAGGAAGAAAAAATTAGACACGCTGATCATTTGCGCGCCCACATGCGGCGCACCGCCTCAACTGTCCTTTGAAGGTTTTCCTGGTTAAGGATCGCTAGCTCGGGACGACCGCAACACTTCTTGGCCTTCTTTCCCGACTGGCACGGGCATGGAAGATTGCGAAGGCGGGAATGCCTCAATGGGTTTTCCCACCCGTTCTCATACAAGCGCCTATACGGTATCGACTGTTCCATTATTCCATCCTCAAGTTAGCCGGTAGGCCAATAGTCCCCACATTCCAAGCGTCGCCAATAAGCTAATCCTGATCGCGTGCCTGAGATCGTCCCTGGATAAGTGCTTCCCGCACCAAAGGGCCAGGAGCAGAAAGATCGAGAGATTGCCCAACATAGAGCAGTAGACGCTCAACCATGCCGTTGCTTCGTATTGCGTCATTCTCATTCCTCGGGAGACTGATCAACGGCTTCGACCTCGTTGGGCCCGTAGGTCTTAAAGCGCATGATCTCGGCCAGAGAGTAGGCGCGTTTGAAGTCCGAAATGCCTCCCTTGCTCTCAATCTTCTCCGAGGCAATTTCGCCGCGAACGCTATGGCCGTTCAGCTTGGAGTAGGTCAGGCCAAGCATCTTCATGGTCATGCCGGGGGAGAAGATGGCCTCGTTGGGATCGATACCCATGGCCAGGCCGGCAAGGGATACGAGGTAACCGAAATGGGGGAATTCAATATTGAGGACGGGCGCTTCCACTTCCGTCCCGTTGGCCACTTCTGGAAAGGTGACCACTAGGCTGGCCTGCTCAAGGTTGAGCTCGAGTGTGGACTCGTCGGGGATGGTTAACTCTTGGGTCTTGGTGACCTTTGTCTTCAGCATATCAAACTCCTTTTTGAGTGGGCGTCATGCCCGCTTCTTGTACTTTAACGCCAAGCTTCTTCATGACCGAGGTCATTGCATCTTTGGCCAAAGAGCCATCGTCCTTCACTAACTCGCAAGAGCAGTCCCCGTGGCCGTCATCAAAGGGGACTATGAGCTCGGCCGTAACTTTGGCCTTGGCATAGAAGTCGAGCGCGTTGATCGCGATGGCCGCGGCCTCGGCAATGTCGGCGTCCATGGTGAGATGTAGCGTGCTAGCCATTGCGGGCCACCTTGCACAGAAGGCACCCCTTGCACGGCCTAATGAGATGGGTTGATCCGATCGATGCAATGCCCTCTTGGACTGCGCGCTCCATGGCTAGTTGCATGGCGGTCGCGAAGACCTCGCCCTTGATGTTGGCCTCGGTCGCGCCTTCACCTGGGACGTTCTCCTTGTGGACCCACCAATGACCGTAGGGAGGTAGTCCCATGTCCTCGAGCAGTTGAAGCGGAATGCACTTGGGGACAAGGTCTCGGGCCTTCTGCAGGTATTCAATCGCAGAAGAGGCTTCGGTGAAACGCTCTTCGACCTTGGATCTGGCAATGGCCTCGATGAGGGCATCTATGGTGAAGATGATCTGCTGCGCTCGACTAACTCGACCTCTCGTCGCCATAGAGTCCCTCCAATCCAATGACCAAGTCCTTGGTCAAAACCGCAAGCGTTTGTTTTTGAATGGGATAAGTGTCGGCCGCGCGTTTTAAGCTGGCAAGCGCAAAAATAAAAATGGCCTGGAGATCAAGCGAACGCAATCACTCCAGGCCCGAACACACGCCGATAAGGCTATATGGCCAAGAGTGACTTGGCAATCCGTTGGCATAAAGAGTAGCAACACGTTGCCCCTGTTTGGGACAGATAACGGCCAGGAGACTCACCTATGAACGCTTCCGAGTTAATCAATAAGCTAGTCAATAAGCTAACCGATACGATCAACGACATGGGCGACATGGAAGTCATTGTGGACTACGACCCTGCTGCTGGATGGTATTCGCTTGATGATGTCGAGATCGTCGTTGAGGGCGGGAAAAAGTTTATCAACCTTGCTTCATCCAACGAAGCATAGGGATCATTCATGCGTTACATACTCACCGCCGCAGAGATGGAAGCGATCATGGAGCAACACCTGGGCAAGAAGGTCATTGGCGCCATTGATGAGTACGCCTTCGAGTCGGTCGATCAGTTGACTCCTGCGGCTACTCCAGATGTCGTCTACCAAGAAGCATGTGATGCATGGGATGCCCAGAGAGAGACCATAGCTCGCAACGGCATTGGTAAAGCGTGAGCAAGCCTCCCAAGTACCCTCGGATCAATTCTAGCGGGCGGCTACCTTATCTAGCGCCCGGCGAGAAGCGACTGTGCTTCGCATGCGACGCAAGCGCCGACCATTTCATCATTATGGAATTCAACATTCTTCGAAGCGAAGACGTCGAGTACCGCGTATGCCAGCAGCACTTAGACGTTGCCATTTTCTATGTTGGATCATTCTTCGACGCGGTTAAAAACAAGTCAGGCATCCCCACCGGGGGCACTCCTGCGCCGACCGAGAAACAAACGGAGCTCATCTAGTGAGTAGAGAAGAATTGGAAACCCACCGCTGTCAGTTTTGCAAGAAGATCTTAAGCGAAGAGAAGGGAGAGACCGACCACGGATGCCTTGATTGCGCTGGCCACATCTTCCTTTACTTGGGCGAGAACGGTGAAGAGGCTTGCGGCCATTGCCTCCATGCCAGCATCCGATCTTTAAACGCTCAGCTGGACGTGGCCGTAACGGCCCTTAAAGGCATAAGGTACACGCCCCTGGACGACAAAACCCCTAGCCGCTTTATAGAGGCCCTTCAAAAATGGAGGCTCGACGCCTGCACGCGCGCCAACATCGCACTAAACAAGATCGATGCCCTCAAAACCCCGGACGCAAAATGATCGAAGTCGAGACTTATATCTGCGGATGCTCCCGGGCGACGTACATCGGCGGATGCCCGATCCACCTTGCCGGGCCCGAGACCGTCAAGACCGTCATTGAGCCTGGCCGTTTCGCAGAGTGCCCGGACTGTAAAGCCGAGAGACCCAGTTCTCCCAACCTAGCCTTCTTTATGCATCAACCACAACGTCCTAAGGACCGCTACTACTGCGGATGCCTAGGCTGGAATTGAAAGGAGTACCTATGTCTTTGACTGCAGATGATCGCACGATTATTAAACCTCTCAACCTAAACAAGGTCGCTCAGGCTATATCAACCCGCGAAGGCGGCAAGATTAACTTAAGCATTGCCCAGATCAAGGAGGTCGTTGCCGAGCTCAACGTTGAGATCTACCTCCAATTCAAGAGGGACGACGGAGAGTGGGATGCCAAGGACTCTGCGGCCCTCGTTCGCCACGCTGGCAGTATGTATCTTGCCGGTGAGAAACGCTTTAAAGAAAAGCTTCGAAAGGCCAACAGTGAAAAGATAAATGCCGCAAGGGCAGAGGCGTTTACTTCGAAGAATTCGGAAAAAACCAAAGCGGCCGGCAAGAAGAAACCCTTGACCAAAAAAAAGAAGGCGTCAAAATAAAGGCCCAAAGGAGTACACTATGGCCAATATCAAACTTGACCCCGACGTAAAAAAGCAACGCCGGATCACCATGCTATCCCCTCATCAACAACGCTTCATCTGCAAACAGGACCGAGCGGGCGTGTTTACGCGCGGACTTGAGGCGCTAATGCTTCGCGCTGGATACAAGTTCCCAAAGCGCAGAAGGGCCAAAGATTAGCGTTTGCCACTCCCAATAAGGTGCAATAGTATGCGCCCTCATTCAAACGGAGGCGCATACTATGATACTGCCAAGCGGTCTTATCCTTCCACGGCCATGCCCGCCCGACTTTAAACCTCACCTTGTCGAGGGCATGACGGACGATACCTATCACGGTATGCATGACCATCTTTCTTCAAGCTGGTTTCGAAAGATCCTTAAGTCCCCTGCCCACTTCATTCAGGAGGCCGTGGATCGTCAGAAGGGAGGCCAGGAGAAGGAAGAGAAGCACGCCCTGCGCTTTGGTCGCGCCGCCCATGCTGCCCTCCTCGAGCCCGAACGCTACAAGGCTTCCTTCAAAGTGATCCCCGACTTCGGAACGATGAGGTCATCCACAAACAGGGACAAGCGTGACCGATGGATCGGTGATCAACCTCCCGGGTCGGTCATTGTTACCGAGGACGAATTCGAGCTATTCAATCGAGGCGTGGAAGGAATGCTCCAGCACAAAGACGCCCGAAGGATATTCGAGGCGGGCGGTCTATTTGAGTCATCCATATTCTACAAGGTGCCCGGGATCGACGTGCTCGGGCGTGTGCGTCCTGACTTGTTATGCCTTGATCCCAAGCGCCTGGCCCTATGGGACTTCAAGACAACGACGGATGTCTCCTATAAAAAGTTTCAAAGCAAGATTGTGGATTTTAGATATGACGTCCAGATGGCCAAGTACAAGCTGGCCATCGAGCAAGCCTTCGACATTGAGCTCAAGATAGTTGGGACGATCGTCATGGAGAGCAAGCCTCCCCACTGCATTGCGGTCTACCCCTTTGATGACAGCGTCCTGGACTACGGTCTTGAAACATTCCAGGCCGGTATCGAGACTCTTTCCAGGTGCATGGACAAGAAGCTATGGCCCGGCGTACAGGAGGATCACGAGACCATGCACCTACCGCCCTGGTTTATTCAGAAGGAGATCCCCAATGTCTAAGGGTAACGAGAAACCAACCGATCTTGTCGAGAGCATTCCTTCTCTTGGCCTCATGTCCGCCGCTGCCCAGGCGCTCATGGCCAAGGAAGTCCGTTCCGTCGCTGTCGAGATGCAGGCCGCTATTATGTTTCCAAGAAGCATGGTCGCCGTTGAAGCCGAGCTCATGGAGCAGTGTGCACGCTACGACGTAGCAGAAGAGGCCTTCTACAAGTTTCCCAAGGGAGGCAAGGAGATCAGTGACCTGTCCATCAGAATGGCGGAGCTCATTGTCCTGACGATGACAAACATCTCCTATGGCTACGACGAGATGGAGCGCACAAAGGATCGTGTCGAGATCCGCGCCTGGGCCTGGGACATGCAGCGCCGTGTGCGTTCATCCAGGACCTTCTGGGTCGAATTTAAAATGACGGCCAACAGTCAGATCAAGCTAATCACCGACCCTCGCGACCAAGGTGATCACGCTGCCAATATCGCCAAGCGGCGCGTCCGCGCGGTCATCCTGGAGATCATCCCGCCGGACATCAAAGAGAAGGTCCGCGTGGCATGCCGAAAGACACTCGCGGCCGGGAAGGACAAGTCGCTATCCCTCGCCGACCGTATCGTTATCGTCATCCAACGCTTCAAAGCGTTCGGCGTTACTCAGTCCATGGTCGAGAAGTACTTTGGACGGCCGGCCGAAAACCTAAACGAGGACGACCTCGTCGAGATGCTCGGGATTGGGAAGAGCCTGAAGGATGGAATGACTCGCGTCTCCGACTGGTTTGCGGTAGGGAAGACTCAGCGTGGGACCAAGGCGGACGCCATGTCCGAAGCCTACGCAGAAGAAACCATTGAGGGGGATCTGTCCGACGATACCCCCCCTGTCGAGGAGGTGACCCTGTGAAGATAATTCAGATGCACGTAAACAACATCAAGCGCATTAAGGCCGTCGATGTAAACCCCAAGGGCAACACTGTTATCATTGGCGGGAAGAACGCCAACGGAAAGTCCAGCACTCTGGACGCGATCGTGATGGCCCTGGGCGGGGCCAAGCACACTCCTGAAAAGCCGGTGAGAGATGGGGAAGAGACCGCAGAGATCCGCATTGACCTCGGCGACTATATCGTAACAAAGCATTGGACCAATCCAACCACGCCCTACTTGAAGCTGGAAGGAAAGGACGGCGCGAAGATAGGAAACGCCCAGACCGTCTTGGATCGGCTTGTGGGGGACCTGTCCTTCGATCCCCTTGAGTACACCCTCATGCCTCCAGATAAGCGCCTACAGATCTTGAGGCGCTTATCCGGCGTTGACTTCGACGCCCTCGATGCCGCCTACAGAGAAGCATACGAGTCCAGGACAGAGGCCAATAAAGAATACTCACGCGTTATCGCCCACCTAAAAACCTTCGACGATGTTCCCGACTCCATACCTGACAGCATGCCCATCGAGGAGATTAGGGCCGAAAGAGACAAAGCAGCCGCCCATAACGAGTCGATCAATCCGGTCAAGGCAATCCTTGGTGACCTGAAGAACAGGCAGTTTAAGCAGGCCCAGAGTGTCGCACATATTCAGTCAGCTATAACGGCACGCAAGCACTCCATAAGAGAAGCCGAAATAAAGATTGAGAATATTCGAAATGAGATCAAGGATCTTGCGAGCAAGGAAGTGCTCGAGCTCAAGGCCCTAGACGAAACTATTGCGACCGTTACTCATGAGCAAGCCAGGGTTAAGTCTCATGTAGCCATCGACCTTAAAGCCTTTGACGCGCAGATCGACGAGTACCACTCACGACTTAAGATCGTCGAGCGCGCCATCCAGAAGCACGCTGTAAAAACCAATGCCGACAGTTGGGCAATGACCAAGGATGCCAAAGATGAGTTGGTCAAGGAAGCCGTCGAAAGACGAGCGAAGGCCATAGCAGATGCCCCGCTCCCCATTAAGGGATTGTCGATCACCGAGACAGGGAAGGACGTGCTGTATGAGGGCATCCCATTCGGCCAGCTCGCCAAGAGTGAACAGATCCGCGTGTCGTTCGCCATGGCCGTGGCGACCAATCCAAAACTACGTGTGGCCTTGATCCGGGACGGCTCGCTCTTGGATAAGGAAGGCCTGGAGGCGATCAAGTCGCTTGCCGAGCACCATGACTATCAGGTTTGGATCGAGCGCGTAATGGATGGCCCAGAGAGCGGCGTTGTCTACATCGAAGACGGGAGCAGCATCGATGCTTAGGGCCTACCTCGCCGCAGTTGGAGTCCTTCTCCTTGTGGCTGTCTTTATGGCCGGACACAAGGCGGGACGGGCCCAGGAGCAATGGTCTCATGAGGTAGGTTTAATGAGAGAGACCTGGACGTCAACCACACGCTCTGCCAAGGTCGTGATCGAGCGTCGCCCTGGACTCTCTCAGCTTATCGTTTACGAGAACGACAGGGTTAGATTTTACTTCTCCAAAAACGAGGGGCAGGAATGATTGAAGTCGTAATCGTTCTAGGGAGGGGGGCCGTCGGTATTAGCTGCGAGATGACCAAGGACGCTAGCGCCAAAGCAGGTGAGTTCCCGGCCCTTGTATTTAGCGAGCTGGCCCATCCTTGGCCTATCGGATTCTCTGCTCAGAACATCCCCGTAAAAAGCCAAGTCATAATTGTCATCGAAAGCCTTGCCGCCCTAGATATCCTTCAAGGTAGAATTGACTCAATACGGGATGCGTTTTCCAGGCGAGACCTCGAGGCGAATCCTAGATGACAAGGAGGACCTCATGGCCTGCGCTCTATGCGAAAAGGATGACCCTCTGTACTGCTCCCAGTGTCACCGCCCCGGATGCCCTTCCTGCTTGGCGAATGTTGGCGACGGCGTTTTTATATGTCACTGCCATCGGCGCGCCCTAGTCGTGGCACCTTCACGGCCAACCGATCCACCGAAGGACAAAACCCCAAGGGTCATATCCGGCTTCGGACTAAGAGAAGAGGGCCAGGAGTTGAGCTCGCTTCAGAATGACAAGCTAATATGGCTTATGAACAGGACATGGTTGCCCAAGCAATTCACCGATGCTTGCTGGCAGATTGTTAAATCAAGACGTGATAATGGGCTGAAGCATGCGAGACGTTGAGAGGGATAGCGACGCCTGGGCCAATCCAGGGGACGCGCTAGTGTGCGCCAAGTGCAGCGAGATGATCGCGGTCTTTATTAAAAAAGCATTTTTGAAACAGCGACCGAATGTCGGCATGTTCCACTCGGATCTAGCACAAGGGCCCTGGAAGTCAGGGGACGCCATGCGCTGTCGAGGATACGGATGCGGGGCCCAGTGGTATGCACCGGGCGGCTTCACAATAAGGAGAAGATCATGATCGAGCGCACTACCCCTATCAAACTGTTACCCCTACAAGAATTCGTCAACATGGGCGCGCTCCAGGAGATTAACCGACAACTGCTTCACCTGATTGGCCTAGAGATGGTCGTAACAGCTAGCGAAGAGAGCGCGGATCTTGTCAGCATAAGCGTATCAGTTCGGGACCTTCGGCATCTCAAAGGAGGTGCAGCATTTGGAGAAGGCAAGCTATGCCCATTCAAGCACAAGGTTATCGACGACATGATAAGTGAGCGAGGAGAGGATAGACTGCAAGCGTTTGGCTCTTTAGAGCAGCCGGTAACCATTCAACACGTTGCCAGGAAATGCCACTTGTCCTAGGATAATTTCAAGCGGCCATGGGAAGCTTCTCTTTGAAGTCACTTAAAAATCTGTCTCAACTATTTTTTAATTCCTATGGTCGCTCACAATCAACACAGGGATGCGCATGACGAGGATTGGCGGAAGGAATGCCAGGGCCGAGGGCGAAGCGTTTGAATGCAGAGTAGAATACCAGGCCCTCTTCTTTGGCTTCGCCGTTGTCCACATGCCTCCAGGCGGCCGGCACGTTCGCTCGGGATCAGGTGTAAAAATTATTCCGCAGAAAAACCCTTTCGACTTTGTCATCTCCAAGCGTGCGCCAACGTGCACCGTGTCCATCTACTTCGACGCCAAGACCACGGCTGGTAACACTTTCGCCTTTAGCGCCATCAACCAAATTCAGATCAGCGAGCTACTGCCACTTGAGCGTGTAGGCAATCGCGCCGGTTATCTCATCTGCTTTAGAGCAAGCGGATTGGTCGCGTTCCTGTCGGCGTCCAAGCTTGCATCCCTTCGCCCTGGAGAGGGATTAAGACCCGAGGACGGACTTGCACTTGGGACTAGCATGCAGATGGATCTTCTACCTCTGCTGTCTTGACCGAATAATTTTATTGTCTTAGTTTCTGATGGCCCTTGGGAAGTCGCCAAGGGAGATCAAGTGGGGTTTGGGAGTTCTTAGCACGGTCACTCTCAACCCTCATGATTAACCCGCATTGCTTATTAAAAAAAACGCCAATAAACATTATCCGAAAGGAGAGTCTATGCTGATCGTCGAGCCATGCCCATGCTGCAAAGGTGAGGGCGTCGGATGCTGGAGATGCTACGAGACCGGGAAACTTGAGATCAAGATCTCCGAGGTCGCACGAACGGAAGATGAACAGCTTGCAATCGATCTTCACAAGCAAGCGCAGGCGTACATCCGGGCGGAGTGGGCAGACTTCCCAACCGCAACGAAGGACTTGGTCATGATCGCCTACAAGGATGGATACATGCACGGCCGCCAAGCGCACAAGGAGCACGACCAGTGAATGACCCAGTCCTCACGTTCGGCAAGTACAAGGGAATGAAATTATCCCAAGTCCCACCCGGCTACTTGCTATGGCTCCTAAACGACTACAGGGGAAACAGTCTTAAGCGCGAGGACCTTGAGGCGCTGGCCAATAAGCGCAAGCTTGTCCACAAGGGGATATTTTGGTCGGCGAAACCAAGGGCACCAAGGCCGCAGAGTAAATTCACCAAAGATGTTCTAGATGATTTTCTTTTTGATTTAAAAAGCTAGAGAGCGGTTGAAGTCATTTCGAATTTTGCCCCATTGCTCAGGACGATTAATCCCTCACGCTGGCCCCAAAGTGCGACATCACTTCACCCGCTCTCTGTACCTATTTTAATACCAAAACCCCACCGCCCCTATGACTATTACATGACCCAAGTCCCTATCAACACTGGGCTAAAAAACGGCCTCTCGAATGGGCTTAGCCCACTTGACTCCTAAGCCATTGGATTTAATCCCCTCTCAGGTGGACTACTTCTATTCGATTTTTCGCCATCTAGTCCGACCTCGAATAACCACGGGAGCAAGTACTCTTGCCCCGTGGCCGCAAGCGCCCGCAGGGGCGCGCGCGAGGCATGACATGTAACCTACATTTTCAAGACAAAAAAGATCCTCTCCTGGACCCACCATGATTTTTGAAAGACCTTCCCCGTCCTCGCGACAGTGCCGGTCAAAAGCGGCTTACGCTTGAATGAAGCTTCCTTGCTTCTGTTTCGGCGTCCCTATATTAGGGCGTATTGTGGGCCTTCCGGTGGAGACTTGGCCTCCATCTCACCGTGCTCAATCACGATGTCCTGGGTCTGCATGCGGGCTCTCCCCGCATGGCGACTCTTTTTCACGGTCCCAAAACTCGCAGAGGCCCTGTGTTCGAGGGCTTGCAAGCACTTCAATACGCGTCCCCGCCAAGATGGAAATTTTTTTCTTGAATAGGTGGATAGACAGGGTTAGAAGGGGCACCGTTGGTCTGGCCTTGACAAAAATGTTTCGGCGGCCGACAATGTTTCTCGTGCCCGTCTCGGCACTCGTTCAGAAAAACCCCTCACGTGTCTTGGCGGACCTTGGTGAGGGGTTTTTATTTTTAAGGCTGCATCTCAATCAAGCAACAAAATTAATCGGCCTACGCGACGTCAAAGACGACCTTGCATGTGCAAGTGCGCTACCGCACCGTTCTCGCGCGTAAAGTCAGAAGAGTCATCGGGAATCCCGCATGCGCCGCCCTGGACAAGTGGTCTAACGGGGAGCGAATCGAAGTCCACAATGCCCTTATCGTGCGCCTCCTGGACTGTCAGACAGTCTCCCGCGTGCTCAAAGATGATCGCCCTAGGCTTCTTGTCACTGAGAGCGAATGCGCCCCTTAGGACGGCGTGCTCTTTGTTGATGTCGATCAAGCAATCATCCACGTCATCCGTCGTCCATCCGACGACCGAGGCATCCGCCGCGCCACGCTTCAGGTCTTCGTCGGCGTGAATATCTGTCGCCGACACGCCCTTAATTCGTTTAGACAAGATGCGCGTCCAAAGAACAGGAAGCTCGCGCGCAGCAGCGAAGTCTAGGTAGCTGCAGCATATAGGTAGGAGGTTTCGCCGAACGCTCACCCAGTCCTTTGGATCAACGCCCTTCTTGTGAGGGCTCGCCCTAAGGCGCACGATCATGGCCGCCGCTTCATCGTCAGATACCTTGCTCATGGGGCCCTCCTTGGCCGTGATGATAGATGCTAGTGAATTGTCGGGTCGGGGATACCGAGCCGTGCACGCTGCTCCTGCATGGAGGCCCTAAGCCCGGTCGAGACACTTGGCCTAGACTCCGCGGCCTTAAGCCATGCGGCCCATGCCTGTCTCTCTTCTTCGCTGGCCTTGTCGCTCGCGATGTATTTCCCAATCCAGTGGATTGCTAGTTTCATCGCGGCCTCGCTACCGATCCATCCGAGGATCATTGTCAGAATTGAAGTGACCATGCGGCCTCCTACTTTAGATTTACTTTATCGTAACCGATCATGGTCAAACGATGCACACTTCCACTCGCTGCTTTGAAATAATAAATGCAGCGGCCACTCGCCACTGGGAACTGGAAGACTTCTCCTTCCTTTTCTCCCGGGCTTCCGAGTGGGCAATTTTCGGTAGGTGATATTTTTACGCTCTCCAGGAATTTAATTTCCTGGGTAGTTCCGACCTTGGCCTGGCAGATTGATGACCCGTAGGACGGGAGCACGTCGCCTGAGCACAAGAGCTCGGCGGCAAGCTTGAGCCAAGGCTCTTTGAGATCCACGTACGCCCAGGAGTTAACTCCGCCCTTGTTGCCGCCTTCGAATATGAGTGGACACTCGGACTTCTCCAAGCGGTTTGGTCGGTACTCGAATTCGATCTCTCTCTTCTTCACGATCTTGCGCTTGAATATCCCGAGCACTCTTCTGGTTTCCTTGACGGCCATGTCATCGTTGTCGAAGGCATCCTTAGTAGGCTCATCCCGGTGACAATTGCTAAAGCTAAAATAGTCTAGGTCTCCAGGGGCATAGACGTGGATCTTGAAAACGTCCTTTGGTTTTCCCTCGCCCCCCATCGTGTTTACAATTCCCACCCCTGGGATTGTCTGGCCGTCGATCTTTACGACCATGTCGTGGCGATAGATCTCGTCCCGTACCGCCGACGTGGGCGCGCTTGTTGACTGGCATGCTTGCAGTGAAAGCATGAATAAGAAGCAGGCGAAGAAGAGAATTGATGCAGTAAAGTTTTTAAGATTGGTCATGATTGGCTCCTTGAAAATAAAAAGGGCCGGACTCACGCCCGGCCCCAGTGCGTGACAGACCCGCCGGTCCTGAGTGGATTAACCGACCTTGCCGTCTTTGTTGAAGTCAAAGACCTTAGCAAGGAGAAGCTTGGCCTTAGGGATAAAGCCGGCCACGAAGTCATCGATCTGACCAAGCACGCCCTCATCGCTTGCGGCGGCGGCATCTGCCAGGAAGTCTAAGACGATGTTGGTCGCCTTTTCGCAGTCCTTCTCCAGCATGGGGATGCCTTCGGCCTCGAATTTAGCGACTAGTTTTTTGACGTCGTATGCTTCTTTCAGATCGGTCATGATGTCCTCCTTGGACAAAAAATTAATGAGTACAAAGTTTAGGTCTTGTTTGATCTTGAGTCCAGACGGCATTCCTTGGACCTTCCTGCACACTTGTCTAGCCGCTTATCGAAACGCTTCTCACTGAAAATCCGGTGCGTGAATATGACAACCGTCAAAGCAAGTAACAAAACCAGGTGTTCCATTTTAAGGCTCCTTATTTGTCACCGCGCCATCCTCCAAGACCTTTAAGATCCTGTCCCATCGGCGCTTGTCGGCGTACCACTTGTCTGCGAAGAGCAGGAGGTAGGCGACGATTGGGAAGCCGACCGTTTTGACGGCCTCCAAAATAAAGCTGGCATCCTTGCATCCGACTTCTCCCATCAAGCCCTCCATGGCCCTTTAGGTTATAGCTCTTTAAAATATCCACGCTTCAACTGGCATGCAACGCCCGGGGCCGAGTAGCACTTGCTCAAGTTTTTGGGATACTCCAGCATAATGATTGGCTTGCCCTTTCCGCCGTACGCGTCCATGTACATTCCGCATTCCTTGTAGCGATAGTGATTGCAGGACTCGATATAGATCCCGTCAAAGAACGGCTCCAATTCCTTGGCCATCTCGCCTGAGTTTTTCTGCATGATGGCCAGGCCTCTATCGTGGGCCATCTGTGCTAGCTCGATCATGGCCTCGATGTTCTCCTGCTTGGTGATCTTGATGCCGTTCTCTTCCTTGTTGCTCTCGGTGTCCATGTTGTCTAGCTCAACGGCGTCCGCTCCGAAGGATCTGCAGGCCTCCATCCTCTTGCCCAGGAACGCCTTAAGGGACGGCTTGCGAGGATCTCCCCAACGCTCATCTGGCCAGTCTTCCATCACCTTACCCATGGCATCCCGTGGAAACTGATCGGCGTCCTCTTGATAGACTGCCCATCCCACTGACGTGTAGCACACGACTTTGGCACCAAGAGAGTGGGCGTAAGCAACGGCCTCTTTCCCGTTTTGGGGCCCGTTCTCATTAGTCCAAAACTCTTCGAGCTCCATGGTGACAATGTCCACCTTGCGAAGGTTTTTCTTAAGCGTCTTGATGTCACCGTAGTGAAGGATCTGGAACGATTTCGCAGGGCCGGGCTTCCAATACGATGTGACCGGCGGCTCTACCGGGCCAGGAGTTGGAATAGGTGCAGGTTCTTCAGGCTTGGTCGGACGTACTTCAACTTTTCTCGCAACGACTTTGACCGTGTGAATATCAACGGCCACGCCTTTCCTGACCGCCTTAAAGACTATCTCTGCAGTCCCGCCTTTGGAGTAGGTCATCACAACATAGCCCGGCTCGGTCGAGCCAAAGATGGGCGGGTCTACGTCGAAGTCACGCCCCTTGCCGCCGGCCCCGCTGACGACCAATTGTGTACCGTCAACCTGGCCAAGGTCTTCTAGGTTGTGGTCGTGTCCTGAAAAGTAGATGTCCACAACGCCCAGGATGTTTTGCTCAAGGAAGTCTTTCATCATGCCTTGGGCGTTACGGTGCTCGCCGCTGGACATGTAGGGATGGTGGCCATAAGCAACAATCATCAATGCGCCATTAGTGCGGCATTCCGAAACCCTGGCCTTGATCCATGCGGCCTGAGTGTTGGCGTAGTCCTCATAACCCCTGACGATCGGATCGGTATCCAGGAAGATCTGGCACAACTGCCCGCGAAGATCTGCCCAGTACAGGTCAGGAGAGTTTAGGTGCTTGTACTTCCCGGACTTGTGGATCTTGCGCCACGCGCCCGCGTCTTGTAACCAGTCGTGGTTTCCAAGCGCCGGGGAAAGTGGGATGCCTAGAGTTGAGTACACGTTGTAAAAGTGGGAGAGAAACTTTGGGTCATCTTCATTTTTTAGGCCGTACTCGTAAACGAGGTCACCCGTGAAGGCGACCTCATCCAGTCCTTGGCCCTGGAGAGTCTTCGCGACGGCCATCTGCTGAGATCCGCCCGTCCCCATATCGCCGACGACTGCGACTTTATAAGTGCCAGCCGCGCTTGCGTAAATGAAGATGGGAAGCGCCAAGGCCACAAGCGATATCGCCGAGGACTTGAAGACGTTTCTCTTGACCCAGAATTTAGCTAGCTTAAATAACTCTTTTAATTTTCTCATAACTAATCAATGCCTCCGATCCTGTGAATTGAGCACCTATTGGCCGCCGGTAATGAAATGTTTTGATTGACTCCAGAGTCTTGAAATCCGACAAGCTGCAAGGTGTCCCCCGTCACTAGACTCTCTTCAGTGAAGATCGGGACCGATTGCTCTCTTGAATTGATCCCAGTGCTTGTAAAAATAAAAACATTTTGAGCAACGTTTGATCCATTCTTCCGGATGTATGCTTGAATTCCCTCACCTGCAGCGAAATCAGATGACTGCGTTATCGTCATCATGCAAGACATGGAATACTTCCCGGCCATCGGAGCAGTGAAAACCCATCCCGACCCGGTCGTAACAGCGCCATGGTCATCGTAAATCTTGCTCTCAAAATCAATGACCGTTAACGTGCTGGTAGGGATAACCTGACCTGAAGCAGTCCCATAGGATGCTGAGACAACGCGACTTGCAGCCAACGCTTGATGGTCTGCTGTTTTGATAGCGGTCAGGTAGGTCCCTACTCCAGAGACCACAAGATAGCTTGCGTCCACTGTCGAGTCGATTGCGACCTCGAGATAGTCCCCCTTCTTCATGGGGATGCTAGTCGATGGTATCCCCACAAAGCCAAGGCCAGATCCCGGGATGGTAATTTCGCCTTGGGAAATGATCACTCCGTTCTTGTAAACGTACGCGTCTACTACTTCACCGGGAGTAACGTTGAATACGGTAACAGATCCGCCAACGTTATAGATGCCTGACTCGGTAGCCGTGCATCGGTACAAGACGGGATCGCATTCCATCCCTTGAACGAATGCACTTTCGACAGTGGCGCTGTCCAGGGAGACGAATACCGCGCTGGCAGTTCCAATGCTTTGGTTGGCAGAGAGTGTCCAGCGCGCGCCCACCTGGCCAAAGCCGGCCTCGGATGCCATGGCCGTGGTCGGAGACCATCCACTGATAGGGATGTTGTAAAGGCGGATGCTGATCTTATCGGTTGCGTCGAAGCTATATGGAGCGGTTGGAGTTATCGGTGCAGAAGTTGAAGTCCCATTGTTATAGAGGATATCGAAGGACCCACCACTATTGAACGAGACAGCCCCAACGTTTGTATTGGATGAACCCTCGTCCCTTGATGCGGCGAAGCCTCTAAAGTTTGAGGCGTTCGGGCCTGTATAAGAGATCTTTGATGTATCAACGGAGAATGGAAGGGTTACCTGCAATGAGCTTCCTGCGGGAGTCCCTGTGTTGGTTAGAAGGATGTCAACATCCGCAAGGTCTCCGTGCCTAGTATAGAAGGCCGTGACTGCTGTGTTAGTCCAGTTTGTTGTTACTCCCGGAAGCGCCAGGGTCGCAGTTTGGATTGCGCCCGAGGTTGTTGATGCCTTGGAAACTTTGACCTCATCAATCTGGTACGTGTAGGCCAAGGCACTTGTGCTTGCTACGTGGAAGGCCAGCTTGTAGTCATTTCCAGTGGGAGAGGTTTGAAACTCAATTGGTTTTTGATGCGCATTGATGCCTGCGGTGACCTGAGTTGGAACGGGCTCGATGACTTCGCCGGTGTCTTCATTGATCAGATAAGCGCGAATATCACCCAAGGCAAAGGCCGTTGAAGACTTCAAAATAAAGCGAACAGTCATCACGTTCCCGAGACTGTCGCCCGGTTGGAACTGGATAAGATCAATGGCGCACCCTTCACCTTGTCGGTTGGCAGCGTCCTTGGTGATGATCAAGTCCGCTGTGTCGTATATGGGAGCACTGGTATTTCGCGTACAGGTGAGGGTTGGAGCTCCGCCCGATGCGTCCACCGGGGCCACGCCGGCCGCGTCCGCATAGGCGGTCACGCCCGAAGCATCAATCTCAAAGTTGAAGTTTTCGACGTAGTTCCTTGCGTCGCCTCCTCCTGACCCAGACCCCATTTCGAATTCATTAACGCCGTCATTGGAGAAGACCCATGCCAGCTTGGCCTCATCCCATTGAAGGTAGGGGTCAGTTACGCCTGACCTGTTCCCAAAGAAGGTCTTGTCAGAGTTGGCATTGTCACCGAAGAAAATGCTGTTTCCCTTAAGAGAAGAATTCCCCGTAACTCCCAGGACGCCATCGACGTTGAGATCCCCGTCGATATCTGCATCGTCCAAGAGATGGAAGTCGTCCGCCTCGAGGTCGCCGGTGACTGTGAGGTCACTATTCCACGTCATGAGGTTGGTTACTGCGTCCATGCTGAAACGCTTATTCCCGGCACCGTCCCCGGTGTTAAAGATAAGCTGCTTCGCGGCCGTGGTGCTAGCGCGCCCAAACGTTGACGCGTCGGTGTTTTCTACTAGGGCCCACGCCTGCGTGTGAAGCAGAAGCGTGAGCAAGATCGCTGTTACTTGCCTTGTCATATTTTACTCCTCAATGATGGTCGATACTTCGTTGTTATTGGTCCCGAGCATTGACACCGGATCGGTCCCGCTATTGCTTGCGTACAGTCCAAAGACCATATTGTTTTTAGACCCGACTGCGAATTCCAAAGCCTTGTCACCGCCGCCGCTAAATCCAATGAAAGTAGGATTGTACACCCTAACGTTTTGGCCCTCAATCACTAGGCCCTTTGTGGCCGATCCGCCCTTGGTGATCGTTGCTTGCGGTTTAAAGTTTATGATCTTGCCGTTGAATGTATTGGGCAAGACGATGTCAGCGGTCAGGACGATGGGGGAGATGACCCAGATGTTCTTGATGTTCGCCACGTTACCATCGGCAAGAAGGGCGGCGAAGCTGGCATGGGATGAGCCGGACGTTGCCCCTATCACCGCGTCGGTTATTCCGTTGAGGCCGTCCACTCTGTTTTCGAAGTAGGCGATCCAAAGATAAGTCCACTTGTGAAGCCAGTTAAACCACTGGTAGGGAGGCTTTTCAGCAATCCATCCAACGGCCTGCTTGCCGACACTGGGAGTGAGAACGTCGGCACCTCCGCCCGTTGCCCACTCAGGTTTCTCTACTGGTTTAGTTAGCCATGCCATATATGCTTCTCCTTATGATATGCGTAAGAATTTTCTTATGATGCCCATATGATTTTCCTTAGAATATTGAGACTAAAAATCCGCCTACGCTTGGATCATTGGCGTCGCCAAAGCCCCGCCCGTTTGGGTCAGGATCGCCCAGGAAGACGAATGGGTTTCCGGGGGCCGTAGTGAAAAGGTCAATCGCCACGCCGGCCGGGCACGCCCTGCGGACGGCATCCTTGATGTCGTCAACGCTGCCAATGGGAACGCCGCCAACCGAGGTTAGCTGTAACTTCGCAGGGAAGATCTCATTGAGGGATACATAGGTCGGCTGAGTAAAGATGCGGAAGACTTGGATCATGTCCTCGGGCGTACCCTTGGAAACGTTTACGGCGACCTCTCCAAGAAGAACTAGACGATAATCGCTGTCTGACAATCCGTTTCGGGCCCTGTTTAAGACGACGCCCCATGCATCCAGTTGGGCCCCGACCGAGTCGTAAATAGAACGCTTGTCCCGAAGGTCAATGAAGACCGTCTCGAGCTCTTGGATCTGGATAAGCATCGGGACTAGAAGCGCCTCAAGGTTGGGCAGGTCTTTGTACTGCTCCCTGAGGCGGGCCAGTGCGACTTCCTTATGATTGCTTATCTCGGTTACATTCACGGGATCACCGTCACGACAATCTGAGTGTCTGGGTCAGAGATGCGCGCGACCTCGTTGATCGAGATGACGACGTTATCATCGTCGTCCAGCGGAGGCGCGGGAGTTGTGTCGATGCCGATGCGCACGTCCTCGATCCCTGGTATTGAGTTTATGGAAGCAATAAGCTTCGGATAGACGATAACACTTTGGCCAATTCTTAGGCCGTTAACGAAGTCGGCCATGGCCGTTCGGACTAGATCATCCCCCGTGGCAGGCCACTCGGATGTAGGCGAAGTGTCCTTGGTTATCTCTACCGTGATGTAGACCTCGATCTCGTCGGGCCTTGAGAAGTTGACGGTCTGGACTACGCCTTGGGAGTCCGTCACGCTGACGGCAATGTCCCCCATGGTCTTGATGCCGGCCGGTTTGTTGAGCCAAAGAGCATCACCAATGTCCTGATTGTCGCCGCCTTGGACAAAGCACTTGAATGAGTGCGGGTCTAGACCGTTCCCGTCCACTAGGTCGGTGACGTTTTCAAACACGATCACCTGCTCGACATCCAAGACCTCGAGGAGTCGCGCGCGGATGGCCTCAACCGTTGCACTCCCCGCTCTTTGAAGGGACTGAATACGGCGGACCCTGAAGTCTCCGTCAGTCTCGGTATTGCGACCGAGGATCGCTTCTTCAATATTCAGGACGCTGTCTAGGCCTGTTACAGGGGTTTCAATTTCGGTCAAGGAGAAGGCCGGGGCGGAGGTTGGGCCTGTCTGCTCGGCCTCACAGTCAACCGTGCCTTGAGGTACGCCGGCCTGATCCTGAGAGATTGTTATGGTCACGGGGTTGGACATGTTGGTCAGAGTGTTGTTGGCCGAGACCATGAGCGGGATATCCACCTTGCCGAGATTAACAAGGAAGCCGGCCCCGAAAGATCCGGTCACGCCCAGAGATGGCAGTTTGTTGAGCAGTGGATGCTCATCAAGGATGGCCAAGATCTCTGCGGCCGAGTCGTCGAAGTTGATCACGTCGGTCAGTATGCCGCCGAACGACAACCGAAACTGCCCAGAGTCCGGTGTCAGGGAGAAGCTAATCTCTTGGATCTCGTTTACGCCCACCGCAAGGATGACAGCGGACAACGTTGCGAAGCGGGAAGAGGAGTCACCCGCTACCGAAGCGACCGTGCCCGCAGGGATCACTTCGCCCGAAGTCCCGAACAGGTGAACGTCTCGAAGAAGTGAAGCCTTGGCCCCGAGCCTAGTTAGTCCCGAGATGGCGGCGATGTTGTCCAGGGACACGCCCTCGGACGAGTCAGGATACTGCGAGTTGTAAACGTCCTCGGCCAGTTCCCAGAGGTCGGCTTCGCGGTCGGCCTGGAGGCCCACAAGTTGAGCGAAGACCGACTCTGGCAGAAGGTTGATGCTCGCACCAAGGGTCGTCCTTAGTGCGTTTTCCATCTCCGTCTTGATGTCCGCAAGCCTCTTCCTGACAAAGCCCTGATCTGTTACGCCAAACGCCATATTAAACTCCCAGTGTCTCGTTAAATTCTACGTTACCTTCGATTGATCTCACTTCCCCTGAAACAATAAGTGCCCGATCTTGCCGGTCGTAGCTCATCTCAAAGGACAAGACCTCGATAACGCCCGGCGTGTTTGAGATGCGCTCAATGAAGATCGCCTCGATGTCGTTGAGGTTGGCAATCTTCTGCCCAAGGATCTGCTGGAAGTAGGGCGTGCCATCTGAGAGGTCGAGAAACCACTCCCCGACGAATGCCTTAAGCCTCTGCGACAGGCGCTGCTTGGTCGCGTCCGCTCCAGTCGTCAGCGATAGATCCCCGTTCGCGATGACGAGATCCCCGGTCTGCTCATTAAGCTTTAGGTCGCTCATTTAATTTTCTCCGTTAGGATGACTGCATCGTTTTCGCCCAGGCCTGTGATGGGGGCATTCAGCGAGTCCTCGAAAGTCCCTGGCAGGATCGAGATGTCGCTGGCCATCAGTTCGATGTCGGCGTGATCCTTGATCTCGTTAATGATCTCGTTCGCAATCGCCTTCCAGTAGGTGAGCGCAATCGCCTGCTCTCCTGGAGTGAGCAATCCCCAACTTGGACTTAGTCCCTGGATTGCCGTGACGATGGCCGTTGCAAGCCTGTCCTTATTCATTGCCATATTAGGTCCCTTTCAGGTTTTGAAACTTAGTCTTGAGTAGGTTGAACTGGATAAGGTAGTTGGCAATAAAGTGCTGCGGCCCAAGCGCGGTGAAAACTTCCGCGTCAATGAGAAGCTGGACTAGTTCGATCATCAAGGTTAGCAGTTCGTCGCCGCCAACCTTCTCGAAGCGAAACTTTCCGCCGTCGAAAAGATCGATCCGGGTAGTTCCATTCTGGAGACGGAGCCTGTCGGATGTTGCTTCAGGCGAAGCGTGGGCAAGATCGTACCCGCCGGGGATTGCCCAGGCGTCGGTCAGGTGAAACTTGCGAGGGTCGGCCGGATCAACAACGCCGCCCCGGGCCTTCCAAACGTCCAGAGATCGCTCAGAGAAGACAAGCATCACGCTGTCGCCCTTCTCGAGCGGCCAGGTCATGGAGGTCTTGCCCCCGCGCGGGAAGGCCACTGGCACCTTCACGATGACAGGAAGATCTACGGCGCTTGATGTCCCCTCATACTTCCGCTTAAGGGATGGTTTTACGGTGACCGAGTTAGTGGCCTTATCATAGGCCTCAACCACGGCCGGCATCGAAACGTGAAGATCAAGAAGGCGGGAGTTGATGGCCGCCATGATCACTTCGGCGAAGGTCGGCGTACTGTTAGACATAAGGTATCGCCTCCACTGAAGTCATAAAGTCTTTGTCGAAGTTGTCGCCCTTGTGGACCACTCGCTGAGCAACGAAGATGCCAGAGATAGTTCGGCTCTCAATGATCACCCGCTTCCCCGGGGCGATCTTTGGCTGGAGCAGGCAATCAAACTCGATGCCCTTTTCTTTCTTCTTTGGGATGCGAAGGAGCCCGGTGTTTTGGCTTAAGAAAACGGCCTCTTCCCTAGTCGCCCCGCCGGCCTTAACAATCTGGATTGCGTCGTCCTGAATGCTCCATTCAAGTCCGGCCTTCTTAGTGAGCTCATCCATGTGCGCGCGTGAGAGACCTGAAAGAGTCAGGCCGTTGAGGATAGACCCCGGGTCAATGGCAGAGAGGTCTTTGATCGTCTTGCCAAACGTGGCGGCCATGCTTGTGAAGACATCCTTGAGAGACGTTCCCTCGGAGAAGGTAACGTTGATGTTGCTCTCCTGGTATGCCTTCTGGCCGTCGCCCACTTCAAAGTTGGTTATGAAGTCGGCCCCCGACTGCTCGGTCCATCCGCGCGTGATGTCTCCCTTGAAGAGGTCACCAAGCTGCGTTCCATACCCGGCCGACAAGACTAAATAAATATCCTTCTTTTCAACATCCGCACGGGACTCACGGGAGAGGTTATAGACCGCGACCTTGGCGCGATTGACGTACGCCTCGGGAGTCTTCTCGATCTCAAATGAAACCCTAAGGCCATCAAGGCGCTTGCCCGCCTTGCCCTTCTCACCAAAAATGATGACCGCCTTCCGGTCGTATAGGGCCTGACTCATGAGTCGTCCCCATAGATAAGCAGCACCCTCGCCCCTAGGTCATCCTCACCCGGGTCTTTCCCCTGGTTGGCCGTGTCGATGCAGAAGAATTCCCTAGGGGGAAGGCCGGGCTTAAAGAAGCGCGAGATGAGCGGGAAGCCTTGGAAGAGCCGGATGCCCATGAGCATCGGAGTGCCAATCTCGTCCGCAATATCCATCGTCCATAAACCGGCCCGTCTGCTCCAGTTGAAGCTTAGTCCATAGATCACGCCATCTAGCGTTATCTGGAAGTTGTATGAGGGGAGGTCTGACCTAACGGGTAATGTTTCAAACGCCATTTTCTACCTCGGGTATGCACTCTGCGCTAGCTTCCAAAGGACGGAGCCCTTCTCTTGGATCTTGTCACCGGACGGCGTAGAGGTCTGAGTGCCAAGCTTCGCCTTGGCCGCGGCCCCGGATGCGGCCGACCTCTCCAGGTTTTTGAGCAGCACGGTCTGCCCGATCACGATGCGGATCTCTTTGAAGGTCGCAACAAACTTAAGTCCCGTACCCTCGCCCGCGCTTCGGGGAGTGCTTAGGTTGATCATGATCATGTTGTTGTAGGCCTTGCGCTTGGTCACGACCTGCACCTGCTGCTTGGCCGAGAAGATGTCCTGGAGGATCTGATAAGCGGTCTGGGAAGGATCGGCTGACTGACTCAGGAGGCGCGCTCCAAGCTTGCCGGCCGTGCTCCCTACCAGCGCCCCTACTTGTGGGCCAAAGCCGCTAGCTAGCCTTCCACCGGCATTCACGCCCGCCGCTGTAAACAGACCTTGCACCGACGAGGCCAGAGTCAACGGCGCGTCGGACATGAAGCCGGTCACCGTGATGACGGCCGGCTTGGTACGCGCATGGTCGGTTACATCAAGCC
>Ga0247723_1000230_pt1 | contig 36571 bp, 57 predicted proteins | sample MSEWelMarce5H_FC_FD_189079 | JGI IMG/M metagenome (GOLD analysis project Ga0247723, IMG submission 189079) | Subsurface sediment microbial communities from gas well in West Virginia, United States - MSEEL Well Study Marcellus 5H_FC | ecosystem: Environmental > Terrestrial > Deep subsurface >... | reverse complement strand
ATGCCCTCAGATTAGGGCCTAGCTGCACCAAGCTAGGCTACCTAGGGTTTACCCTAATAGCTCATGGCGTGAGCTTCTCCCAGGCAGAGCGTGGACAATGTGGACAATGTGGACAATGTGTTTTTAGTTGGTAGCCAACAAGCGCGGGCGCGGTACTTGTGGACAATGTGGACAATGTGGACAATTAGTTTTTAGGTTGTCCACATGACCCACAAACCCCAAAACTTTTTGGCAAATTGCGGAGAGCAGGGGCGCGAATTGTGGACAATGTGGACAATGTGGACACCCCCTTTTAAGTCGCTGACTTGTAACCGTGCGCCCTACTGACATATAAATATGTGATATCCATTGAATAACCTTAAAACTATTGTCCACATTGTCCACAAACCAAGCAAAAGCTAGGTTTTATAAGGCTCTCTACCCTCGATTTGTGGACAATTCAGCCCCTTTTCAAATTGTCCACACGCTATCCACATGACCCACAAAATGACCCACAAATCTTTTTGTATCTTTTTTGCAAATATCGCTTGACATGATGTAAAGAAATGTTTTACAGTCTATTTATGGGCTAGGTTTTACCCATTTCATAAACTAAATTAAGGTGAAAAGCATGAGAAAAATCGAAAAACAGATGGTGGCTGCGGTTCAAAATCTTGCCAAATGGCGCTTGGATAATACTTCTGTAAGCCCAATTGATGACGTAAATTGCGCCATTTATCTACATGGTCACGAAATCGCCCTAATCAATCAGCGTTCGGGTTTGGTTATGGTCAATGAAAACACCCTCAAAGCGTATCCAACCAACACAACCAAGAGCCGTTTACGTGCTTTGGGTGTTGATGTTACGACTCGCAAGGGTGTTACTTATCTCTACGGCAAACCTGTTTAATAAGGGGCTACACATGAAAATGACTCTAAATAAAGATCAGTTCCGCTTTCAAATGGATCAAGTTCGCCCCAATCAATTCTCATACGAAGCGCTTGGAACCCTGTTTGATTACTTTGAAGAAATCGACGCAACCATGGAATTCGATCCAATCGCGATTTGTTGCGAGTACGCCGAAATGACCATGGATGAGATTTTTAAGGCTTATCCCGATGTCATGGACTTGATCGACATGGATCGCCCTCGTGAATCAACCTATTCGATCGTGGTCGATTACCTCAACGATAACGGCTCATATTGCGGTGACACTCCGCAAGGCACGTTTGTATTTTTACAATTTTAAGGGGCTGACCATGAACAAACAACCAACTTTTTGGGACATCGTAGGCGCTTGCATCTTTGGCGCAATCTTGGGCGCGTTTATAGCCTTCAATATTTAAGGGGTCAATAATGAAAACTTATGCCATATTTTTAGACGACTGTGAAATCCACTTATCCCTAAGCCTTGGAACGCTCGAGAGCGTTGAAACGGCGCGGGAACTCATCAAGTATCAAATGGAAGAAAGCCCCAACCTTGGGGCGGGCTATGTCGAGTCATATCCCTTCTTTCAAGGCGAATGGGAAATAGTAGGGGGCAAATTGCCCGTAGGCTTTGACCAATCCACCATCTTAGAGGTGACCGAATGAAAATCTACCGCGCATATTATGACAGTCGCAATTTCAGCTTTGAGGCTTATTCCAAGTCCGAAAAGACCGCCCGCAGCCGATGCCTTGAAGCGCTACATCTGCACACCAAACAATTGAGCCTTGAGCCTGATTGGTTCATGTTTGGTGATGCGGATGGCATCGAGTGCGACTCATACGAACTAGACACCCCTTACAGAGATCGGAGCGAACTATGATTACCAACCCCCTAGACGACCTGCACGGGTCTGTGAACGACATCTATACGCAATGGGATGAGGGCGCTATTGATTACGCTGAGGCGGTTGACATTCTCAAGCGCGTCTGTGAACACTTCATAAAGGAAACAGAATAATGTGGTCAGTTACCTATACAACCTACCTCGGGGGCATTGAGTCCCTTGCTTGCAGACGCTTTACAACCAAAGCCCATGCTACAACCTTCGCCCGCAAAGTGGGCGGGACAGTCGAGAAACGGATATTCAAATGAACATATACCAAGTATTTAGCGCGCACAATACGCTGATTAGCGCGCACGATAGCCCAAGCGTAGCCCTCAAGCACGCTTTGATATATCAGCACGCTACAGGGCGCCCCGCCTACGTTGAACAGGTATCAGATGCACGGTTTCAGGCTGAGGATGATCTAGCCGATTGGAAAGCACAAGGGGGTGAACCATGCTTATAGCCGTCTGCGCCGTAGCCATAGGCGCTCTTTTGGTCATACTTCTCGACCTCTAACTAAAAAGCCCCGATTAAGGGGCTTTTCTTTTACTTAACTAGAACCATTTTGGGCGGTGGGTTTTCCTCCACCATCCTACGCAGTTCCGACTTGCTAAGGTCTGCCATCTCAGGACAGGCAAAGATGTGCTTCTTAGTGTCATAGTCCCTTGATTTGATGCGCCCACAATCAACCCAACCCGCTTCCTTGAGTGCATGGAGTAACGCAGCCTGAGGCACTTTGACACCACTCGGGGCTTGGCCCGCCAGGCGATCGCACAAAGAATGGAAAGGCGAGCCAATGACACCACGGGCGAATTCGCTCTTGCGCTCTCGTAACATATCAACCAAATACGACTCAGCCATGGACATACCGTGTTCGACTAGGTTTGCTTTGAACTCTGTCCACATCGGAGGTGCAGACGGGTTGAATTGGGACACATCACGGTCACGCAAAAAGCGGGCGATCATGCCAAAACCGCCTGCCCTGTACCAATCCCAAATTTTCTTGGCTTGGCGGGAGTCCATTCTTGGTGCGGTAGACCACACACAGAACCAACGGCGGTCTTGCGATGCAAGCGAGATAGGCACAGGGTCGTTGCTAAAAGCCAACACAAACAGGCGGTTCGCCATGTAATAGGGATGTAGGCCCTTGCGATTAATTGGCAACATCTCAGGCGGGGCCGCAATGATCGGTTTGAGTTGGTTGGCGAGTTGCCTACGGGTGGCTGCGTCAGGCTCTTTGAGTTCGTTAATAATCAGGATCTCGGACTCGAGTTGGTAGCCCCATTGACTGTTCACGGAGTTGTTGTCCATGATGCCCCTGTTTTTCAAGTGGTCACCACAGACGGCCCAAATGAATGGCGCCCAGAATGTATCCTTGCCACTACCTTCATCCCCCGCGTGCAGGATCGCATGATTAACTTTGATCTCAGGGTGTTGCACCTTGAAAGCCATCACATCAAGGATATGATCTAGCTCGGCAGGCTCAGGGACTAGCTCTCGGCAATGATTTAGCCACATGGCGATGTCACCGGTTTGCACCCCTGACAAATCAGGACGGGCGTCACGCCAACGATTACCGAACAGGTCACCGTCACGGGTCACGATTACATCCTCACCCGCAGCGTAGGTGACGCCAACTAGAGCCTTGGCGCCCATCGCTTGCCTGTTCTCGTCAAAACAGATCGACGCTTCAACCTTGCGGGCGGTGTGAATCGACTTGCAGGGGATGTGACGGAACAGAGCGTTGAACGTCTGGCGACTGACCTCACGTCTGTCTTGCATATCAAAGTAGGACTCATCGTCTTGAATGTACGCAAAGCGCTGATACCAATCAGCCTTCTCAATGCGTCCAAGCTCTTTGCGCTCGACTTCAGCGATCAGTTCGGCTGCGGTGTCACGGTAGATTTCATTCGGTGTGATCTTGGACAGAGCAAGGGTCATCTTCTCGGCGATCAGTTCGTCACGCAAGCCATGATCGACCTCAGGGCCACCGTTGTCAGCTACCCAATCAAGGAACATCTGCGAGCTAAAGTCGACGCAATGACCGTGCAGGCAACAGTAACTACGATCGAGTGGCTTGTAACGCCCTTCGATGTTGCCATCAGTATGCTCACCGTTGTTAGGACAGACCACACCCATCCAGCCCTCGCCATTGGGCGCGGACAGTACCAAGCCCTGCTCGTTGAGCCACGTCATTACCGAGTCCTTGCCAGTGTCAGCAAGGCGAATGGGGTTGTTTTGTGCGGTGTCGGTTGGGTCAGGCACCACGTCTAGGGCGGTGCATATCTCGGCTAGGGTGTACTCACGCTCGGGGTGGAACTCAACCAACACGGACGCAAAATTACCGCGCCCAGGCTTGAGGTTTACAGAACCAGGCAGACGGAAGTTGCGAACGGCGTTGGTCGCGCCTGGATCGGTGTAGCCTGCATTAGCAATCGCCTTGATTGCTGCGGTAAAGTCGCCCTTGGATGGCTGATCCGAGAAGGCGTAGCCCCATTGGTACGAGCCTTCAGACGTTTCCATGATCCAAGTAGGCGCAAGCGGTGGCTCTTTGGACTTGGTGCCGATGTCATCTAACATCATCACTAACACGTACTCGCAATTGGCTGCGGATGCCGACACTTTGCCATCAGCAAAGCGGTCAAGGATAAACGAGCCTGTATTGCCGTAGATAGCCCAGTCGGGCTTGGTCTTGGCGGTAGGCAAAAAGGCAGGCCACGTACACTTGATCGTGCCATCGGCATGGCTCTGCATCAGCCCGTTACCGTCCAATTGTGGCTTTTGACGCACAATTAAGGCTGTTTCGCCCTCAGGGGCTAGGTTCGTGATATATTCTAAAAAGTTCATTTAATTCCTTTCGTGAGGGATAGCCCCCTAGCTCAACACTAGGGGGTTTTTTTATTTTCCGTACCGCTGCATTGTTGCTATTTCTACACCCAAAGGGATGCCCTGCGCCCAATCAGGTGGGGTACACATGACGCGCTCCATCTCAAGGGCTACTGCTTCGGGTCTATCTGTTTCGACCACAATTTCATCATGGACGTGTAGTACCACACCATCCAATTGACGCAAAGAATATCGAAGTAAATCATTGGCAACCGCTTGGGTGATGTTTTCACAGGCTAAACCTTTCCATAGTCTTGCTCTGGGCCATTCCTTCGCATCGGCTGCGGGTTTCCATGCTGCCTTGGCGTAAGTGACACCATCGGCGTCTAACTTGGCAAACGGATAACAGAGAACGCGCCCAGAAGGTAGAGCATACCAAAGATGCTGACCATCGTACATATAGGTAACCCTACCCGCCGAGAACTCATGGTTTTTGTTACGCATAGCGCGGGTGTACGCTGACTCGAGGTTCTGCCAATACGGGACAGCCCACGGGTTCGCAAGGCGCCACCCTGCCACCATGCGCTTGGCTTGGGGTTCAGGTAGCAAGATGCCATACGCCCTGCCCATCGCAGCAAACGCGCCCACACCACCTGCAAAACCACAGGCTAACTCTTGGACTTTTCCAATTTGCCGCTGTTCACCGTCAACGTCAGCGACGGGGACGTGGAAGGTTGCGGAAGCGTTAACTTTATAGACATCTTCCCCTCTTGCAAAAAGCGATAGCTTCTGAATACCGGCGTCGGAATTGGAGAGCCAGGGGTTGACCCTTGCTTCGATTCCTGACCAGTCGGCGACGACGAGGGACTTTCCCACAGCGGGTACCAAAGCTGGCCTGAGCATACCTTTGAGGACGTCGGTGACTCGGCGTCCAAAGGCAGGGACAATTGCGTGGCCTCTAACCATAGCTTGTCGAGTGGCATCAGGATCCTTAGCGCACTTGCGGGTGAAGTTGTGGACTTGAGCGCCATAAGAGCTTGCGCGACCTGTTGCGCTTCCTCCTGCGAATACGAAAGCACCTCGCACCCTATTATCTTCATCATCAGCTAACTCCGTTAATCTCTTGAATTTTGCAACACTAGACGCCCATAGGTCGTCCGCACATTGGATAACATCAGCAACTTCCGCTGGTATTTCATCGGGGTTTTCTTCAGCAAGAATAAGTAGGTTAGCTCGAACTGTTTTGTCGATCGAATATTTTTTATCGCCATCTTTGTACATTTCCATTAACTTTTTAGCTTCGTCACCGACCCGAGCCAAGACCCATTCTCTCATGCGGGGGCTGCGGACAGAGGTGATTTCGCCTTCGGTGATCTCGGTAACGAGCGTCTGTATTTCTTCTAATTCTTCCCCTGCGTAGCGGATCGCCGCCTGCGCCAAGGGCTTGTCTAACATCACACCGCGGTCATTGATACGCTCATTGACGTGGTAATCAAGGAGTTCATCGGGGGATAACTGGCGCATGGCTTGTGAGATGGCACGCATTGTCCGCACGTCTTGCAGGGCGTAGTTAGCCATTTCTGCCATCAAGGTGGGGTCTGTACTAAATGTACCATCCGCTTTGGGTATGCACAACAAACGGATCAGTTGCTTGCCACGATGGTCTTTCTTCATGCTACTACTAGCAAAGCGCCCAACGTCCTCAAGGGAGCCTGGAGCGCAGTTGGCACGGGCTTGCGCTGCTGTGCAGTACCACTGCTCAAGTTTAGGGGTTGGTACGCCGAAGTCAGGGCATAGGACGTACTCGGTAATCAAGCGGTCAAAGCCAGCGTTGTGCGCCCTGATCTGCCCGCCTGCGCGGATGTGATCGGCTACCTGCTGCGGAAACGGCTGATCGGGCGTCCACAAGGACACCTCCTCATCGTCAATCGCGTAGGCCATGCAAAGAATCTCAGTGCTAGGGTCTTGTGCGTAGTTGTAACCGCCACGACTAGGTAAGTCGCAGCGTGATTTTGTTTCGAAATCCATCCACAAGATCATTTCTCTTGTGCCTTTCTTAATCGCTTAATTTCGTCTGCAAGAATTACCAAGTCCCAATCCCTTGCATAAACTTGAACCACTAATGGAAGGTCATGCTTTTTTTGTTCTGCCCTATCCATCGCTTGTTCTACTGAGCGCACAGATTTTGGTGGTTTTTTATGCCAATCAATCATTTCTCTTGTGCCTTTCTTAGTATTGCTCTAGCAAATTCAATCTCGCCCTCAATATTAGATACATAATCACCACAGCCTATGTATTCATTTACTAAAACTAAATGCTTATCACTTAATTCAAGTATTTCTTCGTCACTCAATTCTTTTGTTTGTTTTTTAATTAAGTTAGCCAATTCATTTAAATAGGGGCTTGTTTGGTCAATAGCAAATTGCTTTTTCAACGCTTCTATTTCAAGCTGTTGCTGCTTGATAATGCTTTCAGCAAGATGGAACTGGCGTAGCATGGTGGCGGCTTCTTTTTGATAAGCACAGCAAGCACATTCAATTAAATCTGCTAACTCGTTTGCGGTCATTTCAACACCTCTGCTGATTTAAGTTCACCTGTTTCGCCATCCATATAAACTCGAATCCACTGCTCTCCCTCGTTTCTAGGAAGCCCAGTAACATCTATAAATGTGTAAGCACAAGCCATTTTCTCTACGAACAAAAAATTTCTAAAAACATCAGGCTTTTGCTCAGGCTTTATGCGGTATTCCATATCTTCTTGCCATCTTGGGTCTTTGGCGTGATACCAAACCCTGCAATCTCTACATTCAATCTCAGCACCATCAGCCCATGCTTTGATTAGTTCTGCGTGTTTATGTGGTTTCATTTCTCTTGTGCCTTTCTTAAACCATCTTCATAACCACGCTGGTAATGTTTTTCAGCAAACGCATTTATATCTTGTACAAGTCTGCCAATAATCATTCCATCTTCATTGCGAATAATTCCGTTTTCTTGAAGGATTACTTCTTCTATACCGCAAGCATCTTTCATTTCTCTTGTGCCTTTCTTAGTATTGCTTTTGCAAAAGTCTTTGTGTTTGCAGTCCAAGGCATGCCACATCCATAGTTAAACCAAGTTTCATATATTTCCTCATCTGTTAGTTCTTTTACTGGATGGGTATAGAGTGGAATAACCTCATATTTCCAGCCTTCCATTACATACATTTGCTCAATTTCTTCAAGCAATTGGTTATCAAAACCAATCTCGGTAAAGTCGTTGTCGGCTTTAATAGCCCACGCTACTGGTTTATTGTTCATTTTCTTTATCCTTTACTGTAGCGTAGGTGGGGCTACTGGTGCGTTTCTTAGCGTTCGGTGACTAGATACCATACTGGCTGAATAAGACGCACGTTCACCCCTATTTGTTACCCGCGACGGCGACGTGCTGGCGCGGCTTCTGCTTCGGCAGGCGCCTCGATTGCAGGCGCTGCTTCTGCTTGTACTGCATCCCCGTCCATACCAACCCACTCAACTACTTTAAATACTGGGGTGTAGATACGGCCGTACGACTTGTGAGTGTAATGCTCTTTGCCTAGCTCAACGACAGGAACTGGCGTAGATTGGTCTTTGTCCACCTGCGTGGCAATCGCTACTGCCAAGGCTTGAACCGCTTTCTTACCGCCCACAGACGTGGTGGTGTAGCGCGCTTCCATGCCTGTGTCAGCACCAGTTAGGCACTTGATCGACATACCAACCTGCGTTTCCCAACCCTTTTTAGCACCAGGAGGCGCTGTATCGAGTTCAGGCAATGGTTGGCTAACGTTGACCATCTTCTCGGCTAACACTTCACCGTCGCCCCACGCAATGAAACCGTGAACGAACGAGAAAGGGTTAACAGCCCAAGTCGAGTCATCCTCGATCTCGGTCTGATCTGCACCGAATACCCAATGACCTGTCTTGTCCATCTTGATGATGACGGTGCCAGCACCGCCGACATCAGCCTCAATGGTACGCAAGGCTGTAGCCAATGACTTAACAGAAGGAAGGTTTGCACCTGAGAAAGTTGTGATATTTGACATTATTGAAGTCCTTATTGAAGTTTAGAAAGGGCTGCGGTGAGTTGCTGCCCGATTTGTAATACCGCGGGTCTTGGATCGGAGTCCTCAACTAGCGTACTGCCACTGCTTACTGCTACTACTTGATTGGCAGGCAATTGCTTGCCGTGCTTTTTCAATACTTTTTCAGCTTGGGCTGGTGATATTACCTTACTTGTCACTAGCTCATCCTCAGGAATACCCTGATTGAGCATTGTGACCAAAGCCTGATCGTCGTCAGCCCATTGGCGTGTAGCGCGCTTGGCGACCAATTTAAAGCCTGGCACGGGCTTGCCCGCGTCAAGGACTTGATGCGCTAGGGCGCGTACGTCTGTAATCCACTGCTCAAGCATATCGGCTTTCTTGAGATAGTCAGCGATTTGCGCTACGTCAAGGATGTCAAGTTGGGCGTGTAAGCTGCGTTCAACCAAGCCTGTCATTTTGGGGCAGGTGGGCTTTGCAGCGCACCAACGGCAATGGTCGCCTGTGTTTAGGGGCGCGTCAGGCGATTGGCTGATTTTGACCGCCATCGCCAACTCTTGTTCAAACGCCTTGATGCGCTTGGTAGTTGTAACCCAACGCTTTACAGATGGGGGCTGAACGATGATGCACTCGACCTCATCGCACTCGTCAAACACCCATTGCACCTCGGGCGTACGCATGGCGGCGGCTGCGTAGAACATTAGCTGAGGATTATCGGTAGCATCCACAGCAACTCCGCTACCAAATTTCCAATCCAAAATAAAAGCGCGCCTGCCAATACGACCAAGAAGATCAGTGCTACCAAAGACGCCTGGAAGAAAACTTCCGAAGCCCACTTTTGTTTCAGTCGCATATTCCATCTCCTTATTTGGGTCAATTTCGTCTAACGCGCGCAAGGCGGGGTAAACCTTCTCGTCTATTAGCTCTTGGGTTAACTTAATACCTTCGTATTCCATACCAGCGAATGACTCAGGTGTTTGATTGGTGGTCAGGATTAAATCCATGACGTTGTGTAAAAGGGTGCCTTCGTCAGCGTATTTGCTTGAAGGCTTAGGGGGCATCTTAGCGCACAAGGCTACAGAGCCTGGGCAACTGATAACCCGCTTGGCTGTAGAGCCACCGACTACACGGGAATGTTGGACTACTTCGTTCATTTAATTTCCTTTACTTTAGTTGACTGAGATTAAACTTTACCACAGCTTTTAAACTTGTGCTAAACTTTTTTACATGAACTCAAAAATATCCGAAAAAGAAATTGAAAAGTACTTTGTATGGGCTGTCCAAAACCTTGGCGGCGTAGCGTACAAGTTCAAGTCCCCCACCCAGCGCGGCGTAGCCGACCGCATCGCTTGCTTGCCAGGCGGTGTGACTTGGTTCGTGGAGCTCAAGACCGATGGCGGTAAGCTGTCAGCCTTGCAACAGATCCACGCTCGCAACCTCAAACAACTCAATCAGAATTACGCCTGCTTGTGGTCAATTGAACACATTGACACATGGATGAAGGACAACCAATGAGGTATTTATCAGTCTGTAGCGGTATCGAAGCCGCCACGATGGCTTGGCATGACCTAGGATGGACGCCTGCGGGGTTCTCCGAGATTGAGCCGTTTCCATCAGCCGTATTAGCGCATCACTATCCCAACGTCACTAATTTTGGTGACATGACCAAGTATAAGGAGTGGAATTTAGATGGATCAATTGACCTTCTCGTTGGAGGAACCCCCTGTCAATCCTTCTCAGTCGCAGGACTCAGGAAAGGAATGGATGACCCACGTGGTAACTTGGCCCTCGTCTATTGCGGGATGCTTGACCACTTTAGACCGAACTGGTTTGTCTGGGAAAACGTCCCCGGTGTCCTGTCAAGCTCAGGAGGACGGGACTTTGGTTCCTTCCTCGGGGCGGTGGCTCAACTCGGGTATGGGTTCGCCTACCGAGTGCTTGACGCTCAGTACTGCGGAGTGGCACAGCGCAGGCGTCGTGTCTTTGTTGTCGGACACCTTGGAGATTGGCGACCTGCCGCCGCAGTATTATTTGAGCGACATAGCTTGCGCCGGGATCTTGCGCCGAGCGCACCGCAGGGGAAAGAACCTTCCGCATACTTTGAAAGTAGCCTTGCTCAATACCGCGAGGGAGATATTGGAGGAACCCTTAAGGCAAGCGGTGGAGTCCTCGGTGGAGGAAGCGAAACCTTTTTAGTTCAAAAGGTTTATGAAACCCACCCTGCTGACAGCCGTGTTAAAGAGATGGGTGAAACCTGTCAAACCGTGACTAGCCGTTGGGGTACAGGTGGTGGCAACGTACCTATTGTCGAGGCGTACAGCATTCGTGAGGACGCAGGCGCCAATACATTTAGCGCTACACCGTTGACTGTAACGCCTGCCCTGCAAGCGTTGCGCCCGTCGGTTCAATCGCACCATGCTCAAACATTTGTTGCTGATTCAGTCAAAGTACGTCGTTTAACACCTACTGAGTGCGAACGTTTACAGGGTTTCCCTGATGGTTTTACTAACATTCCGTGGCGTAAAAAAGACACTTCACCTGAAGGACTACGCTACAAAGCCCTTGGTAACTCCATGGCGGTACCGTGTATGCAGTGGATTGGCGATGGAATCGACTTGGTAGATAAGCTATGAAGCTACGTGACTACCAAGAAAAAGCCGCTGACTTTTTGTATGAAAACAACAGAGCCATGATTCTTGCGCCTGTGGGCGCGGGAAAGACCGCCCTGACGTTGACTGCCATGCAAGATATGTTGCGCTACAAGTTCGTCAAACGATGGCTTGTGCTAGCCCCTAAACGCGTCTGCACCGACGTATGGCCTGTAGAGCAACCCAAGTGGGCAACTGACACGCCCATCGCCGTAGCGGTGGGTATGCCCATCCAACGCAGCCAAGCCCTACATTCGGGTTTTCCCGTAGTAGTAACTAACTACGACAACATCCAATGGCTTGCTGACCAAGAGCTAGACTTTGACGGCATCGTGTTTGACGAGTTGACTAAGCTCAAGAACCCATCAGGCAAACGCTACAAAGCCTTGGCTAAGATTGTCGATAAGATCAACATTCGTTGGGGCTTGACGGGTTCGTTTACTAGCAACGGCCTTGAGGATGTGTTTGGGCAATGCAAGATCGTCAACCAAGACCTGCTTGGACGGGCTAAAGGCGCGTTTATGCAACAGTACTTTGTCCTGGTCAACAAGGACTTTGGTGAGTGGGAGCCACGCATAGGATCGCTAGCGCAGGTCATGGCTCGGATCAAGCCTGCAACCTTCTTGCTTGACGCTGGCGAGTACGCTGACAAGCTGCCACCCTGCCATACGGTTGAGATGAAGTGCGACCTGCAAGACCGCGCGCCATACGAAAAGATGAAGAAGGATTTTGTTATTGAGTTCAAGGACGTGGAGATCACTGCCGTCAACGCAGGCGTGGTCACAGGCAAGTTGCAGCAGATGGCAGGGGGTTGGGTCTACGAAACGGTTACAACGGCGTCTAGCACACCTGGGCGCATGAACGTGAGCAAGACGCCCATTTGGTTTAGTACCCACAAGTTCGATATGCTAGACGAACTGATTGAGGAAAATCAGCACGACAACACCATCATCGTCTACAACTACGTTGAAGAATTGGCTGAACTCAAGCGTCGGTATCCTACCGCACAGACAATTAACGACCCCAAGGCTATCGAGCGTTGGAACGAGGGCAAGATTGAGTTACTCTTGATCCACCCTAAAAGCGCAGGGCATGGTCTGAACTTACAGCATGGTGGTAATAAAATGGTCTTTGTATCGTTGCCGTGGAGCCTTGAGCTATACGAGCAAACAGTAGGGCGCCTGCACCGCAGCGGTCAGAAACATGACGTATGGGTTTACCTTTTATTGACTAATAAAACGATTGATTTGAGGATTTGGGACGCCCTGAAGGACAAACGGGCGATTAGCGACATAGCATTGGAGGAATTGAAATGACAGTTAAATTAACAGAAGAAGCGCTACAACTAGCAGACGACATCGCTGAATACGCGCCTGACACGAACATCGAAGTAATGCTTCGCCGTTTGGTGGCTGAGATTGACCGGCTAAACGACGAAGATAAGTTTGACATGGACGGACGGTGCTAATGGACAGGCTTATTCACTTTAAAGCCAAGCTCAAGGCGGCGCAGGCAGAGGAAACAATCCGCGTCAAAGAGTACAACCAAGCCATGCGAGCGTTAGCACGGGTGACTAAAGAAGTAATTAACTTACAAACCAAGGTAGAGCAATATGAGCGATCTAAGCTGGCGCAAGCTGAATGACATTCTTAGCCAATTAAGCGAAGAACAGGTACTAACCATGTTAAACGAGGAGCGTACAGGCAGTCGCCGCGTGTCGATGCTACAACGCCTGCACCAGCGCTACACCATGTTGCGGTGCGCTAGGGAGCGTATTGAGCTACTCAAGGAGGCTGTTAAGCCATGAACGACTTTAATACTTGGAGCCATGAGAATCTTGTTGCTTTTGCGCAACAAAGCCATAAAGAAATTTTAGAGTTGAAAGCCGATTTAAAAGCGGCAATAGCGGCGTATCGTCAATTAAACACAAAGGAAACTACAAATGATTAAGCCAGTTGGGTACATCAATGAAAAAAACATCTTTTTTAAAGAATTAACCCCGAGCGATATATTTAACGCAACGTTAGTCCCAGTTTATACAGCCGAACAATTAAACATAAAGGAAACTACAAATGAACAAGACACTTTTAACAATATTAGCGCTGATTAGTAGTGGTGCAATGGCTCAGACGCAGTTCTTTTACGGCCCACAGGGGCAGTCAACAGGCACAGCAATACAGTCGGGCAACAGCACCTACTTTTACGGCCCACAAGGGCAGTCAGTAGGCACCGCTATACAGTCAGGCAACTCGACCTATTTGTACGGCCCACAAGGGCAGTCGGCAGGTACCGTGATGAATTCAGCCGTGCCGATCTATACGCCGATCCCGATGTATACGCCGCCTACGCAATCACTAACCCCGATGTTTGATTCGGTATTTGGAAGGTAAACCATGAACAAGATTAGAACCCTATGGCAGTATTTTACTTACCCACCCAAGGCGCAAGAACTAGCCGCTAGGGAGTTAGAGAACGCCAAGCGTAGCTACCTTGTCAATAAGACCCACGCTGAGTATTACACTACGTTGTGCAGCTTTGAAACGCAGCGGATTGCTAGGCTAGAGAAGTACCTAGACCCCGTCGACCATAGCTAAGGCTTTGTCTTTGACTTCTGCAACCCGACGGCTCCAACCTTTACCAAAGGTTTCAAAGGTCTTTAGGGATTGCAGAAACTCAAGGCGTTTGGCAGAGTACAACTCAATTAAACGTTTTGGATCTTCTTGTGCTTTGTTTACGGCAGCCAAAGTAGCAGGCCCAAAACCACCGTCAGCAGTAACGCCAACACACGACTGCAAAAACTTAATGGCTCGTCCGGGGCCTGAATTAACAGCAACGTCAAAAACGCAGTAGTCAACACCATCCACAAGACCATCATCAGCGCGTACAGCATCCCAGTACTTCCTTTTATAAAGCGGCGCAACTAGCTCAGGGGTAAGGGCGCGCATCTGCTTCTCATCAACTTCATGCCCTGTCCATTCTTCCCATACACGCTTAGTTACACCTAGGTTAGTCATGCCACCTGGGTCTTGCGGGTGGTTTACAAAGCCGCCTTCGTGGGCAAGCATTAACGCCAAGCACTTGTCAAAATTGTCTTTCATGTTCGGATTTCTTTGGTTGGTTTTGGGTTGCAAATAGTTAGTTCAAAGGTTAAATCGGCTCGTTGCACAAGGCAGTTTGCACCTCTTGGGGCTACGGTAGGCACTAATACGCCATAACTAGATTGGCAGCCTGTCAGCAATAAAATGGCAATCCACTTCATTTTTTAACCATCATGTTAGCGCCAATAGCCATCATGTCCTGTACTTTATGGATGTTTTCAGGCGGTGATTTCCAGCCTACTGTTAGCTGTCCAGCGAATAGCCCTGCGGTTGTGGGCATACTAGACCGACAAAGAAAAGTTGCCCCTTGCTGCAAGTACCAAAAACCAACTAAAGATTGCGCCCTTGTGTAGTTTCCGCATGGGATAGAGCCACCGTAAAGGCTTAACAGGTCAGCGTTGTTGTCTTGGTTGGCTGAAAGCATCCCTACATCTATGCCGTCATGGGCTTTATCCCTGCCTTCTTTGGTGTATGCCCGTACTAAAACCCTTGTACCCAACATAATGTCGACTTCAAATATAGCCACTACATCAGCGTTTGTTTCTTTAATTAGGAATTTGGCTACATCATCGCTTTTAGATACATCAATGCGAGGTAGGGACTTGTTTTTATCGTATGCGGATAGCAAAAACGATTGATTTGTGTAGATAAAATGCCCACTAAAGGCAAGTACCGCCATTACCACTATTGCAAACAGCTTAAACGGGCTTGAAACATAAGCTAGTATTTGCGGTACTAAATCCTTCATTTTTCTTTAGATTTCATGTCCATGATTTTTTCTACTGTCCTGCCGCCAAAATACGCCAGCATGATGAGTTGACCCCATTCGCCTAGCAGTTTGACATAGGTTTCATTAACATCAATTTTCCACGCTGACATTAAAGCAAAAGCACAATAAACGAGCAAAATAAACACTAATGTCATGGGGCGAATGTTTTTTGACAACCAAGAATCGGATGCCATGTCTGCTTGCCAGCGTTTACTAGTTTCTTGCATAGCCACAGTATCAGCTTGAATTTTGGCTAGTTCGCCATTTTGTTGCATCTCAAGTAGCTTGAGTTTGGCTTGTTCAGCTTGTGCTGGGTCTGGGAATACCTTGTCTAGTATCTTGCCGCCAATGTCAAGGATTGCGCCTATTGGAAACATATTATTCCTTTGTGTCGAGCTTTTTAAAAATTAAACGCAGTGTGGAGTCCACATTGGCAAACCCAACCCTCATATCGTCTTTAATTTCTTTGACGGCATCTTTAAAGTCATCACGGCGTACAAAATCGTCGTGCATCTTGGTATCTAGCTTGCGTAGATCGTCTTGAATACGAGTGTCACGACCTTGCATTTCAACTCGCATTTCTCGCAACATATCCCAGATTACTTTCAATATCCAGCCACCCAACGCGCCTACTAGGGCGACTGCCCAATTGAAAATATCCTGTTCCATAATTATCTCGCAAGCGCGTTTTCATTTTGTTCTTCAGGGGCTAGCGCATTAACAGCACCCGCAGTTACACCGCCTCTTGCTTTGGTTGGCAATGCTTTCTCAATTCCTTTGCCGATAGTTTCCCATGTTTTTGGGTCTTTAATAGTTTTAAGAACTACCGCGCGATCCGACGCAGGTAAAGTTTTTAGTAACTCGTCAAACGTTTTGGTATCTCTTGCGGCGGCGGTCAGTTCTGCCATAACCGCTTTACCTAGCTTTTTCTCAAGAATATCCAATGCTTTGTTGGTTGTGGTCGCTACGATACTAAAGACGTTTGGCAACTTCATCGAAATGATGTTGTCTTTAAGTAGGTCAACCAAAGCGGTTTCGCCTGCGCTTGCTTGCGTTGCAATCTCTTGGCGAACTTTTTGTTGCGTCGCCGCAGATTTAAGTGTTTTGAACGCGTCGTTACTCATTTCAACCGCTACATCGTAACTGCCTGGGCCAAAGATTTTTTCAACTACATCGGGTGAATTGCCTTCAACTAGCTTCACAAACTGATCGGGTGACTGTTTATACAGCTTCATCGCTTCAGAACCTAACTTGGTTTGACCAATACGCTGCATACCTTTGGTATAGTCGGCTAAATATTGGCGGTAGCCTGAGCCACCAGCGCCTTCAATAGCGTCTACGATTAACGGTTTAATGTCATTTAACACTTGCGCCGCTAGCTTTTTCTGTGATGTTGCATCTAACGTAGGCTGCAATTGACGGATCGCCGCGTTAACGGAATTCTTACGGATAGCGTCAAGGGCGCGAGCGTCCACTACACCACCACTGTTTGTCCACTTGGCAATGTCGTCAGCTACGTTGCGTACGGAAACAGCAACAATATCGTTACCTGCAAACGCAGGGTTTTGTGCGATGGCTTGGATGTTCTGAACCAACGGTGCGCCTTCAATTGGTTTAATGCCGTAGTTGCGTAACGTTTGAGCCGCCGCGTCGCGGAACTGAGCGCCTTGACCTAAGTCTAACGAGGCTTGTGCCGCCCTATCTGACCATTCACCAAAGGCTTTTTCCGCTAGTTCGTTAGCGTAAGTGTACTTAACTGCGCCTACAGGTAGGTCACGTTTAATCATCTGCAACCGCGCCCATGCTTCTGCGGAGTTACCTGCGCTAATTAGATCACGGACTTTTTGTACTTCAGCGCCCGCTGCCTTGCTAAGTTGACCTGCTTCGGTTTCATACTCAGCGACGGCTTTACCTAAATTAGCACGGTTTAACGCAGCTTCACGTTGTGGCCCTGTCATGGTGTTGAGCGCATTTTTCATGTTCTCTAAGGTGCCACGGCTAGCCGTTTCAGTTTCACCGCCAGCAATCTTAGCCAAGGCGTTAGCTGTTTGAGTGTCTTGGTTTTTAAGCAAGTCAGTAAAAAATTTAGGATCTTTAGCTGCCGACCGTTTAAGTAGGGCTTGCGCGGTAGGCTCGTTTAGCCCTGCTTCGGCTAACGCTTCAGCAGGCGTTTGACCTGGCTTGGCGCTACGCAAGGCGTTTACAACCTCGTCCACATCCCCGCCGACCGATTGACGCAGAATATTAGCGGCTTTTTGCTTAGGTATTTGACGAATGTCCGCAACTTTACCTGCGACTTTACTAACAACTTCACCAACTTTTTCAGCGCCTTTTTGGATAATAGGGCCAGCTACACGACCGCCAGCCTCATACGTAGCGCCTTCTAAGACGTTTTTAATTGGTTCGGTGACGAGTTGTTCTTTAGTACGTGGGGCTTTTAGCCCTAGCGCAACGTCGGCTTGTTCAAGCGCTTCTTTAGCCATGCCGTAGCCTAGGCCTGCACCACCTACGGCGCCTGTGGCTGTACCAACCGGCCCAGCGACTGTACCTGCGCCTGCGCCTAATACGCCGCCGCCGACTGCGCCTAACATCTCAACGGTTGGCCCAACGACTTGACGGGTTTTGACCGCAGCTTCATATAAGCGAGGGTATTCTTTAGCCCATGCTGGAGCCATTTCAGGCGCAACGTTTTGACGAGCGCTAGTATCAGCAACAGGGGCGCCACCTAACATACCAATGTTGTAGCCATTTGCAGCTAATTTTTCGGTTAATTGCGCTTTGGTTGTACCGTCAGGCACATTTTTTAGGATTGTTCCATCCGGCAAACGTACGTCCATGGCGCGCCTTAGTTCAATGAGTTAAAGTCAATAACACCGCCGCTAGGCGCCGCAGAAGCACCGCCAGCTTTAGCCTTAGCCCGATCAACACCTTTACGCATAATGTCTTGCAGTTCCCGCGCAGCTGCAACGTATTCACGTTCGCTAGACGCTTTGTTCATACGCATAATTGCGGCAGTACCTTTTTCGCCTTCTTTTTCAGTAATAGAACCGCCGCCTTTAAGGGCGTTAAACGCTTCCAAGAACGCTTTACCTTCAATCTGTTTCTGACGAATTTCAAACGACGCGGTAGGGGAACCCTCAATAAAGCGTTGTCCAGGCAAAACTGTAGCGCCCACATAACTAGAAAAGCCAGGGTGAGGTTTAGTACCTTGCTGAATAACTTTACCGCTTGCATCTTTAACAGGTGCTTTACCAACCATTTCGTCAATAAGACGGATGCTTTCGTCAGCAGTTTGAATTGCGCTTGGCAACGCAGCTTCTGCAAGCGCGCGGTTTTTACCTAATGTTTGACCGTACTCTTTAGCTTGCGCAATAGTGCTTTGTAGTTCAGGGTTAAACTGCAAGTCTTGGCCACGGCGGGTTGTAGCTGCGCTGATGTCCTGACCACGTTTAGTAATATCGCCTTGAAAACGTGTTTCGGCTTTAACAGCCATATCAGTAAAGAATTGTTTACGCTGCGCGGTGTTCAACGGCATTACTTGAGCAAGCAACGATTGCGCTTGAGCAGGTGGAATATTGCCTTTTAGTACGCTATCTTGAATGTGCGCGGTAATGTTCTCGTTAGACGGGTTAAAGACCAAATTGCCAAACTGTTCGCGTTGAACTTCTAGTTGTTTAAGATTAGTTTCAACGCCTGTTTTCTTAATATCGCCTTCAAGTTTGCGCCCTTGTAAAGCGTCTGTACGCAGTTTTAACGCTGTTGCAGGGTCAATAGCTGCAACTTGTTTAAAGCCTTCAGGCGTACTGATGTCCACGCCTTGCGAATACAATTCACGCAATTTGTTTTGCGATTCAACACCGCGTTGCATTTCTTGCATTTTTAACGCGTTAACGCCGACTTCTTGTGCGCGCATGGTGGCTGCGACAGGGTCTTGAATCTGCGGTTGTTTAAAACCTAGCGCAATAGATGGATCAATTTGTGCCATGATTATTCCTTGTTATCCCGCTAAAAGTTCTGGGCCAGCCGACACAGGTGTGCTTGCGCTTCCATAATTAGGCAGTCTGTTCAAAAGCTGTTGATTTTGATAAAAATTAATTCCTTGACCAACGCCGCCAGCGATTGCGTTAGCGCCGCCCATATAGCCAGACGCTTGTGCGTTACCTGCGCCAATGATGTTAGACGCCATTGCGTTACCAAAAGCTCCAGCTTGTTGCCCTAGGGTATTGGCGCTAGATTGCGCTACGCCAGCGAGAGATTGAAATGGATTAAGCGTACCTGTACGTTCAGCTTGGTAGCGGTTAAACGCGTTTTGGTATTCTGTTGATGCTAAATCTTGACCGTAACGCTGGATGCCTTTTAATGTAGCACCTGACAACAGCCCGCCACGGGACGCTGCCGAGCGCTCTAATGCCTTCATGCCTTCAGACATACGAAAAGCGTAGCTAGGATCTGTTTTAAATTTGTCAGCGCCAAACTCAGCCGTAGCGTACTTGCCAAAGCCTTCCGCGCCTTTATCTTCGCTAAGACCTAATAGCTCTAATAGGCGGTTTTGACCTTTAAGCCCCGCTTCTCTAAACGGTTCTTGCAGTTCAACTTGGCGTTCAAACATAGCGCCTTGCGCGTCTGTTGCGCGGTTGGCTGCGGATTGTTGTGCTTTAGACGCTTGCTGTGATCCTACATACCCAATAGCAGCGCTAGCTACGACGGCGGTTGCGACTCCTGACATATTAAATTCTCCTTATTGCAAGGCTGATAGCCTGGCGGTAATCAATAGTAATTTCTTCACCTAAATCACCGCCCTTACAGCCTGTAATAGCCCGTGTTGCCACTAAGTTTACATCGTTATTATCCAATAAAACCATAACTGCGTTTGGATTTTTTGCGTGGTTGGTGTATCGACCTGCGGGCGTACGTTTACCGTTAACCCGTGCAGGTGCAATTATTTCGTTTGCTTTAATGTTTCCAGTGGCAAAAACGCCTTTACCTTCAATTTTTGAAGGCGCTACCATCATCTTGTAGTTACCGTATGGTAAGTCAATTTGATCGTCAAGGTTTAACGTTTGCGCTTGCACTGTTTCGTGGTCAAACCCATATTCTTCAATCGCAGCGTAATAGTCTGCAATATCTTCAGAATGATTAAAATTTAACAATAATTGTTGATTTTTGTGGTTTTCTTGCCAAGTAGCGCTTTTATCTAAAAACATCGCTTCTAGCTTTTCTATATCAGTTTCGTCTGTTGCGTAGACGTTTTGCCAAACCATTGTTTCGTGAATATAGCCAATCTTGCGTCCTGGGCCAGCTACAAACGTGTGGGGTGCTACTAGCTCAGTATGTGAGCCATCAGGGTTTACCATCGTAACGCGCCCCGCCAACATAATGTTGAGGTGCGTTGTAGTTTGGCAATGCCCAATGGAAAACGTATCTGCGGGGATGGTTACCTCACGGATGTAAATATTAGGGCCAAACCGATGCACTACCGAACAGTCTACCTGCGGTTGTTTTAAAAATTCAGCTTCTAAAGCCTGAACTTTTTGTTCGGTAATAGCTACTAAATTCATCAGCTTGTAATCTCACGTCCGCTAGACCGAATATTGATGGCAGAGCCTGTACCAGCGATAGTGGAGATAAAATCCCCTGAACGTAAGGCAGCGCCCACAATCTCAGGAAACGTGTAAGTTTCGCTTGGCTGTAACACTTTGAGCTTAACAATTAAGTTGTCGTTACCCGCCCCGCCTGACAATGTAACCAAGTTAACACTGATCGACGCAGCAGTTGCGCTGTAATTGGTAGCGGTGAACTTGTCAATAATTGTGGTTACGTTATTGGCAGTGTATTGGGTTTGCTGGGTTGCCTCAGCGGTTTTGGCGGGGATTAGAACCCGTACGGTTACAGTCATGTTGATGCTCCTTCAATATTATTTGCAACGGTCAGAATGATAGATGGTATGGCTGGGACAGGCGCAACAGCGGGAAAAGCCGCAATTTCAACGCTAAGATCCGAAACCGAAAACATTATCTCTACGTAATCGCCTGATTTTAAGTCAAAAAAGTAGTTTAAAGACGAAAAAATCTCTGCGTTGTTGCCTTGAATCCGTATGTAACTAGCGCTGTTGGGTACGTCTACGCCGTTAAGCCTAAACCAAATGTAAAAGTTACCTACGCCGCCGCTAGTCTTGTCTAACTGAAACGACATATCGTAGTTGTAAATTCCATCCGTATCAACCGTAACCCGTGAGGTCGGCGTACCAAGGTATACGCCGTTGCTTAGGTCAGTTGTGTTAAACGTAATGGCTTTAGCCGTGTTAATGACCGTGCCTGTCTGCGTGGTAGTGTCGTAAAACGACCCGTACCTCGCCCGTTGTAACTGGGGTGTTGCAGACGGCGATAAGGCTAACCCTTGCACATCGGTGGCTAAGTTGGCTAGTTGCGCCTGTAGCGCCATGACAGCGCCTTCAGCGCTAAGTTCTGCCGCTTGGACTTGTTTCTGCAACTGAGCAATTTGCGCTAGTAGCCCGTCTTGCGATGGCGCCGTAGCAAAACCTTGAATCTTAGTGTCAGTGGAGTTGTTGATCTCGTCTACCGTAGCAAACGGTGGCCCAATCTGCAATTCATCTAAGCTAACGTCGTTGCTACCCGCGCCTGTTAAATTAAACAGATTTAGAAAAAACCTATACCATTCACGGGATAATAGCCCTGTAGCGGGGTCAGTCAGCGGCGTGCGCGGCGCTGGTATGGTTGTAAGGTTAAGCGGGCTAGGCACGGGTTGGGCTTAATAGTAGTTCAGCACCAAGAATAACAACCTTAACTGGATCGGTGCCAGACACCTCGTACACGCGATCGCGGAGTTTTTGCGTCATACCAAGGCGACGCCAAAACACCCGGCGACCATATTGACCAATGCGAGCCATAGATGCCCAGTGTTCATTTGACCAAGTGTGACCGCCATCGTCTGACCAACGCAACATGGCTTGTGGGTTAGCGCCTTGCACGGTTGCGTAATCTAATACGATATTGTCACCGTTTTCAGTGTCAATAATGTCATTTGATTCGGTAAGCAGGTAATTAACAATAACGTCTTGTGGGTCAACGCCGTTTAAACCCACGCCCGTTTCGCAATCAAGTTGCATAGTGTGTTGGGCGGTACGGCGTAAGTTGTTTTGACCGCTAGGGATAGCGCGCCACGAACGCAGCCATTTTTGTATCTTTCCATTTTCCGAATACACTTCTAAATCATAAGCATACAAATTGCCGTTTTCGTAATCGCCAAGGATTACTTCGTTGTTAAATGCCGTTTGGCAATTAGGACGATAGCGTACAAAGTCGCCGTTTGACCAACCAGCCCGTTCGTGCCACGACTGGGTTACCACATCGTACACCCACGTTTTTTGTACTGTAGGGAACGTCAGCACATAGAAGCTGTGACCGTCTTGCTGATAGGTATACGCAACCGCATTGCTAATATCGCCGTATTGTTGAATCTGCCATTCAATTGCATGGTTAGACGCGCGGATGCCCGTGTAGCCGTTGTTACGGTACACAATACCTTGCCCGCGGGCGTCTTTGCCTAGCCAAAACACCGAGTTATCTAATTTGGCTACCGAAAATGCGGCGGCGCAACCAATCTCGTTAGACGCGCCTTGAATACGCGCAAGAGGAAAATCAGGCGTACCAGCGTCGTACCAAACCTCAATTGAATTAGTACCAAACAGCCATGCCTCACGATTATTAACAATGACCGCTACTAAGCCGTCAGGGTTGCCTTCTGCGCTTGCAAAATCAAGCGGATCAATTTGCGTGCCGTCTAATAGGCTTGTAACCCATATTCTTTGGCTGTTTGGCTCGTTAAATATAAAGTAGCCATCTAAATACGATACCGTAACAGCACCTGGAAAGTCAGGGTCAGTAACTTGTTGGAATACGTTAGTAACTGAGTTGTAGACGTAGCTAGGGCCATTAGCGGCGATAAATAGCTGCGTACCGTTGTCAACCATAGAAACTGGGCCAGTGCCAACAATGGCGCCAAGTAACGTAACCGTGTAAGCGCTGCTAATTTTGTATAACTCATTGCCAGATACGGCGTACATATTATTGTTAAATGACCACAAACCGCGTACGGGGCCTGTACCAACAGTAGTCAGTAGACGCAACCCGGGGGCGCGGTTAAGAAACCCTGCTTCTTTACCTTCGTTGGGTATAGCTTCAGGAAACAGATTAACCATGCGGTTGTCTGCCGCGTTAACGCTACGGGCTACATACGCCTGCCCCAGAATTGGGGTTTTCATTAGAAATTACCCGCAAAAATATTAAATCGCTGCCGTGTCGCTACTAAGCTGTATGGCAACGACATAATGTCGTCAGGGTTGTTAATGCGCTTCAGATTGCGTTTAGAGGTCATAGCGACGCGCAAAACCTGTGGGCTAGGCTCAACCCCAAACTCAGCCGCAAACTCGCAGGCGAGGTTGTATTTAAACGCCCGTAGATAGCCTGGCGGCATAGTGATGTCGGTAGACAAGCTAGGCACCGACATAAGCGGCTCAACCGATACAAAATGAAACTCAAGTGGCTTAATAGGTACGGGATAGACATATATTTCAATGTCAGGGTAAGTCATGTTGACCCACATCACTTGTGGGTACGTGGATGTAACGGTTTTAACGGCGATACCGTTGTACTGCTGTTGGTTAATTAGCTTAATGCCATACGAGATATTATTCGCTGGATCACGGAAATAAGTAGCGTCGTTAATTAATATAGGGCGCTGACCAACAAGCGTACCTGTAGGGCCTAATGTCTGGCTAATACTGCCAGGGGGCCATGTGCGTACTTGGTCTTGGGTGCTGAACACCGACAAACGTTCGGTATTCCAACTGTCAATCATTTGATTTAACGCAACTAAAGCGTCTTGTGACGTAGCGGCAGAGGGCGTTTCGCCTTCGGCTAACACACCTAGTAAGCGCAGGGCGCCGTTGATTTGTTCGTTAGCCGTGGTCATAGCTACCCCTTAATTAAGCAGATTTACGTCGTGTCTTTGGTTTTAGCGCGTTAGCAACTAATTCGATAGCAACTGGTTCTTCAACCGCAGCTTCGACCACTTCAACTACGGGAGTTGGTGTGTCAACAGTATACCGTGTCCAACCGTTTTGTTCATCAAATTCGGCTTCCTGTTCCATCGTAGCAATCTTGTGTCCGTGGTCAGGGTGTTCTAAGTAGATTATGGGCATAGTTAGTTGGGGAACCGAAGTCCCCCATTAAATTACCCGATACGCCAATTTGTACCATCGCAAAAGACTGGTACAACGTTTGCGCCACCACCAGCAACAACAGCGCCAATGCCAGCGGTTAAAGCCGCGTTGGAATTGGTAACAACTGAACGTGTGCCAAGTAACGCAGTAGACGCGGTAGGCAACTGTGCTACGGTGTATGCCTGAAACTGAACATCGTCAAATAACGGGTCAGCAAAAGCAACACCTACGGCTTTAGTGTTTGACATAATAGTTTCCTTTAAAAACCCGCCCCGAAGGGCGGGATATTACATTAAGCAATACGATACAAAGTCCAAGTAGTTTCGCTTGTTTTACGAGCGCGGAACTGGGCTGAAGTAGCCTCGAGAACAACAGCGTTGCCCACGATTGACCAGCCTGTACCGACTGCAAACGTTACTTGAAAGCCTGCATCAATGTTAACAACCGCAAAGTCAAACGCGATGTCTGTCTTAGCTGCGCTGCTAATGTCGGCTTCGAGAAGCGCAACAGTTGGCAGAGTTGCTGTGATGTCAGCCGCAGGATCTACTGTGAATAGACCGTTGGATAACTGAGCAGCAGTAACTGTTACATCAGCAGACAAAAGCGTTGGAGCGCCTTGTACAAATAATTGAGCTTCGCCGATATTGCCGTCGCCTAATTGATAACCACCTGCACCATTTGGGAGAGCCATGATAAATTCCTTTAAAAATAAATGTTAAAAAGCCCCCGCCGTAGCGGGGACAATTAGGGTTAACCCCACATACGAACGCCCATTTGTGGACGGATCGTGCTGTAGCCATAGAGTACGTCAATACGGCAAGGCAAACGGTCATTGTTGATGTCGTATTGGCGAACAATACGCATCGAGATGCCGTTGTGAACTTGACGTGAAGCCATATCTACGCCCTGTGGTACCAACAAGTCAGCGGTCGCAAAAGTGATCGCATCTTTATGGTAAATCAAGTTTTGTGCGTACTGGCTAGAAGCGGCGCCAATGAAGGTTGTTACTACGCCGTTTGCTGGCAGTGAGGTAACCGTAGCTAATGCTTGGCTTGCGCTAAACATAGCTGGGCTAACTGTTACTGTTGCAGCGCCACCAGCGGACGATGTTACGTCAGCCAATACTACGAACTGCTGGAGTGAACCAGTAGACTCGCGGGTTTGTGGGTTAACAGAGAAACAACCAGCAACCGTAAATACGTCGCCAGCGCGGATGGTCAATGCGTTACCAACACCTGCCAATACGATGGTGTTTGAACCTTCGGTAGTTACGGCTGCGCCAGTTGTACCAGTTGCATTACGTGAACCTGTAGTGAACTGTTTAATGGATTGGCTCATGTTGATCTCGTCAAAGCCCAAAACGCCTACGCCCATCATGCCATTCTTGAACTGCTTAGAAATGGTGTCAGTTGGGTTAAACAGGCCTTTCATGCCTTCTACCAAACCTGCGTTCGCTGCTGGGTTAACAGTAGCGTAGCGTGGTGACATAACGGCAGCGGCTTCGTTCAGCTTCTGCTGGGCTTGTAACAGCACCAAAGAAGTTGAAGGCGTTGTGCCTGGTGTGCCAACAGATTGGAAAATGGTTTTGAAGCTGTTAGCTACGTCAGCGTCAATAGACGAGGCCAACTGGGAGATACGTGGCTTTAGTACACGTTCTGCAAAGTCGTCCATCTGCATTGTCAATTCGGCTGTGGTGAAGTTAACACCAATGTGCTTTTGGTTGTTGACAGCTAAAGTGGTGAACTGCTCGTTGTCGTCCTGAACTTGCAGGGCGGCACCGTCAGTTACCAAAGCGCGGTCTGGTAAGCGGATACGGAGAGTAGAACCGATTTTTGCGCCTTCAACAGCGAAAGAATCGTCATACTGGCGGTTTACGTTACGTGTGAGTACAAGGTTGTTCTCGAGGATTTCGAGGGCTTTTCTTGTAATCATGTCGATGGTTAAGATCGAATTTGACATATTAAGTCCTTAAATAGTTAGCGGTTTCGTTGTGCTTCGTACTTCTTGATCTGGCGCAGGCGTTCTGCTTCGATCCACTCTGATGTCGTCATGGTTTTCACCGAACGAGGGTCAGTTGTATCGTACGCAGGTGATCCACTAGTGGATCGTGCCGTTACCGGAGCAATAGGCGCCGGAGCGTTACTTGTCTTTTTAACTGGTGGGTTTGAAGCCAATTTGACTTCTAACTTACCAATTTCTTTTGCCTGCAACATTGGACTTAGGCGAGAAATACGTTCCGCTTCTTTCGGATTAGACCCTAGGTAATAAGCCATATCGGGGCCAATATCGGAAGATTGGATCGTTTGAGCCATAACGTCGGTGATTGGTAGCTTGGAATTGTAGGCGACTTGTTCAAAATCATCGTACTTGTTCCGTGCTTCTTCTTCACGTTCGTGATAGGACTCAATAATCTCAGACTGCAATCTAGCTTGTTCACGCCGAGCGATTAGTTCTTCTGCCTTACGTTCTGCCAATACATCGGCATAGGCTTCAGGCGATTCAAACGAATCGACGGGCGGGAGTTCGGCTGGTATTGCGCGCTTGGCTTGCGTTTCCGCTTGCTTTGCTGCCTGTTCTCTTTCCCACTTACGTTGTTCTCTTGCAAGGCGTTTGCCAATAGCTGCGTCTAATTCTTCTTGTGTGAAGGTTTTAGATGCCTCAGTTGACGCTTCTTCCGGCGCAGTTACTTCGGGTTCTGGTGCTGCCGTAGCTTCCAGTTCCGGCGCGGGTACATCCGCTAGTACTACTTCTTGACTTTCGTCCATTTCGATGTTTCCTTAGAAACCCTGGTGTGTCGCACCAGTACGATTGATACAAAATATATTCTTAAACAGCAAATTCGTCAAGCGGTGCTTGTTTTTTAATCATGTCATCACGCCGCTGACAAGGTTAGACCCTGACAGACCTGTAGTAGTAACTTGAGAGCCGTTAATTACTAACTTATCTCCGCTGCCGCCACTAATAGCTGAAGAATTGATGCCTGTGCAATTTATTTCATTTCGACCATTTGTAGTGCCGACAAGTTGAACCCCAAACGAAACGCCAACGTCGCCGTTAACAAACGGAGCAACGTAGTTTGCGTTACAGCCACCAAGGAATCGAACCGCTGCGCTAGTTAATACGTTTTGATAGTTTTTGCAAAATGGGGTTAAATAACAACTAACGGCGTTAGTTGCGTCTATGCCCACGGTGCTACATTCTAAAATTTGCGGTGTGTCAATAATTGCGTTTTTTGCATTAAGTAACCCAATACCAACAGTAGTTGGAGCGCCAACCATTACAAATTGTCCTCCGTCTACACGGACAGAGCCATCGCTATTTTGTATAAAAACGCACGCTGTTGCGCCTGCTTTTGGCCCATAGTATCCCCCATTAATTGCAACTGAGCCGTATTCGTTAGCATCGCGGACATAAATGCCAAATTCGCTAAATTGGTCACTGATAGGATTTTTTACCATGAAATTCACATTTGATGCGGGCAACAATGGGCTAGCATTTCCAAATATTGCTATAGAGGTTGTGCAAGTAACTGTTTCTGGGCTTTCCATAAATACGTCTGAAAACGCATTATCAGCATAAAAACCTACGCTACCAGACGCGGATAAAGCTGGGTTATTACACCCAGCAGTGCAGTAGTTAATATACACAGACGCGTTTCCACCTGCGGCTCCAATATTAGGCAGCCCATTAATGTAATATCCATACCAAATGTCTGTACCAGCGCCAGATCCAGAGGCAACACGATTAGATTGACAATTTGTGACATTTGTATAAACAGTGCCAGCAAATTGAAACCCATAGATTGATTCGGTAGCTTTTACGTTTTCAATTTGTGCAAAAAGGGTAAATTTAACCAAAACGCTAGTACACGCGCTTGAAATTACAGGCACCGAGGCTCTTGCAATGTAAATATTACGTAGCGCATTTTGCTGTTGAAAATCATTAATTGCTGGCGGTTGAGCGTCAGGCCCAATTTGAACTACGGTAGATGAACCATCGAATACTAAAAGACGAGTTACCTGGTCTGTAGTGTCGGAGAAAGCATAGCCAACGCCGCACAATTCTCTGTGTGGGAGTTGTATTTTAATTGTTTGACTAGAAAAATAATCTTTACCTAACAGTTGTACTTTTAATAACGCAACAATAGCAGCGTTGATCGCTGGGCCAGAGTCTGTCGTAGACCCGCCTTCTGCCCCCCACCATTCAGCAAAGCCTTCAACTGTGTATTGAGGATTGAACGTAACTACGCCCGTTCCTGTAGTGTTGAAAGTTTTTGACGCCTCTGCTTCAAAGCCTCTATTAAAAGCTAAAGTTACGCCATTAGGCACTGTAATAATAGCGCCGAAGTCCATTTGAACAGGTACGGTAAAAGTTACATTGGTAGATATTAAATAGTTACCTTTAGGAATAACAATTCCTTTTCCAGCGGCGTTAGCTAAATTAAACGCAGCCGTTGAACTTGTGACACCAGTATCATCAGCTCCAAAATCAAGCACGTTAGATATAGCACCTGTAATCATTGAGTAAGAAACTTTTGTCAAAGCCATAATGGTTTCCTTAAGATTGATTCAAGTGCTAGTTTTTGAGTGGTCATGCTTGTTGCCTAGAAATCTGGCTTAATGGAATTTCAATTACTGGTCGGCTAGCAATAATTTCATCAGCTTCTTCTTGCGTAATTGGTGTTTTATCGCCAATTAAATGGTCTTGTGAGCCATCTAATTCGTAGGCAAATACATTGTTTTCTGTGTCTTTAAATAATTTCATTATCTTAACTCCGCCCAAGATACTATTGATAAAGTTCCAACGTTTGTTGTTGTTACATAAGTTGCGCCATTAGGCACAGTTAAAGCAAAACCAGTAGCCTGACCTGCGGTGGCAACAGCGCCCGCATAAATAGTTGCAGTGTTAACTATTAACCCTTGCGCTGACGCGCCACTAGTACACGTCACTAATATTGCCACTTCAATAGGTTTGCCAGTTGAATTGGTATAAGTAACTCCTACTGCCCTAGATGGGGCTTGCCAAGACTGATTAACGCCAAAACCAGCGTTTAAAGAGTTGGCTGTTCCAGTAATGTTTGTGCCAACTAAAGCAGAGGGAGTACCAAGATTAGGCGTTACCAGAGTTGGGCTTGTAGCAAATACAGCAGAGCCTGTACCTGTTTCATCTGTTAATGCTGTTGCAAGTTGAGCAGATGTGAATGAACCTAAAGAAGTGGCATTACCTACTGAGGTAATTGCACCCGTCAGGTTAGCGTTAGTTGTGACGTTACCAGCAGTCAAGCCAGAGGCAGTTCCTGTTAGGCTTGTTCCTGCACCTGAAAAAGTGGCGGCGGTGACTGTGCGCCCTGCCGTTAAATCTGCAACACTAACTTGTTTAGTTACGCCACCTTGAACGATTGGCAGTACTTCAGTACCCGCTAAAGGTACGGTTGATGCGGGTAAGCCTGAAATTTTAACGTCAGCCATGATGGATTCCTTTAAACATAATTAACTTCGATTGTTGATGTAAATGGCGGGGCTTCTGAAAACGTAATAACAGAGCCTGCAACAGAATACGTATTTTTTTGCTGGTACACCCCGTTAATGTACACCTGTGTGCTGTTTTCACTAGCGGGGTTTGATGCTAAAGTAAAGTTTACTTGCGATCCCGTACCTGTAAAATTAGCAATAATAGCCGAGGCGTTAAAGCTACCGCCAACATTGTCATAAGTAGCTATTAAAACGTTGTCAGCCGTAGTTACAACGAATTTGTATAAATACGCGTAATCTAACCAAATTTCGCCCGTAGGTACTCTACCTGCGGCGTTTAAAATAATAGGGTTAGGGTGTGCAATGTCCCCCGCGCTAGAAGTGTACGTTGCAAGCGGCGTAGTTGTGCCAGCTTCATAAGTAACAATTTTACCGCCCGTTAATACGTTTCCAGCATCGTCAAAAAGTTGAGCGCCTACGCCAGCAAATATTGAAAGGGTAACTGTTGGCATACCTTATCCTTAAACTAAAATAAACCCGCCGTCCTCTTGGACGAGGTTTGCACCAGATTCGGTTTCAAGATTACTAAGCGCTACGTCACCGTTGTAGCCTGAAAAAAGCGAAATAATACTACCTAGCCCAAGGGCTACGCCGTTGCGAAGGCCGACACCAAAGCTCATCGAATATTGATCGGTTTAGCGTACACAGTGCCAGCCGCAGATACTTGCAACACGCTAACACGCCAAGGAGCGCCTGAGCCTGTTTGTGGTGCAAAAAATGGGATTGGGGTAAATGCTGGGATTGGTGTACTTGCGCTAGTCGCCGTAGCACCTACGCCGACAGCCACATAAACGGGTTCAGTTGACCAAATCATAACGCCTTGTGGCCCTTGGTTCCATGTGCCAACAGTAGCTGCCGCAGCGCCACTGGCAGCAGAGGCGGCAGGGAATTCAGCGTCGGCTAGGGGTCTTAAAAGTTCCATGTTTGGTTCCTTATGCTAAAAAGCGTAATTTGTACAAAGTGCTTAAATATAACTCAATGATACCGTCAATTAAGTTCTGTAATGGCGCATCTGTCTTGTCACAGACATCGTAACGCATCACTTCAAGTTCGGCAAGTTGATCTTCTAAAAATTCAAGAACATTATTGGTTTTTTTGGCTGACGCTAGCGCAATCGGGCCAATTAAACCTTTACGACCTTGATAAGCCTCAGCAAACGCGTCTGCCCGTTCAATAATGTTCTCGTAAAACTTCTGCAACGCCTTGTGCTTGGAGTAGCTACGGGTGTTAAGGTGCGCCGAATGGGTCACATCCCGTGCCAAAAACAACATTCCTATAAATTTTTCGCAGCTCATTGTGGCATCATCCCTTCAGGTGGCATTTGTTCTGGGGGCATCATCTCGGGGGGCATCATCTCGGGTGGCATCATCTCGGGTGGCATCTGCTCTTGTGGCATTTCAGGCATTTCAATGGGTTCGCGCTGCAATTCGTTACCAACAAGGTCGCCTGTATCTAACGCCGCCGCTATAGTACCCATCACAATGTCTTGGATCTGCTCAGGAGTCATACCTGCTTGAACAGCGCTAATCCGCTGGGTTTCAGCTTGGTACGCCTTAATTTCAGCTTCAAAGTTCTTACGCTCTAGGTCTTGAACCTCAACGGACTTTTGGAATTGATCCATCATAGCCATCATTTGATCCATTTCAGCCCCCATTGCTTGCATTTGCTGTTCAGCAGCTTGCAAGGCAGGGTCTTTATCGCCATCTTCTAGCAGTTTAGGATCAATCGTCTTAGCAAACCGAGCTGCCATTTCTTGAGCGCCAGGCCAATCCATGTTCTTAACAAACAGATCGCCCGCAACCGCCCAAAGTTGGGGGTTACCCTGCAATAGCTGACTCATAGCATCCAAGGACTCTTGACGCTTGGTCATGTAGCTTGGGCCAGTAGTAACTACTACGTCGTAGGTGCCTACGCCTGGGTTGTATATTTTTTCGATCAACATACCCGCTTCGTCGCGGATTTCCCGGACTGGTTCTGGCTGTTCGGGGTTAATCTTGACCATTTCGACTTCACCATCAAGGCCAACAATACGAGCAATGCGCTCGGTGTCGTAAATCTTGGGGATCATATCGACGAGTTGGCGGGTGATGTGACGAATTGCACGGGACAGATTGTCAACATAGTGATACGTACCTGTATCACCTTGTTTTTCCCGTGCCAGAATAGCCCGACCTGAGCGTTCGTTACTTGTGGCTCCTAAGCTCGAGTCGTACTGTCCAGTTGTGGACTTGATGTCGTCTGACGCGCCCATCTTGGCTTGAATCAAGCCAGTCTGGGGTAATGGGGGTGGTGCGCGCTGTGGCAAAGGCAAAACAGCGCCCATGCCATCGGTTACGTCGGGATTGACCTCCAAATACGGCCAATTGGTCGTGTTTGCAGTTTTCCACTGTTGCTCGTAACCCTCAAATTGACCGCCGTAGCCGATAAATGGTGCTTTTGGCGCCAAAGCAAGCATCTCTGCCTCTTGGCTAGTCCAGTAGTTATACATACGCTGGGCATCTTTGGCGTTACGCACAAGGCCCGATATGTAAATCTGACCTTCTACTTCAAATTCGTTACCAATTACGCGTACAACAGGAATATATTTGCCTGCCCATTCTTGTTCTTCAAGCACTTCATACCCGTTTGTTTTCATCCACATCACGGTTTTTTGCTGTACTTTACGGCTTTTGATGGGTTTTAGCCCCATCGTTTTCATTTCTTTATCTTCAGGCGATCCGTCAAACAAACTGACGTTGCCAGGGTACAAATTCAGGGTTGCATCGTTGTATTTGTAATAAAAATACTCGGCAATACGGATGGTGTTCTCATCTAACCACTGGCTGAGGTACTGATCGCCTACACCGCTAGCCAACATAGAACTAATGGGCGCGGCGTTAGGAAACTCACGTTCATATTCCTCTTTGGTCATGTCCTGGGTAATAAAACACCAGCAGGCATCAGCGCCCGTAGGGTCTTGGGACATTGGATCCATGTACACACTAAAGCTGTTGCGTACCCGACCAATTTTAAGGTCTTGGTCAAAGCTGTCGTCGTGGCAATACTCGGTCAAAATGCGAATGTAACCTTCGCCGTAGGTGACCTGGTTCTCGCAAGCGGTGTCGTACGCTACGTCGGCGTCTGACAGGTACTCAATGTGACGAACCATACCATCATAAATAGCGGCTACTTGCACGTCAGCCTTGTCATCCGCGGGGATAACCTTACCTGATGGGCGATTCTGACGCTGTTCGTTCGTGACTTGACGGACGTGCTGTGGCAGTTTGTTGATTGTGAGGCATGGACGGGCGTTGATCGTTTGACCTTGCACCGAACCGCGCGTTTGCAGTACATCCGCAGGCCATTGCCATTGATTGTCAGGGCTACCCGCCATAAAACGCAGGTCGTCTAGCTCATCTTCGCGGCTGTCGCTGTACGCAGAAATTGCCATCGTGTACCGATGACGCATTTCAGCCAGTTTGTCGCGATGATCGTCTGGGCCAGTAGGATTACTACCTACGTTGGCTACTTGACCTACCTTGTTTATGCCTGTTGGGTCACTCATGTAATATTCCAATCACGTCTGGCTCGCGCATCATCAGCAGTTCTTCGCCGTCAACGGTAACCTTTTGCCCGGAAAACTCACCGAATAGCACACGGTCGCCGACTTTGACGTTCATAGGCTCAATATGCCCTTTCGGACTTTTTTTGCCTTCTCCCGCTGCCACAATGATACCGCTAAATAATTTATTTTGGGGTAAAACTATTAGGTCAGATAACTTTTCAATATCTTGCCTGATTAGAACACAATTGGATAGGGGTTGTAAGCTCATTTTTTCATTTTAGGTTTAGCCGCAGCGCGTTTGGTTGCGTATGCAATCGCTACCGCCTGTTTGACTGGTTTGCCACTTTTCACTTCAGCCTTGATGTTCTGACGAAACGCCTCTTTGCTTGTGCTTTTCTTGAGTGGCATCATTTGCCTTTCTTAGTCGCAGCCTTGACGGGTTTAGCCGTTTTAGCTGATTCTTTAAAGTCCTTCGCAGTAGGCGCACCAGGTGAACCAACTTTACGCATCTTTTCGCCAGATCCCGCAGCGATACGTGCTTTTTTTGCATTAATATTTGCATACAATCCAGGTTTAGTAGCCACAGTTTTCTCCTTATTTTTTACCGCAATTCCAACTTTTGAGCGCGGCTTTCGCACGCGGGGCGTCGCCTTTGGCGTTTTTAACAACTCCTGACATTCTTGCACAGAAGCTGGCCTTTCGACCAGCATCAGCCTTACTCTTAGGATTTGGAGCAGGCGGTTTAAGATTTGCGTTATTTTTTGCATTGTATTCAGCCCTTCCTTTGGCAGTCATACCCGCACCTTTTTCGGTGGGTTTGTAGTTGGCGTCTTTGCCCTTGGTAGTACGCGGGATCGGTTTGTCGTGCTTCTTCGTAGCCATTAGCTTCCCATCCATGAGTTAAGGGCAGCGCCCTGACTTGAGTACGATGATTTGCGAATTGTACCCTTATATTCGCGGTGTGCAACAGGAAACGCAAAGGTCAAAGCGATGGCGTCTGCACTGTCTGGCGAGGCGAGTCCTCTAGCCTTCATCTCTTTCTTGCCTTCCAAGAAGATCGCCCCTTTGCTGTCGGGTTTCATCATTGGCGAGATGAGGTCGGTCTTGAGCATCTTCTCGTTTGGGATGCTAGCCGTCTTGAGCCAATCCTTCATAGTCCCCCAAATCTGCGCCCGCAGGTTGCCGTACATCATGGGGTTCTTACTCTTGTTTGCGAAGTTCACACCCCTGATCTTGTAGCGCTGCTCCTTTAGCCTATCCACAACCCCTGCGCCTAACCCGCCCTCGTCGATGGCTACTACCGCGGGTTGGTACTGCTCGATCGCTTCAATGACGTGGCCGACCACCGTCATGGTGTCGTCGCCCTTGAACCTGCGGATCTCCACGATGTCCCGCCCTTGCCGCACTGCAATTACGGTACTGTCCGAACCGAACCTAGCGGGGTCTACCCCAATCACTAGGGGCGCGGTATCGTCCTTGTGCTTTTCCCGTTTCATGGCTTCGTCAACTAGCGTTGACGGTATGAACTGATCGTCGCCTTCCGAGGGGAACGAGCCGTAGACCTCAACGTGCGCCTGGTACGAATCAGCGCCGTATTCTTCAATGATCTGGTTGTAGACGTTTTTGTCCGTGCCTTCGACATCCCTAGCGTCCACTTGCCTCGATTGCCAAAAGTCACGTTTGCTACCCTCGATCGCCTCGTAGAAGTAGCCCGTATTACGCCGTGGGTTGCTAAAGCAACACCAAAAGCGGTTCGGTGTGTTCTCCGTAAAGAAGCCACTTGTCACCGCCCAGATGGAGTCGTCAATACCTGATGCCTCGTCAAACACGACCATTACCCCGTCGTAGTTGTGGACTCCCGCGAACGCGTCAGGATTCTCAGCCGACCAAAGCCTGCCCTCTAAGTTCCAGTAGCGCGTGCCTTTCTTGAGGTCACGCTCGACCAGTTCCGTCAGCCATTTGGCAGGCATGACGCGGGTTGCGCTGATCTCCCACCAGTAGGTGTTGATGGACATGGACGACCACTTGGTAATCTCAGCCCATGTGACCGAGCGTAGCTGTGATTCACTGTTAGCACTTACGATGACCGTTGACCCGATGCGGGTGGTCATCATCCACAACACTAACCAACTGACTAGGGCTGACTTGCCAATACCGCGCCCTGACGCAATCGCTAGACGCAGTACGTCGTAGTCGATCTTGCCGTCGTTGCGTTTGATGTGGTCTGCCAAGTCTTGCAATACCTGGCGCTGCCACTTGCGTGGGCCGCTGAAGTGTTCTAGCGGTGTGCCAGGTTCGCCCCACGGGAACGCAAACATCACGAACGCGAGGGGGTTGTCTTTAATGGCTGGCGCCCACAGTCGCGCCATGAGTTCCATCTCGTCTTGCGCGGAGTAGCGGGGTTCTTGCATTAGGCGGCTTTTTGCTTTTCTTTAGTTGGTTGTTTGACTTCGGTGTAGCTCACATCTTGAGCTTCCATTTCGATGGCCTTGGCTGTGCGTTGCTGCGCCATCTCAAGCGCTTGGCTGATGGAGATGCGCTGGTCGATCTCGACGTTGATCTGCTGCTTGGCTACCCAGTCGTGCTGGTTCTGCAAGATGGTAGTGGCTGCTTTGATGTCGCCCTCGAGCGCGGCGGCGTGTAGCACTTGGCTCATCTGCATCTCGGACTCTGTTCTAGCTTTGAGTTCGGCGTACTCCACGATGGGGTCGAACTGGCACAGTTGCCGGTACTCGGTGGGCATCATGCCTGCGGCGATGGCGAGCCTGTCGCCTTTAAGCCCAAGACGCGCAGCGTCCATGATTGCTTTGAGCCGTGACTCTGTGGCTTGCAACGTACGGGGTTCGTAGGGAAAGCTGAGGAATGTCATAAGCGTGAGTGTAAAACATTTTTGCAAAAAATAAAAATCAAAAAACAAGGGGGCTGTTTGCGGATTCCATAAAAGAAAAAAAATTGTTCGTGATACCTCCTGCACATATGACCGGTACCCCCCGGTCCTACCCCCCCCCATGCCCTCAGATTAGGGCCTAGCTGCACCAAGCTAGGCTACCTAGGGTTTACCCTAATAG
>Ga0247723_1000229_pt1 | contig 36665 bp, 60 predicted proteins | sample MSEWelMarce5H_FC_FD_189079 | JGI IMG/M metagenome (GOLD analysis project Ga0247723, IMG submission 189079) | Subsurface sediment microbial communities from gas well in West Virginia, United States - MSEEL Well Study Marcellus 5H_FC | ecosystem: Environmental > Terrestrial > Deep subsurface >... | reverse complement strand
TGGCAGTTATTCCCCCCCCCCCCCCCTGTTCATCCGCACACTACTCACCCGCACACCACACTGTTCATCCGAACACTACTCACCTGAACAGCACTCACCTGAACAGCACTCACGCGAACACCACTCATGCGAACAGCAAACAAATCAAACGTTCGCTTTAATCACCCGCTTGCATCGTCTAGCACGGCAGCACGGGAGCAGCCCCACAGCACCAGCCCCACAGCACCAGCCCCACAGCACCAGCCCCACAGCACCGGCACGACAGCACCGGAACACCCGCTTGATCGATCCGGTCACGCCAATGAAGCACTCGCTTGAATAGCTGGCACGCTGTCCAGGTATCGCAGCAGCACCGAGCGGAATCTAACGGAAATTATTTGCTTGACATGTTTCGGGAAAACTGATTAAAATCGGTACAAGAAACACTGGTTGTTAATGCACTGATGACATCTCATGCTTGCCAGGTGATGAGCGGTTGTTGATGATTATTTATTGAGTGGGTGAATAGGTTTCTGAGATACTTTCCACCAATGCTTCTACCTCGCTGATTCTCTCCTTGATTCCCTGCCGATCATCACTGAAATTGATTGTTTGCTCCCTGTTTTCCCCGCTTATTGCTGGCAATGCTGAAAAAATCTCATGCAATAAACCGTTGAGAATCAACGGAAAATAAGAAAAGCGAAAATAGTTGCTAAAATGTTGTAGACAATGCAGCGATATTTGCTAAGTTCTTCCCGCCGCACCGAACATAGCGGCGAATACAACATGAACATGAACACACCGAAAACACCAACATGCGAAGACGCGCCAACTTGCCCCGCATGCGGCGAGCTTGCCCCTTTAGCACTCATCACTGCTAGCAGTGGCGCAACATGGATTAACTGCGCTTGTGCTCCCTGTGGCATGGCGATGAGCGAAAACAACCACTGGACTTGCTACCTTGGCGGCGTAACAAAAAGCAAATAACTGTAACTCGAATATGACACCATTACAGACACTTAGAAAACACGTTACAGGCAAGATCGAAAGCGGTGAAGCCGTGGCTATCGTGGGAATAACTGCCAAGCCTCGCTATGAACTGTTGGATGACATGGAATGCGTAGTAGCTACCGCTGACAGGTTGCAAGACCTAGCCTATGCAACCGCTCTACAGCATAACCGCCGTCCCATGGTTTACGACACCATTACGGGCAAGACTTGCGCCGTCCCTGAAGTCGAAAACTGCCACTGACGAGTTCCAGGCACGGAACGAAACCCGAAAGGGTCTGGCACAAGCCAACACAACACAACACAACACAAGAAATCATGAACAAACCATATTTATACCAAGCTGGCTACAGTCTCGACACGGTCCAAGCTGGAAAATGCCAAATCAGAACCACGGATTTTCGCGGGAACACCGTGAAATTGTCGGGCTGGTTTAGAGACGACAAAACAGCGCAAAAGGAGCTGATCCGCCGCCAGCGTGAATTCGGTCCTGCTTACGGCTGCCGCTAACCCTAACCACAACACAACACTATGAATCCGACCTGCTCACTAATCCGCCGTCCGCTTCCGCGCCGTAACCCTATCAAAACCGCTGCCTTAGCACTATCACGCGCTCTCTACTATGCCGCCGCCGTAACATTCGGAGCATTGCTCTGTGCTGCCCTTGTGGTGGTGGTAACGGCTCTTTAACACTCAACACAACACAACACAAGATGCAAACGATAACAGGAAACACTTACCCCGTCAAAGACGCGCTCAAAGCTCTGGGCGGCAAATGGAACAAGCTAGCCAAAGGCTGGGATGTCCCCGATGAAGTGGCAGATGAGGCACGCGCCTTAGTCTCAGGTGCGCCAAGCCGTAGCATTAGCCACAGCTACGACAAAACCACATTTTACCGCATGAATAGCGGCGCGGTGATTTACCGCAACAAATCCGGTATGTGTGAAGACGCGCCATGCTGCGGGTGCTGCGGCACAGATAGCCACTGATGATATCCAGGCAAGGATTGAAACACCCTGCGGGGTGTATGGCACAAGCCAATACAAACTATGATACTATACCAAAAAACAGAAGATCCCCTCGTAATCGTAACCGACAGCAAGACAAAAGACGTTCAAACGAAAAAACTCACTGGCACTTATTTTCGGATCATCCCTCCCGCAAATGACCGTGTGAACTGGGTGTTGACCTGCTCAGAAATGCACGTTGATAGATGGGCAAGCGCAACTGATTCCACCATGATCATTTCCGAGAACCTACGCAATCAACTCGTATCCCTGTTCTCATGCTGATTGACAACAAAATCGCGTTGATACAATCTGTTGCTGATGTTATCGGGGTAAAACCTGAAGCCATCACTGGCAAGCGCAAACGGCTCTCCGAGGCTCTCGCGAGGCAAATCGTGATGACGCTCTGGAGTGAGGCACACTCTCTCCAGGACTCAGCGGAAATCGTAAATCGAAGCCATCACACAGCAGCATTTTACGCACGAAAAAAGACCTACGAAAAATTGCACTATTGCGAGAAATCGAAGGAGCAAATGCGTAAGATCTTGCAAAGATATTCACAGATTATACTTGAACAAACCACAATTAACGAATAAAAAACTCTTGTGCGGGAAATTCCGCACTATCACAACACCAAAATAAATGAACCTAGAACACAGCACACCTGAATTGTTTACTGCCCTAGCAAAAATGCAGGGAGAAGTAGAAAACGCTACAAAAGGGAGTCTCAACCCTCACTTTAAGAGCAAATATGCGGATCTCGCCGAGGTCTTGAACACCGTTCGCCCCGTCTTGGCGGCAAATGGCTTGTCAGTCATCCAATCGCCCTCGTTTGACGGTGGGATCTGCCACGTCACTACCACTATCGCTCACAGCGGTGGAGGGTATATTTACGGCACTATGTCATGCGTCCCAGCAAAACAGGACGGGCAAGGCATCGGGGCAGCAACAACATACCTGCGCCGTTACTCACTGGCAGCGGTCTGCGGGGTAGCACAGGAGGATGACGATGGACAATCTGCCGCGCATAACAAGTCGGCAGTATATCCGCTAATCTCCAGCGGTGAAGCCGCCCGAATCCGCTTGAGCATTCACGGTCTTAATATTGACGAACCCGCATTTCTGAAACACTACGGAGTCACCGCAGTGGAACAGCTTACAACTGACAAAATCACCAGCATCGACAAAGCATTTGCAATCAAAGCCAAAACAAAACCATGAAAAACGCAACTATTGAATACAACTTGGGCAGAGCGTATTATTCACGCTCCGCATCGCCTACAAACCTGTCAGGACCTGTCAGCAAGTCACTACTGTGGGATTTTAACCAATCACCCTACAAGTGGCGGCACAGCACAGGCAAGGAATCAACCCGCGCCATGGATCTAGGAACGCTGATTCACGCAGCGATTCTAGAGCCAAACATCCCGCTAGATGTAATCGCCGCAGTATCGCCATTCTCCGATTTCAGGACTAAAGCAGCCCAGGAGTGGAGGGACGATGCGCGAGCCATGGGCAAAATGATTGCCACAGATGACGATATTCGCGCTGCTAGTGGGTGTGAAGCGGTCTTTTCCGAAGACTATGCACAACGCTTTGCTGGTGGCTACAAATCCGAGGTGGCAGTTTTTGCCACTATCGGGGCAACGGACATAAAAGGCATGATTGACCTTGTGCCTGACAACCTAGACCTGCTGGTGGATCTGAAAACGACTGCCAAAATCGGCAATCTGCGCAACATCACCAACACTATCATCGACCGAGGCTATCACTGGCAAGCTGCCCTCTATCTCGACCTGTGGAATGCAGCAAGCGGAGAGAATCGCACTCGCTTTGTGATCTGCTTTATCGAGGTGACAGCACCGTATGAATCGGCATGGGTGGAAGTCTCGCCTGAGCTGATCGAGGCGGGGCGTGTAGGCTACATGAACGCGCTTGCAAAATGGCAATCCTGCGTAGCTGTAGGCGTATGGCCTCGCCAGCATGAGGGTATCACCACTATCGAGAAACCCGCTTACCTATAAACCAAAAAGAGGGGGCGCGCATCTCACTCACGCGCTTTATATTATGAAGAAAAAATATGATGCAGTTGCCACCGTGGGTAAATACACGAAAGATGGAATAGAGAAAAAGCGTTATTTGACCGTAGGAGCGGTTTTTGAGAGCGATGAGGGTAAACTTACCCTAAAGCTGGAAGGAGTGCCTGTATCGCCCGACTGGAGCGGTTGGATCGCATTCTACGAGCCGAAGTTAGGATATACTGGAACAACTGAGAACGACACACCTCCATTCTGATGAGTATCTTTGACGACACGCCGCTGGAAATCGGCACGCAATACTACGATAAGGAAATCATCGGGTGGAATGCCGATGAGAGAAAATATCTAGTTGCTTGCCCACGCTTTCGCACGAAGGAGCTTTGGCTCTCCAAGGAGAAGGTGGATGCTGAATATGGGAATAGTCTCATGGCAGGAGTAGAGTGCCGTGAGTCGAAGCCAGGGAGCAGCTACAACACCCGATACTTCAGAAGTCGGGTAGATAGCCCAGAATGAAAAATATCCTTGCCACCTCCATCCAATCATGCAAACTGACCATATGAAAACGCCAACGTATTCACCAGAAGAAGCAGAGAAAAACGGCTACAAGTCGATTACTACGCTTTACTTCTTCAACGATGAAGCAGACATGAAATATCTCTCTGCTGTGTTGGCTGACATGGCAAATGTTAAACATTGCCTGATAAAAACGCTCCGAGGGGTAGAAGTGGCAAGGCTTAAAACTGAGATCCTATGAATCTATTCCCAGAATTGCCAGAGGAAGAATCGCCCCGCCTGAAATGGATGAAAGCGAAGAACATCCACACGCTGAAAACCAAGGATAACAGATGGGTAGCATACAAAAGCGAAACACAGCACAATTTTACCCACGAGGATGAGATTGACGCTGTTGTCGGTCTTGCTAAGAAGCTAAAAATCAAACTCTGGAAAGAGTGATTGACTCCGCGCCCGATTATGCTACTTTTGCGCGTCTTAAACGACGCTAACTAACTTGCTTGCAGACCCCGTCAGCACCCACTGGCGGGGTTTTTGTTTGTAGATTCTGGATGCTTTCCATCTTGCCATTCAGCACTTTCACGACATCCAAACTTCAACACTCGATGGCGATACACGCCGCACTTGATGCACTTTTGCTCTGTTTCGACACCGTAGCCATTGCAAGCCGTTACCGACCAGAAACTTAGTCCTAGCGATACCGAGCCATGACGGCAGCGAAACCAATGCTTTATGAGTTGCTTAATTTTCATCTCGTTTCCTTTCTCAATTTATCCAGCTCGCAACGGACAAAACTTAGATCATCCTCCAGCTGGGTGATCCGCTTAACCTGCGATGCGATCACCTTTTGCGCTTGCTTGTCAGAAAACGGTCGTTTGCTTTTTGGTAGTGATTCGACAAGGTGGTCGTATTTGGCTTGCCAGTTGATTTGTTTGCGATATGCATCAGCAATAATACGGGCTGCGGCAAGATTCACGTCTTCTAATCCAATGCAATGGGCGCACATTGGACTTGCTACATTTATCCAATCGGCAGGATCTCCATCTCTACACGCTCCGAAATCTACCAATGCCAGCGCATCTTTTAATTGTTGTTCCTCACTCATTTTTTTCGATGGTTTTTTGTATAGCTTAAATTCTTTGTGCATCTGTTTGCAATGCTCTATAAGTTCCTTTTGCTCAAAATAGCGAGTAGAATGACTGATGCTATCATGTTGTTCTTCACTCATTTTCTTTCGTTGTTTGGTTGTTTTTAGTGTAATATGGTCGAACTTCTTTCTCCCATCGTCGTAAAAATGAATCCTCGCCATCGTCACAACTAACGAGCCAATCGACCCGTTGCGCCATTTCAGCAGCTTGGCGTAAAGTATGCGCTGTTTCTCTGAATTTCTCGATCACTTCAGGCGGGTAATTTCTCCCGCGAGTATCGCCCCATTCATTTTTTGAATGATCATTGTTCGATCCGATCAATTCGTCAATGTCCTTAGCAATGTCTTCAATTCTATATTGTTGGTATTGGAAATGTCCTCCGCTCATATCGTTCTTTCTTTCTTCTGTATTCTGTCCTTTTTATTTCTGTACACAATTAGTCTCATAACCTCCCTAGAGCACACACGATGAGAAACAATATCTACCATGTGCTTTTATGATTCGGAAACCAGCCCCTTAGGAGTCAACCTCCTGCCACCTCTGCTTAGTCTCATGGTGACAACACGCTGGCAGCTTTCCCGCTTCCCGTGCCTAGTGATGAGTGTGGAAGATTCACGTCTTCTCGCGGTGTCCTTTGTTTTGGTCTGTCTTCAGAATCGAACAGGGGCAAATGAAAAGCCCGTTCAGGCTACTACCTCTGAACGGGCTTCGATGCTATTGAACACACAGCAAGAAAGTCTTTTACGGCGGTAGTAGCGCACGAACGAGAGAAGAATAGAACAAGTATGGAAAAACGCAAGAAATAATTTTGATGAGTTTTAATTTGACGGATTTACAATGATGGCTAGTATCGCCGCGAACACATGACAGAACAACTCACGCTAGATGATACGCTTTTCCCTCCAAGGAAAGAGCTTGCAAAATTCGTTTATCCTCCAGAACGCTACCCATTGCGCGAAAAAATCAGCATTAGCTTTTCAGGTGGGGCAACCAGCGGCTACATGCTTAAAATGCTACTGGATCATTTTAGAGAAAATGAACCTGATCGTGAAATTATAGTGACCTTTTGCAATACTGGGCTAGAGCATGAGAAAACTCTGGAGTTTGTTGATAAGTGCGACAAAGCATGGAATGTCGGTGTCGTGTGGTTAGAGGCAGTGGTAACGCATGGCGACAAGATAGGAATTCGCCATAAGATTGTTGATTTTGAAACAGCGTCACGCAATGGCGAGCCTTATGAGGAAGCGGTCAAGAAATACGGGGTATTTAACAAATCATACCCAAACTGCAACGGTCGATTAAAGACCGAGGTAATGCAAGATTACCACAGAAGTATTGGATGGCGATCATTGTATTCTTCAGCCGTGGGAATTAGAGCGGATGAGATTGACAGAATATCTCTTAACGCCATGCATCAAGGCATCTTCTACCCATGCGCTGACGCTGGAGTCACAAAGCGAGATGTGCGCGCATGGTGGCTCACTCAGTCATTCAGACTAGAGATACCAGAGCATTATGGGAATTGTGTAACATGTTGGAAAAAGAGCGACCGCAAGCTTTTGACCATTGCTAGGCACGATCCTGACAGCTTTAATTTCTTTCATCGGTTAGAGTCGATATACGGATTTGCAGGAGGAGAAAGACGAGATAGAAAAGAAAAAGAGAGACGAGTTTTCTTTCGTAAAAATAGAACAGCACAAGATATTTTGGATTTATCTCGCCAACCATTTGATGAGTTTGTTGACGGCAAATTTATTCCGTTCGATGATGATCTGGACATGGGGTCTGGCTGCGGCGAATCGTGCGAGATAGGCGCAGACTGACCTTTTTCGTGACACCACGAAAATGGTAAAGCGATTTATGAAAAAATATCCCCCAAGTGTGCATCGTTGAGAGGCATGAGGGATCTGCTGCGAGAATAGTATCAGAGAATCGGGTAAATTCAAGCTCAGATATCGAGCATGATCGGTATCATCGGACGTAAATCGGACGTATGGCAGACGTAAATCCCTAACAAAATACACGCTGGAGGTATTGATTTTGCAGGGAAAGTGAAAAAGATTGAAAATAAATGAGAAAAAGTATTGACCTGGATCATGAGCCGATGTAGAAATCTCCCGCCATGAACGAACACATTCAGAACCTCGACGAAGCACAAGCCAAGATCATACTGGGATTTGCCATACGGGAATGGCGCAACGCCATATACACCCCAGATATATATGGAGATACCGCACGGCTTGGATTCCTTACGCAGAAGATTGAAACGCTTGCCAAAAAGAATACAAACCAGCATGAAAACAACCACTAAATCGCTAGTCCTCTCCGCGCTGTCAGACGGTCAACTGTGGACAATGGCGGCACTAGTCCACGTGACTAAATCAAACAAACAAAGCGTAAGTAAGCGCATATACGACCTTCGCGAAGAATGTTACGACATCAACAGCGTAAAAGAATGGCGCAATGGCAAACTTTTCAGAAGCACTTATCAACTCACCAACAACAACTAATGAGCAACACTAAAGAACAACGAGCGCAAAAGCTCGCCATCATCGAAGCCACAGTGAAAGAGCAAACGCACAAGCTTATGCACGTTAAAATGCCAGTAGAGCTACACGCGCAGATCAAAGCAGAAGCAGAGCAGCTAGGCATGAAGCTAGGTCGCTATGTCTGCGGATTGATCGAAAAAGGAAAGGAGGGAGCATGATTGACTTTGTAAAAGCGCATCCATTTTTCACCGTGTTTTTCCTCATCGTAGGCTTTTACATGGTGGCTTTTACTCTCAGCTTAATTAACCCGCCGAAAGATGACTATGACAACTAAAATCTTAGAAGCGTTTTACACGCTCGCCATCGCACTCACAGCTGGGCTAGTCGCCTGGATAATTCTACCATAACAAACATGAACACACAGAACACACCATCACACGCATACAGAATGCAAGAAGTTATAGACATCGGTTTCAACGCTGAAAATACACTGGATGAAAATGACACCGTGTCACTAAAGGTTGGACAGCTTGCTGATTTTGTCAGACACTACTGCGAGTTGTGCCAAGCACTAGTCGACCATGATATTGAGGCGTTATCTCACGCTGAGATATTACGCCAGCAAAGCAAGAAGATCGTAAGAATACTGAAAGGAGAGCCATGAACAAAGATACACACGAACGCAGGATGCAAGCTATGTTAAACATTGCTTGGGAAGTTGAGAACCTCATGGACGTTGAGAACCGACTAAAGGATAACGAAACCGTGCAGCTCAAAGTCGGCGAGTTTATTGAGTTTGCTCGGCATTATTGCGCTATCAGCGACCAACTGGATGAATGCATCCAATACTTCAAACTAAACGCAAAGACGCATCTGACTTTTGCCAAGGAAACAGAAAAGATACTGAAAGAAGAAGAGCTATGAGCGCAAAAATGAAAACATCGCCAACACAGCTATCCTTGGCGCACCTACGCAAGACCTGTGATTTGGTGGAAGTCGTGGAGAAGTGGAATAGCTTCGTCAAGATTCGCCAAGACCTATTCGGCATCATAGACATACTGGCATTGAGCGGCACCGAGACAATCGCTGTGCAAAGCACCTCATGGAGTAATGTGAAGAGCCGTGTAGATAAGATGAGCGAGTCACCAAACATCTCAGCAATTCGTGTAGCAGGATGGAAGATCCTTGTTCACGGATGGAAGAAGAACACAAAAACAAATAGATATGAACTGAAAGAAATAGACATATCATGAACACAGACACACAAATTGAAGAATTAGAACGCGAGATCGCGCAGTATAAAGAGGCACTAAAGGAGGAGGCACGCATGAGTGAGATTGAAGAGCAACTAACCAAAGCACACGGTCACGTACGCCAAGCCGAGATAATAATGGCGGAACTTGGTCATGAAAAATACTCTCTCAGCGGGATGTGCAGTGCAGCCATGCGGCATGATCTTGAACAAGAGGTATCAAAGCTATTGTGCGAACTTGCCGAGGCGCGCAAACAACGCGACACGCTGGCAGCTCTAGTAGATGTGAAAGGAGGTGACCAGTGAGTGATACACCGAGGACAGACGCAGAAACATGGCGTGATGAGATGGATCATGTCGATACTGATTACACGTTTGCACAATCCTTTACAGTTTCCGCTGACTTCGCTCGCCAACTAGAGCGCGAGCTTGCCGAAGTCACCAAGCAGCGCGATGCGCTCGCAGCCCTAGCAGCCACGAAAGGAGGCAGCCATGAGTGATCGCGCACTAGAACTAGCCATCGCGCTGGAGGCTGAGCTGCTGGCTCAATGCGACAAGCTGGAGGCTCTAATCGAGCGACCAGAGTATTCGAACTTTCCGGTGGACGAGCGCAGCAACATTCAGCGCAAGCAAGCCGAGATCTGCGGGCTTTATTTGCAGATGGATTTCATCAAATATCAAATATCGAGACTATGAACATGACAAAAGAACTATCGGAATCCCTGCTTGCTGCCTGTAAAGCGGCAGGAATTGAGAAGCCAGGGTATATCGCGCAGAATGCAAACGGTAAGGTGATTCATCACGATAATCAGCCATCGAGGAAAGGGTGGGATAGCATTTGGGGAGGTGGAGGGATACCTAAGCGGTTAAACCACCCGCCCTACGCCGACAACTGGCAAGACAGCTTGCTGGAGTGGGTTGATCATATTGCTGACACCAGCAAAAAGTTCGACATGCAAGATGCGATTGCTGATGCGTATCGCAAGCACGTTGGGCGTTGCGGATTGCAAACCTACGCTCAGACCTACCGCCATGGCTGGCAGGATGCGCTCGCATGGAAAGGAGGCAGCGATGACTAACAAACAAAAGCAAGCGAGAATCTCGCACGTTTTCCGCAAGCGCAAGAGCATTTGGTGGGTGTTAATAGTCAATCGCAATCCCGCATGGGAGAGAGCCTACGAATTATCGTGGGAGGGTATGAGAAAACGGCACAAACAACAAATCAAAAATCAATAATAAATATGAACGAACTAATAGACAAAACAAAACAATGGTTTCACGACAAGGGGATTATCGCCAACAGTAATCCGCTCAAGCAATTAGAGAAAACACAAGAAGAGCTTACTGAGACGCGAGACGCTGCGGTCAAGTTGAAATTCCTAGGTGAGATTGTGGAATTACAATCTGGCGTTGGTGTTGACGAATGTCTTGATCTTCTCAACGAAATCAAAGACGGCATCGGCGACACAGTGGTCACACTCATCGGTGTCTGCGAAATGTATGGTTTTACACTTGAGGAATGTCTTCAGATGGCTTACGATACAATTTCCAAGCGGAACGGCACAATGATCGACGGCATTTTCGTGAAATCAAACTAATCTCCAACTAATAAACAACATGCAAATACTAAAAGCAAACATTGGACTACAGAAGATCGAAGGCGTCAAAGTTTTCGACACAAAAACAGGCGAGAAATTCGTCGCAATCCCAGTAAAAGCAGCGAACATTTTTGTCTCTGACAAGGGTGGGATCTACTTGAATGTGGATATTATCGAGGGTAAAAACGGCGAGGATCAATATGGATACTCCCATATGATTACGCTCGACATCGGCAAGGATCGCCGCGCTGCTGGCGAGAAAGGTCCTATTCTTGGCAACTGCAAAACGCTCACGTTTGGGCAATCTGCTAAGTCGTTGAAAGATGACCAGGCGGACAATAACGATCAAGATATTCCCTTTTAGAATGGTAAAGTAATTCTTGACACTTTTGATTATTTTAACTATTTTAACCGCGCATGAAAACTTGCTTCAAATGTAATACGGTTAAACCATTAAATGAATTTTACAAACATTCACGCATGGCTGATGGTCATCTTAACAAGTGTCAAGAATGCACAAAAAAAGATAACGACGAATACTTAAAACGCAAAATGCTAGACCCTCACTGGCAGATTAAAGAGAGAGAGAGGCAGAGAAATAAACAAGCTAATCGAGTGAAAAAAGGATTAGTGAAGACATACAAAAGAGAAAAAGTATCATGGGCGTTGAGAAAAGAGAAATACGGCGAATACCATAATGCAATCAGAAATGGTAAAATAAAACAAGAGCATTGTGCAGTTTGCGGAAAAGAAAAGACGCAAGGTCATCATGAAGATTACACAAAGCTACTTGATGTTGTTTGGCTGTGCGTCCGCCATCACCAAGATCGACACATTCACTTGCGCAACGCTAAAACGCTAGGTCAAGATCCGATGCCGATTCAATTTTTTATCAAAGCACTACAAGCAACGCTTTACACACCTTCCTCGCCCAGCATCGGCTGACGCGAAGAAAACCCCCTGCCGCATCGTTCAGGCGCGGCGGGGCAACAACTCTCAGAACACACTGCAATATGAATAAACAACCAAGCACAACGAAGAAGATAGAAGCATGGCTTCTCAAAGGACATAAGATCACGCCACTGCAAGCACTCCAGAAGTGGGGATGCATGAGACTGGCAGCACGGATCGCGGAACTCCGCAACAAGGGTATCGCCATCAGCACAACTAAGGTGAGATCCAACGGTAAAACCTACGCACAATACAAGGCACTATGAAAAAAAGAGCCAAGAGAGCGAGCGATGAAGGCTTTAGCATGATTTGCGGCAGACCAAGATACAAGCCATGGGAGCAAAAAGCCACGATTGTCCTGCGTTTATCACAGGAAACGTATCAGCGCATCAGGCGACTGTCGTTGCACAGAAGATGCAGCGTAAGCCAGGCGGCAGAGTTACTCATGCGAACGGAGGAATCAGAGAAGATCGAGCCGACAATGCCGATTGACTACTCATTCCTAGAAAAGAAAGGCAACAGCTACACAGTATTAGACATTCTTAATTTACCATGAACACACTACGAGGATTTCCAAAACGCTACGAGGATGCCCCACCAGCAGGGGGAGATGAATGGTTGGCAAACTATGCCAAGTGTCTCTCTAAAACCGATTCTGGGGGCATTACAATCCTCTACGGAGGATATGGCACAGGCAAGACGCGCATGGCATGGGAGGTAGCTAGAGCGCATAAGTCGAAGAATCCAACAATGAGCAATGGTGGGATTGGGTGGACGATAAATACGAAGAAACGTCCGATGCTTTACACCACGGCAATGAACCTGTTTACGTCGATCAAATCGTGCTACTCACCTAATTCACAGAAGTCAGAAAAGGAAGTGATACAAGAGTATTGTGAAGCTGCCTTGCTGGTGATTGATGAAGTGCAGGTGCGAGCAGAAACAAAGTTTGAGGATGACAAGCTGACCGCTATCATCGACGCACGATACGCTGCTGACATGCCGACAATCTTGATTTCCAATTACACATGGGAGAAGCTGGCATCCACGCTGTCTCCTGCGGTGATTGATCGCATCGAGGAGAATGGGGCTAAACTACTATTCAACTGGGAATCATTCAGGAGAAAGCAACAAGCCTAGCCGTCAACCTTCTTATAGACATTGACGTATCGACCTTTGATTAGGAGCTTCCGACATGTCAACTCCCCCTTTTCGTGCATCCTTTTCATCCTGTTTCTGACGGGTTGATAAGGACTGCCTAGTTTTGCAACAACCATCTCGACTGTAAATTCATCTTGAGACATTTCTACTTGGTTGAATTGCTCCAGAATCCAGTCCATTCCTGTTACTTTTGGGATGCTCTTTGCCATTACGGGATGTATTTGCGTTGGTGGAATAGTGGCAGGTCGCCTTTGTCGGTCGTTCTTGCGTCTAGGATGATGCAGGAAGGCTCTGAGATAGCATCGGGGACTACTTTGTAGCCATGGCGAGTAAGACCCTGCCACGCGCCTGTTATGAGCGATGCTTGGTTGCCGTCTGTCCAGATGCCGTGACGGTGACGGTGCGCCCGACAGATGACGGATGGAACAGGCCTTCCTACTCTGGCACGGGTGTGGGTGATGACACCGAGGGCAATGCTGTGCGCTCCTGCTTCCAGATATGGGCGGGATGTTGCGGAGATGTGGTGAGCGAAATTGATTAGCGTTCCGTTAATCTCGATGTCTAGGTTATCCCATGCGTTCTGACCATTCTCAGGATTCTTGGATGCTCCTAGTGCTTTACCAAGACGGATCTCATCATTGCGGGTATGGCACTCTGTTCCCTTGATAATGTGAACACCTGATGCTTTGCTTGCCACTGGCTCTAGGATCTCCATGACGGCAGCGGATTGATCTCCGATGTCTGCACTCATAACTTGAGTGGTGCGATGGTGTAGCCCCTCTACTAAGTCGCCATTGATGACTAGCTCGTATGGCTCATTACCTACGATTTTAGATACCCACTGATGGCAATCTTGCCAGCAAGCCCATAGCCATTTTTGGAACGGGTTTTGACCGATGGGGAATCCCTCGTTAGACACGAAGTTAGCTGGCCATAGTCCCACGACAGAACCAATATGCAGGTCTGACAGTAGAACGATGATTTTAGACTTGCTTTTTATTGGTTTCATTTGCGTATAATGTTGCTCAAACTAGGCATTATTGCCCATTTTTGCGTAGAATATTACTCAGATTGTAAAGCGGATGCGTGAGCGGATCTTGGAAAGGTGCCGAGATTTGAGATAAACCCCACCTCCTTCTCTCGATCCTGCTGCGTCAGTGTTTCCTTCCACAACTTTGACGATACCTTCTCCATTTGGAGATGATACAGCAATGCCGATATGGGAGAATGTAAAGACTACGATGTCTCCAGGTAGAATATCTCCACCGTGAGGTTTCTTCGTATTAGTCGTAGAGTCTTGTTCAAGTGACCAGTTCTCGAAATCCCATGCGCCAGCGGTGCGAGGACGTTTGAACGTCTTGGTCTGCTTTACTCCCGCAGATGCCATAGCTTCGCGCACTACCCAGCAGACGAAGGCAGCGCACCACGCCCATCCTTTCTTGGGATTGAGCCATGTCGCCGCTTTGTATTGGTCAACTCGCTCGCCACAGTTCGTATTAGCAACCTCCCGAACGCCGACTTCCGCCTTGGCGATACGAATGATTTCCTTTACGAATGTAGTCATAGCTTCTTGATGATTTGCCATAGGCTTAGTAACCCTACAATCAAGCCGACCACTAGACCACTGATGCGTAGTCCGTATTCAACCTGCTCTTGCAGAGAAGTGATGACACCAAGGATCGGTGCGAGAGTTCCAATCGTGTTGTGACCAATATCCTTCACTCGATCTGACTTCAGGATTTGTAATTTATTTTGCGTCAGCAGCTTTGATTAGCCCTACACCAGCAACTACAGCAGCAAAGGCTGCGGCGAAGTCTGGAGCTTCACCAGAGATGAACTGGATAGCTACGTTGGAGATAGTTGCTACGATTGTCAGAATGCCTAATACGGTAGTTTTCATAGTTGTTATGGAATGATGTCAGTTGCAGGAATATCAATGCGAGCGTCCAGCCCACCTAGTGAATCAATAATTGTATTAAATTCAGGAAAATCTCTTGGAGTTAGGACTGGATTACCTCGCAGAGGAGTGGATAAAATCTCATCGTCGGCGGGTATAAAGTGCATTCCAGCATGATTGCCAGAACAAATAAGAACTCCAACTAAAAGCCAAAAGATAGGAAGCCCACGCGATGTCTGAGCATCACTAATTGCTTGTGTTACCAAAACGGATATTTCTGGTGTTGTGACAAATCCAATCATGGCAGTGTTAATCCAGTGCAGGTTTCCCAAAGTGTTTTGACGTTAAGCGAGAATGCTTGAGACTGCGATAGTGTTTGCCCAAGGCTTGCAGCAAAAAATCCGTATCGTCCATCTGAATAAGCTGCGCCTCCACCGAAGCCCGATCTTAACATTTGATAAGTTCCCGTTACAGGAACTGTGCCAGCGTTAGCACCTGTGGTATTTACCAATGTTGAAACTCCAGATGTTAATCGTTGAATAATTCGACGATCACCACCCTCGCGAGAAGATACAAAAATACCGACTTGAGATGCGCGAGATACAACTGCTTGAACTGCACCACTTGCCGATATAGACATAGCGCGAAAAATAATTGCAGTTCCTGACAGGTGACTGAACTCAAGTAATTTTGTTGTATCCGATCCATCAATAGAGCCTATTGCAGTAACTGCGCCCACTCCGCTAGGAGCTTGTGTTATAAGTGCTGTCAAAGAAGCACTTGAAGTAGTTTGCGAAAGTGTGGATGGAGTAACATTAGTATTAAAGTAACCAGTGCTTCCATTTCCTTGAATGTATCCTGCTGCATGTGTCACGCCACCAACAAATGTTCCACTTGATTGTGTAACCATGTCAATAGCATTTGCTGCCGCAATACCCCATATTGGAAGATACAAGCGTTTGATTAATGTGTATCGCGATGCGTCTTTTTCTGCTTTGATAAAGTTGTTAATAGCAGTTCTTTGCGCTCCAGTTACTGTTGCTCCAGCAGCGACTACCGCATTAATATAGGCTTTAGCTGATGGATCAAGTCCACCGACGAAACCGCCACCAAGCATGTTTGAAAGTGAATAGTTCATTAGTATCGCATTTGCATGTTCGCGTTGGTAAATACTCTATTTGCTACCATCTGTAAAGTATGTTGTTCGTCAATGCGAATCATTTCTTCTTGGAGGAGCATGTCTGCTTCTTGATCTGCCAGTGCAGCTTTCTCTTGCTGTCCTTCCGCACGAAGGTAGTCAGCGTATGTGCCGTGTGCCATGTATTGAAACCACTCTGCGGGGATTGCTGTGGACTCTCCCGAAGCATCTCCGAAGGTATCGGTGAATTGCCGCTTGTAGGTCACATAGGCTTCCGTGGGATTTAAGTCTCCAGCGACCAACGTAGCACCTTCAGCGGTAACCATGATGTCGTATTCTTGGACTGATCGGTTAAGCCACGGTGCTTGTTTGTGGATGCGCAGGTATGTGTCAATAGGGTCTTTTCCAGACTCAGTATATGGCACAACGCTACCTGTCACCTCTCTCTCCTCCCCGATCTTAAGGAAGCGAGGCCAGTAGTTTGTTGAGCGAAATGCTCTTAATGCTCGGCGATTGATTAAAGCTTTAATCCGCCCAAGTTCAAGAGTAGCAAAGACAACCCCGCTTAGTGCTTGGATCAAAGAAAGTAGCTCGGCGTAGGTTCTGGTTTGCATTAAATGTTACCTGCTTTCAGGTGTGATTGTGATTTGAAAAAGTCACGAACGAATTCACGGTCATCCCAGCATTCGTTTCCGTATTTGTTTGCGAGTAGTAGATACTCACGTTGCGGGATAGATCCAACTGGCTTACCAGCAATGGACTTTACTTCACGCATTTTTCTTGCTTCTGCCGCTGCTTCAATCTCCCTGCGTTTCTCTAAGCTCTCTACGAACTTGCGACCTGAGCAAAGCTCACGAACTAGGGCAGCGTTAATTTCTTCGTTAGCAAACATAAGTAAGAAAGGGGAGAGAGATTTTACCCTCCCTCCCCAGTTATGAATTAAGGCGTGATGTCAAATGGGTTGAGAATCGTCAAGGCGATCACAACTTCTCCAGCGGTGATGCTGGCAACAGTTCCACCGAGAGTCGCAATAACATTGACTGCGGATGTAGTGTTGTTGACGTAACCAGGCTCGGTATCAAGCAGTGTGCCGCTGTTAAAGGCAGTTGCTGTCAGAGCATCAAGGTCGGTTGAGGCAACAAAACCAGCAGCAGTCCCAGTAACGCCAAGCGTAATGGTAATGTCGCTAGCTCCTGCGATTGGAGTGATAACAGTTACACATGCATTGGTGACAATGCCGCCGCGAGGCACTTGTGCAACTGTTCGTGCTGCCGTGCCGCCAGAAACAAGTTCAGCAGCAGCGATACGGAAGTAGTGAGTAAACCCACGGGATTCATTGTTAGCTAATTGAGGCATAATATATTTTGTTCTTAGTTAAGATTAGTAAGCGATTTTGCCGTGGGCTTGTGGATGCTTGACGCACAGTGTGCCAGCAACGTCGATGAATCCGCGCTCGCCACCACCTTGGTTCTCAAGGCGAGTAGCACCCATGGGGATCAGGGTGTTGAAGCCAAGATACTTAGGATTAAGGACGTAACCCACGTTGGTGCTGCCAGTTGGCATACAGCTTGGGTTGCCGTTGACGATCTTCACAAGACCAAAGTCAGAGTCATACAAGTTCACCGAAAGGGTGATTTGCTTGCTCGTAGCGTCTTGGTTGACGTGGTAGGTAACACCAGCGGAAGCAGGAGTTGCACGGGTGAAGTTGCTGATAAGCTGACGAAGTGCTACGTTAGCAACAAGCGTCAAGCTATTCATCTCGCCGTTCTTGGCGAAGATCGAACCAATCATCGTGTTGAACGAGGACTCGCTAAGGGTCGATGCGATGATCGAGCCAGAAGGAGTGCGGTAAGCGGCAGGAACTGGATTGGTTGCTTGCGCAGTAGATTGAATCCACTTGCCAAGACCACGCATACCGTAAGGAGTGCCAGCACCGTTCTCAACCGTCATCTCGTTGTCGGAGGCGATGGTTGCTTCGATGTCACGTTTGATTTCGCGCATCGACTTGGCTTCGGCTTGTGCTACGTTAGCAGGACCAACGCTAGTTACAGCTTGTTGCAGGTTCGATACGATGTAGTCACGGCGCATCAGTTGGATGTAGTTACCAAGGCGAGCGCGGTCTGCGAACTTGTCGCTGAACGAAGTCACATCGGAACCTTCACTGATGCCAGTCGTTGCTGGAGCAGCCAAGGAGTCAACAGTCCACTCAGTGTAGGTGGCACTTGCTTTACCTTTGCCGCAGAGCGACAGGATTGGGGTTTCTTCTGGAGCAAGGATGGAAAGCTCATTGCTGAGATCCTCGCGGTTGGATACGGCGGAACCCTGACCTGTTTTTGCGGTAGGGGCGGATGGTTGATAAGTATTTGAGATGGGCATAGTCTTAGTTAGTTAAAATTATTTGTATTTAGCGATTCTTGCGGCAATCCATTCCTCTGGACTTCCACTCTTTTCAAAGCGGGTATAAGCATCGACAACTTTGCTCTTCGGGGATGTCGAGGACTTCGCAGCTCCTGCTCCAAATGGGGAAGATGATGGACTGACTTTCAGTCTATTCCCCACCGCAGGTTGCTTCTTGATCCTCGCTCCTCCGTTGATGGAGTTGGCGGCGTGTGCCAGGATGTATTCGATTTGGTAGCCAATTTCAGGAACTTGTTTGCGTAGCTTTTCGATAAGCGGGTCAGACACTAAACTTCGGAATTGTTTCCCTACGACTGAGGTTTCATCCTTAATGTCGGGAACTTCTTCTTCTGCGGCTGCGATGTATTGACCTTTCAGTTGCTCTAGTTGGGCGATCTGCTGGAGATGCGCTTGCTGGGCAGGTAAGAATTTAGTCAACGCCTCGCGGGAGTTGCGGTTAGCTTTACGAATCTGCTGCTTGGTGAACTCCTTGTCTCCAACTAAGATTATATCCTCGGCGCGATAATCTTCGTATTCCTCCAGTAGTTCATCTGTTGTTTCAAGGGTTCGCTCAAGCTCTTGATATTTCGCTTTCAAGTCATCAAATGACTGGATTTCACGAAATGGATTCTCGTCTTGAGGGACTTCCTTGACTGCTGGTTGAGATTGAATCTTCTCCTCCAAGGCTTTCTTCTGAGCGGTTAGCTCGCCAATGCGTTGAAGCAATCGGCTCTTACCTTTTTTGGCTAAGGATTGAATCTGTTCAGCCGTCAACGACAGTAGATCAATTTCACTTTCCTGCTCCTCCTCCTCTTCTTCGGCTTCTTCCTCGGGTTCGGCTTCCTCTACTTCAGCGGGAATTTCTTCCTCATCGGCTTCGGATGCTTCTTCTTCGGGTTGTTCCTCAGATTCAGGTTCGGGATTATGTCTTGCCGTTCTCTGAGCTACAAGCTCTTCAAATGACAGGTTGGACACTGATTCAATAGCTTCAGCGGTAGCTTCTGGATTACTCATAATTAAAACGCCATTTACGCTCGGCGGTGCGAGTCGAGAAAAATTAATCATAATTTCCAAACAATGTCAACAAGCAAGATAAATTTGTTAAAGATTTTTCTTGCGTTCTGAAAAGTGCTGTGTAAATTCGCGGCGACGAGAGGTCGAATTCATCGTTGTAAATTTTGCTCCATTAATCATGGTTTGGAGTTAAGGGCTAGCACAGGTATTTCGACCTCCTTGTGTTAGTCCTTTTTCTTTGGGCTAGATTAAGCAAATAACCAACAGAACAATGAATACAGAATCAGAAACACCAAGAACAGATAACGCATTTAGTCATGACGGCAACTGGGACACAAAAGCGTTACGAATGGCGAATCTCGCACGCCAACTAGAGCGAGAGCTAAACGACGTGACGACAGAACGCAACAATCTCGACGCGAGTTTGACGGCTGCGATAAGTTCCTCCAATGCGCGACATTTTGAGTCGATGGAACATGAAGCTAAAAGCAAGCAACTAGAGCAAGAGCTTAACGAGGCGATGGCAGCACTGCGGAACTTGACCGACGAGATTGGCAGGCATGAGGGCGCAAGCATGATGCACCCACGCCTGACCAGAGTTATTGCAGTAGCGAAAAAACTAACCACAGAAACAAAATGAAAACATACCGAACAATACACATCCTATTTGCCGACGAAGAACCAGCAGCGGCATACAGTGACGAATCCATAGCGCAAGTAATGCTGGAGCGTTGCGAGGAATGGCAGCAAAAAGAGCTAGAGATCGGCAGCGACTACGTTGTGGAAGCAATCAACGCTTACGAGTATCGTGACAAAAAACTAGCTCATAATGATGCTCATCCGCTTGATCCTAGCTATGTGAACGCGCAATACTACGGACTGAAAACAGTTCTTTTATACGAGTGATTCACAGAGACAAGAAACCCGTAGAGATTAAATTTCCCTACGGGTTCTTGGAACACAGAACGCTGAAAACACACAGCGAGAAAATAAAAGCAGAATAGCGACGAATGTCAATCTTCTTTTTTCAATAGAGTCAAAAGCTCGTCCAGCGTAGCAACACTGCCGACGATCTTCATAACTTCGTTCGGCTCTACGCACTGGCGCAGGTCACCAAAAAAACGCTCACGCTCATCTCGGATGAACTGGATGATAGCTTTGAACTCATCACGGTCGGATAGAGCTTCGATAGCTTGGACAATAGTTGGCTTGGGTAGTGGTGTCATTTACGTTTTGCTTTCTTTTTTGGAGTGCGAACCATCTTGATTTCAATTTCAACGTAACCTTTGCCTTTTTTGCCGTATTCTTTTCCTTCGTGACCACAACTGTTTGATTTACCTTTTTTCATATTATTTACGTTTAGATTTATTAGCTTCACTTAAAGCGATGGCGATTGCTTGCTGGCGACTCTTTACTACTGGAGCTTTCTTTGGACATTTAGGGTCTTTGCCAGAGTGCAACGTGCCAGATTTATATTCGCGCATCACCTTGGATATCTTGTTTGACTTAGATTTTTTCATAATTATTTCATTGACTTGCTTCCCTTGCAACGCCATTTGCGGCGACTTAAATTGTTGGGCGTATTAGGATCATTTTGTTTGGCTTCTGGCAAGCCTTTTTTAATCCCGTAGCTTCTAGCGCAATAACTTGAGCCTTTTGCCGTGCCTGGGCGAATACGATCACCACCGTCAGCAGCTTTGCCAGCTTGACCATACTTGATCGTTTTCTTCCGCCCAGTTGAGGGATTGGTGACTACTTTCGTAAAACGCTTTTCCATCACTTCATCTTTCGCTTGATTTTCCGCTCCTGCTTTAGCATCTCTTTTGTTGGTTTTTTGCCAGAGCCTTTAGCATCGCGGATATTATCCCACATTCCTCGCTGAGAGAGAGAACCGTCTGCGCGTTTGATTAGTTTCTTCATTGCTCCATTCCTTGTGTTGTTACGCCACCCATTTCAGCAGGTGCCGTTCCGATGCGTCCAATCTCAGCGTTCTGAGCCTGTTGTAGCTGGAATTGGTACTGACTGGCATATTTCTGCAAGCGAGCAGCAAAAGCCTCGTCCTGCTGCGCTCTAGCGGCAACATCGGGCTGCTGAACGTATGCCTGAACCATCTGCATGGCAATCTGCGCTCCGTTTGGTTGTGCAGGAACTTCGATGCCAGAGAAGATCTTGGAAAGGTCATCTGTGACGTTCTTCGCAATCTTCTGTTGTGCTTCCTCCACTGGTTGCAGAACGTAGTCAGCAAAGATTGGATTGATAGAAGATGCAGCGAACTCTAGTAGTTTGTTTACATCGAGGATGCCATTGCGATCCAGTTGGACAAGAGATACCATGTTTTTCAACTGAGTCTCTGCTGTTTCTGGATCACTTGCCAAAGAGTCAAACGATACCATGATTGAATAGTTCTCATCGGGACTACCCTTGGTCATCACTTGTGGATTGGGATTCCCTGTAACTTGGAAGAAGATTTCATCAGGACCCATGCGTTGATACAGCTTCCATGCCATTGTGAGAACGTCTTTAACGTGGTCAAGGAACTTACCAATATAATACTGCTGACGTGCAGTGGATAGCGGATTTGTGAGATCCAGTCCGATAGCACGGTCGGCTTGTCCACGCATGGAAAGCTCGCTTTCTACAGAGCCGTCATCTCGCGGAGGAATTGGACCAAATGCGATTTCACCTAGTCGGCGATATGGCACTCTGCGTCCAGGACCCCAATCCGATGGTGGGCGACCAGCAGGGTGCATAATCGGAGGCAATGTTGCCAAAGACGCACGGTCGATACGACTATCACGCTCGGTCTTGATTTGCATCTGAGGACCACGGAGAATATCTGAGAATGTCTGCACCTCATACATCCGCTTCTGGTCGTTAGCTAACCGAGTTACCACAAATGGGTAGTCATCGTAGCCGTTGAGAAGTTCATGCTTGGCATAGCCGTCTGTTTGCGGATGGAACACAGTGCAGTAAATGCCCTCAGAACCATCATCCTCGTCGATTAGACGCTGATATGCATAGACCACCATGACAAGATCGTTGTCATCAGTGATTGGCAAACGAGTCTGAGTCTTTACTTTCTCGCCATCGAGATACATGGAGTCTTTACCACGAAGGGTTTCGATAGCGTTATCTACCCATTTACGATCCCATCCTTCGTTAGTCACCTTCTTCTCAAGCTCTTGAGCGGTGAGAAATGTTCGCCAGAACATGTATGGTGCGCGTTGTGGGTCTGAGATATAAGATGGGAACATTACCTCGCCATCGGGAGCGCAAGCATAGACTACTGGGCAGTCAACAGTTTGGCGTGACAGCGGGATTTCAGCAACACCCATCTTGCGTAGGTCTTTGATTGCTTTCTTCGCTCTCTTAGCAGAAAGGTCAGGGAATGAGTCTTGAATCAACTCAAGCAACATCTCGTCATCTTGCTCGCTGAGGATCAACTCCACAAGATCGGGCGATGCTTGCTGGATTTGCTCTAAGCTAACGCTTTGCAAGTAAGTGCGCTTCTCACGATTCCAGCCAACGTAGGTAACCATGATGCCCTTCTCCATGAGATAGTTCCCGCCAAGTTCCATTTGACGCTTAAAGTCGGGAATGTAGGATGCTCGCATCCATTTTAGGAAGCCAGAAACTACCGCCGCTTTCGGCATTGCTGCCATAGACGTTGGGAATGCTTTGATGTGAGAGCGAGATAACGCTTGGTCAAACAACGCAACATACATGTCGATGCGCTCGCCAACTACGTTCACCTCTTGGTCAGATGCGCCTTGCCACGGAAAAGCATTAGCTCCGTTCTTGCGTAGGTCATCCGACTTGCCATCCCAGATGTTTCTACGGTCGTTGTAAGAGCGTAGGCACGATTCAAAATAGTAATCCAAGTCAATTAGACAAGTATCGTAAGCATTGGATAACGCACCAATATCAGGCTTCTTGTCTAAATAAACAAGGGACTCATCTTCAATTTGTTGAATGTCATTCATGCTGTATATTGGTAGTAATCCTCGGGTTCGGAATTGACGAGAATAACATTAACTTGCTTTCCTAGCAAGCCTTTTGATATTTGAGCGGGACATTTTACATTGACGCTGAATCCGTCGATCCGCGCTTTTAGCCATGTCGGGTTATTGCAGACACCTACAATCAACGCTTTCAATGGCGATTCTTGTATGTTTTGCACAATTTCCTCAACAACCTTAGCGGGTCGCCCTCGTTTCTTTGCTTCTTTTTTGGTATTCATATTAGTAACCTGAACCGCAATGAGTTGTAATAAAAAAAAATGCGGATGTCAAATGAGAAGTCTTCCAATTTCACGAGCATACGTAATTGGGTCTTTTGCTTGTTTTCGGGAATTGCAGTTAATGCAAGCAAAAACCATGTTTGATATCTCATTTCTGCCTCCAAGTTTAAGCGGAATTACATGATCAATGGATAGTTTCTTATTTTGGTTGCAATAAAAACAAACATTTTTAGATTTGGACTTTAATTTTTTTATTTCAAGGCTAGTCACAACCCCTCCATTTTGCTTTTTTCTGGCTCTTCTATTTAATTTTATTGCGATTTGGAGAGACCTATGTTTTTCTGGGTTGTTTTTTTCCCATTTTCTTTTAAGGTGATTTAATCTGTCTTTGTTTTCTTCTGCCCATTTTTTATTGTGTTTAGCTTTCCATTCTTTTTTTTCTTTGAACTTTTCTTTAGAAAGCCACAACTCGCAATTTGGAGCATTTTCATGATACCCCCAAAAAATCAATCCATCTTCATTTTCGAATCCTCTTTTTATTTTAGACTCGTTTGGAATGGTCGCCATTTTTTGCTTGTATCTAATTGACAACTTTTCTTTTGTTGATTTGCTTTTTTCTTTAAATGCCTCTTCTTTTATCCACCATTCACCACCCCAAGAAGTGTATGACCAAAATACAAATCCATCACTCCTTTTGTCTCCTCTTTTAAAGCGCATGAAAAAGGATAGACCAAGTTGACGCTTTTGTCAATATCCTCCTTGACCTTGAAGAGTCACCATCGAGATCGAGCTATCAACGTGGTCAATGTTTGATATTGCAGCGTAACGCAAGACATCAATAGGGTCTTTGTGAGCTTCCTTTAATCCGCCATCTCCCGTGTATTCTGACAATGCTTGGATGATATTCTCGCAATCGGAACTGATGTAGAAATGTGGACGGTTGATTGCATCCAGCGGCTTGGATGTGTCCCACGCCATTTTCCCAATCAATGCCTGTAATCCGTCATCAATATCAAGTCCAGGTGCGGGGATGCAAACCATGCCAGCATCGTTCAAATCTTCGATAATGGAAGATGATCCATCCTGCACTTGATACTTTGCAGCACCAAGGCGCGGGTCAATCAATCGTTCAAAGATTTCTTCTTCACCTTCCATTTCTTCGATAAGCTCAACGTAGTCGCGAATGCCAAATCCTTGTCCTTTAGCTCCCTCTCCAGGCATCCACTTACCACCGCGCCATTCAGCCCAGTCACCAACATCCACGCTAGGCCATTCACGATAAACCCACATTGTGCCAGTCTCATCTACTGCAATCCAGCACATGAACCAGTTTTTAGAGCCAGCAGGGTCAATAACGTGATACTTGGTGATGTTGTTTCTTGGAATCTTGTCAGGCTCCACCACGTTCACGATCTTGTTGAATTTCGGGAACTTGGTAGCGTGTGACTTCATCGGCACACCGTAGGCACGGATAAGAATTTCCTCTCGGCTTCTGCCTTGTAGAGCTTCTTTAATGCGATTGTAACCACCAAAAGCGTTGTCCTGCGAGTGGAAATAATGCACAGAGGCATTAAGCTTTTTAGATCTCTGGATGTAGGGAACTAGTTCGCCATTTAATAGTTCAGCAGGACGACTTTCAATGGTAGTTGCACCATCAAGATACTCCTTAATAACCTCAGTCCATCCACTAATAGGAGTAAACGTCACCAGCATTTTAGCGTTTCGAGTAGCAAGTCGTCCAAGTCGTAGAGTAGTGATAAGCTCAGGACCAATTAGATACTCGTCAAGCCATACTCCGATATTGTGCCAGACTGGATTCTTCGATCCAAGCTCTGCACCTTCCAGAATCGTAGGATTGTTCTGATATTGCGAATAGGTCTTAAAGATAATCTGTGATCCGTTCGGTAGGATTAGCGACGAATCAGTGAATCCAGTTTTCTTCTTATAGGAGATATAGGTATTTGCGCTAGTAAACTTCGTTTTTAGATGTTCTGGAAGCCAAGCCCAAACCGCACTTTGTTGCTGGCGGATAGACACCTCGGCAGTTTGAGCAAAGCAGAATATCTCAGAGTTAGGATTTTCTACGGCTGCACGGACAACGGAGAACGCACCCCATTGAGTTTTTCCGCTGCGATTTCCTCCTAATGCTAGAATTTCATTTACTTCTTTAAGTTGTTCCTCGGCTTTTACCCAGTGAGGCAAGCGGAACCCATACTGATACGGGTCTTTCTCCGCATTCTCAATAGCTTCGTGGTAAATGCGATGGATAGATAGCACCTCTTCTGGTGTCATCTGAATCAGCTCCTCATCCGTGGGAGGCTTTAGAATCTGATGTTGTCTCCAAATCATACTGTTTCCGCTTCAACTACTTTACCTTTGGCAATACGGCTTCTTGCTTCGTTGATAAGGTTAGCAGCGTCATCGAGACTTGCGCCCTTGCGATGCTCAACCACGGTTGTTGCCATGCCAGTAAGCTGTGCCGCTTTGTCTGTGAGAATGCCAACGGTGATTGCCAGCTTCTCAGGGGAGATTTTAGCAAGACTGTCAGGATCGTCAAATAGTTGCGTAGCTCGTTCAAACAACAAGTCAGTGTATTCCTGCGCTGCAATAGCGTAACGCATGGAAAACTCTTTACGCTTTGTCTCTAGGGTATCGTTATGCCGCCATTCTAGCTGGCGAATAGTCTCCCTGCCAACTCCAGTTTTCTTGGATATTTCGGTAATCTTGGCTCCTTGAGATAAGAGAAACAATGCTAATGCAGCCTTGTGCGGAGCGTAATGTTCTATGTTGTTCCGTGGCAGCAACTTAGCACGCTCTCTTACCTCAAGAAACCACTCGCTCTTGTCGGGACGATCATCGTAGTAATTGTCTTTTAGTTTCTGGAGTTGTTCTTCATTCATGGCGAATGGGATCGAATATTACTTTGATCCAGAATTCAAGTTTTGTTTTCGTTGAATGTCAAATTTTTGATTTAATTCAGAAAATCTGGAGTTGTAATTTGCGCTCTCTTGTTCCTCAAAATCTTTTGCAGCTTGCTCTAGCTCAAAAGAAAACTCTGGGTCTTCAGATGCTTGTCTTGCAAGAAACGTAAGCCCTTGTCTTGTCTTAAATGCTGACTGAAACATTTTAACGTAAGCGTCATTTACATTGCCAGGTATTGCATTTCTAGCAAGAGCAGACCTTACTCCATTGCTTTCACTTCCATTTGCAAGTGCGTATGCTAAGAATCTATTTCTTGCATTTGTAGTTAATTTAGCAATAGGAGCAAAAGCACTAACATTCCTACTGCTTACAACAACTCTAGGCATTGTGCCTGTTTTATTAAGCTCTTTAAGTGTATTAGCTTGATATAGTTTTGCTAGATCGTAAAGCGCAGTTCCAGAATCAGCACCAAGAACAGTATTGATGTTTTTTCCTAGTTCACTTGGTGCCTCCTTAGTCCCATAATCAGCTAGGAATTTATCAACATCAAACAAAGTTTCATATGGTGGTGCAGCAGTAGGGATTCCGCCTCTATAGCGATCAAGAAATATTCTCATAAAATCTCCCTTGTAGAGATTTCTTGCATCTGGTGATGATTTGCTAAGCTGACCCATTGCTATTTCAACATTTCTAGGGGTCATACCATTTAATATAGCACTAGAGATCAAGTCGGGATCAATATTTTCAAAGTTTCCATCTTTAGCTCTTTTGAATATTTCAGATGCGACTAATTTTTCTTCTTCTTTTTTGAGTGCTTCTCTTTTAACGATTTGATCTGCAACTTGATTCCTTTCGTTTTTAGACAATGCAGAAGATAATGCAGTCAAATCATCACGAGTAATATCAGAAATGCTTACGCCTTTAATAGTAGCTAACTTTTCATTCAAAGTGTCTAATCCTCTTGCTACTTTGCCAGAATCAGCATCAAATAATGTATCTAAAAATCCTTTGTCATAATTTAATCGAGTAATATTTCCTTGTTTACCCATTCCAATATCTTGAAGATACTGGATTTGCATTTTTTCTTTAATAGCTTTAGAGATACCAGGTTGTGCTGCATCCAAATCTTGAGCGGCACGAAGAACCCTACTCATTGTTTCTGGGTCTTTCATGGCAATTCTTACAACGTCTCTTTGTGTTGCGACATTTTCTCCACCAGCTTCTTTTAATATGCTGCCCAAAGTATTCTTTTGCATGTCATTTCTTTTGCCAACTGCTGCCGCTGTTGTTTGAAATTCGTTTGCAAGATTTCTTGTAACTCCATTTGAGTCAATAGCATTATAGCCCTTGAAAATTTGTGTTCTAAGAGCCGATAATTCATTTGATATTTCAGTTCCAAAAATATCCTTGGTTGATCCGCCGACTAGGTTTTCTGATCGCAAGTTGCCATACGATTTTACTAATTCATTGAAGTCTTTGAAGTCCAAAGGTCTATTTATGGCTTCGAGGTCTTTTAATTGATTGGTTGCATCTTGAATTCTACCTTCCAATCTCAATCTTAAATTTGGATCTTTTGCGCTACTTCTGAGTTTTTGCAAACTTTTTAAGCTATTTTCAATTCTTTTGATTTCAATAGGCGCATCTCTTCTAGCCCTAAGACTATTTTCAAGTCCTGTTACTGCTCGATCATCAACAAAACCTGAAAAGTTCAATTCACGTTTAATTTGCGGAATTTTATCCAGCAGTTCCTGTGCTGTCATTGAAAAACCAGCATTATCAGCTAGATCAGCCATTGAATCATATTGATTTCTGGTGAATTTTGCAACTTCTTCGTCAAGTTGCTGAATAGTCCCTCTTAGAACTCCACCAAGTTCATCAACATTGGCTTTCCCAGATGGCTTAAGCAACCTTTGAACAGCTCCATCAACAATAAGTTCATTTTGATCAGTGTTACGAGCGATTCTGGTTACAAGTTCACCTCTTTTTTGTGCTAGATTTCGTGCAACGCTAGCATAATCACCAGGTGCGGTTGTTGCCATTTTTCTAAATGGATCAAATTTTTTAACCAAGTCTTGTTGCGCAGTTCTTAATTTCCCGCCTAATCGAGATTTTGGAAAATCACCAGCAAGTTCTTGCGCTCCCTCTATTCCTCTGGGTCCAAATTGTGAACCAGCAGGAACTGCTTCTGGAAGTCCTAATCGTTCAGCAGATTCAACAAATTGTTGTCTGAATGTGTTTGGTGTTCCACTTGGAACCCTAAATGCGCGAACAGCAGGAATTGCAACATCACCAACTGCACCAAGTGCGCCTCCGATGGCTGCTTGAGTGCCTCGACGTGCAACATTTTCTCCGATATTTTGTTCCATGCCAAGTGCTGCACGGGTAATCATATCGGCAGCGGTTCCCAAACCAGCTTCCGTTGCGGCAGCAGTAGCAGTTCCAGCCATTGGGCTTTTTGTAGCTAATGCAGCACCAATTCCAGCGGCTGTTGAGCCAATAGCAATAGGAGCTTCTACTGCTGCTGCTCCAGCAAAACCAGCAAGACCCATATCAAGCGTAGTAAATGTTTTGCCATCTTTAGTTTTAATCAAAAACTGAGTTTTACCACCTACGCTCATAGGCGTAATTCTGGCATCTGGATATGTCTGTTGCAGATATTCAAGCTCTGATTCCCTAGTAGGCAATGCGCCTACACCAAATCTTACTCCAGTAGGTAGTTGTTCTGCCGCCATGCCGCCTTCGCCAACTGGTGCATTAAAAAGCTGACCAATAGCTTCGCGTTTTGTTGCCATTTGCTGATCAACAGAAGGCATGTTATACATTGGCGTAGGCATACCCATGCCACCTCTTCCACCCATGTTCATGTAGTTAGGCATAGGAGTAACAAAAGGTTTCTCGATTTCTTTTGTGAGTTCTCTTGTTCTTTCTAAACTTGGAGCTTCTTCTTCTGTTTCTAACTTTGAAAATTGATTTTGAAGAACTTTTACTTTGTCATAAAGATTTCTACCTAAATCAACATAAGACTGAGCTTCAACATTTTGTCCAGCAGCAACAGCTGCTTGATATTTGTTTTTAGCTTCAACAATCCCACGAGATAGCTTGCCTATGTCAGAACTAATTAATTCTTTTTGTTTTTGTAGATCACTCATCTATATTTAAATCTTTTAGTGCTTGTTTAGTTTCATCATCTAATCCTGTATATGGAGTAACTGTTGGTGCAGTTCTTGATCTGATTTCACCTTGTTTATCTAAATACTCAACAGGAGCATTTGCCATAGCTTGACTGAATTGTGATTGCGTAATTTCACCTTTATCTAGCTTAGATTTAAGCACTCGTTCTGATCCATAAATAAGATCATGTTGAAGATTTTTCAATCTGACTAATTCGCGCTTAAATGCTGCTGGGCTTTGGGCGTTTCTAAGGGCTGTTACAGAGGACCGCAAGACTCCCATGTCTTTATCAGACACAGAGCCAAGTGCTGCTCCAGTAGGATTATTTGCTCTCATTTCTTGAATGCCAGAGAGCGTAAGCGTAGAATTAACTCGATCAATAATATCTTTGGTTTCAGCTTGTTGAGTAGCAGGAATTTGCTCAGCAACCATGCGACCAGCTGCTCCAAGAACTCCAGGAGTCATTGACTCCGAAGCTTTCTCAAGCAAATTAAGGTCTTGCATGAGACCCATGGCTTTGTCAACTTTTGCATCTTCAGCTCTTTGTGCTTGAGCAGCTTTGCCACCAAGAGCAATAGAACGAATTGTTGTTCCATCAGCATTGGTAATTATTTCTTGTCCTTGTTGAGGCGCAAAAGGTCGTTGTTTAGTAGCGTAAAATTTACCATCTGGTAATGGTATTCCTTCAATATTTTGTCCGCTTTTTACTGCTGCATTATATTCGTCCATTGTAATTACAGTCCCAGTAGGAGCTTTGACTTCATCTGTCGCAATATATCTAGGAGTATATTGTGGCTCTTGCTGAGGTCGCGCAATGCTTGCTGGAGGCTCTCCAACTGGTGGAGCTAATTGCCCACCAGCGATTATAGCATTTATAGCAGCTGCATCTTTAGGAGTCAGTGGTGGAAGAAGTGGATTTACATCGCCAACTGGAGGCAATGAACCTGGACTACCATCTGCAATTAAAAACGGAATATTTAACGCTCTATCAATAAAATCAGCAGCGGAAGTTGCTCCATCAGACCAATCTTCTGGTGGAAGCCCTTTCCCAAAATTGCCTAGGTTAGAAATTGGAAGTTTTGTTTCAGGATCATAATCTCTGCCATCATTACCTTTAAGAACATAGATGTCGCCTCTATCTGTTTTCTTTAATTCAGTCCCAGTAAAACCAAATGATGGGGCAGGTGGCGGTGCATTTTGAGCTTTCTGAATAGCCATTGCTTGATCCTTATCAAATCGACCAAACACGTTAGGAATCATCGCCTTGCCTTCATCCAGCAATGCAGCTTTCTCGATAGGGCTAAGGTTAGGATCGTTATATGATTGCAAGAATGGAGCTAACGTTTCTTCTACTCCTTTGATTTCATACGATTTACCTAAGGTGATTGCGGCTTCAATAGACTTGGCAGACGCTTTGTTGTAAGCATCAACTTTCTTCTGCTCTTTTTTAACCTCACCGTAGTTCTGAATAGCTCCCCCGATACTCTGTCCTAGCCCAGCAATTCCCTGTGCTTGCATTCTAGCAGCATCAGCGAATCCACCGAAATCTAGTTTGAATGACTCAGGGTTAATTCCTGAACCTAGCATTTGTCCTTTTCCGTAAGCTGCCATATTGTTTTGAAATTATTTATTGAAGAATCCGCCTTGACCAAAAGCTGCTCCACCAATGCTTCCCAATGCTCCCATGATTCCTGAGCTTTGTGCAGCTTTTGCTTGTGCATTTGCGGCAGCAGCTTGCAATTGGTTTGACCGTTGAGCGGCACCAAGGTTCAATCCAACAGATGTATCAAACAACTGTGGTGTTCCTGCGCCGATTGCGCCAAGACCTGTGCTGATAAATTGCTGACCTTGTTGATACGATAATGGAGCATTGCTAAGCAAGCTAAGACCTGGTTGAGTGTAGAATCCTTGTGCAACATTGTAGGCATTCTGCCCTGCTTGCGCTGCCTCGGCGCGTTTACGAGCAAATACATCTTCACGCCCCATGACTTCAGATGCGATGGCTGCATTCCCACCTAATCTCCCAGCCGCTGCTGCCCCTTCACGGGCTGCTTGCTGGTATCCGCGCTGTTCTTGTGGGCTAATCATCTGAGACGCTGCTAATGCGCGTTGTGCTTCAGTATTGAACCCTTCAACTACGCCAGCTTGTTCAGGAGACAACGCTTGCATCAACCCACGGGTTAATCCTGCTTGTCCAGTCATCTGTCCAAGCTCTGCTTGGCGAGCGTCACCTAGTCCCATGCCAGCTTGTTGTGCTGCTTGATTGCTAAGACCAAAGATCCCTTGTTGTCCACCTGCGCCAGTCAAAAACGATTGGATGTCACCAAGGTTTAATCCTTGGAATTGTGGGCGGAATTGTTGCTCTTGAGAGAGAATTTGTGGCAGAGATTGCGACATTCCTGAAACGTAACTGCTAATGTCTTTAGCAATATCCATCTTCGGAGCTTTGACTTTTGGTGCTGATCCCATAATTTATCGTAGTTTAGAGTAAAAGGCTTTCATGCTCAATAAGCGGTTGCGACTTGATTGTTTGAAGTCACGCCGAAAAGCGATGTATTTGTATTTGTTTTTAAAAGGTTTAAGCGCATCCAACATGTTTCCACAACACATAGTAACGTAAAGTGTATCCGATTCTTCAAACGTAACAGCTTCTTCAAGATTCTTGCTGCTGGTGTGAAATCCCATAGCGAAAGCATATGGAGTAGAAACAACAATGCCATGACATAAATGCCAACCAATAAGGCTTTGAATGTCGATGTTGTTTGATTCATAAAGGTCAAGGACTATGGCTAGGTGTGGATTCATCCAATGATTGCTACGCTATTGCACTCAGCATCAATTGCAGTGCTAGACGTGTTGATGGTCAAGATTCGTGCGCATTGTGCGTTGTATGGAGAGCCAGATAGAATATCATTACCAGAAGTTGTTGCAAAAGCCTTAGCCTCACTACAAGTTCCTAGCACGGAAAAGTTTGCATTTGGCAGAGCCACAGAGAAATTGGCAACATAGTAGCCGTCTGCTGGTGAATCGCTTGTTGATGGAGGAATAACTGGACTAGGGGCAGCAGCGGAAACGCATGAGATATTGCCACTAGATTTAATTTCTTTCCTCAATAAGGTTACTGTTCCAGTTCCAGTTGCAGATGCTACGCTTGTTACTGTGAAGATGTTTGCATCGGTAACTGTGGCTACTTGATAAAGTCCATCTGGAGCAACTGTTCCAGTTCCAACAGTGAAATCAATAAAAACAAGGTTTCCAGCAATCAATCCATGTCCAGTTACTGTAATCGTAACAGTTGTTCCTGATCTAGAGAACGTCCCTGCAAGGTCTGCATTTGCAGTTGCGTCAAAATTAGCCCATGCTCTCACGCCGTAAACTGGAGCAGTGCCAGTCTGCGCTCCACTGAGCTTAGGTGCTGTTACATTGGCATCAAGAATCTTGGCAGTAGTCACGTTAGCGTCAAGGATGTTGGCAGTTGCCACAGTAATTCCTACTGGCAATGCCTCCGATGCTAGCTTAGACAGCGAGATTGCAGCAGTTGCGCTAATCTTCACATTGGTAATGACTCCGCTCGCAATAGCGTTAGCGGTAACCGCATCAACACCCATTTCGTTCGAGGTGATACCTGATGTTGCCACCTTTAACTTGCCAGCAGTCAGCGCAAGAGTTCCTCCCGACAACGCATCGCTTGTAAATAGCGTCTGGTCAATGATGTTGTTCATCAACGTGCTGGTAATAACCTCGTTGTTTGCAAAAGTGTGCGTTGTTTCTACTACTCCAGCCATATTATTTTTGTGAGATGATTTGTCGGTTTGTCACAGAGCCTGTAACTTTTATAGACGTGATTTTAGGGGAACCGATTGTCCGTGTCAAGGTTAGCGTTCCCAGATAGCCTCTGATGCCTCCAAGACGGAAGCGAATGTTGCCAGTCTCGTCCTCGTTGGTAGATCCTGTGCCAAGCACTACACCGTCAAGAAACATAGTTGTTGTTCCGATGCTTTGGTTGTTGTCTGGATCTTCTGCTGCGAAGGAAATATCATACTCGCCTAGACCACCATCAACACATTGCATGGTGATTTGCCCATCTGTGAAGCGTTTGCGGTCAAGATTGCCCAACGCATAGCCTCTAGTCGTCAAAGATGATTGAATTGGGAAGCTAGATACTAATCCAGCAGACACCAAACTGTCATTGGATGTTTCTACTGCCTCTAATTCATGCACTCCACCTAGAGATGTCACTGCATAAATGCTGTTTCGCTCGGATGCGCTACCAATAATCAGGTTTTTGATGATAAAATCACCAGCTCCAAACGTATCTATAGACTCCCATCCTTTGTTTAGGAAGTTGAAGATCAAGATTGTATTGTTTCCAATAGCATCGTTAGCTCCAGCAATGGAATCTAAGGCTACAGCAAGGTAGTATCGGTTATTGAACAGAGTTCCAACCGCCTCGGCAGCTAGATTCTTGTTGATTCTGTCAATATACGGCTGGATGTTCTTAGAAATAGGCTCATCTGCACCGCGAAGGTTGTAGTCATTTAAGAACTCAACAGCATACACACCTTCATCCGAAAGGAAAAACATAGCATTGCCTTTCATGACAACGCTTTTCTTGGCTAAGCACCCGACTTCGTTAGTCAGCGCAGTCACACGAGTATCATTTAAGCTACCAGTAGTGCCGCTGATAAGGTGCAAGCTATTGCGATTAAGGACAACTAGCTTGTCATCGTAAAATCCCTGCATTGCCACAAGATAATCTGCTGTGCCACCAGTAATTCGGAACTGATTGGCAATCTGGTCAAACGTGTGGCTATCTAAAATGTCCGACACAGCAATCTCGTCGGTGATATTTCTATCTGTATAGACTGGTGAGTTATACGTTCCGCTTGGAGCGTAGTAAAAAGGAACCCATAATCTACGTTGGAAGTAAACTCCCCATGGCGGAGCGGGTTGATGGATAAATCCTAGACCTTCGCTAAAGCGCCCACCGAACTCAACTTGCAATCCACCACCAAGGGTAGCTAAGTTAGCGACTGGGGCAATAAAAGAAATGTTTGTGGTAGTTGCACTCAGCACCTCAAACGACTTACCAGAGATGGCACTGAACTCAGGAACGGTAGTCTCGTAGATGACAATAGTATCTCCAGCGACAATCGTCGTATTGCCTGTAACTGTTAAGCTGACAACACCTCCAGATACGGAGCCGTCATTCCCAACTGTGGTAAAGATTTGTGGTTGCGTATAAGTGCCTCCAGGCACAAGCGTGAATCCAGTTTTTAACACACTAGCAGTAACACCAAATGTTACCGTCTGCGAGGTTGTAAAAGTATAGGTAAAGACATCTTTGTCTGTCACCGCCAACACAGTAAACGTGCCATTAGCAGGAGTGCCACCAGTAAGCCCACTGACTACGATGCTATCACCGACAGTTAATCCGTGGTCTTTCACACGCATTGTCACAGTAGTAGTTCCAGCTTGACTTGCGCTTTCGATCTGACGACCATTAGGGAACCATTCAAATGCTTGGAATCCATCACGGAACAAAAACACGCGATCAAACGCTTGTATCATTTCTGTATCCTCAGTTAAGGACTGACCTTCTGGATACTCAATATCCTGCGTAGTGTAGCCATCTAGATCCACCAAGATTGCTTTTGTATCCAACGCCAGCACGATGCTTTCTGAATTGCCTGTGTTTGGATCGCTGAACAAACAAGATGCTCGGACGTTGACGTTGGCAGCATCGTTGATAGGTGTTCCTGATAAGGTTCCAGTTGTTGTGGTAATAGTAGTCAACCCAGGCACTGAATACGTCAACGTGTTTACGCTAGCAACGGTGAGTGCAAAGTCACCAACCATAGAGACATTACCAACAAGTCCAGCTACGCGAGCTAGTGCTGTTTCACCTAAAGCAAACCCGTGACCTGTAATCGTAATCGTAACCACGCCAGCAGTAACACTCGCAGCAGTAATGCTTTTAGCTGAATCAATCAGAAAAAACGGAATCGTAAGTGGACTACCACCGCTTGTCAGAGAGCTTGTCCTAGCGACAACTCCCTTGCGAGGCTTCCAATATCCTTCCATCCTGCCGTTCAACGACTCACGCACCTCACCAACTTCTAGCTGGTTCAACTGCAATCGCTGATTCACACTCAGAAACCCACCATCCCCATCTGAGGATTGGGCTTCATCCATCGCACTGCCACTCTGTGCAAACTGACTCATTAGGCGTAATAGGCAATAACGGAACCACTAGCAAGCGTAATTGTGGAAAATTTACCACCAATACCAATGCCAGCAGGAACGGTTGATCCCGCTATGTCTCCACTAGCGTTGATGTTGCTACTAATAAGATCAGTAAACACCGTATCTGTAATAACTTGCACCCAACGGAAATTACCAGTAACAACTCCAATTGAGGAGTTGATATACTGACCTCCACCTTGTCCTTGTAAATCGTAGCTAATAGGGCTGCTCATGCGCGTGTTTTATCATTTTGTGGAGATTTGTCAAGTAGCCATTTAGGCATTTTTTCGGAGGGTGAAGTTTCCCCTTTAGGCATTTTTTCGGAGGCTAGGGAACCAATAGCTATATCCGTAGCCACCGCGCGCGCGACCCCCTCCCCCCCCCTGTTCATCCGCACACTACTCACCCGCACACCACACTGTTCATCCGAACACTACTCACCTGAACAGCACTCACCTGAACAGCACTCACGCGAACACCACTCATGCGAACAGC
>Ga0247723_1000228_pt1 | contig 36702 bp, 54 predicted proteins | sample MSEWelMarce5H_FC_FD_189079 | JGI IMG/M metagenome (GOLD analysis project Ga0247723, IMG submission 189079) | Subsurface sediment microbial communities from gas well in West Virginia, United States - MSEEL Well Study Marcellus 5H_FC | ecosystem: Environmental > Terrestrial > Deep subsurface >... | reverse complement strand
GCAACTGCCGTTTTAGCCGACCCGTCAATCGTTACCCAAGCAATAAAAAATCCCAGCATGGTGAACAACTGTCCGATGAGGTCATTGAAGAAGTTCTTCATTTACATTCTCCTTATAGATAGTGATGCGATTGCTCCCACGATGACCGAGGCAACAACTACTGTTTGTGATTCTTGTCTTTCTGTATTGGACATATCTGCCCCGATATTTCCTATCGCTATAAGCGCCTTAGCAGGGTCAGTAAAAATTGCTCCTACTAATTCGGATGGGTTTGCCACCAACTCAAGGGCATCGGCAACCTCGGCTGTGATGACGATTGGCTCGCCACTTTCATCAACGCGAGTTTCAACTGGTGTCTCTGGAGGCAAATTCTCGTAATCAATTCCTGCTTCAGCGATTGCTGCTGCTGTTACTGGAGCGCCATCGAATTGAGTAATAAGCGCCTCGGCTACAAGTCCTTTTTCCGCCTCAGTAAATTTTCCATCCCCAGAAAGAGTTTCTGAAAGATTATTTACCTCGTCTTGGGTAACTTCGCCATCTGCTGCAAGCGCATCAAGAATTAAATCTTCTTCGGCTCCAGTTAAAGCGCCGCCATCGGAAAGAGTTTCAATCAACTCAGTAGCCTCGGCTTCGGTTACCTCTCCATCTTCCATCAATGAATCAACTACCGCCTCTGCATCGGCGGGTGTAATCTTTCCATCGGATAAAACATCATCAATGACTTCGGAGGTTTCTAATGGTTCAGGAGACGGTTCTTCTACTGGCGGTGTCGGCGTTGGCTCTGGTGTTTCTGGTTCAGGGTCTACTGACGGCTCTGGACTTGGCTCGGGCGAAGGCTCAGGTGAAGGCTCTGGAGTCGGAGTTGGTTCGGGTTCGCTCGGACTTGGTTCTGGCGAAGGCTCGGGAGTGGGAGTTTCATCGGGAGTCGGGGAAATTTCAGGGGATGGAGTAGGCGATGGCTCAGGTGTGGGTTCAGGTGTGGTCGGCTGAGGTTCCTGGGTCGGTTCTGGTCGAGGAGGCTCAACTGCGGGAGGTTGCGGGCTTGGAGACGGTGAAGGCGATGGTTCCGATGTTGGTTCGGGTTGAGGAGAAGCCGATGGACTTGGCTCAACTGGAAGAATCCCTGGAGGTGTTACCACCGCTGTCGGAGTATCAGAAGGTTGCGATGGCGAAGGGCTGGGGCTGGGTTCTGGGGCTTGAGGGTCATCGCTATAAGCAAGGCTGACCGCTAAAGATTTGTAAGTACCGCCGCAAGGGTCACCGAATAAATCGTTAATCGCCATAATCGTTGCGATTGCTTTTCCTAAAAATACTTCTGCAACTTTTTCAACCGAACTCGGTGCGTGGCATTGCCCGATTGAATAACCAGTAGGTGTTCCATAACTTGCAAATACAACTGAGGTAAAAATCTTTCCGATAGGGGCAGAAAGAGTTAATTCATCATTCTCGTTTGTACTACCATTCACTACATTATTTTGAGGAGCAGGAGATTGCGATGGAGTTTCTGGCATTGGTGACGGTGTTGGTTCTGGGGTTGGTTCTGGGCTGGATGTTGGCTCAGGACTCGAAGAAGCGGTTGGAGTCTCAACTGGCTGAGGAGATTGAGAAGGTTCAGGAGTTACGGTTGGCTCTGGCGAAGGAGAAGTCGAAGGGCTTGCGCTGGGAGAAGGTTCGGGAGATTGGACTGGGGTAGGAGAACTAACCGAAACAGTAAAGATTGGTCCGTACCATCCACCCCAAAATCCAGCATCAATGCCTGAAACAGAAATTGTTACCTGACCTGAGACCACGGCGCTAACGGTTGCAACTTCGATTGTGTTGCCACTAGAACTTTGACCGTTGATTGAGACTGTCCAGTTATCGGGTATCGGCGTACAAGAGCCGATGCAGTTTGCGATTGTGTTATCTACCGTGACCGTGACGGTTGAGCCATCAGAGACATTGGTGATGTAGGAGGCGCTACCCCCTCGGTAGTCGAATTGAACCGAACTGCCCGAGACATTGCCGTTTACCACGGATTCCCATGCGTTATCAGCCCCAGCATCATCCATGGGCAAAAGGGCTAGGAGGATGACGATGAGGAACGCTATGCCTAAGCGTAAATACCGCATCTAACCCCCTAACTCGGGGTCACTAGGACACGATATGTAGCCCAATTGTACCAATGGAATAATCTATGCTAAACTGGGGTTGTAAATGAATGAGAGAGAGGAATCAAATGGCACAAGTAAAAATCACCTGGAAGGCTTTTGGCGATAAGCCAGAAATCGGGCGCTTCATTAGTTCTATTGAATTCGAAACAGAATTCAAGATTGCCGAAGCGGATGTAGACCAGTTTTTAGAGGTCGTTTATCGCGTAACCAATACTTACTCAGGCGAGTTATGGAAAGTAATCGAACCTAAGTTATCTCCAACTCGCACTCACACATCTATCTCAATCGGTGACGAAATCGAGATTGATGGTCAGGTTTACATCTGCGCTGATTTTGGTTTTGAGAAGATTGAGGATGTCGAAATCAAGTATTTCGGAGATTCAGTTTTCAGAGTGTCGAAGAAAGATAAGGTAGATAACTAACCCCAGTATGATATACTCAGGTTGTAACCAAGAGAGAGGAAACAAAATGGCTAAAAACTGCGAGAACTGCGGTGGGTTTGCTGAGGTTTACGCGATGGGTCCACGCTCAGGAGATTGGGCAGGATATTACTGCGAGATTCACATTCCAACTGGATTCAATGTAACCGATAGATTCAAGAGAGAGGAAACAAAATGAATCTTATTGAAGCCAAGAAAATCGTTGGCAATCAGCCAACATGGGCGCTAAAAAATATGGTTAAGGCGCTCAAGATGCTCCCAGCGCTGAATACCGCTGAAGATGAACTAAACCTAGAAGCAGCCAAAGTTGTACTTAGAGAGAGGAACAAAAAGTGAAAAAACTATCGCTTACAGGAGATTTAGAAAAGTCATCCTACGGAGACCGCTACTGCGTGACCGTGGATTTCGCTGACCCTCGCATTGAGGGAATCATAACCATTGGAGCGATGGCTTCACCTACACACATCCGCTACACAGGAAGCGTAATTATCAACGGGGTCCACTATTCCGTAAGTAATAACTGCGCCGTAGATGTTGCAAAGATTGAACACTACGCACTTACCAAGAATGGCACCTTCTCAGAATATGCCAGCGATAGCGCGAGAGAGACATTTCGTAAGGCTCTTGCAGAAATTGTCGCTGTTGTACTCCAGGATAGAAATTTCGTAAACGAGCAGATTGCAACAGAATCGCAATATCTCGGATACGACATTGAGCGCCTTCAATCGAATCGTGATGCTTTGACTGTGCAGATTGCAGAACTTGACGAGGAGATTGCTCAAAAGAAGGCTAAGCAATGGACAAATAAAGCCCTCCTAGTGTAAACTGGGGTTAATAATAGAGAGGAAAGTTATGGACATCAACGAAGTGGAAACAAAAGAAGATTTACAAAAGTGGATTATTCAGTTTTTCCCTGATGCTGTTGTCCAACTTTCTGATAAAGGCGTAGTTATTGAAACTGGTGCAGATGTCGCAATGGGCGGCTATCTTTATCCAATTAAGGAGAGAGAAGATGCCTAAAATGGAAGATGCAATCATTGTTCATTCGCCTGAATATGCGAACTGGATATTCGACCCTACGCACCCTACGCAGGGGCGCAGGTTCATGCTCGGGCGTAACCGTGTAATCCTGGAAGGTCAAGACCGTCATCTCAACATTGACGAATTTCTCCCAGAGTTACCGCATACCGATGACCTATTGCTATGCCACGACCCGATTTATGTCCACGATGTAACCGTCAAGGGTTTATCGGATGAATGGGATGGCGCTCGCCATGACCTCGGTGACCTTGCAAAGTTATTCGTAGGCGGAACTCTTACGGCTCTTGATGCGCTACTGGAAGAAAAGACCAAGTTAGCAATTCACCTACCAGGTGCTAAGCACCATGCAATGCGCGATTACTCAAGCGGTTTCTGCGTGTTCGGTGATTTTGCGATTGCTGCAACCAAGGCAACGCAACTCGGCAAGAAGGTAGCGATATTCGATTGCGATGCTCACCATGGAGACGGTACTGAAGCGCTGACTCATGGGAACAAAAATATCTTGACCTTTTCTGTCCACCAATGGGGAATCTTCCCTGGAACTGGACTCACCTCAGATTGGGAGCGAAAGGCTTTGAACTTTCCTCTTGTTGCTGGCACTAATGATGAAGGTTTAACCGATGCGGTTCAATCCTTTCTGGATGTCTGCTTTGAGTTTGAGCCAGATTTAATCTTCATTGCCTGCGGTGCTGATGGACTAGCCGATGACCCACTTTCTGAATTGAAATATACCGTGGGTGGTTATGAACTCGCCATGAAAAGTATTCGCATGGCTTATCCAGATACGCCTATCCTTTTTGGAGGCGCTGGAGGCTATCTGCCAGACGACCAGACTCCTAACCTATGGGGCAAGGCATCCCTGGCGCTGGTGGCTCCTAGAGGCTAAGCGGTACGCTTGCTCTATGACGACAATCGTGGCAATCCAGCATAAGGACAAAGTTGTTTTTGGGGCTGACTCACAGACAACATCTCCGAATGGTCGAACTGCTAATCACCCAAAAATGGTAAAGATTAGCGAGCGCGGAGATTTCCTTATTGCTGGTTCTGGCGAAGTTGCACCATGCGATATTGCTCAGCATATTTGGATTCCACCTAAGCCAACTGCAACCGACCTTAAAGATGTCTACCACTTTATGATTTCTAAAGTTGTCCCATCTTTGAAGGCTTGTTTCAAAGACCAAGAATACAAATGGAATGAATCCGATGATGGAGAAACTAAATTTGCGTTTCTAATTGCTGTTGCTGGTGAGGTTTTTGAACTTGCTGAGGATATGAGCATCTCCCTGGATTCAAAAGGAATTTATGGCGTTGGCTCTGGGTCTAATTATGCAATCGGCGCATTAGCCGCTGGCGCTGAGATTGAAATTGCCTTGGCTATTGCCGCGGAAAATGATGCCTATACATCGGCTCCATTTACCTATAAGACTCAGACAAAGAAAGTTGCATTATCTAAGAATAAATAGTATCCTACCCTAGTTGTATAAATTAAGAGAGGGAATTATGGATACCAATGAAGTAAATCAAAAGTTTGACGAAATCATTCACCCAAAGATTATCAATCAGGTTATTAAGGCTCCCAAGCCACCTAAAACACCTGCAAAATTTCCTGAAGTGCGATGGTTTCTTGGAATTGCTGCAATCGTGACTGGCGTTTCTTTCGCACTATCGTTTTCGATTCTGCTGATAACTGCCACAATCGTTGTTGCTTTAGACTCTATTTAAGATAGAGAGCGGCGGCGCTTATTAGCGCAGTCGTAACATATCTTTTCTACCAGGTCAATAACTCCTAATACAAATGCAGCAACGCCTGAATAGACAAGATTTTCAGTAGTTTCACAATCAACACATTTCATCATCAGACCTTTCTAAAACTTATGTAGAACTAACATGCTTTCAACTTCTTCGCTTTCTACTTCAACAGAAAAAGATGATTGCTTAATATCGAACTGCCTAGCGTGGTGAACGCAGAAATATAAATCGCCCGATAGGAAACTCGCTCGGACTTTCGCTTGCGCCCCGCACCTATCGCATCTATCGCGGGGCGTGAGTGAGGTTCGCATTGTTAAGCCTTTTTTGACTGGCGCGGGGTGTAGCGCTCTATCTTCTCTGCAATGCGACCATCTTTAGTAATACGAACAATCCAGCCATCTTTAATCTGCATAGGGTTAAATGCGCCCGCTTTTTTCTTAGGCATTATTTTTTGCTCTTATCGGTAATTGGACCGCCAACAATCCATGCTCTGCAAGTACGAGCGCTGGCACATTTGAAATCGAAAGCCTCGCAATATCCCAACTCACCCGCATCGGTTACATCCCAGGCGTTATCGGAAGAATCTCCCTGAGCCAACCCGCCTTTGATGCACTCCATCATTGCTGAGGTTTGGATAAACGCGGCGCAATTGCCACATTTTTGTTTCTTAGCCTCGGCAACTGGGACATCCCATTCAGAAGCGATTTCAGACCAGAAATCCTCATTAGGCTCCGAAGGGTTCAGAGGACCGTAGTTAGCCTTCTCAATGGCTTTCTTTCGGTTCTCAAGGTTGGCTCCTACATCCTGGGTCGCTGTTGGGCATGATGCCTTCAATAGTGTGACGAACGCTGGTGTAAGAGACATAGCCCAAGGGTATCAGGCGAACATTTGTTCGAATAGTTTATGTTGAATAACTAACCCCCGTGTGGTATACTAGATATGTAAGAGAGAGGAGTGACCATGGAAAAGTGCGTTGAGTGCGGTGTCCAGATTGGGAAGTTTGAAGTGTTCCCAGAGGGCGTTTGCGTGAAGTGCTACGGAATCCAGTTCCAGAAGGAATGGGAAAGCATCATCAAGGTCGGGAGGTTCAAGTAATGAGTCTTAATTACAAAGGATTTGAGTGGGGAAACAGAATCTCATCTGACCATGAATCGGTTGATAGATTCCTTCACGAAGGTTTAGTTCCTCAATCACCATCAACAGGGGATTTACACTCTGCCGCTGAATGGTTGGCTACTTATGCCGCTGAAAATGAGGAGGAGGCTCAGGGTTGGGCAAATGTTGTTGCCTTCTTAATCTTGACTGCTGAATCTAAGCAAAAGCGGTCAGCGGTTGCTCAGGCTAAGAAGGAATACGCCAAGCGACACGGAATAAAAGTTTCCCAGGTTAGGTTGAAGAAGTAGGATTATTAACCAGGGTATGATATAATTAGAATGTAAGACCGAGAGAGAGGAAATGAAAATGTCGGTAGATTACAAATACGAGGAAAAGATTGCGACAGTAATCGAGTCTGAAATTGCAAAGCCAAAGGTGGGCGACATTCTTTACTCATCATGGGGCTACGACCAGACCAACATTGAGTTTTTCAAGGTGGTCAAGGTCAGCGAGTTCTCAGTCTGGATTCAAGAAGTTGGTGCCAAGGTAGTTGAGGTAACTGGGTGGGCGCACGAAAAGGTAGTCCCAACTGATTCTTCAGATTATCAGGTAAGAAACTGGGATAATGTTCCAGATGCGTGGGGCAATGTGAACACATACATCACCAAGACTCATCCAATCCAACGCAAGAAGATTCAGACCTACGGTGGCGGTTACGGTGTAAGCCTTAACTCATTCTCATCGGCTTGGTTGTGGGACGGTAAGCCAAAGGAAGCAAGCCACACTCACTAATGATTGAATAACTAACCACGGTATGATATAATTAGATTGTTCCTAGAGAGGGGATGCAAAATGATTAAGACTTGTGACGACTGCGGAGCAGAATTCAATATCTTCGAAGAAGGCTACGGTCATCAATTCTTCGTGGTCTGCGGAAAGTGCTGGGCAACTGAAACTAAGCGCCGTGAGAGCGGTGGCGTATTCAGCAGGGGAGGAAAGTAAATGACCGTCATTCAACTCTGGATAGATGGTTATTCCAATGCGGGTTCAAAGATTAAAACCGCAGGACTCAAGAACCAATTGGTTCAGTTTCAAAAGCAATACCCAGAAAAGAATTACCAACTGGTTCGCCGTGGTGGTAAGTGGTTCATAGCCGAGGAGGAGAAATAAATGGGATACACACATTACTGGACAATCAAGGAAGAACTCACCCGCGAGCAATTCATCACTTGGGCTGAGGGCGTGAAAGCAATTGTTGAAACTGCGATTGAAGCGGGAATCCCGCTCGGTAACGGAATCGGCGAAGATGCTCCAGAACTCTCAGACAATGTTGTTGCCTTCAATGGCGCAGGCAATCAAGGTGTCGAGACATTCGGAATCTCAATTGACGATGAGGGTTTTGACTTCTGCAAGACTGGTGGCGCACCTTACGATGCAGCCGTGACTGCCAGCCTCATCCATGCGAAGAAAATCTTTGGCGATGCCATTGAGGTCACTTCGGATGGCTCCTGGAATAACTGGGAAGGTGGGCGTTTGCTTTACGAAACCGTTTTCGACATCCAGCCAGAATCGGTCCTTGGATGAGTGTCCTAGACGATTTACGGCGTAAGCGCCATCAACTCTGGCTGACGAATTGGAGCGAGCGCCTAGCGTGTTGCTTAAACTGCGATGAGGAATATACCGATGCCCAGGTAATTGTGGTCAATGAGGAAAAGTCATGCCCACATTGCAAAGTGCCTGAGCATAAGTATTACTATTATTGCGAGGAGCATGGGTCATCAGACGATGACTGCAAAAGATAGGTTCGTGTAGATTCCATCAAATTATCAACTGTGACTAAATATCCTCTTGATTGGTTTGGTGGAATCTCGCAATTTATTTGTCTGCCGAATTTAATGCAGGCATCTTTGAGAACTAGCGTAGGCACGATGAGAACTGTTCCCTCTAGGTTAAAAGCCCAATGCGATGCCTTGGTAGAAGATAAGCCCGATGGATACCAGCCCTCTGTGTTAGGTGACCAGCAATAAACCTCTATGTATAAATTGCCTGTTTCTTTCCAGCGCCTATCGGTTTTTACTTCAACTGTTTCGATAAGGTGAGCAACAAAATCCTCACCCGCTTTACCAAAACGAAAGTCTAAATCCCAATTGGAATCTCTCATAATGTCCACGGATTCGATTGGGTGAATGAAAGAGGCGAGATAGGTGCGTGTACGGTTTTATTCTCGTATAGCGCGAGGAGAATAGCCTCCGCTCTATCGGGTGAATGAACTCCGCGCTTCTTCATGTCTATCTTAGATTCAATCAGCAAGCGACCCGATGAATCAGATTTGAATGTCGGTCCAGCCAACTGAGCCAATACCGCTCTATCCACATCCAGGCGTAATTCTTGCTTTTCATCTTTCGGTTGCAGCATTGAGCGGGTATTCCACCACATCTCGGCGCGTTGATTCTTGAACTTAGTTTGGTCTTTAGGTCGCTCTGCCACATTGACCCCGATGACCAAGGCTTTCAACTGCCGCTCTTTTACCCATCTATCCAATAAGGATACGACTCCCCATCCAACGCCGATGGTATCTATCTTGACTCGTACCACATCTGGTACGCCTCTGGTTTTATGCTCGGCAACTGCTCTCTCGATTTCACCAATAATCACACCTGCGACATCAACGGCGTTGGCATTAGCCTTGCCAGATGAGCGGTGAGTAATAGAAACTTTGTATCCATCTGCCTTTGCGATTACGAATTCATCTCCGCCATCGGATGCAATATCCACTCCGAGACGGATAACTGCGGATTCGAGATAATCTTCATTCTGTGTTGCCTGTTCTGCCCAATGGTAGGGAATGACTTTTCCTGTTCCCGATTGTGGGAATCGCGCATTTACACGGGCTTCAACGAATGGAGAATCTTCTCCGAATTCACTTATTACATCATCAACCCAACTCTGGTCTACTAGGTGCGTAGCAACTGCGTGAGCCTCTACATGGGGAGGGCAACTGCGGCATTGACCAGTTTCCTCACCCGTGAAGTTAGGCGTGTCGTAAGCCCCGATAGGGATGTTTTCATAAATAGGTGAATTGCAGATGCGCTCGAACCAAGTTTGTTCTTGGTCTGTCGGTGGGTTACCCAATACTAAAAGGCGTGTATGTCCACCCGTCATAAGGGCTTCTAAGGCGCTGCCAATCTTGTCCGAGATACCGCCAGCCTCATCCACTACTACGAGCAGGTGAGGCGCGTGGATACCCTGTACGGCGGCTTCATTGTTATCGGCTGGTCTAAATCCATAGGCAACTACCGTGTCGTCCATTTTCCACTCAGTAGTGAGAATCTCTCCAGGTAATTCATGAGCCATGTGAACTCGGCGAATCTGCGCCCACATAATGTTTCTAACCTGCTTAAAGGTAGATGCTGTAGTAATCGCAATCGCTGTCCCAGGCGGGTGAACTGAAATCCACCATGCAACGGCTCTAGCGGCTAAGTGAGACTTTCCTGGTGCGTGGCAAGCGGGAACTGTCGTTCTCTTATTGTCTCGGATGGACATTAGAATCTCGCGCTGTTTAGACCAAAGTGTTTCGCCTAGCCCATCTTCAATAAATCCAACTGGGTCATTCTCGTATCTAGCCCAGGGATTACTTATCTCAGCATCAAGGATGACCGATAGCGCGTACTTCTCATCTTCATTAAGCGATAGGTAAATCTTTGCTCGTTCTTCGGGCGTGGCATTGAGAACGAGGTCTACGAGCCGTTCACCCATTCTTACCTCTTTCGAATTGCTAAGACTTTCGCAATCTTGCTTTCAAGTTCGCCTATTTCAACCTGTATCTTAATAGGTTCCCCGTTGGTTCCACCAATCTCGACCCTATCGGTCTTTCCGAACTCCTCTGGCATCTGGCGCTCTAACCACCATGCAGCCGCTCTCCAGTCACCATCGTTACCGCTCTTTGCTATAACTGCAACCTTTTTGGTTACCGCTTCGGCTTTTGCCCGTTCAACTTTATCAAGAAAGTCAAGAAATATAACCTCAGATGGATTGTTTTTTGCACCTTTGACCAACTTTAATCTCTCGCGCTCTGCTAATCCTCTGTTTATCCATGAGTAAAAAGTTTGATTGGATACCCCTGCTGAGGCAACTGCTACTCGAACAGGTGTTCCAATTCTGATGTAATCTAAAAGTGTCTGCTCTAAGTCAGGTTGAAGTAGCGCTGTCTTACGCCCCATGGCTTTCTTAGGCTTTGCTGGTTCTTTCTTTGCAACTGCGCTCATAAGATTATTCTACCTCAGTTGTGCAAGCCTCAAGCGGAATCTGAAGCAACTCAGCAATGTCGGTCCAACCATATATGGTATTCGCCCATGTGTTTAGGTCCTCGGTGTGAACTCGCATTGAATGATTGCCCACTCTGATATTGGTGCGACCTATCGGGTTATGTCCTGGCTTGGTCTTTCCCCCTGAAAGAATCTCAGCGACTTCATCTCTGGAGAATCCCGTTCCCTTTGTACTCGTACTGGTCAGTAACTTATTCAAATCACCAGAGTCATAAGTGGCAAGGTCTGAAGTGCGGTTATCCACGATGAGGATTTTAATTTCTTCAATGTCGTCTACATCAATCCAATGAACGGCTATCTTCTCCCAGCCTAATTGAACTGCTGCCTGGAGTGTGTGATTACCTGATACGCAATGCTTCGTAGGGCGATTGACCACGATTGGTCGGTATTGCCCCATGGTTGAAAGGGACTCAATGATTGCTCCAATGTCGCCTTCCCGTGGATTCAGCGGGTGTGTCTGAATTTCGTTCACAGATACGGTTTCTACATCTTCGGGTGAACTCTCGGAGCGCTCCTCAATCCGTTCTGGCTTTTCCATGATTCGCTCTGGGAATCCTAAGCGCTCTTTAATCCCTGCGTTCGCTTTGCTCTTAGTCTTGCCGAACTCATCGTAAAGTTGCTCTTTCCAGGCATCGTAGGCATCTTGCTCAATTGTAAATTTCCAGGCGGCTATCTTTACCTCGGGGTCATCTTTTAAGGTGCCAGAGGTTCCCAAAGGTTCCTTTTGGTTACCTGATATGAGGCGGTCTAATGTCTCAACCTCAGATGCAGTAAATCCTGTGCCATCCAACTCAGGGAGCGCTTCAAGAAGGCTTTTGAGAAGTGGCTCGTTATATCCAGCAAGGTCGGTTAGGCGATTGTCGGCTAGAACTATCTTCTTTGCTGTGTCCTCGTCTACCTCAACGAGAACTGCCTTAATCTTTTTCCAGCCTAGTTTTTTTGCCGCTTTAAGAGTGTGATTACCTGCGAGAACATACTTGGTACTCGCTTGAACCACGATAGGGCGATACTGACCATGAGCAGTAAGCGATGATGCAATGGCATCAATGTCTCCTCGTCTTGGATTCGTTGGATAGGCGGTCAGCGAACTGATTGCCACGCTTTGAATGTTTCCCGTCTGGATATTGGCTTTCACTAATCCCCCTCATAAGTAAAGGCTAAGAACTTTTAGGTAAAGGGTTAGATAACGGGCTTTGCTGGACGACCACGGCGGCGGATTACTTTGCCATCTCCATCGTACTCAGGGGTACGGTCAATATCGTGGCGGATGATTTTGTAAATCAACTGCTCAGATACTCCCATAGCCTTTGCAATCTCTTTGTAAGTAATTCGCTGTTTACGAAGTCGGAGAATCAACTGCTTACGGCGCTTACCAAGGTCAGAAATCTGGTTTTGGTGTTCGCGCATCGCATCAGTAATCATTCGAACCTCTTGAAGCCCACGACCATCTAATTCTTCAGCCGTCTGTGTGTCGCTCATTGTGTCTCTCCTTCGAAGATTTGTGTCCAGTCAATACCGTCATCGTTTTTGTTAAATAACTTCTTATGTTTTTCTATCGTCTCTATCTCTGCACTCATTTTTGCTTTGTGATAAGCGAGTGCATAGCCAATGAAGATAGGTGCGAATAATACAAGAGTAGTAAATAATCCTACTACAGTCAAAATTAAGTTCCAGTTCATCGTTTCCCCTCTTTTCTTGCCCCTCGTATGTAAAGCACTAAAGAATTTCTATCGTTTTGCGGTGTTAAGAAAATCAGGGACTTCATGTACTTAGGTGAGTCATCTGGCAAAACACCCGCATCCACAATTCCGTCTATCGCCGCTTTTACTGCTGGGTTACACGCTCCGACATCCTGAAGGCGACCTCCCTTTTGGTGAGGCTCGACTGTGACTGAAATCCATTCCATCTCTGGCATTTGTTCTGATTTTGCCAAGATATGAAATGCTGAGCGCCAGGTCTTGACCAACTCAGCCCTCTGCCACCTGTTGCCAGCGCGTTCGCCGTTGGTCGTCCAAGGGCGCTGAGCCAACTCAAGTCTGTAGACAAGTTGTTCATGTTCATCAATCCTGCATAGGCAATCCATGGCTTAAAGATAAGGGTCACCTGAACTCCTGTCGAATTCCCATTTCTCCCCATCGTTAAAGATTTTCCACGCTTTCCCCTCATCGTCAATGAATGGAATCTCCTCAGCCGACTCAACTTTGGTAAGCAAGTAACCTCGCTCCCTAGCCTTGTCTCGATAAGACTCAACCCATCCATGGCATCCAGTAACTCCAGAGCCACAGAGAAGAATCAAGTTAGCGGCAAGATGTAATTGCTCATTCCGAGAGCCTCCCATTCGGCGCGGAACTCTATGGTGAACTGACCACCCGAAGGCATCGCCCATCCCGCCACACTTCTCGCATCGGTAGTTGGCTCTATAAAAAACCATGAAGCGAACTTCATCGCCTACTTTGAGTTTAGGTTTTGCCATTGGACTCTCGCAGTCTGTAAAGATTCTGTGCAACCAGAGCAGATTGATTCATCCGTCTGTATCGCCGTAACCGTAGCCAGTCTGCAAATCGGAATATCCTCATAGGTCAGGTGCCACCTCTCCTGTATTTGTTTCCATATCAGCATCGGGATTACCTTTCGAAAATACTGCTCGTATTTGACTCATGTAGAAATTTACCTGCTCTGGAGTTGCGGCTTTGCTTTTACCCTCTGCCATCTCCAGCATGTACTCCTGAGTTCTTCTCTGTTCTCTCATGCGCTCTACATGTCGTAGCCATTCTTTGTTGAAATAGACTGGTGCTATCAGCCTATCCTCATTCATGTAATGCCTTGAAACAAATTCTTTAGCGAACTCAAAAGTCATATCGGCGTAGAGGGCAGCATCCCACGCCAAGATTCTTCCTTCATCGGCTTGAAGCCGAGTATCAAATAAACAGCAGTACGCAAAAAGTTGAGCAACCTCAGAACGGTTCATTTTCTAAAGCCCTTTCTTCTACAGTAAACCTCTCCGCAATTTCAAGCGCTCTCATCACCGAAGTCTCGGTGCGAGTCAGATTACCTCCGCGAGATGGAAGTGCATCATCACTCCAACGCTCTTGATTCAGCCAAGTAGAGGCGTGAGCCGTGAACTCAGGCTGGCGATTAGGGTCTGAAGCGAATCTCTTTGCGCCTTCAATGATTTCATCAACTGAAGCCTTTTTGCAGGCTTTGATAAATGCTGTCCTTGCTGCGCCTTTTGCTTCTTTCCTTGGATAGATAGCCCAAAAAAGATTGAAGTCAGAATCCGAAGGATTCGCTATCTTTATATCTTTAATGGGTATGGGTATGGGTATGGGATGGGTATGGGGCGGGGGAACATCACCCGAAGTTACGCCATCTGTTCGCCGTAACCCTCGGGACTTAGCCATTCGCTCAGCGGCTAATTTACGCTCACTTTCTATCCTCTCCTTGGTAAATTGGTACTCGGAGTAGGACAAAATAACTACATTGTCTGCCACGATTTCCCATAGGTTCGCATCAACTAGAGCAGAGATTCGAGACGACTTGGAGCGAGATTCGATGAAAGTTCGAACGATGTTCAACGGGATTACGCCGTCAGTTAGATAGCGGCTCGAATAACATAGAGCCGTCATATACAACCTGAACTCATCATCCTTCAATCCTTTTATCTTTGGATGGTCAGGAAACGAGTCATCAATCTTTACCCAAGTCATTCTCTCTCCTCATGATTTAGAAGTGATGCCCACAATTAGGGCATGATTTCTTTTGCTGGCGTAATTCTATTTTTCGATTATCTACGAACTCGGGTAACACATAGACCTTGCAACGGTTACGAGTCTCTTTCAATCTCGCAATGCGCTCGGTCAGATGGAGAACGGACAATACACCCGATGCCGACCCATGGTGAAGTCCGAGTGCATCAGCCAACTCTTTCCAAGTTGAACCATGTACGCCACGATTGGCTAGGTAGGTAAGCGCCGCGATTTGGCGCTTACCTGTAGTCCCATCTGCATCTTGAACTCTCGCTCGCTCCTCAGATGAATCTGAACCTGACCAACCAGATGTCCCGCTATACGGGGCTTCAGGAAACGCTAACTGGGTCATCGCTTGACTCCTTAGTGGTTGAAGTTTCAACTACAGGGGAAGTACCGACACGGTTCTGAGCCTCCTTGAATGAAATTCGTAAAGTCTCAAGGATTGCTGGCTCAATTGCATCTTTGTACTTGGTGATGTATGCACCCAACTTAGCAAGCGTATCTAGGTCAGAAGCCTCAGAGATTGCCCTAGCAAGTGCCTTGGTATCAACTACGGCTTTTTCGGAGCGCTCGTAACTCTGACTGTCTGGGTCAGGCTCATCTGTCGGTAGAGATAGCGTTTGGAGGAGTGCGGTACGAAATGCGACAGACATCGCCTTAGCGGTTGCCTTGTCTCCTGAGTCCATTGCCTCACCTACTACCGTGGCTTTAATTGCATCTCCACCAGCGCCGATAAATGTGTAAGTAACTTTTACTTTTACATGACCCATCACGGTGCGGTTTTTACCGATTTCAACTGAGGCGTATTCGTAATCCTCAACTGAAGGCACGACAATCACGCCATGCTTTTGAAGTGCTGGTGATACTGCATTGACGACTGCATCAATTCCGCGGAAGTTAAATCCTTGGGATGCGTTACGGTCATTTTTCTTAACTGCTCCAACTTCCTTCATAACTTCATTCAGGGCTTGAGCAATTGATAGTGTTTTAGTTTCTGCCATTTCCTTCTCTCTCTACTCGGTAACGAACTTGACTGAAGTTTCGGCTGGTGTAACCGTCACCTCTGGGATAATTTCACCCTGGGTTGATATTACTACACCTTCATCAGTAATCAAAGCCTTAACAGCGGTGCGGTCAATATCAGTTTTGATTTTCAGAAGTGCTGGGTCATTTGAACGCGCCCACTCAATGAACGCTGACTCGTCTTTGAACTCAACCTTTGGCTGACCAGCGGTGGTCTTGATTGTGCCGTGGGGTAAAGTCACCGTTTTGCGACCCTCAGAGCGCTGTAGGAGCGCGTATGGGGTCAGGACTGCCTCAAAGTACAGGGCATCTCTGTCTAGGGCTGTATTGACCGTTGAAAGCCATTCAGTAATACGGATAACCTCCGCATCGTAGATGGCTTTGTTCTCGGCTTGCTTACGCCGAATGACTGCTAACTTGCGAATTGCCCAGTCAGCCTTCTGGTCGTTATCAACGACAAAGCCCTCATTATCCGCTGAGATTGAAGATACAGCGGGATTATCGAACTCATTTATTTCTGGTTGTGTAGTCATGTTGCTCCTCTCATAGCGAGAGGATACACACCCCCAGTTGGGTAAGTCAAATCCTACAAGCCGATGATTTGCCCAACATATACCGAAGCACCGACAACTGTTGCAATAATTAAAGCGCCGACAGTGCGAACCACCCACTCGGAGCGTGACTCCATCTTTTCAACTCGGTCAAGGATTGACTCCATTGCCTGTTGGAAGCGAGCAGAATCAGAGGAGTAGACATCACGGCGAACATAAGTCTCGCCGATGTTGATGTTGATTTGCTTGACTTCCGTGGTTAGGTCATCAAGCCTACGCATGATTTCTCCGAGGGTTGGTTCGTGTTCTGCCATGACTATCCTTTGAACTTAGGGCGACCAAAGCCGACAACAGCGAGAGGTAAGCCTTTTTTAGTGCCTTTTTTATAGGCACGAACTTTCTTGGCAACCTGTCCACCGTTTCTTTGGTCTCCTTTTTTATCTGGGCTGGTATTTCCTTCGACACATGTAACTGTCCCGTCACCGTTATCTTTCAAAACAATTCCCACATGGCTAATACGGTCTACGCCATCTCCAGGAAAATCAAAGTAAACGATGTCGCCAGGCTGAGGAGTTGCCGTCTCAACATCTTCCCAAGCCTTATTCTTTTTGAAGGCGGTAGCCCCAGCCAAAGTAGAAACAGTATTCGGAATCTTAACTCCCGCTTCATTGGCGCACCAGTTCACAAATGAACCGCACCATGCAAGGTAGTTAGCCTTCATAAAAGCGCCGTACTTTGTTTCGTTTTCTTTGGGACCTTCGATAGTGCCAATCTCTGCGCGAGCAATTTCAAGAAAAAGAGCAACTGTGCCTTTCTCTGCCATTACTTAGCCGCCTTCTTCTTTGCAACTGCTTTCTTTGCAGGAGCCTTTTTTTCTGTAAGTTTCTTCATTCCCTCAGCCGCAACTACTTCAGCAATCTTGCCGAAGGCTGGGTCTTGCTTATTGATATAGCGCAGGGCAACTGGCAAAACTGCCGCGATGCCTGAAGCCAAAATTGCCTTGAGTGTGTCTGTATCAAGAGCGAACAGGTCTCCACCTGTTGCCATAAAAGTTGCCGTCATTGCCGCTAAAAATGAGCGACCATAAGATGCGAGCATTGCCTTTTGCTTATCGTTCATTGTGAACTCCTCTACTAGATGTGTAAATAATAACCTATCGGTTTATGAACCAAGGTAGATAAGACTAAATCTTGGATTGTGCTCGCCTGAATCTAAAATGTTTAAGTCGCTTCCACTATTTTGCCAGACTCGTAATTCCACATAATCGCCTTTAGTGAGAGAAACTGCATGGCAAGTTACTGTGCTGTGAGTATCAACTGAATTAGAAACTGGGTTGAAGTCAGAGCGAGCCAACTCCAAAGTGTTATTTTTTAATATGTTAATTGCTCGGTGACCAGATGATGCTGCCTCGAAAGCAACATTGCCCGTGATTATGTAGCGCCCAGTCAAAGGTGCTGTGAGGCGTGTTGGATTTGGACTCACATCCCAGCAATTCCACCCGTCAGAATCAACCTCGTCAAAAATTACTTTTGTTTGGGTGCTAGTTGTGATGGTCTGAGATGTTGAGCGGGATGCCGTTGGAGCAAGAGTTCTATCAGCGCCAGCAATCATGCCAACTCCCAAAAGGTCAGCCCCATCATTAAGGAGCCATACTTGGTCAGATGGCTTTGGTGCGTAATTGCTCAAGTATCGAACTGAAGGCAAGGTAAAACCATCGCTGGCTATCTGAACATCCATAGTGCGATTGGCATTGACTGTTATGACGGTGCCTTGGCGTAGTCTTAATCCAGATGGGTTCGCCTTAATCTGATTAACAAGGTAACTCAGGTCCATTAGAATCTCCTACTTCTGCCGATAGCGTTCATTGTTGCAGTCGGAGCAAGTGGAATAGTAATAGCATCCAGCATCAATGTTCTATCAACTCCAGAAGAAGGTCGGACTACCTTCACTAAGTCATAAACATCGTGGGCTGGGTTTACAATCTGGTCCCATGTAATTTTTTCGGATGCACCAATGACCTTTTTCAACTCGGCGCGAGCGGCTTCTTCTGCCTCTGCAACAGTAAGGATATTCGGAGAAGATTTGAATAGAGGAACTGAACCATAGGTAGTCACATAGGTTGGACTTGACGGGTTGTTATCGAAAGCCTCGCCAATAACTCCAATAGTGAGATTAGTTCCTTCTCCTGTGTAGACGACATGGTTATAGGACTCATCGCTAGATAGATTGCGACCCAATTGAGTGACGACTGAATCCTCACCATCTGTGTACTCAATTAAAGCCTTGCCTAAATCTGGGTCTGGGATTGGTCGCATACGGGCTGTGCCATTTTCATCAAAATATAAATCCATGGCAGCCGACTCAGCAATCTTGAGAGCCTCTTTCCAGGGGTCAGATGACTGGTCAAGCGTTGGATAAATTAAACTGGTCACCTGATTTGTTGCTGGAAAATCGGTCTTTACATTTGGGTAACGGTTTTTAAGAATTTGAGCGATAGCGGTTTCTTTGGGTGTCGCATCTTCGATATAGAAATCGTGGTTTGTCCATTTTGCTTTGGAAATTCTGAGGCTACGGTCAGAGCCTTGAATAGAAATTTTAACTCCTGCCCCACTATCTGAAACATCAACGGTAGTAATCTGAAAAACTCCAAGAGGGACTAATTCCTCTGTACCGTCAAGATATTGAACGCCTCGGTAGATTTTTACTTCTCGGTTAAAAGGCAGCAGAACCGATGATTTGTTATTAGTCGGCACCAAAGTTCCATTTGTATCAACGAACTCAAGGCTACATTGTCTGCGGATTGAGCGGCGGCTATCAATGGTGACTTCTCCAGAAATCGGAGATGCCTCACTTAAAATAGTTCCAGTAGCAGCATCGTAAATCTCAACCTTGACCTTGCTGATATGAGACTTTCGAACTGAGGAGAGAAATGTGTCCGTTACGGGATACATTATGGAGCGCCTACCTCAAAGTAATTGACCTTGGCATTACGGATAAGATTTCCAACTGGTCCAACTTCAGTCCATGTTCTATCTACAAAGCGTACATACTTTTGGCGACCAAGGGGGTCGTGAACATGGAGGATTCCTTGATATGTAAGAACTGGATATAAGTTATCCCACTCGGTTTCGCCTTGCGTGGTGAACTCATAAGAGCCGTCAATTCCGTAGATGCTAGTTGCTACAACAATCGTCTTAGATGCGCCAAGCGGTTTGAATTGACCGTAGGATTCCACAATCTGTGAATTTAGCGGTTGTTGCACTCGAAGCGAACGAGCGGCAATTGTTGGGTTTTGTACTGCTGTAAAAGACCAGATTCTAGGATTGGTAATTTGAATAGGCTCTGTTGCAACATAGCCAGATGAAAGAATAGCCATTAGATTTCAGCCCTCGCTTTCGCACGATAAGTTACGGTTGTATCAAGAGGAACTTCATAATCATCTAAAGTTGCGATTTGTGATGCCGATGCTGTTACTGGGCTGTTACGAATTTCCGCGTATGTAACCCCAGAATCTTGAGAGCGCTCAACTACAAATGAGAATGTTCCAAAACCACCGCGAGTCCAAAATGGGCTATCTCCAGCGTGAAAAGCCACTTTGTCTACAAAATGAGTTTCAGCCGAACCAGCGCTAGCAATCTTAACAATTACCTGAGCGTGAGTGGCGGTTGCTGGAGCCGTACCAGAAACATTGCACTCATTCCATGCGCTAGATGAATCGTTTTCCGCTGTACCGAAAAGCGTTGATATGGCGGTTCCAGCCGTGTTTAGCCAGATAATTCCCACAGAGCATGAGCGAGCCGTTGAGCCTGATTTGAACTCAGCGGTAGCCGAGAATTTATTATTGGCTGTTACTGGGAACTTTGTTGCCGTAGTCGTAGATGCAGTCATATCTCCAGCAGAACCAGAAAGAACTGCGAGGGATGCCGAGCCGCTTGAAGCCTGAGATGTACTGCGCGAGATGGAGCAATTAGCAACTGCCGCCCATCCAGTCGTATCAACTTCAAAAGAAGCCTGATTCGCAGTCATGGCATTTGTTCGACCAAAGATTGTGACGGTTACCGCTCCAGAATTTGAGTCATAGAACGCGGATACTGTTGGAGTAGCAGGAGAATCAATGGCTAAAGCGAACTGCGAAAAAGCCCATGCGCTGAAATAGTTATTACCGTTGATAAGAGAGGCAACTCGAACATAAGCGCGGTAGGTAGTGCTATTGGCTAGGTCGCCTTCAAGAGTTTGACCGTTATTAGTCGAAGTGATGATTCCAGTACCAATAATGGGGGTAGATGTATCTGGGCTAAAAGCAGCCCCGCCATAAGTAGCCGCATCAAAGATTTTAATTTCATAGGCAGACTGTGGGCTACCATCAGAAAATACTGGAGTCCATGTGACTGAAGGAAATGATGTATCGGTGACTGTTCCTGTTGGTGCCGTTACGGTTACTGTCGGGCGTGGAGCAGTTTCAACATCAATGTAAAGAGCATAGAGAGTTGTTCGGTTAGTTGGGTCTGGCGGTAGAACTACTGAGCCAGTAGCGCCATCGGTAAATTTAACAACGAGATTATCGAGAAGTGTCTGTGTCCAAGTTGCACCATTGGGCGCACTTGTTAATTTGATACCTAGGTCATAGGTGGTTGCAGTAACAATTCCTTGTTTAGTGACTGGAATTCCGTAACTCACAGCGCGACCATTGCGGTCTGTAATTACACCAATGCTGAACTGAGCAAGAGAATCTGCTGCTAAAGCAGAGATACGGGCGCGTAGGTTGATAGAAACAATTGTTTCATCAGCAGACAAAGTGGTGGTTCCGAACTCAGCCTCGTATGAAGCGGGTACTGTTGTGCTGGTACGGAGCAGGAAAGTGCCATCGGTATCATCTGCCAGAACTGCATGGTCGGAGCCACCTGTGCCTGTAAAGAGATTATCGCCGTTCCAGTTGGCGTTAGGGCGAAGTGTGTACGAAGCCATTATTTAGCCGCCAATTCCTTAGCCAAGATTGCAAATGTTTCTTGAATCTTATCGGTAATCATTTTAATCTGTTCGTCAGTATCTTTTGCTCCAGCGGTGCTGATGTTGATTTGGAAAGCGCCTTGCTGGATGTACTGATTTGTTCCGCTGCCACCAGTCTTAAGGTCACCCTGTAGAGATGCGTACTTAGCCTCTGCGTTAGCGATGAGTCCACCGTAAGCCGCCTGAGCGCCCATCTGACCAATAGCCGCGCCCGAATATGTAATTGCCTTCTGCAAGGCGTTAATCTGAGCGATGTTTGACTTTGCATCTCCAGTAAGAATTGATGATGCCAACTGAGCGCCCTTAATTGGACCCGCCTCAATGATGTCCTTTAGCGCTCCAGCATCAAGTTCAAGAGATTGCAATTGCTGAATTTGATTTGCGAACTGAAGGCTCTTATTCAATCTTTGGTTCATGTTATCAATCAAAGACTTAGCCTTTGGTATGAACCCGTCAGGCAACTCAATGCTCTTTAGACCAGCAAAGCCTACGATTGTGTCCTTGAGGCTATCGGCAAAGTCTCGGGCTGCATTTTTAAGGTCGTCAAGAACTGACTTGATTGAATCAATAGCAGAGCGCATTGCTTCCTTAACTGCATCTGCTCTTTTCGTCTGGGCTTCAATTGCCTCAGCATTTTTATCCTTGCCCAAGTCGCTAGGAAGTGAAAACTCTTTTTTCAAGTCCCCTAAAATATCGCCGAAACCGAGACCCTTTTTAAGACTATCAACCATATTTCCAATAGCATCGCCCATTTTTCCAGCAAAGTCTGAATTGGTAAAGGATTCAACTGTTGTGGCTGTCGCCAATAACCATTCGGATGCAGTATTGGCACCGCTAGATACAACCTTCATAACGGTCTTAAAAATGTCTTTATCTTTTACGCCTTGAAGCAATTCGATTGTTTTACCTAAAACCTCAGAGGCTTTCTCGGCTCCGCTAACCATTCCACTTAGTATTTTGTCGCCATCAACATTTGCAGCGAACTCGGTTACATTCTTTGCAAAACCTAAAAGTTTATTAGCGACTCTGGATAAGGTTCCTTCAGCGCCAGTCTCGTAATTGCCCCAACTCAAAGAGGCATCAATTACAACATTGCTAACTCTTGTTATCGCGGAATTTATTTTATTTGTTCCCTCACTAACTACCTTAGTCATTTTAGAAACGCTAGAAGTGTTATCGAACTTGCTCACTTCTTCTGAAGTTCCACGGATAGCAGCCTGAAGTTTTTCAAGACCAGAGACAATTAAGCCTCCGCCAAGCGCGGCTGGAATTGCCCGTGCTTTTTCTATAAAATAATCAATAAACCCAGCAAATTTATCTCTCATAAATTTAACAACGCCGCTGACTAAATCTCCGAGGGTGCCAAATATACTTCCGATAATTTCGGTTGCTTTGCCAATTGCCTCAGTAATTCTTTCCCATTGTTCGCCAATCCATTTTTTAGCAACTCCGAACCAATGAATAAGTGTTGCAATACCCTTCAAAACATTAGCGAACTGAACTAATATATTTGTTATCGCAGCACCAATATAACGGGCTATAAACTCAAAGATTGTTCCAATAAGTTTTGCACCGCCAGCGTGTTCTTTTACTAGGGATGAGAACCCGTCAAGCCAAAACTTGTAGAACTTAATGTATGAAATTACGGCAAATAAAATAACATCAAGCATAAATTCATATACCGTTGCAATGAAGTTTCCAAGTGCGCCATTTGTATCCATCACATAAGCAATACCCTTTAGGAAGTATGCGAAAGCCCTCATAATAAATCCGACTGCTTTTCCAACAACCTTAGCAACAAAGTTGATAGCAGTAGTTACTACTTCTCTAAATGTTTCGCTATTCTTGTAAGCAAGAACAAATCCAATTACTAGGGCTGCGATTGCTGCAACGATTCCGAAAGTCATAAGGGCAGTAGGAGCCATTGCGGTATTGAGTGCAGTAGTCGCACCTGCAAGGCTGGCTGTTGCTGCCGTTGCTGCCGTCTCTGCTGCTGCTAAATTGGTTTGGGCTATGGCAAGGGCTGATGCTGCAATTGCTCCACCGCCAAGGGCTACATTTAATCCAGCCTGTTGAACTGCTGCCTGAGCCGTTAAAACATTGTGGGCGGTCTGCTGTACATTCGCCTGAGCCTGGGTAACCGCTGCTCTAGCATTGGCAACTGCCTGAGCGTTTGTTATTTTTGCGTGAATTGCAGACATAATTGCTGAGACTTTTGTAATTGCCAATTGCGTTAGAAGGACAGCCTTGTAGCCAATATATGAGGCGACTAGAACGCCCACAATGTATTTAATTCCGTTGAGAATAGTTCTATGTGAACTCAGGAAGTTATTAGCGCCCTGAATAACTGTTGCAAGACCACCAATAGCCTTAGCCAAAATTGCTACGCCGAATCCAGCAGCGATAGCAAATGCCTTTCCAACTGCTACGACTATGCTCACCAAAGGTTGCAGAGAAGCGAATAATCTATTTACTGAATCTTTTACCTGGTTTGAAGTCAGATAAAGAGTTGTAAGACCAATAACGATAATACCGATAGGACCAGCCAACATTCCTAAAACTGAGCCTAGAACTGGGATTGAAGCAAAAACTTTAGCGCCAGCAAAAGTGGCGAACATAGCCAAAAGCGCGGCAAGAGGTGGAAGGACAAATTCAATTTTTGTAGCAAGTTTCTTTACAGCATCTCCAACTGGGTCAAAGTTAGATTTCAACTCACCAGCGGCAGTCGTTACCTTAGTCAATCCTTCAAGCATTGTTTTCATATTTTTTAGGAAAGAGACAATTGGAGCAGTAATTTTAATCATTACTTGCTTAACTGCCTCAATAACAATTTTGAAAGCAACGCTATTTTCAAGAGCCTTTGCAAAAGTTTTTGTAAGTTCGTAAAGATGGAAGATTACTGGTCCGATGCCCTTGAGAAGCATATTGCCCATGGATACTTGGACTTCATTTGTTATACGGGCAAAAGAACGGAGAACCTTTCCTGGACTCTGCATAGCGGCGGCGTAAGCGCCAGCAACATTTTCTGCTTCTTTCAGCGCTCCCTCAAGAACTGCTTGTTGTTTTTCTTGGTAAGTTAAAGCAGTTGTAGCCTTACCAATTTTATTAGCAAAAGTCTCATACATCTGTCCAGCAGATTTTTGAATACCAACTGATTTTAGAACTTCACTTCGACCCGTAATAACGGCGTGTGTGAGCATATCGTAAGTCTCGGATGAGTTCTTTGCTCCAACGATAGCGAAGTCTTGGGCGGCTTTTGCAAGAAGCGCCGCCTTACTCATATCTAATTGGTTTTGAGCGAACTTAATAGCGGTCTTAGATGCAATTTCCATCTCAATACCCTCGGCTTTAATAGCAAGGGCTGTATCTTTAATTGCCTGGTAACCGAGACCAGTAGATTTACCGATGGCATCCATCGCGTAATCGAGTTCCTCGATACGAGCAGCAGCCAAAAATGATTTTGTACCCATCGCAATAAGCGCAGTAGTAAGTGCTGCGGAAGCAACGCCGATACCGACCATTGCTCCACGCAGACTTGCACTCTTTTGAGCGAACTCATCTACCGATGCGGATGCCTGTTGCATCCCCTTGGTGAACTGTGCGGTTTCAGCGGTTAGCCGAGCGCGAACTTCCATGGTTGGAGTTTCTGCCATTATCGCCTCGCTTTCGCTCTACGCTCTGCCTTCTCTTGCTCTTTTGCTTTGAGAGTCCATAACGCAGTCCACTCAGTTAATTCCATGCTAGTAAGAGGACGGTGTGCTGGACTCCCGTAAAGAAGTTCAGCCACCGTTCTTCCTAGTTTTTCTGCAATTTCAAATAGAACTCGCCGCTCAGGATTCTTTAGGAAATCGCGCCTGCGCTTCGTCTGCCGCCTTTTCAGTTAGACCAGATGAACCAAGTGCCTTTGTAGCAAGGCGCTCAATTACTGCGCCATTCTTTGAAAGAATGGCTTCTTTATCCTGGTCTGTAAAGACTGGTAAACCTGTCGCTGGGTCATAAACAGTTGCAATAACTGTTAATGCGTACATCTTGGCAACATCTGTTTTTTCGCCGTTTGATGCACCCTCGCCCAGTTTGGCGCGTTCTGCCGCAGTCATGGAGCGAACTTCTACGCTCACTCCCCACTCAGGAACTTCTACAAGTTCTTTTGTGATGTCGTCTGCACTAAAGATTGTTTCTTTGAGACTCATTTATTTCTCCTTGGGACACTAGGTTGGTCACGATTTATTAAGTTGTACTGCTATTAAATTATGCTGAGTATGTTCCGCGTGTTACTGCACCTGTTACCTGGAACTCTGCTGAGTATGTTACGACATCTCCGACAGCGCCAGACTTCTCGTAAGAAGTCATAATGCACTCGCCTGTGTACTTAACCTGTCCATTTGTAGAACCTTCTGGACCGTACTCGAATGAAAGTGTTGCTGCTTGTCCTACGACTGCCGCGAGGTGAGCATCAACTGTTGCATCAAAGTTTCCTGATACTGATAGTGATGAATCTGAAAGACCGACAATGTAGGTCTTTGCAGAACTTCCGAAACTTGTAGTTTCGGCGGTCTCGATTGTCTGTGGGAATGAAACATCTGTAAGTGTGTTGCTAATATCGGTAAGTGAGCCAGCCGCATTGTCTACCTTGAATACGGTGGACTTACCATGACGAAATGTAGGCATTTGTTATCTCCTTGAAAAAGCCACGATTGGGGTGGCGGTACCTGTGGAACCTGCAACCGTGTAGTTCACGCGCAGGTATCTTGCTACTGATGTTCCAGCCGCAACTTCAACTCGGTAAGATATTTTTTGAGCAGAAGTGATTGCGGTGAAAGTCACCAAGTCTGTAAAGGTTGAGTTGTCGGCTGACTGCTGAACCTTTACGGTGATATTTCCGTTTCGAGTATTAGTCGGAACAGAAAGATATGCAACTCCACCATTGGCTGATGAAGCGCCATTGTCCACGCCTGTTCCGTTTCCAGTTGCACTAACGGCTGAACCAGAGGACAAGATGACCCCGTGTTCTACACCATTAGATGACTGGAACTCAGCACTTGCCTGGACAACATCTGAGATTGCTCCTGATACCTCGTATGAAGTGGCATCGGACTCAAGCATCACGGCGCGATTGCCGAGAGCGTGACCTTCGGTTGCAACAATAACTTTTTCCTTTGTTGTGCCGCCGAGAACTGTTGCGAAATAAGCATCGGTACCGACACTTGCTGTTGCCTCGAACATACCGCTGAGCGATACGCTTCCGTCTACAAGTCCAGTAATGTACTCCTTGGCATCTGAGCCAAAGGTACTTGTCTCTGCTGTCTCAATCATTGTTGATGCAGATACATCATTGAAATAAGATGAGAAATCGAACTCATCTACAAATACTCTTACACCTTTACCGTGGCGGAATGTAGGCATTAGTCATCATCCTCATCTGTGAGTTCTGGGGTTTCTGGTTCTGGAACTACCTCAACTGGTGCCTCAACTACTGGCTCGGCAATTGGTTCTGGAGTTGGTTCTTCAATCTTCTTCGCTGGCTTAGAGGAATCCTCAATAGCGCCAGACTCAAGTAGCCACTTAATTGCTGCGGCTGGTAAATCTTCTACGACATCGCCGATTTCGGCGCGTTTGTTTGGTGGGTAATCAATACCCTGAAGTACACGGTACTTAGCCATCTATTCCTCCTTGACGGCGCATGGGTAGCCCAAGTACACCGTCTAAGGTCACAAGGACACGGAGGTAAGACGACTAACTCGGGCGACTAGCGCACATTAAGGAAAGTGTATCAGGCTTAAATTATGAGACTTTAGCCTCAACATATTCTGAACTCACAAAGACTTTTTCACCTGATTCGACCACGATTCCAACGCGCTTCAATACAGATTCGCCATTCCAGGTTTCGTAGCCAAGCCAGAAGATTTCGCCTTCTGTGCCTTTTGCCACTTTGCGACCCTTAACGACCACAACTTTTTGACCTCTAACAATTTGACCTTCGGCTAATTGGCGCTTGAGAGTTTCTTGATACTTGACGATTTCTCTTTCGTCACATTCGTGAACTGGGTAGATAGCCCTACCTCTCGCTGAATAGTCAGCGTATTGGCTGGAGACAATCTCGATACTCGCGGTGTAGAACTTGCCGCTCTTAGATTCGCACTTAACGACTGTGCGCCCACACTTGAAGCAAGGTTTTGAACTCTCGACAGGTCTTGCCATTTCCATCCCCTTTCGTTACAGCACTATTATATCATACGGGGGTTTAATATGCAAGCATGAAAAAGCCCCTTGGTTCTTCCCCGTCACCAAGAGGCTATTTCAAAACTGAACTTATCACATACTTTCTCGGCGAGCGCGTTCCTCACGAATCATGGCGAGTGTTAAAAAATATCCGATGCCGTCTACAACTGTGTCGGGCTTGGTGATATGGGCTTCTCTTGCAATCTTAACTCCGACCATGCAAAGGCTTACTTGCTCGGCTGTGACCTCTATGCCCAGGATAGCGCTCCATATTTGAGCCGCCCTAGTAAAGTTATCTAAAGGATGCCCGTAAGCCTCCTGACGGTCTCCAGAGACGAGTTCAGCCGCATACATGGCTAAGTCTCTAGGGTCATTCATTGAAGTAGTTGGAGGTCTGTTATCCCCCGCTCCGACACAACAAAGGTCAGAACTCCCACATCCGCAGTTTCTCCCGTTGATTGACTCCACCATACGCTTCCCCCATCTAATGCTGGAGCCTGGAGCCATTTGACTCCGCCCCAATCTGCCATCTTCAAAGAATGATAGTGACCAGTAACCAGAATGTCGCAGTCACCGATTTTATTGCGCCCGAGTGTCTGGTCTGCAATCCATCTACGGAGTTTGGCTTCAACTCCAGCGCCAGCGCGAGCCAAATGCCCGTGAGTAATTCCAATGATTTTTGTCCCTGCTTCAACTGTGAGCGATAGGGCATCGGTTGGAATGGCGAACTTGATATGCCCGTAGGCTTCAGGGTTAGCGGCGAAGATTTCCGCCACGGACTCAACTAGGGCTACATCGTCATTATCGTTAAGGGTCGTAAAGGCTTTTCCGTTTTTACGGTTTTCACCATGGTTTCCGCCAATGGCTGCAACTGTGATTTCTGGAGCGAACTTAGACCAACGGATAAGAGCATCTCGAAGAAGTCGGCGAGCAATCTTTACTTGGTCTCGTCTATCAACTTCCACGGTGAAGGTTTGTATATCATAATGTCCATCGCAACCTTCTACTAAATCACCGAGGCAAAGGACAGTTATGGATTCAATGGGTCTGCCCATCTTTTTCAACTCTTTATATCGGGCTTCAACATCATCAATGGCTTGGAGCCAGCGCCCAACTAATCCTTTAAGCCCATCTCCATCTTTCTTTCCAACCTGCCAATCCGCTGCAACTACAACAAGACTAGCCGCACCTTCAATAAGTGGCTTTCTTTCTTTAGGCTTATGCTTTCGTATCTCTTGAATCAAATGGTCTATATCGGCGCGTTCTTTAGCCCCTTTACGAACGACCTTTCCTTTCCATTGGCGGTTCAGCGCACCTTCGGCGTTACCCCACACATTGAAAAGGACAGGCTCGACAACAGCGAAGTTATCGGGGTCGAGACCCCAGATACGAAGAACTCCTGACCAATCTGGGTGAGTATCGCCCACCATTGGTTCTGTAGTTACTACGCCTTCATTGCCATCCCACGAAACACCAGGAGTCCATTCAGCGCTTCTTTTGCGTGACTCCATAGGCTGAGTCGTATTGTTTTCTGAAGTTTTTAATAAATTCTCTAGTGCATCATCTAAATTCATTTAGCGCACTTACACCCATCTAGTCCTTGCATCCTACGCCGATGACGGCGAACAACATTTGAACTCATCTCGAATCCATAGTCTGCAAGAACTTTAGTAATTGCTGTTCCTTCTACGGATGGAGTCAAGAGAGCCTCAGCCAGCCTCTTAGAGAATTCCTCTGGCAACTCACGAAGTAATTTACCCATAGCACACTCACCACCTGGCAAGGTTTTCTTACCGTAGAGGGAGTCTAACTTAGAGGTGAACTCATCCAGACTTATTCTTTGACTTACATCTCGGGCATCGGATACTCCACGGGCGCGTTGCCGACTCAAAGAGGAGTCTGTCGCATTTCCAGCACCTTTGGAACTCGTCTGTCGTTGCGTTTCTGCCATACGGGTCTACCACTCTCTCCTGGGGAGCCGTTGGCTCCGTGGTTATGTCCTCACTAGACATCGAAAATTCACCGATAGTAGTGGTCTTTGCTTCGGGTCTACACCCAATGGATTTACACTACCCATTGGCTCTATACGCAAAACATTAACACCTGAAATTGTGGCATCAGTTACGGATGCAAGCAAGTTGCGAATTGCCTCAGCCGCATCTCGCGCCGTTGGATAATCTTCACGCCCTGCTCGACAGATAACTTGAATCATTGGGTAATCAATTACAATTCCACCTGTTCCCATTGTGAACGCTGGCGGAGTTCCTGAGTTCTCAAAGACAGCCGTACAGACATCTGGAGACTCTGGCAAAGTGCCTAGAAATAGGGTTGTTCCTAATGTTCCCTTAGAAGTGTGTGCGCCAAAAGCGCTTGATGTGTTCTGTAGGTAGTCACCTATAGACTCAAGAATTGTTGGCATCAGGATGCTCCGTTCTTTCTAATGAGGTCAATGATACGCCGAGCCATATTCTGCTGAATTGCTGGCAATCTCTCCATGAAAGGTTGTTCAAGGAATTTTGCCTGAGTTGGGGAATTGTGCTTGTAGTACATAATCTCATGGACATAAAGCGCATAAGGCGCTGCTGGTCCGCCAAAGAAAATATCAACTCCGATGCCTTGAGGGGTATTTATTGGAGCCGAGACTCCGCCCGAACCTCGCAAAGCACCTGTATCAATAGGGGTAAGAATCATCGCCTTGGCGAAAATCATATTGGCTTCTTCAAGGATTACTTGACCAACTATTTTACCCGCATCAGCGCCAGATTCCGCCAGCATCTTACGCAACTCTTGAGCGCCATCTATCTCAAAGGTAAATACATCGCTCATATTTATCTACCAAAGCGTATGACGGTGTGATGCGCTCCATTTTCATCTGCGATGTTATCAACTGCATTGATAGTAAAGGTATCTGAGCCGACTACCATTCTGTGAGATACGGTGATTGAAGTCTGTGGACCCTTGGTTATGAAGCGACCAATATCAACAACTTCAATTCCTTGGACATCTCGGCTTCGAATTGTGTCGTAAATGAGACGACCAGTAGCCGTAACATTTGTGTTAGAAGCGCCATAAGTAGTTGTGTTGTATTTATTAACTGATGCCTTGGGTGTAAAGACCACGGTATCGGTCATAAACTCAGCGACTTTGTTGTAGATAGCATCTGCCATGGCTATCCCCCTATTCTACGATGCGTGTTTCGTAGAAACTATTTGGGTTATCCATCTGACCAACTACAAAGTCTGTGTTGTAATCAGTAGTTGTCTTGTCGTCTGTGGACTTCAAAGCATCTGTCTTAGCCCAAGGGCGAGGAGGAGATTTACGCATCTTGCGTAGGGCTAGGCTATTAGCCAACTCTTTGTAGTGCGTTACCTTTGAGCCAAAAGACTCGGAGACTGAAATATCGCCAACACTCTTTGAGGTGCTATCGGCTAGACGGGCAAAGCGAGCAATAAGGATTTCAGCCAACTCACGCGCTGCTTCATAAGAATCATTTGACCATTCAGTTAGAACATAAGAAATTTCTTCGTCTGAGAATAAAGCATCAGTTGAGTCTGTGTCGTTAAGAAGGAACCGAACATAATTTCGAGCCGATGTACTCGGGTCTCCTGAGTATGTAAAAGTCATTACATACCGCCAAGGAATAGACCAACTGTTCGAGCATAATCAAGTACATTCGCCTCAGTAGTTAGAGTTCCAGTCTCATCTGGCAAAGTAACTGTTCTATCGGCTGTTGGTTCACCCGCTGAAAGAGTAAGTTCAAAAGCATCTGCTGTCGTACCTTCAAAGACAATGTTCTGAGTGAAAGCCAACTCAAGCCCTGATTGCTGACCTGTGAAAGTAGCATTGCTGATAGTTGGCGAAGTTAAAGCCGTGATGTCTGTGAGGTTTCCAGTCGTAATGACTGTTCCGCTCACATTTGGAAATGTCGCAATTCGGTCTGCTGTTGGGTCTACAACCGTAAGAGTAGTTTCGAATCCATTGGCTGTAGCGCCTTCAAAAACCAACTCAGTTGGAATCTGGATATTGCCAGTAAAGGTCGCTCCAGCAAGAAGGGCATAATCGCTTAACTCTGTATCTACATCAGTAGCCAAGTTTTGAATATCGGTATGTACGGCAGGGTTATCTCCCGCTGTTGGATAGCGTAGACCCTTAGTAGTTGTACCTGCCATTTTATACTCCTATTGGATAATTAGATTACGAGAACTGCGGCTTCTTCGGCTGTTAAAGGTTCGCCAGCAACTAATTTTGCTTTAGCAGAAACCTTGAGAGCCTCTTTTGCTGCGGCTTCTACTTCACGCGCTTCTGCTAACTCGACTGCTGCTGCTGCATCTTGGTCGCGCTGAGCAATCTCAGCAGGTGTTAAATCAATGTATTGTGATGTGCCATCGGCTACATTCACTACGAGTTTCTTAGGTACATCAGTCATTTACTGTCGCCTTCCAATTAGTTGTTTCTTCATCCCAGACATACATGATACCGTCAGTTGGATAAGCAACTGGGGCTTCCCATCGGCAAGTTTCTTCATCAAGAATCCAAGAATCGAATGGCTTCGGCGCGATGAAAGCATCGCGGGTTGCATCGTATGAGTAACCAATACCAGCATAGTTCTTGCGGATTGTGCCGTTATATGAGGTCTTGACCCAAGTACCACCAAGACTATTCATAAAGGCTTCGCCTTCATCTGGCTCGCTGTTGTTCCCAACGAGTACACGGAGAACAATGTTGTTCTCATCTATTTCTGCCCAATGCGACATATTTTTTCTCCTTTATACCATTGGATAACGAACTATAATAATTCCTGAGCCACCAGCAGAACCTTCGTCACCACCGCCACGACCACCACCGCCACCACCTGTGTTAGCAGTTCCCGCTACTGAAACTCCGTTATTGTCTCCAGCGCGACCTCCGCCTCCTGCGCCACCATTACCATAATTTCCACCTGTGCCACCACCGCCACCACCGCCAGCGTAGTAACCTGAAACTCCAGTATTTGTAGCAGTAGCCCAAGTAGACCAAGTATTTAATCCAGCACCGCCAGTACCACCGACACCATAACTACTTATGTTGCCTGTTCCAGCCGCTCCTGCACCACCACCACCGCCGCCTGATGCACCGTTATTTCCACCTGCGCCGCCAGCGTTACCGTAGCCTGTTCCACCAGTACCAGTTTGAGTAGATGAACCACCAGCCGCGCTAGTTGAAGGCTGACTGTTTGAAGTAGTACCACCACCGCCTGAACCGCCGTTACCACCAGTTTTTACGCCAGTTATAGTATTTCCACCACCACGACCACCACCTACTGCGGCGGTTAATCCTTCAAAAGTAGAGTTAGAACCAGCCGTGTTAGCACGCGTTGAGGCAAGTCCAGCAGTACCTCCTGCACCAACAGTAACTGTTTTGGCGGTTAAAACTGATTGAGAAGTTGCGTAAAAAATACCACCTGCACCGCCGCCAGCGCCACGAACATCGTCATTACCACCTGCACCGCCGCCTGCAATAGTTAGAACATCACAACTTAAAGTCTTTAGCGGAGTAAATGTTCCTGAACTCAAGAAAGCGTGATACCAATAAGTACCATCATTAGCAACGATGTTTCCACCTGTTGCAAGTGGAGCGGTTACTGGAGTTATATTAAGTGTAGCGATTCCATAAATAGAGAAAGTTGAACCTGCAACAAAGTTAGCGCCAGTATTTGATACCAACTGGATTGATGTGATTGCCGCTGTGCTATTCCAAAGACTATTTGAGAATTGCATACCGCCTTGAGTATTAGCATTTGTCGCGTTTACTCCGTATGAAAGAACGGCTTTAGTATTTCCATCTCTATAGTTCGGAATATAAATCTCTGCGTTTCCAAAAGTGCTTGCAGTTCCAGTTGAACCCGACATATAACCGCCGCGTATTTCAACACCAGATTCCGAACCAGTAGATACATCTGGGATACCAAAAAGCAAAACATAAGTCTGATTTCCTGTATCACCATTAAAGTTAATGTCTATCTGGTCGCGGGGTCCTGCGCCATTTGTTGTTCTTGCGCTTGCAACAATCTTCAAATCTGTATAACCCGAAGTAGGCAAGTTATCAAAGGTTACAGACGATGCTGATTGCGTAAGTTCAATCGTTTCTAAAAGAACATAGTTTGCTGGCATTATCTATCTCCTAAGCCTTTGTGTATCTAACAATAACAACACCTGAGCCACCAGCAGCAGAAGCGCGAGCGCCACCACCACCGCCGCCGCCTGCGCCTGTATTAACAGTTCCAGCCGTAGCATCTGTAGCGTTTTGACCACTAGCACCTGCGCCACCGCCTTGTGTTGCGGTTCCACCTAAAGCACCGCTACCAGCAGCGCCGCCACCAGCGCGACCAACTGATGTACCTGAAATGCTTGAAGTAAGCCCTACGCCACCAGTTCCACCAACGCGAGGTTCTGAAGAACCATTACCGTTACCACCAGCGCCTCCCGCGCCACCACCACCGCCACCTGGAGAGTTGGATGCTCCTGGGGTACTACCGCCGCCAAAACCTTCATTAGTTGTTCCACCGCCACCGCTAAAACTTCCGCCTACTTGTGTATTACCACCACCGCCGCCGCCAGAGCCGCCGCTAAAACCATTTTGGTCTGAGCCACCGCCTCTACCGCCGCCCGTGGTTGAAATTGATGAAAAAGAACTAGCGCTACCGTTTGCACCGCTAGAACCACCAGCACCACCAGCACCGACAAGGACTTGGTAGCGTTGTGCTGTTAGAGATAGTGCAGATTGAGCAGCAGCACCACCGCCTGATGTTCCGACAGAGGTGCGATAACCACCTGCGCCACCGCCACCGTTGGCATTACCACCACCACCGCCTGCAATAACAAGGAAGTCAGCAGTCAAAGACTGTAGAGGCACAAAATTGCCCGACATATTAAATGTGTGATACCAATAAGTTGCATCGCTAGTAACTTCTCCACCAGTTGCCTTTGGAGTTGTATCTCCGACTGTTGAGATTCCATAAAGTGAAACTGTTGAGCCAACTGTAAAATTACGACCAGAAGTAGTGGTTAAAGTAATTGAAGTAATAGCGGCGGTAGAGCGCCAGCAGACTACGCCGTTAGATACTCCGCTACCCGCCGCTGCACCACCATTGAAAATCCAATGCTTATACATATTTGTATTTGTGTAATTTAGAAACCTTGCTACAACACAACTTCGGGTTGTGTGATGATTACCTATTACACCTAAATTATTATTATTTACTGCGCCTGTTACTGGATTTGCACCGTTGCCGTTAAAATAAGTGAAGGAGTAATTAGTTCCTGTATTTTCACCATTTACTGCGACTAGAATCGTAGAATCTGCGGTTGCGTTAGAACTGGCAACTACTAATTCAAGGTCGGTATAACCAGTTATTCCAGAAAGATTAAGTGTTATGGAGTTAGTTGCTACAGAAACTGTCTCCGTGCGAAGTGCTACATAAGTATTTGTTGGCATTTAACGCACCCCGTAAAGCGCAAAAGTGGAGTTTACTCTAAATGCTCCAGTTGTGTTAAAAATTCTAATTGATGTTACTGGTTCAGTTTTTGCCCATACTGAAGAAAATAGCCCCATAAATCCACTTCCGTTGAACTCCATACCGCTTAAACCTTTTACAATTGTTGTCTTACTTGGGTGTGAATAATCTAATATGTCGATTATATTTGTACACATAAATGAACTGGTTGCGTTCACTAGGTAAGCGTAACCGTAAACTGCATTTGTTTGTCCCGTTAAACCAAATGAACTTGCGCTACTTTGGTTTGTAGTGAACTGATGTCTGGAGTATGAGCCAGTTGTATCTCCATTGAAACGCATACTGCCGTATCCTTGGTCATTGTTTGCGTTAGTAATGTTTTCCATAGTGCGTATCTGCAAGTGTTTATATCCTTGCGGGATTGACTCAAAGGTAACATCTGCTAAACCGCCGCTTGGAGCAGTTATGAAAGATAGAAAGTCAAAACTTCCTTCAGTCAATTGAAAAGGTGGTGTTGTTATAGCACCAAATCCAGCACCATAAGCCGCAGAAGCGCGACCAGCAATAATTGGCATTACGACTCCTTATGCGAACTTGGTTTGTGAGGCTAGTACCGTGAAGGTAGCGCTTCCTGTCTTGATAATAGTGTATACATAAGAATCAATCGAAGATGCGTTTCCTGCGCTAAATGCTGTTCCTGTTATGTACTTAGGGGTAACTGAAGTGCCATCAATAGTAAAAGCATTTGAGTAGTAAGCAGTTGAACCTTGTGTAACCAAGAAAACAATAGTGATTGAGTCGTTTGTTGCTAAAGAATCATTGAGCGTAGTTCCGCTATCTCCGCGAACATTGAGAGTCCAGTTAGCAGTTGCATTTGATGTGTAGTAAAGAACGCCTTGAGTAAGAGCATCATAATTTACTGTTCCTGTAGCCGCTGTAGCAGATACGGTTAGTCGCTCCTCTGGAGACTTTAAGATTGGAGTAGATACAACGGCGCTGTTTATTGTTGGACTCGTAAGAGTCTTATTTGTGAGAGTATCTGTTGAAGAAGTAGTAACAACATTTACGCCTTCAACTGCAACAACACCTGCTGAAACTCTGGAAATTGTTGTATCTGTAGCGTGACCCAACTCAACAGTACCAACTCCCAAAGCGGCAGAAGTTGAAGCAACCAAGCCAGTAATAGGCAATCCAGTTGTATTTGTAAGAGTTCCTGATGCTGGAGTCCCAAGCACAGGAGCGGTCATTGTTGGGCTAGTCAATGTCTTATTTGTAAGAGTATCTGTTGTATCACGAAGAACAACTTGACCTGTAGCATCTGGCAAAGTAATTGTGCGGTCTGCTGTTGGTTCTCCAGCGCTTAGAGTTGTCTCAAAAGCATCTGCTGTAGTTCCTTCAAAGACAATAGATTGGTTAAAAGCAATCTGTAGCCCACTTTGCTGACCTGTGAAAGTTGCATCGGTGATTACTGGGGCTGTAAGAGTCTTATTGGTAAGTGTTGCAACTGCATCTGCGGTGACTCCTGCGCCACCATTGGTGGTAATTGCCATATTATGCTATCTCGCTTCCGAACGCGCTGAATGAGAAACTTGTTGTTGATGCGTAGACTGTGACCACATCTGAAGCATCTATTGTAAGCCCTAGGGTATAAGCCGTGGTTGTATTTGCCTGAATTGTTGCATCGTAAACAACATAGTGTTCAGTTGCTAAGGTCGCTCCATTTGGGCGAATTGCGATTCGATATGTGCCACTTGTGCCAGCCTGATTACAGATGGTGATGGTTGAGATAACCGTCTGAGTAGAAGCAGGGCAGGTGTAAAGAGTCGTGGCGGTAGTGGCTGATGGGTTTGATTGCCCA
>Ga0247723_1000227_pt1 | contig 36761 bp, 35 predicted proteins | sample MSEWelMarce5H_FC_FD_189079 | JGI IMG/M metagenome (GOLD analysis project Ga0247723, IMG submission 189079) | Subsurface sediment microbial communities from gas well in West Virginia, United States - MSEEL Well Study Marcellus 5H_FC | ecosystem: Environmental > Terrestrial > Deep subsurface >... | reverse complement strand
TTGGTATTCCTAGCAGCGTGCAAGAGATCATCAAGCTCGACGAAGCGCCCAATGCGATGGGATGGTAATTTGCCTAGGATCTATAAAAAAAGGGCGGCCATGTGCTTATTTTTTGGCGGGCGCGTGAGAGCATGTATGCCAAATAAAGAAAAAAATAGATCTCTTCGAAGACAGTAACATCAAGCAAAGAAAAAAATAGATCCCCTCGAGGACGACCGGTGTGTAACATCATATCGACGAACTCAACAACCGGCGCAGGGGCATCGCTTGGAGTTACCGACCCTTAGTTCCACGGACTGTAACTCGTAGCTTTAGCTACTAAGCGACGTGTCAGCGCCGAATTCTAACGGGGTTTAACCAATACGCGACTGCCTAGCTTTGCCCATGTTGTTATTAGTTCGGTGACTTGGTCCTCGTCTAAGTCTGTCTTGCCGGTTATCATGGCGTATAGCGTTTTTACTAAATCCGCTATGGGCTGGTTGTATTGCAGCACGCTGGATTTGTAATCATCAATTTGCAGCCCCTTACCGCGAGGCCCGGAGTCGCGAACCATATGACAGCACCAGACCCAATCGCGATAACTCGAGTTATCCATACTGCTATAAGCATGCCTATTATGAGCAGCGTAGGCGATTGTTTCTTCTCGGACTATGATATCCCAATCTATCTCGCTTATTGCTTCTTTCATTTCAGCTATCAAGACCTCGGTTTTCAAATAGCGTGTAGGAATAGGTGAAAAATGCTGGATCCATGCTTCGCAAATCTCGCGCTGGAACCTTTCCTCCTCCAACAAAGCCCAGTGCATCATAGCGCTTGCAACAACACGGTTGTTAGTTTATATGATTATGTAACACGTTCAATTGATTTTGCAAGCCTCGAGTAACTGTGTTGATAGGGTAAAGACAGAACCTGATCGCGCTTCGTGATAAACGCACATACCATCTATGAATCCATTACCGGAATCCACTTTAAGTGTAACGATTAGATGAGATGCCGTCCTCTCTGACGAAGTGTAATAAGTAAGCGGGTTGTTAGGAAATGTTATAGCATCGTCCACTTTCACGAGGAAAGTCTCAACATCGATCACCACACCCCAATGTTCGATTGTATTCGGCATTTGGATTTCTATCAGATGCTTCCCTTTTATGTTTAGGGAATCAAAGTCATATCCTACGTACCTAGACCAAGTTCTATCCCAATCGTCAAAAGTTACGGCTGTGTCTGTGGGGTATGACTCCGTGTCCATCTGCTGATTTTTACAGTAAAGGTTCGTAGTACGTTCAGATGTTAATATATTTGTAGTCGTAGGAGCGAAAAAAAGTTGCGTCTGCGCTGAGCCATCGCTTAGTAGCTAAAGCTACAAGTTACAGAGTCTCAGCACAAAAAATAGGTAACGTTGCGCGATGCACCGGCGCCCGTAGATACCGAGTCGATACTGAGATAGAACCCATTAAGATTCGGCGCTGATACATCGCATTTTTTACCGAGTCTTGGACATAAAATCGGTAACATCAAGCGATGGACCGGCGCCTGGATATATTTGAAGTCGCCAGAGCAAAAAAGTCACCAGAGCAAAAAGTCGTACAAGTCGCAAAAAATCAAGTTAGGTTTTTTAGCGCTGCGAGTCTTAGCGTAATGAATTTGCTCTCGATCGATCAATCAAGAACAGAAACTGATAGCCCCCCGAAGCTTTGCTTCATTAGATACGAGCACCACCGCCGCCGAGAGCGCTCATCAGGGCAGCATTCTCACTACCGGACATGTGCTCCTTGCCGCGCATAACACGTCTGGAAACAAGAGGATCCGACGCCATGCGATACTTAAGTAGTTCTGCGGTGGCAGGGTCGAGGTCGTAGGGGGTAGCGAAGCACTCCTTGCCAGAAGCGGTAGCCGCCGGATGAGCATTTGCAACAGCGTTTGCCACAGCCGGAACCGCCGAAGGGGGAACAGCCGCAACCATGACGGTCGGGGGCTTAGAAACAGTGTAGCCGCGGTACATGGCAATAACGATGATCACGATAACAAGCACAACGGCGAGAATAAAGCCAGTGCTGCAGGCCAGGCCGTGCGATTGGCAGTCCTTCCAGTCAAAACCAACGCCCGACATGCTTATGAGGTATGCTTGTTGTGTACTTAGCACGAACGTATAACTACCGGTGTAAAAGCTACACAAAAATAAAATATTGTGTTCTCACAGTTGCTTTAGCAACGGGTCGAGCACAGGCTCGTGCTATCGCTTTTGAGATTAGTCTCAAAACTCACACTCGCGTTCGCGGTAAAAAATAATGTTAGCTAATGTAATAATTTGATGCGCGAAACTTTCCAACGCTCACTACTCGTCTGGTAGCTTGAGGTCGAAGAGCGGATTGTATGTGATGTCCATACCGCAGTACACCAAGGGATTGCGCTTGTAATCAACCGGGGTGTAAACACCAGCTTCGACCGCATTTTCTAGCACGAACTTAAATAACACCCAAAATTCATACGGGTGCCCCCACTCGTCGTTCATCATGTGGGTTAGCTCGTGCAAAACTACGAACATCATAGTATTAATGTCGTGCAGCGGATGGTCGCCATTTTCGTCGGCTTTTTTGCGACGTAAACACAATATAAGCGTCTTTTTGTTCTCGGTGTAAGAGGTGGACCCGTCCTTGTTTAGCGGACTGATCTCGTGAATGTCCTTGGCATCGTAGTTGTGGATAAGCTGTTGAACGCGCTCTTGGATTTCCTCACGAGTGGCGACCTTGCCGAACTTACCGGCGACGTCTTTCTCCATAGGATTGTCCGAGTAGTACATGCTGGTGCCCTTGATAACATCGATCTTGTTCTGGTGGTCGGGATCAAAGGAGCGGAGTCGTTCACCCAGGTACTTGGATTCCAAAAAGTTGATGAAAGTCTCGTTGCGCTCGGTGATTTGCTTGATAAGCGCAGCGGCCGCTTTCTTGTCGGAGTGTTCACGATGCACGTTGAACTTTTCCGAATTGCATGTGCCCGTAGTACAAGTTCCGACCGCCGGTGCCATAGCCACCGTGTTGTGATATCCAAACCGAAATTCCTCATAGAGGTACTTAACAGCAATTAGCACGAGAAAGATTAATATAACTAGAGCGAGGCCCGACATTTTAGCTCGGCCCGAAGTCTCGCGTTGGACCAGGTATACTACATTTAGTAAATTGTCGCGTGTGAAATATACTTAGTTGTACAAGAAGTAGCTATGAGTTCTTGGCGCAGTCCAATCCTACGGGTATGGAAAGGCGATCTCAAGTCTTCGGTTGCGTACGAGTTCGAAGAAGTAAAATTTGGTAAGTCGGGAAAGAATAAGCTCGCAAAGGGTGGTGACATCGGACTGTTTGACTTGGTTGAGCCGTTAAACTCGGGTATCGAGCAACTTAAACCAGGGCTTGCAAAGGGTGGTGACATCGGACTGGATCTGTTTGACTTGGTTGAGCCTGTAGCAGAGGCACCGCCGGTTGAACCCGTAGAAGTAGGGAGGCCTGAAATCGAACCTGAAGCGACGAAGCCGCCAAAGCCCTCCGAGCATGAAAAAATAAAGCCCTCAGAGAAGCCCTCCGAGCATGAAAAAATAAAGCCCTCCGACAAGCCTCATAAGCCCCAGCTTTCTAGAGTTACTGTCTTTCCCGAGGACCGCGTCTCTGATTTTAAAGAGAAAATCCAGCTCGTGACAGGTATACCACCTTTTCGCCAGCACATTTTCTACCATGACGCCGACAAACAAGCCCACCCGCTGTACTATCAGATTCGTACTGAGCGCCCCCTTGTGGTTGATCTTGCACAGGATCTTAATCTGCCGCGAGTTGCCGGTGTTCCTGTGAGAACCGAGGTTTATCAAGAGCGCGACAGTCTGTTTGTACAGGCTCGTGATCATTTCTATACTATGGGACAACTTGCCGAAGAGGGCGTGCACGAGTTTAACTTGGTCGATCTCCAAGAATACACCGGTTCCCTGGCGAGCATTGCTAGTGATTCCCATCAGCTCGGCTTGGTTTACTACGGCTTTATCGCCATCTACTACCCCATGCTGAATTGGGAAGCTTTCCAGGTTTATATAAGTGACGGGTCACTCGCACAAGCATACCCTGAGCTCCAACCCAATCCGGCGACTCTCGACAAGCGCTACAAAGCCGAAGCAACTCTGCTGCAAGCCGAGCATAAAGCTCATATCCACGCAAACATCCTCTCGGCACCCAGCATTAAAAGCTCTATCCTACAGAGCAAATTTAACCAGGCTATCGTCAACATACAAAATCTACACTCGCGCTTGGTGACTTCTGAGGATGTGCCGCTGATTCGCACCCGCATATATCATGAGTACAAGCCGCTTATTATCACCAAGCTTCACAAAGAAGCCGGCGAAACAGCCTTCGAGCATCTTAAATTTCGGCTGCAAATGCCCGATGTTTCCAGCATTATCTTGGGTATTCGACTTCGCAGATCGACAGCCAAAACCTCGCAACGGCACAATTACGCCATTTTGGTTATTCGGGCTTATGGTCCCTTGCAGCTCCGCACGGCCTGGGCGGAAGATGATCACATGACTTTCAAAGAGCTGGCCGAACTGACCTTAACTGTCAACAAGCAAATCGCAGCTATAAATGCCCTGGGTCGCGAAATCCTGACTAGCAGCTATCAACTGCCTGAGCTGGCGCCCTACAACACCAAGTACAGCTCGCTCACATTGCATATTTTCTGGCAGCAGAGTCTTAACGCCGAACAGTTCCAAGTTATGAAGCAAGCTTTCCAGGACGATTTTCCGTCGGGAGTGGTAGCTCCGGTAAACAGCGAAGAAACCGTTCCAGCCGGCACGTTTATGTTTCGCTACCTAAAAGGCATGGTTTATGATGAGTTGGCTACTCCAGCCGACTATAATTACGGACCCGATCTGGATAACTACGAGTATTTGGTAAACGCCAAAAGTCGCGTCCGTTGGTTAGCAGCATACGGCCAGGGACGCACGTGCGCTATCGTGACACGCACAGCCGACACTCGCATCGAGATCCAAGATGTTCGCGAGGCCGAGTTTGAGCAAATCCGGGCTTACGTCGCGTTTAAAATGGGCAGCTTGAGTTTTGGGAAGAGTTCGCGTGAATCTAAGTCATCCACGCAGCAACCCACGAATTCCAAACCTGAGTCTATCAACACCAAGAACCTGCTAAAGCTACTCAAAGTGCGCGATCCTGAATTGTTTAACTTCCGCCAGCACAGTAGTGAAGTGGTGTTTTCGCGTATCTGCCAGCGCGAACATCAGCCGGTACCTTTGAATGAATCCGAGTACAAAAACTTCATCAAAGACCCAAAGAACAAAAAACTGCGCCCTATTAAGTACCATAACTTCACGACCCAAACGCCGATGTATTACGTGTGTCCAAACGCTAGATTTCCGCATCTTAGCTTTATCACCGGCCAGCATCCCAAAGATTTCTGCCTGCCATGTTGCAAGAAAACTCTGCTCGAGGGCGCACAAAATACTAAAAAAGGTGTCCAACACAATGTTTGCTTGGAATCCGGTCGCTACACCGATTCTGCTAGCGAGTCGGGTGCTAACAGCCGCTACATCATGAACTACGGAAAAAGCATTGAGATAAACCGTCTGGGACACCTGCCCGAACTGCTCCTGCGTTATTTCTTGTATAATAGTCAGATCCTGACCGGCGTGGACATTCACGACATTTCTAAGTCGGCATACTATCTTTACGGTATCCCGCAACATTCCGGGCCGGTTTCCGACATTGGAGTGGTATTTGCGGCGGCGAACGCGTTGGAAACCACGCCGGAAGCCCTCCTGAAGGACCTGCGAGGCTATCTAAAAGACCATCCCGAGCAGTATTCGTCGTTGCTACAGGGCAGACTGCCTGATTACTTTGCGGATGTAGAGGACTTCAAAAACTCGCTGATTAGCATAGATGCGTCGCAAAACAGAACTGCTACGGCGAGGGCGACTCGTTTTACGTCTTGGAACGAAGTTGTGTTAGAGTTGCTGCGAGCTGCTAAGGGCATTGAGACCATCATCTTGGAAGACACCGCGCTCGACACATCGGGCACTTCGCATAAGAGTGAGTCCAATCGCGATGGTATTGATTTCATATTACCACGGCAAGTCCAGCACTCCAAGGAGATTTTTACGCGGGCCGACGTCAAGAAGTTTTTAGTGTTATTGCGCAAAACAAAACGTGTGCGTAATCTCTTCAGCTCGAACTATATCTACTTTCCAATCTATCAAGTAACACCGCAAGCTTTCTTCCGCAACAGCAGCATTGATGTAAGACTATTTGCGCTGGGCGACGATATGACCAAGCTGCTAGAGCAAATGACCCAAGAAGTACTCGATCTGCAGCGGCTTAAAATGGACATGACGCTTGACGAGATAGATGAAATGGTTAAACCGATGGGGCTGAGTATAAGCGAGCTTTACACCAATCACAAAGGCCAAGTACACACGGTTTGCCTAGAGGTCGGGGCTAAACGAATCGCGAAAAAAGGCGGCGGCGTAAAAGATAGCGAAGAAGTAAAAGACGATTCCAAAGACGAGCCCAAAGACGAGACAAATCCCACAGTAGAAGACGATCGCAAAGAAGAATCCAACCGCGCGATTGTAGAGCACGTCGTTGAAAACACCACAGAACGAATCTTGGAAAACGGCAGCGAAGACCTCAAAGACGAGACGCTAGTTTTGGGAGCGGGTAGTATAAACGCTAAAACACGTATATACATGCCTATTCCCCATCAATACGCATGCGGTGTGTACGCCGAAAGTCCCTACTTGGAGTCTACTTACCCAGGCACACCTGACCGAAAGAAGGCATGCTCGCTGAAAGAGCTGATTGATTTCATAACTTCGTGGAATCATAAACACCCCGACCGCGTTTGGAATGTGCATCGCTGGCTGATTCACACCGAGAAATGCATTGGGTTAGAGAGCCGCGGCACATACTTTTACTGTCGCAGCGAAAGCTTGGCTGTCTTAGATAAGATCTCGCGCAGCCTACTAGATTCTAGCAAACGTAAGTATCTAACCCATACACCTGAGGAGATCAACGCCCAGCTAGAACAGTATGATGCATCGCGCGCATTGCCGGACCCTAGTGGACTACGTGAGAAAACACGGCTACAAGTCCAGCAGTACAACAAGTTCTTACGTAGTGTGATGTCTCGCATGGATTCTGATCGCGACAAAACGACTCGCAAACAAGTAGCCAAGATTTTGCAAACTATCAAAAAGCCCCGACGAATCGATGAAGCTTTGCGTGAAGCTGGGCTGACATCGACGGATATTGAAAAGATTCGTACCAACAACTACAAACCCCTACGCGACGATGAGATCTACGGATTTGACCTGATTCGCCTTAAAAAGATCCGAGAAATTGGAGACGTGCCAGTGACAAGCTACGCCGAAGAGGAAGCAAAACGAGCCAAGCTGCGGAAGTATATCAAGAATGAGCTGCGTTTAAAGGATTCAGTCGAGCTTGAACTACTGGTAGCGGACTTTTGCAATCCGTTACGGCGCGAGTATTTGTTGCAAGCAATCATTCTCGAAGACATGGGGTTGGCGCCAGACCTCGAATATGGTCCTGAAGAAGAGGTGTTTATTCTACGGTAATGAGAGTGGCTGAGCTATATTTTTTTATAAGAGCCGGCTCATTTTTGCAGACCAGGCGCCGGCACATCGCATGTTGTTACCTTTTTAGTGTAGAGACTCGGTAAATCACAGCGATGCCCCTGCGCCCGTAGATAACGAGTCAACGCTGAGATAAAACCCATCAATATTCGATGCCGACTTAACAAATAGATAAACGTCTATCTCTTATATAAAAAAATATAGGACGCAAAGCACCTCGTCACTAACACACGGGAAGAGCGCGCATGGCGTTGGCCCACGCCGTAATCAAGTTAGCACGGTCATCGCAAGCCGGTCGATCCAGGATGCGTCGCATAGCAATAGACTGAGTATCAAGGCAGATACGCTTGTTGAACTGGAAGATTATGTGGAGACCGACCGCAATGTCATTAGTCTTTGTAAGACGCAACATGTTACCCGCAAGGAGCGACGGGAGCACCTCCAGAGGGACATTCGCTAAGAGGTTGCGCGTGTCTAGGTGGATCTGTGCGGGAGTGGCGTCAACAATCATCTCAGCAGGGAGCGGAGGAGGCGTAACTTCGGGCTTCGGCTGAACCTGAATGGTCACCGGCACTGGGGGCACCGCCGAATCCAGGTTTGTGTGCATGATGTTGGTGTCGCCGAGGTGAGGGATTTGAGGCTTGGCAGGTTCAGCTTTGAAGGGCTCAGCTTTGAAGGGCTCAGCTTTGAAGGGTTCGTTGCCGGTCACGGCCTTAATCGCGGACACGTTGAGATGGTCGCGAGACACGTCGATCGCTTTGACAGCCTCAGCCATCGAAACTGTGTTGTTCGAACCGGCAGACCCGCATGTAACCGTGTTCATACCAGCAGATCCGCATGTAACCGTGTTCGCACCAGCCGGCGCTACCAGGTTTGACTTAAGCACGAGTTGGACGGGCGCGGGCTTGACAGCTGCAACATTGGGATCTTGGACACCCGGGAGACGCTTAACGTTGGTCATCGGAGCCTGCGAACGGATCTACGGCGTATACATCTTTCTCGGTAACGCCGACCTTCAGATGGATGCTTGAAGTATCATCAGGCGCGAAAGGGTCGGCATCGGAAAGCTTGTCAGTCTTAGCTTTGCTGGAATCATCGACCTGGGGCACGAGCTTTTCAGCGGCCAGCTGCGGTAGCGACGAGATAAGCTGCTCGGTTTTCTTAGCATCTTCTTTTTTCTTAGCATCCTCAAGGAAACGCTTCTCGGTTTCGCTGATCTCCTTTGTGCGTTGCGCGGCCATCTCGGCGAGGTTCTTGGCCCGTCGCTCCTCGGCGATGTTTTCGTTGATGATCTCCAGATCGATCTTTGTGAAGAGGGCAAGAGCTCCGACCGCATGATGCGTAGCGTTTCCGATGCGATCGCCCAGAGATTTGCGGATGCGGGTGTACGTGTTAGGAACACTATCTCCGTAAAACGTATGCAAGTACTTCATCATACCCACCACGGTGTTGCGACTCTCGTCATCGCCGCGACTATAAGCCTGATTAACAGCAGCGCAAAGTCGGTTGGTAGCATCGGCCAGTTGGCCGGACTCAATGAAGTCCATAAAGTTGTCAATAGCATGGGCAGAAACGGTTGCGTAGGAGGCCATGTTTTGTGGGTTGGGGTTTTGGGGCTTGAGTTTTTGGCTTGAGTTGCAAAAGCTGTCGTACTGCAACGGGGCAGTTATTCTTGATAAGGAAATATTCAATTTCCTCGCGCCGGCCTTGGCAGCTATAAAACTATACATAGGCATTTCCCGCAACAAGATTTATACGTGCGTCAACATAGAGCAGTTCATCTATGTCTAAGTACGTGGGCTTTGAGTCGCTCACTGATGACGATGACGAAGAGGAGGTCGTCGAAGATGATGAGTCGTCCGAGAATCTATACAATAGTTCCGGCCTAAAGCTAGTATTTATGCTATTTTTGATTTTCATTACAATCATGAGCGAATTTTTCGCGGACAAATGCTTATCTTACTTCTCGGGCACTTCGCAAAATCTGGTCTTGACCAACAAAGGAGTGCTGCTAGCCTCAATGTTCGGCTGTCTGCTGGCAATCGCCGCGTATGTTCTCGTGCATCACGGTGTGGTATAACCTTTAACACTTGCACGACGTGGTATAAATTATTGGTAACCTTGAAAGGTGCGTAAAAAAGTTAAAAGCGTTGAGCTATTTTTTGTAAGGGGTAGATGCGAAACGACGGGCAATTGTTTTAGATACACCAGTATCTAAAACAATAACCAAAGTTGAGCAAAGTTACATCGGCTCCAGCTCTAGATCGTCGTCTTCGTCCGATTCGGGATCTTCGTCGGGGAACTCCGGGTCCGGCCCAGTGTTTTGATGCTGGCCTTTGCGATACAAGAGATCCGGATTGGTTACGAACAGCTTATTAAGCCAGAGGTAAATCGTTTCGGCTTCCGCACGGCTGTTGTCGCCGTCGATATTGATCTTACCACTCGGGAAAAGCTTAACCGTGGTCTCCTTGTTGGGCTTGGCTTCGGTAGGAGTTTTGATCTTAATTAGCAAGCCGATATATCGCAACGGATCATAGCGGATATAGCTCAACTTATTGTCCGGATGATTTGTGAGCGACTTGTATAGCTTTTCGATACGATCAGACATCATGTGGTAGAGGAGGCGCTGTAGGACAAACTCTTGCAACTTGACCTTGGTATGACGAAGATACATCATAAAGAAGTCGTAGATCTGCTTAAACCCGTCTTGCTGTAAAATAGCCGCAAGGCGGTCGGCATCGACGTAGAGATTTTTGTTGCCGACCTTGTCCTGCAGCCAGTTCAACCCCAAACGCGTGTCCACCATAGGTGCATTAAAAGCGTTCCACGAACGAATGAACTCTTTCCAACCATGTTGATGCGGAGATACTGGGCTGTCGAAAATTGGGCGCAGAATGAGTTCCGTAATATCGGTTAAGTTGGTGTTCAGCAATGGGTAAAAGTGCTTGTTGCCATAAGCTTGCAGTTTACGTAGATCGATGCATACAGGCATCTCTTTGTCGCTGCGGCCGATCAGCTCGAGCTTGTAGTTACGCATGATGGGATGGTAGTCAACCAAGCGTACTGTTTGCTCTTCGAGATCGACGATCTTGGATATATATCTTGCTAGATACTGCAGCGGCGCTTTGATGTCGGAAAGGTCTTCGCATAAGACTCCGGGAACTACTATCTTGCCATTGCGGAACAGCTTTAGCAAGTATAGCTTGGTTACGCGTTCCCACTTAACACCATCGCGATCGGGCAGCGGGATAGTGGTGTTATTGCGCTTATCCGACTTACCGGTATTCGCGGGCACCGGGCGATCATGAGTTCCGTTTACGCAGAACTGAATCTGACTGTCGAAGTTAGTACCGTCGCCCAGACGTTTGCGGGTGGTGGGCTTGGGCGGTTGTTTCTTACGTCCCCGTTTGCTCGTACGCTCCTTTTTCGGCGAAATATACTTGATCGACTTCCAGTGGGAATAGTTAGAGTCAATCTTCCTAATAGGCCCTTTTTTGATACTGGGATCGGTCACGAACTCGCTTAAGTCGGCTTCTTTGAAGTGGAGGTTTGAGAACTTAGCTTGCACGGTGATAGTGCTGATTTGCATGGGGGTAAAGATGCACCGGTAGGTGCGAAGTTCGTCGAGGTCGATACCTTTGAGTGCGTCCATCGAAGCAAAGCTTCACGTTTGGGTTAAAGGCAAAGCTTCACGTTTGAGTTAAAGGCGTAGCTTCACGTTTGGGTTAAAGGCAAAGCTTCACGTTTGGGTTAAAGGTGGAGCTTTAAGGTTGTCCAAAAAGCAACAGAGGTGGACGACCTGATGAAGATGACCGTCAGTTCAACTTTCGCAACGACGGTGACATGCCGGCGATTATATCTCTATATGTAAATTATTGGGGTCGCTCTCCGGATCACAAGGCGAACATGTATTCGTTAAACTCGGGCGCCAGTTGTTATGACTATTAGTTGAATCCGTTAAAATTCGGTGCTGATACATCGCACTCCGTTACCTTTTTTAAGTACGAACAACTGTAAATCACCGCGATGCACCGGCGCCCATGATAAGACAAAGTTAACGAACCTACAAAGAACTCACACTGAACCTCAGTAAAGATTTAGCCCAACGCGATTCTTGGTTATTTTTTCCCTATTGTGATAACCATCCATATATAGAGGTTTGTCAACGCGTAGATAATGTCTCGGCAAAAAGATCCCGGCGATCCCAACACTTATCGGACTTCGGTCGATGAAGTTCTTCCCAAGCTGATATGGGTTGGCAATCAGGCTGCTGCTGGTGATTGTAATGTAGTCAAAGCCCATAAGATCACCATGATAGTCAACTGCACCTCGCACCTACCATTTTATCACAAAAAATGCAACTCTGGCCACTGTAGCAATGTTAAATATGTGAGGATTCCTGTAGGCGATCCTGGACCCCCGGAAACTCCCGGATGGCACGGCAAGAGCGAGATCGACACTATGTATCGCATGATGCCATACGTGTGCAAACAAATACGTCAAGAATTGCTAGCGGGTGGCCGGGTTTTGATTCATTGCCACGCAGGCGCGCAACGTTCGGCCGGACTGGCGGCTGGTTACATTATGCGGTATCATTGCCCGGCTGGATGGGATCGCGATCGTCGTTATGCAGAGAGTGTTCACTGGCTGGTTAAGAAACGCCCAGCTGCTTTCTTCGGCGGTACTTCGGTTAACTTTAAAGAAGCACTGGTAGGTAGACCCTTGATGATTTGCTCCCTATAACGTTCGGTTAGTTGCTTTGATTTATCAAAGCAACGATCGTTAAGACTCGCTTTTTTAAACCTAATTAATCAGATGACTACGAGTAATACGGGTAGCATTAACCACACATCACGTAAAAGTTAATCAAAATCGGGCGCTGTTATTCGCAAGTAGCCTTTGGGTTACCAAATGCTACGAGTTACATATCATTGGAACAAAGGACCAGTAACGTTAAGCGATGTACCGGCGCATGACGTTCAGCCCAAAAACAAAGATTACAAAATTCTTATATTGAGAAAACTGAAAGTGTATCTCGGTTAGGTTTCCCCATGGAAGAACCGGATGAGCACTACGATGAGCTAGACTTCTGCGACCGTTGCCGCAAGGTTGAATTAATAGCTAACTGGAGCGGCATATGCTATAAGTGCCAAGGTGTAGTACCTCCGAAAGATGATCCTTTTAGCGAAGATGTAATCGATCCTGCTCAGGTAGACGCGGTTGTAATTGATTACGATGCCCATCACCGTAACAAAACTAGCAAAGATGTAATCGATCCTGCTCAGGTAGACGCGGTTGTAATTGATTACGATGCCCATCACCGTAACAAAACTAGCAAAAAAGAGCCCGCGCCCGTAAAAAAGCCCCAGCGTGTAGAAAACAAAGAGCCCAAAGCTACAGCCATACCCGAGCAACGAACCTGCCCTCCTATGATACCTATGTCCTTGAGGAGCGCGGCCAGTTACATTGTGCACAATTATGGCCGCAAGCTTAATTTCCTTAACTACGAACTTATGATCGAGGAAGTTCACAAAGCGCTGCTTGAACATAATTGGAGTGACGAGGTCAAAACATCAGGCGACATGTGGGACGATAGCAATTCTCATCCACCACCTCGCGGACCTTTGATTGCCAGAGTTTGGAAGATCCTACATTTTTGGGATGAAGGCAAATATGAAGAATGGACTGATGACGGCATGTTTGCGGAACGCATGATCAAAATCATCATCTGGTATGTAGTGCTTTTCCGCATGGCGACTTATGTGGAGCCTTAGAGAACGTTGCCGTGAGAAATTGATTTTACTTTTTTAAATTATAGCTTGGCTACACAATCTAATGTTCGAGATGACTCATGTCTGTACCCCAGAAGGCTTGATTCCGATCGATGAATACCTCAAGGGCGAAGCCGAAAAGTTGCAGATGCGCGCTGCCGATCTTAAACTCGAAGTTGTGAAGACCGAGACTTCCACCAAGCCCAAAGAGGAGCCTCTGCGAGAACTGCCTGACGACGAAGATCACGCACCTCCACCGGAAGGGATGATCACGCTCGACGGGTTTGTCAATTTCCTGATTGCAAACTACTGCCCGATCACGAAATACCTCGATTGCATCAAAGATAAGATGCATGCCGATCTTAAGACGTTTCTGCAAAATATGGATTGGGAGTGCTTTTACAAATACTCCTACACACCCGGTGCTGATTACGACCTTCCCAACTCAAAGGAGAAGCATGCAGCTGACAATCTGCTACGCATCTTAGTCCCGATGGACCCGCCGCTTGACTACTCAAGCGACCCTATATCACCGGAAGAATGGCGATACGATACTTACTACGGCATCGGCATAATAGCAAACATCTACGAGTTTGCGGCCACGCATAAGTTCGTCAAGGCCTCGGCGAAACCCTGAAGGGCGTGACAATTTGATTTTTTATTTCTACTAATCTGACGCAGCATAAAATACAGATATGCAAGTCGCTCAGCTTCTCGTGAAGTTGTACAGTGTCGACCCTAAGTACAACTTTATGCCTTTGATCCGAGTGCTGATCGGCTCCAACGTCCGCAAGCTGATCAACTGGGTTGAGTTTGGGCAGACTCTTGTTGACAAACGTCGCGTGGGCTTTCTATACAAGACCAGCCTTTGGGGCCGCAGGCAGGAGACTAGGCCCATTCACATGTTTCTAACCACCGGTAAACATGAGTATAGCGCTCATTACCTTGGTTACGACATGACCATGCTTCCTAATGAGTATGATAAGACACATTTCAACGAGCACATGCGTCCGATGGGTCACATGAACAAGCTGTTCCGCTTGGAGGCGTTTAATCCCAGGTCGATCTTGGCGTGGGCTGCTTATGCGAAGGCCAATGTTGCCCGCATGGTAACCTATGGGTTTGTGCTAACTTGGACCAAGGGCGGTTATCATGCGTTGGTGAGCCGTGCAATCACTCTGGCCAATATGGCTAAGCTTAAGCAGCGAGATCTGATTCTCGACGAGAATATGCTGTACGCTTCCTGGCCAAACAGTGAGCTCTCTTGGAGCGTGCCTCCTCTTATCGCTAATAAGGACCGAGTTCGTCGGTGGAACGCATGGGTAATGGCGAACACCACCGCTTGGGGAATCAAGCCGAACGCCGCGACTTTTGCATAATTTTTTCGTTGCGAACACACAGCCTGGGGAATCAAGCCGAACGTCGCGGCTTTTGCTTAATTTTTTTCGTTGCGGGTACCCCCAAAAAATAAAGATTCGAATCTGCTACTCCTAAGCCTGGCGAACGTACTCCTGTGCCACCGCGCCCTTGGTGCCGAGAATAGCCATACCGATACGGCCCTCCACCGATTGAACTTCGGCTGGGTTTGACGGCAAGATAAACGTGTTGCGACCGCCCGACGCGGCTTCCTTCATAATGTCGAGGTATTGCTGAGTGAGAATAATGCTCATCAACTGGAGTGCGGTGGCTTCCGGAACTGCTGACTTAAAGTCGGCGACACTTTCCTTAAGTCCGGCGACCAATCGGGCGCGCTGAGCCGCAGTACCAGCACCCTCCAACTCACGTGAGCGAGCCTCTCCTTCCGCTTTCGCAATCATAGTGGCCTTGTCCGATTCTCCCTTGAGAATGGCAGCTTGACGATCAGCTTCACCCTTGAGAATGGCAGCTTGACGCGCAGCTTCAGCGTTGATCACAGTGGCGTCGCGTTGTTTCTTGGCAGCTTGGATGTTGTTCATCGCCGCGACAACAGTCGGGTCCGGGTCAATGTCAGTTACCATGACGCGCTGCACCACATAGCCGTAGGGATTCATCTTGGCGTTGAGCTCGTCGCAGATGGATTTGGTCAGCACATCGCGCGCTGAGAACATCTCGTCCATGGTGTACTCCATGCTGTGGGAGCGGAAGTACGTCTCGATCTCGGCGGTGATGACTGAGATAGGGTGTTTTAAGTTATAGTAAGCTCGGTAGATCAGATCGTCATTTATGTTTGCGCCCATCTGACCCATCTGGTTGGGCGGGGCGGCGGCTCCTTTGCCACTGATTTCCGCAGCCGATTGAGCCACCTTAACGAGGAAAGCGAACTTGAGTGTAACAAAGACGTTGTCCTTGGTGCGCGTGTTGAAGTTTAACGTATATGTGTCGATCTTGAACGAAACATTGCCGGCAACCTTCTCAGTGAAGCAGTTTACACAGTTGAAACCGGGATGGGCGATGCGAGAGAAGCGGCCGAAACGCTCAACAATACCAACGGTAGACTCAGGAATACTCTCACAGCAGCCCATGTTTTGGATTTTGACGGGGTTGGTCAAGTGATAAGCCACGACCAAATTCAGTTTTTCGCTCATTTTTCGTATTATGATGTATCGACCAAAAAAATATACATACCTAATCAAGTTTAGGCATTCAAACGCTGCTGGAAGGTAATCTTACCATCGGTTTTCTCCTCGATAATGATGTTTTTGTCGTCCACGTACATGATGTAGGTGGCGTACTTGCTAGCATCGCCTTTGCCGGGATCCAGCAGCTCCATTGTATCGTCGCGCCCGCCCGCCTTGCTGTACTTAAAATTGCCCGGATCCTTAGCAACGCTGGCTTTCATGACGATATCCTGCGAGCTTGGATTTAGCTTAAAGTCAATAGTTTGCCGAGATTTTAGCTTTTCGTCAAAGTAAACCCACTGCGGCGTTTTCTGAAGGGTGGCAATCAAAGACGCGTACTTGCCAGATGCACTAGAAGTGCTGGGAGCCGCAGCGACACTGGCGGAACTTACACTAGTTGGCGCATCCGTAACGACACCAAGCTTGCCAGCGCCCCAGAGGTATGCGAGTACAACCACGATTAAAATCGCGACTACCAAGAGCGGCAACATCTAAAAGTTGCCTAAACGGCGTCTATATGTAGAGGCAATCTTATTTATAGATAAAAAAGTATCATCGGGTTGGGTGGCTTCGGTCTAGCTTGATATGATCAGATGAAAATAAGGTCTAAATCAGGCTCTCAGATCGCCTCGAAGATATACTGAGTGTGGATATTATTAGGATTAGCAGTGGCAATTACGTGATATCCGATGATGCGAAGCACACGTATGATGGTTCCTACCACGGTGTAAACATGACCGTAGTCAAAGATAACACTACCGTCTTTGTTAAGTGCGGTTTTAACATCGTTGTGGAAAAGCGTGGGGAAATATTCGCACAGTGATTGTGCTACTACCAACGGCAAACCTAATTTAACATTAGTAGAGACGCGCTCTTCGAAAAGCATAACAAATGACGGAAACTCACGTCGCAATAATTCAACGCTGTCGGTATAGCCAGAAAACAGTTTCACGAGCCCCGCGACTCCGTAAAACTCGGCCTCCCGCTTGATGTTATATCTGATCTTAAAGTCGGGCAAAACCCAGTTGTCAGGGCAGCGCAAGTAGTTGAGAATGTATTCAAAGAGTTTTGGGTCCCGGTCGTACGTGAGGTAGGCTTCGTTGGTGGAAATGAAACGGTTCTCATGGAGCTGGAGAGTAGCGTCGATGTACATCAAGTTGTCAGACTTGTCGTTGATTGTGCGCATGGTGGTATGAAACAGTGTTTCTCCAACTTTTATGCGGACGATGATTTCCACTTTGTTATAGCGAACATCGCACTGTTTGAGCTCCTCGCGACGCTGCTCGAGTAGAGTTTTGGGGTTGGTAGGTTTGGGCTCTTTGGGGCTGGGAACTTTGGCTTCGGCGGGTCTAGGCGCATCTAGGTTAGCATCAAGACCTCCTGGGGTGATGGACGTGGCGGCGCGCATCGTCTCGAGTTACATCACCAGCTATTTCAATTTCTAACAAGATGATCTACAAAAAAATAAGACCTGAATTAGTGTTGAAATCTTTTCAAGCTTCGAAGTCGCGAAGGCTTTCGTATGCGTCACTCATCTGGTCTTGGGTATATGCCGAGTTACCACGTTGGGCTTGACGCGACTTGCTATGCAGTAGCGCTGAAATACCCAGCTCCAAGCCAATGCGTGCGATGTTACCGATGTTGTAGTCGTGCATCACGTCAGACACCACTGAGCTAGTCTCGTACTGCATGCGTCGGAGCTTAGGCCGAATATTGTTGTGCCAATCAGTGAGATCGGGCTTAAAAGGGCCGTAGCTCTTTTGTCCGTCGAATAGGTACTCAAGTCCGTGCGCACCTGCCAGAATCAGCTCTGTGCCAAAGGTCTGGCAACGCTTAAAGTCGTACTTGCGACGTAGACGACGATGAGCATCCTTGATCTCCTTAAGCGGTGAGTCAGCAGTAACCTTGGGTACGTTGGAGTAGTTAACTCCATAACCGTCGAGCTCAGCGCGCAACTCTTCCATGTCGTCGAGTAGAATGTTCTTAGTCTCCTCCTCGGTCTCAAGTGCAATATCAATGTCGTTGCCGTAGCCGCCGTAGTCGCGAACCGCGTCGTCGAGCTGGTTGCCAGAATGTGGAGGGTAAGGAGGCTGTTGGGGCGGGTAAGGTTGTTGCGGTGGATAGCCCTGAAATTGCTGCGGCGGGTAAGGTTGCGGCGGATATCCCTGAAACTGCTGTGGAACATAAGAGGGTTGCGGCGGCGGATACGAGGGTTGCGGGTAGCGGCTGGGCTGCGGCTGTGGAGGCTTGCTTTGCGGGCTCACCATATTGCCTACGGGAGGACGTACTGAGGGCATGGAAACTTTCGGAGGCTGGGGCAGAGCCACGTCGTCGGCAACTAAGGTTTCATCGCCCAGGTCATCGTTCGGTACGTTAGGCAGCTCTTCTTCGATTTCTTCTTGCAGCGGCTCACCGCCACCTACACCGGCATTTCCGACCCGCTGCATACGCTCGTTGAACTCCTGATCTGGGTCTTTTACAGCTACAATTTGTAACGCGTTAAGCCCGACCAAACTTTTTTCAAGCTCGTCCAGCTTGATAGAAGTATTGGTGTGAGTTCGATCCACCAGATCACTAATACCCACCATGTTGATCGGGTCCTGAAGGCCGCCCGCCATCGAACGAGCTTTTTAGGATGGTGAAACTCTACCATTATGGTATGTTTCCTCTAGATGTGTTCTGTCACCGACATATTAAATATGTTATGGCGCCAGAAAATTGAATAGCATAACGCCAAAATCTGCAATCCTCGCGATGGCCGACCAAGCTAGATTCACCAGCGAAATTTCCGCCAACGGTAAGCAAGTTAGGTTGCTGCTCGCCAAAGATGTTGTATTCTCGGTGGTTCCGCAATGCACGGGCGCTCTACGCGAACTTGTCCGAGCGTTCGAAACGTGTGAATGGTGTGAACTAAGCGTAAATATTACCGCCGAAAACGGAGACGTGATAATGGGAATCGACCCGTACATGCCGATTGATGGCCCGGATGCTATTGCGTTCTTGATCAATGGGGAAACCTGGAACGTTACCGCTGGCGATAACTACTACTGGATTCTACGGGAACTGAAGTTGTTCCTAAAAAATGTGGAAATCATTTCGGATGGGACAAACTTCAAGCTATCTACCGTCGAAAAACATTACGTACATATGCACGGACAATCGAACTGCCTGAGCGTATATCCTCGTGACGCCAACATTAACCGTGGGTACGAACTAGGTATCAAAGGTGGTTTTACCACGCTCAGAGGGTTCTACGAAATTGCGCAATCTGGAACGCATACAGGATTCAAACAGCCCGGTACACCTCTTTGGCGTGAAAAAGTTAAGGGCAGTACGTCGGTGGCATTCATTAATATTGCGACAGGCAACAAACACCGACAGTGGCGCGTCACAGTTGGATATAACAACGGCACAGCCCGCGGATTTGATCTTACGCCGACCAACATAATCGGACTGCATGGATGTCTTGAACTGTGGATTCGGGATGTACCGAAAGACGGACCGACCCTGGAGGCCATACGAATTGTTTTGCAAGATGCATACAAGGAGCACCCGTTCGTTCCCAAGCCCGAATTAAAATTTGAAGCGAAACCCGAGCCCGAAGTAAAATCCGCACCGAAACTCGTGCCGTCTACCGCCAGTACTGATGCGTGCGTAGAAAAATTGCGAGCTGCTATCCAAGATATTGTCAGAGATGAGCTACGCAAAGCTAGAACCGCCCCAGCCGACGCCAAGCCTTGATTCGGAACTGTGGGTCTGCTTACTTTTTTATGTTTTAAAAATTGAAAAAAAATAACGCTAACATCTGCAATCCTCGCGATGGCCGACCAAGCCAGATTCACCAGCGAAATTTCCAGCGACGGCAAGAGAGTTCTGCTGAAGCTTGGCGGAGGCGTCGTTTACATCGTGAGGCCTCAGTGCGTAGGTGCCCTGCGTGGTCTTGTTAAGGCGTTTGGCGACTGCGAATGGAGAGAGATGAGCACTGATGTAATTGTCGCTCCCGGCGGCAAAGAGAAAGGGTGCGTTACGCTAGGCATAAATCCATATATGCTACGTGGCGGCCAGGATTCAATTGCGTTCTCGATCAACGGAGAAACGTGGAACGTTACGGCCGGCGATAACTACCATTGGATTAAGCGGGAGCTGGGAGCTCTGACCGAAAATATCAAAGCTATTTCCAATGAAGACGAGTACAAGTTGTCCACTCTGAACACCAAATGCATACGGGTGGGTGAACATTCGAACTGTCTGAGCGTGTACCCGAGAGACGCTAATATTGGATACCAGCTGGATATTGAATGCGGATACAAAATTCTCGAAGGATTCTTCGACATCGCATCGGCCGGAGGGCAAGCTTCGGAGTTCCAGGGTTCGTACTCTCAGCCCGTTCGGGGCAGCGGCGCGATAGAATTCGTAGGGATCAAACCAGATGCTAAGCATCGACAGTGGTGTGTTAACGTAGTGTACCATAACGGTACAAACTGTAGTTTTAGTGTGACCCCGACCGACATAATTACGTTGTGCCACCACCTCTCGGACTTGGTCGCTTGTGTTCCAGACAACAAACCCACGATGGAGCAGATAAAGACGGTGTTGCTGAAGACATACAAGGAGCACCCCTTCGTCCCCAAGCCGGTGGTGTCTTCTGCCGGCGGTGCGGCGGTTTCAGACATTGCTAGGGACACTTCATTCATTGGCGAAATGCAACTTTACATTCGTGAGATTGTTCGAGATGAGCTGCGTAAAGCATTCCAGTCCTTTGCGGCCGACCCTAAGCCTTGATTCGGGACCATAGGGTCTGCCTACATTTTTTATAGAGACGCGACACCGCAAAAAATATATATACAACATAAACCCACAAACCTCCAAAAACCTATCCCGCCGTGGACTTCTTTTTGCTCTGACGGAGAAACTCTGCCAGTCTAGCCGCGTTGGCTTCGCGAAAGGCTTGTGGGGTGATGCCGCGCTTAGTTCCGCAATGTTGTATCATCACCGATTTGTCCTCGGCTTCTGGCAAGTCAACGCGATCCGGACGCAGATCATAGTAGCGATTAACGATGCGGTCTAGGATCTGACTCGATTCCCACGTGTTAGTAATCTTGGGATCACGTACGCGATTTAGGTATCGTTTTGCGCATAACGGCGTGCAGAAGGGACCATGAATCTTGTAAACGTCGCACTCCACCGTCTTTAGCAACGATGTTGTCTCTAAAGAGTCTTGCGGCACCAGAACTCCGGATGCATCGCGACACACCAGTTGCTGCTTCCAACTAAGCGGGATGAACCAGGGAACTTCATGTACTACAAGTGCGCAAGCTAAACACTGCAGATTTGTGCTTTTTACCCATTGTTCAAAGTTGATAAATATCGATGGGAGCTCGTCATATTCTACGACAACATCCTTAAGCCAGCCGGTGGGTGCGTCCTCGTTAAAATTCGTGTCCTCATTGTACTGATTATCCTCATCTTGTAGGTCTTCACAATCCTCGGGCTTGATCCCAGGTAAGAAAAGCACGTAACTCTTCCGCACCTCAGCCATGATATGCTGGCGTTATTCATTATTTGTGTTACGGTCTATATTATATTTGAACGCGGCAGACCCTCTAAAAAAGGTAGGCTCTCTCGCGAGATCTCAAACTCTTTGTACTCAAACTCTAAAGCCCTAGACTCCTCATGCTCTCAAACTCTCAAACTCTTAAACCTGCTCGTAAAGTCTCGCACCTGTTCCCGGGCTTTGTATAGTACTTCGTTACCAATGAACAGCTCCCACACGTTCGGCTGCGAGATGTTTGGCAAGCGGATTATGTCGCAGCGCGAGATGATGAGATCGAGGCCGTTGCGGTATCGATTTTTTACCTCTAGCGTGTAACCGCTCGCCGTGGTCGAGACGGGCAGACATCCCTCGGCATACGTGTTAATAGCGTCCGCCAAAAGATCGAAGGCTTGCATGGGCAGCCAGTCAGTAGTGATGTACTCTGCGGTGTTAGTTCCTCGGGCGACCGAAACTCCTCCGCGGTGCGGGGTGATGGTAAACTCGTTTACGCGGTGGAGAGGTCGTTTGGAGCCGAGAGAATTCCAGCCCGCGTCCCGGTCGAGCTTTTTCGATTCTCTGTACCAGCTATCGATGAAATCAAGACACTCTGTATAGTTGGTCTCGAGGTCGAAGTAATAGTCAGCTATGTAAAGACAGGGCCCGTCGATCGCGATCGTGGGCGGGAGCTGCGTATGATACGAGACTCCCAGCGCAAAATCGACTTGATCTTTGGTTCGAAGCACGACGTTAAAGTCAAAGTAGGCGCGGGTGCGAATCATGTGACGCAGGGTCAGGAGGCTAGATGTTGCGGTGCGACGCATGTGAAATGACTTGCCGACCAGGGTGAGCACAAGCTCGTGGTCGTCTGTGGTGCGAACAGTATAATCCATTTTTAAGCGGCTGCTACCTTTTGTGGTTGTAAAATCAATTATTAACAGACAAAGTTTATCTGCCAGAATATGGTCTAGGCTTGGTGCGTGGCAAGTTTCAACGTTGCTCGCCGGCGCGATAAAATGTACCGAAATGATGTAACGTTCGGAAACGTCGGTTACGGTTACGATGAGTTCCCCAGCGAAACGTACTATCATGAACAGGTCAGCCTGCTGGGATCTAACGGGTCTGATTATCTTGGCGATAGTTTAAAATATCCCGGGCCTACCCCCTCGCCAAACTTCGAGGATGTTGCGCTGCAACGCACAGGTGCCTTTCCGCCCAAAGCCGACCCATACCTTCCTATCATGAACGAGCCTATGGGTTATGGCTACGCAGAGAAAAACTTCGAAAGTTCGCTCGACACGGTGGGCAACTATCGCTATCAGCCAGCGCCACGAGATGAAGAGAAATACTATCCGGCTAGCATGCTTAACGACAGTCGCGTCAACATGCAGTACGAGCGGTTCGTTGGATCCGGATTTGCGACTACCACCAGTCTCGACAATAGTCCTGTTCAGCTGTTCACCAAGGGTCCTAAAGCATGGTGGATGCCTAGTTACCTAGAAGTCGGCATTCTCTTTGTATTGATCATCTTGGTGTTGGTAGTGAAGTGTATGGCATTGAGACAGCGTGTCGACAAACTCGAGAAAAAGAAGAGCAAGCTCGAGGCTGAGGCGAACATGCAAAAGGTCATGCAGTCCGCGCAGGTCCAATACAAGGTTTAGGGGATTTAGGATGTGGTTGTCGTAGCCAAAGCTACTTCGCGGAGTTCTGTGGCGATATAGAATTTTGATTTTTTAAATTTGATAGGATCTTCCGATCTAGAAACGTCGCATTATCCTAATAAGATGCCGACGCGTGTCGTTGAGATTCCTTACAGCTGTGAAGATAGACATGGATGCTATTACAGGTTACCAAATGAGGGAGTGCTAATACGTGTCTGCGTACCAGAATCGACTACATACGTTGATTTATATCACAACGGCAATCCTTATCTGCGAGCAACCAAGGGCGTGTTTCCGTTTAAGGTTCCCTTGGGCATGGCTACTAGGGCTGGGCCCCAGATGATATTACTGAGCGGTGTTAAAGCCTTGCCATCAGTCAACGTCTTAATAGACGATATGCCAGCGATGGGATCTCGGTATGACTTTGGCACGTTTGAAAGGCTCGTTATGGAGGTACAACCTATTATGACTTTCCCGGTACCCAGTTTTTATTCAAGAGCTAGAGGTCGTTGGATCGATCAATGGGTCACATTCGAGAAGGGATGGTGTTATTCAAGGCATACTACGGATCCCCAGCATTACTTTGGCCGAGCGTCGCTGTGATTTGCAAGACTAGGATGACCTGATTAAAAAAAAAATAAAACATTAGCGGTGTTACGGCGACTGAAAGTTCCGTCCAAAAACAAAAGATTTAGAATTTTGATTTTTTGAGAGTATCTACTGTGTGGCGGATGGCTTATTTCGAAGTGCTAGAGCACGTAGGAGCAACCTACAAAATACGGATACGACCAGGCGCAGTTACAAATCAGTCTACCTATTTTGGCGTACCCACGCAGACCGTAATTCCGTTTGTAGGTACGCTCGACCGCATAGTCTTTCCCACTACGGTGAGCGCCGCACGGTTCAATAGTTTTGGTGTAGATGTTTTTGAGCTCGATTTACCTTCGGGTTCGTTCCCGTCTAGTGTGCCTGTCGGGATGTTAAATTATGCTAGCAATTACGTGGTGGCGGAGGGAGAAAATGTCGCTTATTTGGACTTCGAAGGCCGAGAGTTTCCCGACCCCGGAGAAATCATAAACATGGGTACGTTTATGGAGTCGCCGGTCGTGATGCCGAACTTGGATAATCCAAAAATGGAGATAAAGCTACACGATTTCACCATGCCTGACGGCACAACATACACTCATGCGCTCCTTGCAAATCACGGATATTTCATCAGGGAGTATAACTACCCCATAAAGCTGACTTTTCGAGGGTAGGAACTATTCATTTAGATTTTTTGTAGCTATAAGCTCAGAGTTACAAATATGTATGCAATACAGCTTATGAGATACCATCCACCGGGAAAAGATGGAGCTTACTTGTTGCCACGTAAGGGTATTTTATGTAGCGTTGATGCACCCGCGAAAAGTGGGCCTCATTACGACGGAGACACAAAACACGTTGAGTTTGTTTTCAATGGAGAGGAACTATTGCAAGCATATGACGGAATGTTCCCATGCAAAATTCCACTCGACTTGTTGCCTTATGGGCAATGTTGGTTAAGTGTGTCTGTCGACGTTGCGCCAGATTTCCTTACCGTATATATGGAAGAAATGCCCGCTTTTGGCCAGCTACACGATTTTGGCACGTTTTGTCCCATAATAACTGTTGTGAGCAACCACATGACGATACCGCTACGAGGCGCGATGGACCGAATAATCGGTACGAGACGGAATCAGATGCTTATTTTCACGCAAGGAAATTGCTTCACCGCAATAAGAACGTTTCCGATGAAAATTGTTCCATGTTTAAAACTTTAAAAGCTTTGAAGTTTGGTTGTTTTTGTTCAAGAGTCGCGGTTTAGAATTTTGATTTACTACAAACACACGGACTTCATCCAAACATGGAACCTGTGACCCCGAGCCACGTTGTAATCCCCCTGGAAGGCGCGGATGTTCGGTATTATGCAAACTACATCCCAACCGAGCGGGCTACGCAGCTGTACAATCATTTCTTAACCGATTTCAGTTGGAAGATTCGCAAAACTGACTATGGTAAAGGAGGCGCGTCGTACAAGCTTAATCGCGCAACCTGTGCTTTCGGTGATCCGGGAGTAAAAGCACCGGACGTATGGGGAGACGATCTGGTTGTGGAGCCCTGGACATACGAAATGAACGAGCTACGTCGTGGCCTTGAACGTATTACTGGATGCAAGTACAACATCTGCTTGTGTAACTATTACGCTACTGGAAAACGAGGCATTGGGCTACATGCTGATAACGAAGAGCGTGGCAGCACCGATGGGATAGCATCGATCAGTCTTGGGACAGCACGCGAGTTCACCTTCGTTAGGAATTCGAACCTCGGAGCTAAGTATACCATGAAACTAGATCACGGCTCCATGTTGCTGATGGGTAGGGGTACTCAGGAAAACTACCGACATACCGTACCGGAGGACAAGAGTGTTACCGAAGGCCGCATAAACCTGACTTTCCGCTGGTTTGACCCTGTTCGGTACACCGCAACTACAATGAAACAGGGCCCTTAGGATGGTGGCTGATCTTTTTTATGGCTAGGACGACAAAAAATATTAGCTATCGTCGCCTACTTCGGCCTGCGTCGGAGGCGCGGTTTTGATTCTACCGGCCCCATCGTTGCAATCCCTGGCACTTCCGGCAGCGTGTCCATGTGATGGTTGATGAACGCTTTCATCTCCTTCTCCATTTGCACATCCTCCTTTTTCGCCCAGGACACCGTCACAAAGAATCGAGAGTCGCGACCAGGCTCGTCTACGCGCCGCAACTTAGCCACATAGTTCTTCTCGCGCAGTGCGTTAAAGATATGAAAGTACACATACGTTCGCGCACGTTCCGATGTCATGGTCGGAAAGTCAAAGTGGATCGGCAACGCGATAGGATTGGTTGAGGTTTTGCGAGCTAAGATAGCTGTGCGAATTTCCTCTTCAATAAGGCACAGTCTGTCCTGCACGATCTCTATCATTTGCTCATCGAGGGTAGTGGTTCTAATGATGTCGGTGGCAGGGGTAAGTTTCCATTTGTGCATCGTTCTTGTTAAATTAACAAGAACTTTCGCTATAACGATTTTGTTAAGACTCACTTTTCGTTAACGATATTGTTCGAGATCTCTCGAGCTGTCTCAACTCTAAACTCTCTATGAGAGTGAGGAATCTTTTCTGACACTCGCTAATAGCTAAATAGATATCGCCGGGGTTCTCTAATCGCAATGAACCTTTACCGGTTGTCGCATCATAAAAAGCCATATAACACTCTTGGTAGCGCGCTTCGCTTGATTTACGGATCCTAAGAATAAAACATCGACTACGTTCCTGATCTTCGTCAGGCCAAAAGAGCTGCGGGTATCCTTCTCCTGCCTCTTCTGGTGTTTCAGGCTTCTTAAACATAGGATGCTGTGTTTCTACAGTTGTCGCTAACATTGGTAACGTTTCTTGTCCTGTTTTGTGCAGACGTTTGAGTAATCTCACGTTGAGCTTTTTAATTTTGTCTTCTTGATGAAAAGTTACTTCCAGCTCTCGGATTCGTGTAAGAATGAACTTATGAGGTTTTAGACTCGACAGGAGATCCATGTACTTGCGTGTGTACCAGAGAGCGTACTCGAATTTACCACTGCGTAGCTGAGCCAAGCATACGCTCGGGGTTTTTACCAAGTGTAAATTACGCATCACGATGCCACGGAACCGGCGACATGTTTGGTGCACCGCGATTATTGGATGTGTTACTTTCTTGGCATCGTTGTCATCCGGGACCAAAAACTCAAAGATGTACACCAGCACATCACTCGGTAGCATTTCCATTTTCCGCGTTTAACGTTACCATCTATTTTTTTGATATGGAATTACGAAAGATGATACATAGTTAAGGCTACTTGACAGCATCAAAGATGTGTGTACACCATCACATTCTTGGTTCCACCTTGGATCATGTCACAGTTGACATAAGCTTGGTAGACGGAAGCTTTGAGATCCTACTGGTCGCCACGATCTCCGATGTACCCAATCCTGGTTCTAGCTTTTTGTCTATGTTATAAAAACGGAACTGCATTTTTTGTTTCCTAGTGCAAGCTGCAAAATGCAGAACCCTGCGTTGCTAGCGATAGTTGTGCTGATTTTACTGGTATTGCTATGGTCTGGCAATATTTGGGCGCAAGGTTTAGCAGTGGCTGGACTGGGTGTTTTGGCGTTGGACATTCAATCGGATAAGCCTGTTTTAGGAGCCGGCTGGGGTTGCAGTGATGGTTCGCAACCTTTTGGGAGCCGTTGCGCTGAAATACCAGACGGATATCCCGAAAAGAAAGAATGCGAGCTGCGTTGCCTAACCGCCGATGAAAAGAAAGTCACGGCTGCTAATATTAAGAAGTTTTTGATAGATCGTGGTATCAACTTCCCGGTGCCGGAGGCGTTCTTGGCCAAACTATCGGGTGCGGATTATTTCCGATTCTGCGATCGCAAGCTTATTAACATGGTAAGCTACTATATAAATAGCGCACCTGACAGTTGTAAAATCTTATTACCGCAACTTCTCGGCAATCATGCCACATATGCTGGGGAAATAGGATGTTATTTCTTGAACCCAAGACAGGCAACACTAATTGGACTTACGGGCGTAAAAGAACCGATCAATGATACAGACAAGATTCATCACGCGCGTTTATCGGCATACCTGTCTAAGTTGGGTGGTGATGATTATTATGACAATATGTTGACTGACGCGATAACAGATACTGGCTATGCACGATACTTGGCATCTATCGCTACAAGCAGGCAAACTACACGTAATCTCTTGGGAGCGCAAGAAACGTTGGCTGTCATAACAAGACTAAATCCTCACGGCCTGGAATACGTCAGTTTATCTCGTCATGGAACATACGCTCATGCTAATGCTATAGTGATAAACCACGACACCAAACAAATCTTCCATTTTGAGCCGAGTGTTAATATATCCCGCAGATACACCCCACTTCGTGCTGTCCTAGACGTAATTTGTATGTATAAAACACATGACGGCAGGGCCCCACTATTATCATATGATATTAAGCGTCTCGAGTACGAGAAATACACCCCTGACAAAGCATTGCAAGTCGCCTTCAAAGAAAATGACGATATTTATTGTCAGACATGGGAACTGTTAGGAGGTGTTATGTACGCAATTAACGCACGCCAGCACTCTATTTCTGATACTTTTGCTTACATGCTGTCGCTTAACGGCAAACAACAGTTCGATTTGTTGCAAGTCTTTGCTTATTATCTTTACGATTTGATAAAAGTTATGCCCGTTCACCCTGCGACAATAAGTGAGATACAACGGCTACAAAATGAGTTAAAATCAATACAAGACAATGTCAATGACCTCATAAGTGAAATACCTAACGATTCGCCTCGATACGCGCTGTTGTATAGGGTTGGTGAGGTTATTGATGCTATTGATGGATCAACCTTACAAGATTACGCTAACACGGGGTTTGCTGATAATATTGCTGCTATAAATCGTAATGTGATAAGATGCGCTCAAATAGCTTTATTGGAGTCTGAGCAAAAACCCGATCAAGGTTACGATCAGTTAACGGATTTCGCTAAGGACCTAACGGGCGTTTTTAACTCGCACGAAACACTGTTTCAATTCAAAGAAAGATTTAGACAGGTTAAACGCAATGCTTTCGCGCAAGGAACTTGCACGCTCGTATAACCACTGAAGTTTTAGCTTTTTTGTCAACGCTCTAAAAAACAATATCCCAAATGCTTAAAAGACGATATTCCTCACACACTCGCACTTGACATGCGAGTACTCTCCATGGAGTGGTTTGTGGGGTGCTAGCACGAGTTTTCCGTATTTTTGACAAACATGCCAGACCACTGGGCAACCAGAACATGAAAGGTCTCGTAGCGAACAGTTGCAACGGCTGTGCGGGCGACTACCGCAGTTGGGACACTCACTCAAGTACCGTGAAAGCGGCCCAGGAAACTCTCGACTAGGATTGCCGTTACAGTTAGGACAGGTATATCCATCTGCTCCGTAATGAGTTCGCCCTATTAGGTTTTGCACAACAAGCTGTCCTCCCAAACATTTGTGCCAGGCAGTCTGACAATGAAAACAAGCGCCTTCTTTTCCCTGGGAGAGGACATTACACTCGCGACGACACTTAGGGCAGACCTTAGGTAGGGACATCGTGCTGCGAATTGTTATGACTTTATGTATACATCTCTAATAAAAAAGTACCGACTCTCAGTTGCGGAAGTGATATATGCTGCGGGTTTCCAAATCATTAACGGTGAACAGGTTGTAGCCTTTCTGAAGCATAAACGTCACAAACTTATCCATGAAGTTTCGTGAATATACGCTTCGCAGCAAGCAACGATCCGGACCGGCCATACGTTTTGTCGTCACATCTACAAGCTTTATGAGCTCTTCTTCAAATATAGCAGGGACATTGATAGTGTCATTGCATACTTCAAAACGATAATACAAACTATCATGTTCAGCTGCGTTAATCTTGGAAATCATGCCATACAGTCGAAAATACTTGGCTTCTTCTAGTAGCTCAGCTTTAAGCTCAATCGGGCATTTCCAATGAGGATCTACGCTGCACAATGCCATGATATAGTCGTGAATATGTGAGAAAAGTTTCGGATCTCGGTCGTAACACAAGACAAGTTCATCACGGGAATTTGGGCTTTTGCTACGGCACTTAGCAGCTTCTATCATATCTTCCCAAATCCAATTGTCCATTGGGATCCTACCGGCCGTGAGTACGAAAATAGTACCCATCACGTTGATGATGATTTTCTCATCGGCGTTAATGCGTAGATCGGAGAGCAAGTTCGCTTTCTCGGATTTGTCCATGGTGACAGTGTATTTCCGAATCAATTTTAACACTATGCAAGCTCTAATAAAAAAGTAACGACTCTCAGTTGCGGAAGTGATATATGCTGCGGGTTTCCAAATCATTAACGGCAAACAGGTTGTAACCGCGTCCGATCAGCTCAACAACAAACTCGTCCATGACATCTTGAGCACGGTTAAGCTTGAAAATCACACGTTGAGCACTGGGAATGATAATAACGTCCATGTTGCATCGCTGAGCAACCTGATGAAGATCTTCGCCAAAAGTCATGGGCACGTCAATAACCCCCGACCTTTCAACTTCAACGCGGAAGTACGGACTTTTCGCGTTGGTTTCTTTGGCAACTTGGGCTTCCGAGACACTCTTCAACTTTCCGACTTGGGCGTCTACACTCATCAACTTTCCGATCATTCCATCCAGCTTAAAATACGTCGCTTCGTCGATCAGGCGACTTTTGATATTAGCATCGGGACACTTCCAGCGATTGGGATCGTGTAAGTAGTTGTCGATATGCTGGAACAGCTTCCGATTTCGGTCGTATGCCACATAAGGCGCTTCTTTGCACTGGGGGTACGGCCTAGTCTTGCGTCTCACAACAGCTTTAATAACATCGTCGTGAATACGACTCGGGTTTGACAGACGTTCAGCCCTGAAAGTATAGGGTAGACCTCCAACATAAACCCTAACCAACTCGTCTCGATCTATGTAACCTTGGGCAAAGGCTTCCGAAAGGTCGCGCGGCTCAGCATCAGGTGTGTCCATTTTGCGGTGGGTTCCTATGATGAATCGGGATTCAATTTGTTGTGGTGGGTACTGGTAATTAATTATTTTTTATAGGGGCTGGGATTAACATATAGAGATAGCGGCAAAATTCGAGGCTTGCTGCGGTGATAAAACTCTCGCAGGTGCCTGCAAAAGTGGTCGGGATGCGGAAAGTGCCTTGAAAACTACTTTTTAAGTGATTTTTACCCTATTTTCTGACTTTCGAAGGCACTTTGGAAAAGTTCGGAATCGCTACGACCCTTTCGAGTTCGTGTAAAAAATATAAAGATAGTCGACGCGAAACGACGGGAAGATGAACGACCGAAGGGAGTTCATCAACCAAAGTTGAGCCTTAGTGCTTCAGCACGACCTTACAAGTTGTATCTCAAGGTTGCCGTGCCGAAGCCCACCAGCAGAAAGTTAATGCACACCGCGTAGACTGCCAGCTCGCAGACCGTTAGCGCGCCGATCGTTTGTCCCGTATAGTTGATATAAAACTCTCTCGATCTCGACAAGTTAATGTGTCCTGATGGCTGAAAAGCTCCCGGATACATGCAAAACAGTATGATGTACATCGTCTCGCTCTCCGGACTCACTATGTTGTCCGACGTCACATACGGCAAGTATCGATTGTAAAACTGTGAAGGATTGGTTCGATACAGCTGCACGCCCTTGGTTTCGATAGTAATCGTGTCGAGAGTCGGCGTTTCGGTTTTCCAGTTGGCATCTACGAACGCCAGCGCATGGAAGGGAGGCACCGCCAGCGGGATACTTACTGGATAGTTTATGGGAGTATCCACCACGTTGCCATACAAGTTCCAGTTTTCTATACTTGCCGTGTTAACTAAGGGTCGACATCCCACATACATAACCTCAACCGGGAACTTCAACTGGTCCAGCTTAATCTGGTCCTGGTTGGTGGAAACCTGCGTCTTTTGAATGCGATGAACGCGGATCAAGTAGAAACCAATGCGCTTTATGAAAATATCATGTATTTCTGGGTTTACGAAGATGTTGTTGATGTAAAGGTCGCTGATCAAGATAGTCGGCGGGATGTATCCGAGGGCGGCGGGCGCGGCTTCGAATAGCAGTTCGGGTTGGGCTAGCAACACGCGAATAAAACGCTGTCCATAAGGCACGGCCACGGACGGGATAGCAACACGAGGGTCGGTGTTAAACCACAGCAAAAGCGGAACCCAAAGGTCGATCACCGGATGCGCGGGCTTAAAAGTCTGATAGCCCGATACGATTTGTTTGGCTTCGCGATACTGATCACCGCCCAGGCCTGGATTCTGGGTAAGGTAAGCTGTCGTAGGGAGTTCCTGACCTACCATGCGGTCCCATGAGCGTTTTTTGTCTTCCTTGATCATAAAATTTCGATGGAACGTATAAAGATCGGCATCGTATTCGTCCAGGTAATTGCTGTTAACTTCGAACCGGACTCGCTGAACTAGACGAGTACCAATATAAGAGGCGCATCTGACTAAGTTGCCAGCCGTGGCAGTTAGGCCAGTTAGCTGGAAGTGCAAGACCATGTCCGAGAAGAAGTCGCCGTACTGAGGAATGCTGTAGATGATCTCTGAGCCGAAGATACTGGAGCCTTGCTGAACGGGAATGTGCGTGTATTCATAGCCGACGGCGACGAAAGGTTTGAAATGTCCGTTGATAAAGAGGATATGCGTACGTTCGATATCCGTAAGAGTGGGCGTCGGATCCGAAATCGCCGGATGTTTCTGACGCAGGCGCTTAACATCGCGAAGACGACGATTGAGAAGCTCGGTGGCCATCAGGAGCGTGTCCTGAGGACCGTCATTGGCCAAAAGTTGGTAGAGCTTGGATCGGAAAGCAAGCTTTCCTCTGCCTCGGCGTCTCTGCGAGACCCCATCGGCTGTAAAATGATCCTTACCACATCTTTCGAAGTGGAATCGACTATATCTTAAGCGTTTTGCCGATAAATAGTTATCAACAAAGCACCCACACGCCATTTAGTCTGTGAACTGCTTTCTCATCTTGTTCGTTACTAGAGTTATCTAGCAATGATCAAAACGAGAGATTGGCTGCGGATTATCCAATTTCTGATGTTGTTACCGTATCCAGGGCTATTAGCTCGGCCATCCACGCATCACTGCATGAACTTGGTAATCAGAACTCTAAGGAACTTCCCGCAATTTGACGGTGTTGCACCTTCGATTAAGATAGCTATCTTAATCGAAAAATACTAGCGACTGGCTTTCACCAGCGCTTTTAGCGGCCTGCTACCTTCTTTGACCGCCGGTTGACATTTTGTTTATTAGCTTCGAACTTCGAAAGCTACTATAGGGTGTCCTCGCGAGAACTTGCCCTTGCCGTAGTGGTCTTTCCGAGCTTAGGGCTCAGAAAGAGGTTAAACTACGGATCTCTGTCATACTTATGTGTTAAAATAAATCGCTACAAAAAAGTAACAAATGACCGAACCTACTTCATTTCTACTCCTAGCAGCGTGCATAGCTCCACAATTTCGTCTAAGACCGCGGATGAGCTAAACTCCTGGGCCTCACGCCATAATAGTAATAAATCTTCCCTATCGAGCTCTCTAGGTGGGTAACCTTGCTTAATTAACCATATCGCTACATCGCAATTACCATGATCTATAACCCATTCAGCTAGCTTGCCAGATCTAGCTAAACTTTTTCCACTCGGGTGTTCCACAATATATTTTAACGTACGACCGCCGTTCCGGCCAAATATAGCGGCCGATATAACGTTAGGACGGCTATCAAAATCGATCTCGGGTGGAAATTCATCATAGAGCCACGGCATATCTACCACTTCGTAAAAGCCCAGACATGCGGCCCGCTCTGCCAAGAAGCTTTCCAGTGTTGTGTGCGTTGTGAGTATGCCATTTATAAAATCGATTTTCTGAATCCATGGGAATGTGGTAATCTTACGGTAAATATCTACATCTCGACGAAATATTGCAGCGTCGATAACTTCTATAGCGTGCGCTCCTGTTGACACGGGCCATGGATTAGCTTTGCCTAGAATCTCACAAATCTCTTCCATAAAGTTGGGGGTGCATGCATCTGCGTAAAGTTTCCCAATATGCGGATTGTTGAGATCTAAGCGAAGTAATTTCCTGAGCAAAGATTTGCAACCGCGAAACGCAGCTTGTCGCGCAGCATTATAACATACGTCTAAGTACTTGCTGTTACTGACGATGCGACGTATTTTTAGACGTATAACATCACAAACGTGAACAGATGCATAGCGTACTGCCATTTGCAGAGCAAGCTGCCATACAAAAAGGTTAGGTGAATCATCATCGCATGAAGACCTTTCTAGTTCGGCTGTGATCGAAACTCCCCTGTCTCGGGTTGTTACTTTTTGGTCAGTATCATAGAAAAATGGCAGTATATAACCATATTCATAGAATGGGGGAAAGCTGAGATCTTTTCGCCACATGCGAACCCGCTTCTTAAAATCTATTGGGTCCAGGTTATTGAAGAAAGTCGTACTTTGTTGCAAAACCCCAGAGTTGACATAGTACTTAACCAAGCGCTGATAACCATGTTTAAGCGCGTCCTCCAAGTGTAGATCGCAGAAGTTTACTTTTTTATACTTCATATAAGCTTGCACCTGAGGATCTTGCAGACCATGTATGCCGTGAGCATCCAATACATAGCGTCGCAGGTGCGTCGGGATGTAGGAGGAGTACATGCTCTTCTTAAACAATACACCAGGTATCAATTTTGTGCGTTTTGTTACATGTATTATACAAAAAACATCAAAGATCTCTAAATCTATCTCATTTCTACTCCTAGCAGCATGCACAGCTCCACAATCTCGTCTAAGTACACGGACTGTTCCCATTTATTTCGATGCCACGCGTCCAGTAATCTTCCCCGATCGAACTCCCCAGGGGGATAACCTTGCTTAACTAGCCACAATCCGCAACGATGATTACCATCATCTATGGCCCACTGAGCTAGCTTACCAGATTTAGCTAAGCTTTGCCCGCTCGGGTGCTCCACGATATATTTTATCAAACGTAAACCTTCCCGATCAAACAGAGCAACCGCAATAGCATCAGGCAGACTATGATGGCCAGTATTCGGCGGAAATTCATCGTCGAGCCACGGCATATCGACAACTTCGTAGAAGCCTAAACTTGCTGCGAGCTCCGACAAGTATGCTTCCAGAGTAGTATGTTCGACTAATATGCCATTTCGGATGTTAATTTTTCTCATAAATGGCATAGCGATTACCTCCCTGTAAATACTTACATCGTGTCGATACATGGTGGCTAAAAGCAAGGAGTATACGATTCCGGTATATATCCGATTTTCCAATTTATAGTCTTCAACGATGCGACGGATCTCTTCTATAAAGCTGGCGTTGCATGCATCCGCGTACAGTATTATGATCTGAGGGTCGTGAGGATTTAACTGATGTAAATTTCTGATCAGAGATCCACGACCCCAAAATGCAGCTTGTCGCATTGCGGCGTGACATACTTCTAAGTACCTATCGGTGTCGGCGATGCCACGTATTCTCACTCGTATAACATCGTATATACGATCATGCGAAAAGCGTACTGCCATTTGCAGAGCAAGCTGCCATACGAAAATGTTGCGTATGTCATTTTCACATGAAGATCTTTCCAGATCTCCGACTTTCCCATCTGGAAGGCTACCATCCCACTCCGGACAGATATAACCATATTCATAGAATTCAGGGAACTCAACAAGTTTTCGCGGTATGCGAACTCGCTTCTTAAAGTCCATCGACTCCAAGTTGTTAAAGAAAGTCGTACTTTGTTCTAAAACACCGTTATCGATGTAACGCATAGCCAAACGCCAGTAGCCATTCATAAGCGCATCTTCGAGATGTAAGTCACAGAAATCTACTCCTTTGTAGTGTAAGTACTCTTGTACTTTGGTGTTTTGGGCGGCTGGGATAGGGAACGGTTTAGCAACATACTCGCGTAAATGCGTCGATATATACTTGGCGTACATAGTAGTGAAATATCCACGCGGTAAGTCTAAACAGGAGTTCGGATCGTCAATTTTTGCATTGCACTTCATAGATAATCAAAAAACAGCAGCTCGGTTTGTCATCTTTTGTAGGATTGTTCATAGATATCAAAAAACATCTTCCACGCCATAGCTATCAAAAAAAGTAGCTTTCCAACCCGTAGATAATCAAAAAACAGCAGCTCGGTTTGTCATCTTTTGTAGGATTGTTCATAGATATCAAAAAACATCTTCCACGCCATAGCTATCAAAAAAAGTAGCTTTCCAACCCGTAGATAATCAAAAAATTAATGGCCTATTTACCAAGATCCATCCACGGCGAGCAGTTCACGCAATCTGGTTTTGTAGACTTGGACAAAGTCGCGATCTTTGCGTCGTGAAGCCTCTCGAATACAAACTATCAGCATAAACATGGTTATGACTCGCGTTTCATGATGGGTGACTGCAATAGAGCCGATTTTGAGTTTGTCCGATTCGGTACTCATTTGATCCCCCAAAGACTAAAGTTTGGTTCTATGCCACAAGAGTCTTTCCCGTGCTTTCGTGTCGGGATATTCAATCTTTTCTCCAGCGATTCTAGTCGAAACCCATGCTCGTGTGCTCGGATATGATTCGGGAGGTAAATCTGGGAAGCGAGTTGCCAAAGAATATGTAAACCCATTATTTGCTGCAATTTTGTGCATCTTAAGAAGTCGCGCGTCGGGTATTCCGGAGTGGATTCCGAACCAGGTTAAAAGAAGTAGGTGTTCTCTAGAGTCCGGCGTATGGATGAAAGCTTCATATTTTTTTACAGCCGCATGTAGAATCTTAAAAGCCGCATAGTTGTTGTGTTGAATAGCAGACCAGCCAAGGATTTTTATTAAGTCGCGAGGATCGTGGTCTTCTTCAACATAGTAATCCACGAATTTACGCAAACGCTCCTTTTGTTTATACTCGG
>Ga0247723_1000226_pt1 | contig 36825 bp, 40 predicted proteins | sample MSEWelMarce5H_FC_FD_189079 | JGI IMG/M metagenome (GOLD analysis project Ga0247723, IMG submission 189079) | Subsurface sediment microbial communities from gas well in West Virginia, United States - MSEEL Well Study Marcellus 5H_FC | ecosystem: Environmental > Terrestrial > Deep subsurface >... | reverse complement strand
ATTAAACCAAAATAGAAGTTACTTCCTTAATAAAATAAATTTTTCAGAACATCCTAAATTGTTAGATATTTTTATGCTAAAATCTTTTGATTTTATAGAAAATTTAAGAAGTTTAAATCCACAGTCAAAATTAGCGTATATTGAAAAAGCATTAGAAAAAGATAAATCCTTAATTTTTTTATGTTGCGATATAACTAAATTATCACCAAAGGATAGATTAGACATTGTTGAAATTTACTTAAGTCTTTATCCTGAAGAGCGAGAAAAATTACATATAACAATTCCTACCATAATTAGATACTTATTATATAATAATAAAAATATTAATTATCAACTTTGGCTCTTAAGAAATTTACCTGAAGCTGTAAGGGTATATATTAAGGAAAAATCAAGCCTTAAAGATTTTGCTCCAGAAGTTAGAGCAATTATGAAACAAATGTTTCCAGAAATGGCTTATAAAATTAATGAATTTGAAGCTCAAAAATATGGCCCAGGTGGATATTTTGATGAAGAGACAGAAGAAGTTGTCCAAGCGCCAAGACCTGCACCTAAACCTATAAGTGACGAAGAGTTTGCTGCGGATCTTCAAAAAATGCTTCAAGATCAAGATCCTTTTGCTCCAGATGATGACAGGACAGCTTCAATAAAATTAATGGTGAAAATTGCAAGAAAATTAGATCTTAAAAAGAAATATACATTAGCAGATAAGTTTACAAATATAATGAGTAGATACAATGTTTAATAACCGTGTTGTTATAGCTCAAGCAGAAATATTAAGAAAAATCTTTTTAGCAAAAAATAAAGATTACTCTGATTATGCTGAAGTAATTAAAAAGTATAATGGTCCATTCAAAGCCTTAGCAGCATGGTTAATGGCAAGAGATTTTGAGAAACCTCAAGTTGACGATATAGTTGGGCATTTAGATCCTTATATAAAAAAGGGAAGATTGAAACCTGATGAAATTGTTGTATCGCCAAGTTACATACAAATTAAAGATAGTGAAGCCTACGAAGAATTAGACCCATTTGTAAATTTTATTCATGGATCATATCCTGTAGCATTGATTCGCAGTGATAAATCAAACGAATCTACCGAAAAAACTCCTGTTTTAGTTGGTAATGGAATTAAGATTTTTGAAGTAAATAATGCTGACGACAGTAGACAATTAGCTCACGATACTTCATGGTGTATTGCTTATCCAGGGCAAAACAACATGTGGACAAGCTACAGAAGTAGTTCAGCTTCTACATTTTTTATTGTGTTTGACGATAATCCTCCCACATCTGACCAAAGAAAAGTTGCAATTGATTTTAATTATCGTGGTGTGCAATTAACAGATATTAAGAATTTTACAGGCGAAAAATTATCTAATAACATGGATTGGGATGATTATTCTAAATATTTAAAAAGTAAAGGAATTGATTTAGAAAAAACAAGAACTAATCCTGAAACTGGGGAAGATGAAATAATTCTTAAAAACAAACCTTTATCTGAAGAAGAGAAATTCTTCATGTCGTATTATCAATTTGCTACGAGAGGTGCAGAATTAACTGTTGAAGATATAAAATTATGGCCGAAAGGTTTAATACAAATTAAATCTCAAGTTACACCTCAGGAATATAATCGTACTGAATTTAGAGATTCAAGAGAAAAAGAATTATTTCTTGCAAACGGATATGATAGAGATCTTAATAAAATTTTAGAACTTCAGTTAAAAGGCTCAGGCCGGGTTCAAAAAAGATTTCAATTACAAAAGGATCAAATTGTTTCAATAGTTGACAATAGAGGTTTCGAATATAGTGTTGAATCAGAGCCAAAAATAATGACTTTAGATGACATTATAGGAGGACAAGCTCCAACATCACAATTAAATGATTCTACACTTGATTCAATATTGAACGAAAATAATCCCATAACTAAAATTACTTTAAAAAATGGTGAGTCTAAAAACTATTTAACTAAATTCATTGGTATGGGATATGAATTGCCGGATGAAATTTTTGAATATGTAGTTGGTTTACCAGATGCAAAAGATTTATTACTTCAATACGTAGATTCTGGAATTGAGTTACCTGAGATTCAAATCAAAAAAATAAAAGAAGTTCCAAGCTTATTCAAAACTTATGCACGTAAACAGCTTATAGCACTTTCAAGAAATGGAATTGAATATGCACACATATTAAGACACCTTGACCCAGATGATCAAAAAACCAGAGATATGGTTTTAGATACACTGCTTCCTAAAGACGTTATAAATATACATTCAAAAAAAATACGTTCAATTCTTGATGATATAAAGGGTGTGCCTGAAGAATGGCTTAAAATTCCTCAACTAAGTATTCCTATAAGACGTGCATCATCATTAGAAACACATAAAGATACATTAGAGCGTAAAGTAGCTCTCTGTATGGGTGAGATTCAGCCTTCTTGGACAAATTGCACAGTTGAAGAAGCTCTTATTTATCTTAATGATCAAAAAACTGTGAGCAAATTCAAGAATGAAGCAATAGCTCAAAAATATCTACCTGCAATATTCGAACCGTTCTTTGATATCAATGAATATAAAAATAGATTGATGAAAATTCCATTTGATGTTCGTAATGATCCTGCATTTAATAAATACAATGCTCTTGTTAAAGTTGGTCATAGTTCTTCTGATATATCTTACGATAAAACAACTCACGAGAACTTAGCTTACGAAGAAATTGCTGTAAGAATGATTGCTGGTGATACAAAAGTTCATTATGGCGTTGTTGGTGATAAAGAATTTTGGCTTTATTTCATAAATAATTATCAATCATTCTACAATACAATATTCAAAAATATTGGATATGAAATTACAGAGACTATTTACCGTGATGCATGGGGTGATATAGTTGATGAAAGTCTTTTAGATTCAGAAAATAATGAATATGAAGCAAGCGAATCTACAGTTTATGACAAAGACAGGCAAAGGGCTTCCTATATTTATGAATTTGAGAGATCTCTTAAACTTAAACCATATTTGAGTGTCATGGAAACACCAGAAATTTGGCAAGCACTTGAGACAAATTTTCCTGAACAAGCTTTAGAAATTATATATAGTAGGATAAATCGAAGTGAAATAATTTCTGAATATGTTTCACAATCTATAAATAGCTTTAGTGACATTCCAGATGAATCATCATATATATTTGAAAAAGATAATCCAATTATTAGAAAAATAACACAAAATGGATTTGATGTAGATAAATTTGTAGAAAAATATAAATTTAGAGCTTTCTATAACATTATTCAATTAGATTCCTGGAATCCTGAATTAGTAGACAGCATCAGCGATGATGATTTTCTTAAGATTTTAGAACTTGAAGATTCATTTGGCGATCATCATATTCGTTGGCTTGAACAAAATAAACCCGAAGCATTAGTAAAATTATTTTATGGACCTCGTAATAATTTACTCTTTTCTTATGAACAAAGACAATATATAGGCAAAAATGTATTGCCAAAATTACAACAACCAGAGCAAATAGAAGAACCTGTAATAGAAGAACCTGCAATAGAAGATCCAGCACCAACCTCAGAAGCAGAAGAAATGCCTGAAGAGCCTACCACTGCTTCTATAAAACTTATGGTGAAAATTGCAAGAATATTAGATCTTAAAAAAGAATATAGGTTAGCTGATAAACTAACCTATATGTTTTGATCTATTTATTAACTCTTCTTGATTTGAGTTGTTTTTCAATGAAGTTTTGATCAACACCTTTTGTAACAGTGTCAATCATAAATCCTAAAGGTTTATCATTGGCACTGTTTTTTCTTGAATATAAACCAGCTTCATCTAAAAGTTTTTCAAAGAATTCATCATAAGAACCAGTTCTGTTTTTTTCTAACTGATTTTCAATATGATCTTCGCTTACTTTATGAAATTTTGCTAAACCATCACTCAAAGAATTATATGTCTTATCTGTTCTAACTTCATCTAATTGAATTTCTTGAGCATCAGTTCTTTCTTTTACATCAAGAAGAGCAACTTTAACAAATTTTTTCATTCTATTACCTCTAAAACCCGTACAAAATAAATATGGATTTATATGTTCTATGGAGTTTATTATTTTGTTTGATAAATGTTTCCTTTATTCACTGTACAGTGAATAATAAGAAATTTATGAATAACGACTCAATACAATTTTTTTTTCTAATTTATGTAATAGTGTTTGTTGAGTTTCATTGGTTTGCTTTGATTGAATATCAACAATTTTAATCTACTGTGAGCCATATTGAATGTATAATTGTCAAATGAGCATGATATTGTTTTTGATTCAATTTGCAATTTTTATTTCTGTGGTTTTTGTAATTTGCCTGGTAATTTCAGTATTAATTTTACCTTTTGCTGTTTTTCATAGCATAAAAGAAATTGGCGATGATGGATAGCAATAAAAAAACCTCTCATTTCTGAGAGGTTTTTGTTTTACTTGAGAGGCTTTACACCTTCAATTGTTTTAGACAATGTATCGGCCCATTTCCATGCTAATTTTTCAGGATTCGAATTATGAACTTTTGCGTCAGCTTTAGTTACAGATACAAATACTTTATCTCCAACTAAAACACACCAAGTATTGTTCACTTTCTTGACATTTACTTCACTTGACTTGAAATTTTCTCTCAAACAAAGTGAATTAAAACGGCCATAAAGATCATCTAATCTACTTCCGTCATCTACTACAGACAAGTATCTTACGCCACTAAATGACAAAGATCTTACGAACTTAACAGAACTGCCCATAGCACTAAGGCTACATACAGCTAACAAACCAGCAATTAGAGTTTTCATTTTTTTATTTTACCTCTTAATTTATTTTTTGCAAACTTAATCAATGTTTTCGGCCACGTAGTCTACTCTATTACCCCAGCCTTTTCTATATTCTTCCTGGCCTCTTTGATATTTATCTTTTTGTGCATCAAGAATATTTTTAGTCAATTGTTTGTCATCTTTTTTGCATTTTGCCCAAATTGCAGCAAGAGTTTTTGGACCCATGAATCCAGTAACTTCAACACCTAATAATTTTTGAACAAACCTTATAGAATCTTGAGGACCATCAGTTAAAGCCATAGACATTATCGCCTTAGCAACATTATGAGGTAATTTATCACCCTTAATGACATCCCAATAGCCTTCTTTGTAAATCTTATAAGCTGTTGATTTACTTATATTGAAAACATCAGCTGGCTTCATTTTATTTTTCTTAAGCCATTCATTATAAGTTCTCTGCGTGATTCCAAGATTTGTTCTTCCACCTCTGTCGGCATCTTCGTCAGTCTTACCGCCTTCAACTTTGAACATAATATCCATAGTCTCATTGAAATTGCCTTTGGGACCTTGTTGTGGGGTACTTATTGGACGTTTAGGAGATAGATTTTGTTTTATGGGTGCTTGCTGTATTGGAGTTAATTGTTGTTTTGATACTTGAGGTTTTACTTCAGGCACAAGTTTTTGTTGTTTTACAGGTGTTTTATAATTTTCAGTATCAAATTCTGAATCTTCTCCATATGTGTCATATACAGATTGTTGATCCATTTGCTGTTGAATTTGGGCTGGAGGAGCAGTTGGAGTTGGAGAAACTACACCTAAAGTTCCTGCGCCAAATAGTAAAGGTAAAGCTTTCATAAAATCTTTTGGAGAATAAGATTTACTACCGGCTTCCTTGATAAATTGATCTAAAATATCGGCGGAAGAATAATCACCAATATCATCATATATTTTTGCAGCAATTCTAATACTATATAAGGCAGTCATATAGTATTTTTATTAAGAAAAGGTTTATTTACCTCTTGAACCACTTCTTCTTATCTGAGGCTTCAAAGAATTAGAATTAGCTTTTTGATCAGAATTATTGTTCAGAGGTGTCGCTTTATCATTAACATTTTTTTGAAATTTAGCCAAGAGTTTTTCTTGTTCCGGTGATAATAAAGATTTTCGATTCGCCATTGAATTAGTTTCCTTTTTTGCAGTTTTTATTATTATACACACCCGCATATGCCCAATTATCGTCTTTTTGGGTCATTGGTTTTTCAGTGAGAACATCTATTGATTGATTGTCTTCTTCTCTAATTTCACTTTTGGGAGCAAATAATCTTAATTGAGATTTGTCATTTAGTTTTTGCTTTTCATACATATCAAGAATAGGTTGCGTTTTTATAAATGGAATTATATCATCTTTGTCCCAATTATACTTTTGAGAACCGCTTGGTAATTTATATGTATTGCCAGTTTTCTCTTTGTATTCAAAAGCAAACTTACTTTTTTCAAACCAATTTTCAATTGTATTAGCTAACAAGAAATACATATATTCAGGTTGTTTTTCATACCATTGCATGAAGGATGGCATTTTTTCTTTGCTATTGTAATTTTCTTTGAATTCTTTGTATTTTTCTTGAGCTTCTTCGTATTTCTTGTTTACAGTTTCAAGAACACTATTTACATCCAAATATTTTTCAAACTCGTACCTATTAGCATTATGTTTGAGTGACAATAAGGCTTTATCTACTAATGCATCATAGAAAGTTTCAACGTAATCTTCAATTGGATAATCTTCTATAGTTAGTTTTTCACTGTCAATTCTGGATGGAAATTTTTCAGGGGCTAAACCACTTTTAATTTCATTTACTACAATTTCTATCAAGTCAGGAATATCTGCTCTATAAAGGTTATCATCTGCAAACACTTGATGATTCCAAGTGGGTGATTGAATTCCAAATCGATTAAAATCTTTTGATTCATCATCGTCATCATCACCAAAAGAGTCATATTCTGATTCATCAGGACCGTAAATCAAATAAGTAATATTTTGACCAAGTTCTTCAGGATCAACAGTCCAATCTATTCTTTCTTGCCAATCTTCATAATAAATTTCTTGACGACTTCTTGTTCTATCATTATCAGTTTTTTTAATATCTTCTCTGTCATCAAAGAAATCTTTTATTTTATCTACCAAATCTTGATCAAAAACTTCTGCATTGTTATGGCCTTTAATTTGCATAACTTTTGTGCCTACAACTTCAATACTGACCTTTGGTTGATTTGAGGGTGTTCTAAGAGAAAAGAGTTTAGCTTTTCCAGATTTAACATCTCCCCAAAAGTCAGAATTACGGTTACGCAAACAGTTATGCATTTTTTCGCCTTCTACATAAATGTCATTTTCAGAAATAAGCTCAACCATATTCCAGCCATCAGGATATTCCATTACCACTTTTCTGTCATTTGGATTATAGAATTTACCTGCAGAACTTCCATGCAAAGTGTCTTCCCATTGGCTTGTATCTTCCACTAATTGCTCCCAGGACTTAAGTCCAAGGTTATAATCAGGATCTACCTCTAAAATATTATTTACAAAGTCTTGCATGTGAATAGCTTGTTCTAAAAAGTTTGCATGTTCACCATTCATACCACCCATAGGAATATTGTGATCGTATTCTCCATCAGGTTTTTGCGGTTGTATTCTCCAGCCTTTTAATTTATGATAAAGCCAGTTTTTAAATCTTTCATTTTCAAAACGATCTAAAATAAATTTTTCTTCTCTTGTTTGTTTATTTTGGCCTGATAAATTTTCTAATTCAAGCAAAGTTATATTTGGGTTTTGTTTAACAGCACCTAACATTTTGCCTTTTGTTTGAAAATCATATTTTGGATCAGAAAACAAGGCTAAAATAGATTCGTCAATGCCTTGTGTTCGTAATTTTTCTAATTCATCTTGCAAACTTGCAAATCTATACCACATTATATTATTAACCTTTGCTGAGTTGGATTTTCAGTTGTTTTTTCAGTTGTTTTTTTTGTGGGTTCAATCAAGATGTCAGGTTTAGGTGGGATTTTGTGATATGTATCAACGGGATTCCCTCCTAAGTTTGAGCCCAAATGTCTTCCATCACTTGGTTTTAAAAAATCATATATAGAATCTGGATTTATTGAAGATTCATCAAGTTTTTCTTCAATAACTTCTATGAGTTCATTAATTTCACTTATTTTTTGATCAATTAATGATTTATCTTCAGAAGAAGCTGATAATTTCTTTAATTCTAAAATTCTTTTTTGATTTTCTAAATCAGTCCATCTGTCATGAATTATTTGATAAACATATCCCTTGCCAGCTAACTCTGGTTTGCCAAATATTCTTTCTTTTGATTTTGCTGTTTGTAGAGAATTAGTGTTTCCAATTATATATTTTGCTTTAGATAAAACTGGATTGTCATGGATTACTTCTAACATTTTTTTATATAGTTTAGTAGCTATACCTTTTCCAACATTTTTTACTGTAAATTTTTCAAAATCTTCATCTTTAAGTCTTATTAGATGATCTAAACTGTGAGTTCTAATGTTTGGAAAATAGAAACTAATATCATTGACTCTTATGTCAGATATAATTATATCATTTGTACTTTCTCTATATCTGAAATCTAAAATTCCTGCATAACTCTTTGAAGCAGGAACAAAAGCATAAATGGTGTATTCATTTTCATTAAAAGATACTGTTTCAAATGTAAGTAAATCCGTGTCAAATTTACCAGACTTCATTCCTGGTAAAACCAATTGTCCTGTATCTGGTTCAATTTCAGTGAGAGCAAATCTATACCACATTATGCATTCCTTTTTAACATAGAAGCAATTTCACCAGAAGATAACATTTCTGATAATTTTTCATGTTCAATTGAATTTTCAGGAAGTGTTAGGTCATAATTCATGGCAATCTCTAAAACATTTTTGAGAGAAGATACGTCTCCTTTTCTAATGTCATCCAAATACTCTTCCCACATCAAATGAAGTTCTTCTGTCATACTTGCATAGAATTCGTTTTCGTAATCTGGAGTATCTGATACAAATTGCTTCATGACTTTGCTTATGTAATAATTTTTAATATTTTCAATTATTTCTTCATCAGTAATATTTTCTGAAGGTTTGATTAAGTCTGTATATCCAAAATCTGATATGCCCTCGTCTTGTACTGCTGCTAACCTGAATTTTTTATGATTGTATGCATAAACCCATTTTTGTTGGTCATCAGGAACAGATGGGTCAGTACTAAATAAAGTTAATTGAGGATTTTTGCGTTGATTATAGTTTTCTTGTTTACTGTTTATTTCAACTACAGAACTTGGTGTGACTGGAGATAAATCTAAGTTTAATCCAATTTTATTAGCTAACTCATAAAACTTAGGTGGAAGATTTTCTTTCATGTAATCATACAGAGCGTCTACAAATAACACTGGATACACATCATATATTCCGTTATACTCTTTTAGAATTTTATTACGATTTTCATCATACTTAGTGTCTCCACGAGTTTGTTTTCTTTTGTAAGGTGAAAGAGCTATTTCATCAATTGCTTCAGAGGTTTTATTTTTGAAGTTTATTTCTTGAGCTGGGCCAAATTCTTGTTCTCTGAATTGTCTACTTTCTGGATCAGAAATTATGTCTAATTCAGTGTCGATGTACCAAAATAATTCGTATTTAACTTTTTCAATCTTAAGTTCATTCTTAATTCTGTTAATATTCATTCCCAATGGGTGAGATTGTTTGGCGTAATCTTCTAATAAATTTACATCATAATCAATAAACATATTTCCAACAAATTCAACTAATTTGTCAAAATCATCGCCATTGGAAATGTCATTAGAAGATTTATAAAAATCTGGATCATTGTAATATGACCCAGTAATGTTTCCGATAGTATCGACTAAATAATCTACGTCAAAATCTCGAACAAAAGATTCTGCATCTACATTGCCTGGTCTAATTGGCACTCCATAATCGTCAGTTTGATCTTCGTCAAAATAGGGATTGTAGTAGGATTCTAATGATTCTAAAGCATTTGCTTCATTGCCACCTCTTCTAAAATAAAAATCTTCTTGAAAACTTTTTTGTTTTGAAAAATAATTATTTTTATAAATCCATTGTTGAACTAACTTAAGATAATCTTCTTTTGGTTTTTTATTGCCTTTGCCTTGAATTTGTTCAACAGTATCAGGCAACTCAATATTAATAGAAACATGGGGTTGATTTGATTCATCACGTAATGAATAGACTTCAATAACTCCGTTTTCGTATTTATTGAACCAAATTTCTTCTTTAAGACAATTGCCCATAATTTTTGCTTCAAGTTTGAAATCAGCATCTTTCGCAAGCTTTACAATCATCCAGTTTTCATATTTATCTGGCAAACCAATATTTTCCAGAAGTTCACGATCAAAGACAAATACAACATTGGGATCAACAATCTTTCCATTTTCTTTTTTTATTTTTGAATGTGTTTCTGTTGTTGTTTGATTTGCAAGTTCGTCATGCCATTGAGTACTTGCTTGTATTGCTTGATCAAGAGTCATAGAAAATATGTTAAATCTTGGGTTTTGATCGACATGATTTAAATACCAATCAAAAATGTGATTGATTTCTTGGTGAACTCCAAATATAGGATTTGCCAAATGTGAAAATTTAGGATAAGTATAATTTTCTGGGTCATGTTGATTAGGCCTATAAGATGGTAAAGCCACCCTATCTACCCATTTATAAAAATTAGCTTTTTGGTCTTCTTTTAAATTAGAATATGTTAGCGAATCATCTATTTGAGACATCAATCTCATTTCTTGAATAGATAATTTTTGTTCTTTTTTAGGATTTAATTTTTCTTCTAATTCATTCCATGGCATAAGTGGGTTTTGCATCAAAGCTCCAATATATTTTCCTCTTAAGGGAATATCAGTCATTGCTTGGAGTTGTGCAATAGTTTCGTCGCTTACACCTTTTGATTTAAGTGTTTCTATAGCTCTGTCTACATTTTGTGCAAGTCGGTACCACATATGTTCTTATCCTCAATATACAATTTTATTACTTTCAAATACACTTTGAACCTGTTTTTCTTAAGATTGATATAAAAAACACGGAAATGAGAATCTTAACATTTATTTAATATATTGCGATAAATTTTTGATAATAATATTAACAAGATTTCTAAAAGGAAACTAAACAAAATGAAAAAAGCGTTTACATTAATAGAACTTCTCGTTGTTATAGCCATTATAGCTATTTTGGCTGCAATTCTCTTCCCAGTTTTTGCTCAAGCTCGTGACAAGGCCCGATCAGCGTCTTGCCTTTCGAACGAAAAGCAAATCGGTCTTGGCCTGATGATGTACACCCAGGACTACGATGAGACCTACCCAACCGCATACTTCTACAAGAACAACACTGCAACTACAAATGGCGGATCAGCTGGTGGTTATGTTCACTTCACAGCAATGATTCATCCATATGTTAAGAATGAGCAAGTTTGGGTTTGTCCATCGGATCCATCCAGAGGTATTCGCCCTGACAACCCACCTTGTGCAAACTGGCTGGATGTCGTAACCCTCGGCTGCGAAGCGCAGGTTCCACGCCTCTCCTACATCCCTAACTCTGCGATCCTCCCACGCAAGCGTGGTCCACAGGATGCGCCAAACATCGTTTCCATCGCCGCTGTCGATGCACCTGCAGATGTCATTGCTATTGCTGAGATGACAGGTAATCTGAACTGTATCCTCCTCGGCTCAACTGGCCAGACGAATACCGAGAAGCGTAACAAGTCCCACCGCCCTGTCAACGCCATGATGCGTACCGCCACAGGTGGTGCATGGGCCGGACAGAATGTTGCGGATGCAACAGGACCAATCTTCGCCATCACAAAGAACGAAGCTCAGGGTGCACTTGGTTGGGGTGGTCCTTCTGACTCCACTGCATCGAATGGAACGGGTGGATGTCGTTCGGTTTCCGCAGATCTCGGCTACCACATCCGCTTCATGGAGCCAGGTCGCCATACTGGTGGTTCCAACTACGTGTTCGCCGATGGTCATGCGAAGTTCTTTAAGTTTGACACCACGATCAACCCGAACAACTTCCTCTGGGGCAAGAGCTACTACCCAACAGGTCAGCAGGTCCTCGACCAGGCTGGCTTCCCAGTTCGCTAATCAAAATTACATCAGAAAACAGGAGCTTGAAAAAGCTCCTGTTTTTGTTTAACATATTACATTTATCATTTCTGAATGTATAATATTTATATGAGTAAGACTGCATTGATAACAGGAATCAATGGGATGGATGGAAGCCATCTTGCTGATTTTTTGTTAGAAAAAGGATACAAAGTTTACGGTATTGAACGATGGAAATCTTCGTACAATCACCAAAACCTTGAGCAATCCAAAAAAGATATACAATTCTTAAGAGCTGATTTATCAGATCAAAATTCAATTACCAAAGCTATACATGCTTCTAATCCTGATGAAATATATAACTTAGCTGCCCAATCTTTTGTTGGCGAAAGTTGGACAGTTCCTGAAATGACATCTGATATTACAGGTATTGGACTTCTCAGAGTTTTAGAATCTGTAAGAGAAATCAACAAGTCTATCCGAGTATTTCAAGCGACGAGTAATGAGCTTTTTTCAGGAACAAACGGAGAGATAGATGAAAACAGTTACATCTGCCCTAATTCTCCTTATGGTGCATCAAAAGCTTATGCACACTTCATAACCAATTCCTACAGAGATCATTTAGGCCTGTATGCAGTTTCTGGAATTCTTTTCAATCATGAAAGTGAAAGAAGAAGTTTGCAATTTGTCACTCGCAAAATTACTGATGGTGTAGCTCAGATTGCTAAAGGCAAATTAGACAAAATTATGCTTGGCAATATTGAGTCTGAACGAGACTGGGGGTATGCTCCAGATTATGTACAAGGAATGTGGATGTCTTTACAAAGGGATGTTCCAGATACATATGTGTTTTCAACTGGCAAATTAAAAACTATCAAAGATTTTCTACAATCTGCATTTAAGGTTGTTGGAATTGACAACTGGCAAGATTATGTAGGAAGAGATGATAGATTTTACAGGCTATATGATAAGAGATGTATTTGGGGTAATTCTTCTAAGGCAAATGATTTATTAGGATGGCAACCTCAAACCAATTTTGATGATTGGGTAAAGAAGATGGTGCTAAACGATTTGGAATTGCAAGGAAAGTAAAATGAAAAAAATATTAGAACTTGGCGAACACTATGTATCTGATTTTATTTCAAATGAAGATACTAAAGAAAGAAAAAAGTATTCTTTAGATCTTTATTTAGATGAAACAATTGGAGCAGCGAGACTTGATAATTTAGCTCCACCATCAGATATGTGGGGTAAGTATTGGTATCGTTCAGGCATGAATGAATCAATGACACAAGAACTTAAGGGCATTGCTGAACAAGTTTCCAAAAGAGTAAAATATTCCAGCGAAGATATATGGCTTGATATTGCTTGTAATGACGGAACTATGTTCAAGTTCATACCTGATGCATTTAAAAAGGTAGGCTGTGATCCTTGTGATGATTCATATCATCAAGAATCGTCAAAGTATGCATATGTTATTCAAGACTACTTTAGCTATGATGCATGGAACAATTCACAATGCAAGGGAAGACAAGCAAAAGTAATTACTACTATTGCAATGTTTTATGATTTAGATGATCCACATTCTTTTGTTGAGGATATCAAAAAGGTACTTCGAGAAGACGGTGTATGGGTTATTCAACTTTCATACACTCCTCTTATGATTGAGCAAATGGCTTTCGATAATATTTGTCATGAGCATGTTTATTACTACTGCTTGTCAAGTTTGAAGAAGTTATTTGAATCTCATGGTCTTAAGATTGTTGATGCTGAACTTAATGATACAAATGGTGGTAGCGTTAGAGTTTATATTCAACATGCTTCTGCTCCAATTACAAGTTTTGGCACTGGTCCACTGAGAGATGTTTGTAATTTTAGAATTGCATCTCTTTTAGAATATGAAAAGAACCATTATGATCAAACAAATATGGATCTGTGGAATACTTTTGCTGAAAGACTTGAAGATCTTAAAACAAAGCTTGTAGATTTTATTAGACAAGCTAAAAAAGAAGGCAAGACTGTATATGGATATGGTGCTTCGACTAAGGGAAATACTCTTCTTCAATATTTTGGGCTTGACAATAGTGACATTGTTGCAATTGCTGAAAGATCTCCATATAAGTTTGGATTAAGAACTGTTGCCACAGATATCCCTATTATTTCTGAAAATGCAATGAGAGAAGCAAAGCCAGACTATTTGCTTATCTTGCCCTGGTGTTTTATTGCTGAGTTTGTAAGTAGAGAGCAAGAATACCTAAACTCTGGTGGAGCTTTTATTGTTCCATGTCCAGATATGTCTGTTATTAGAGGTGAAAAATAATGAAACCAACATGCGCATCAACTTCTGATGCATTTCAAGATGATTTTGTGCTTAAAATGCTCGATTACAGCGATAAAGGATACTTTATTGATGTAGGTAGTGGAATGCCAGTAAAGGGCTCAAATTCATATCGTTTAGAGCAAGCTGGCTGGGATGGTATCTGTATCGATGGTCAAGCTTATCCTGGATATGAACATCGTAATTGCAAGTTCTTTGTTGGAAATGCTTTGAATGTTGATTACAAAGTTTTATTCCAAAATCACAAGGTTCCAAAGGTTGTAGATTATTTGTCACTTGATATTGACGAATATACCACTGATTTATTAAAGCTAATCCCTTTTGATGATTACACTTATAAGATCATCATTATTGAACATGATGCTTATCTCAGAGATCCTTATTTTAGAATTCAACAGAGAGAAATCATTTCAAATGCTGGATATCATTTGCTGTGTTCTGATGTATGGCCTGACAGTTTGAAGAGACACAACATTCCTGATGGCCCATTTGAAGACTGGTGGGTAAAGAAAGAGTTCTTCCCAGAAAGTCTATTGGAAAAGATGCAATGTGATAATCTATATGGATCTCAAGTTGTTCAGAAGTTTGGACTAAGTTCTATAGACTTCGTAATCTAAAAAAGGAGGGGATAATTCCCCTCCTTTTTATTTTGTCAACTTCATTATCAATTCCATAAACAATAAGAACGATACTGCGTAAGCAATATTTCGAAGTAAGATTCTATTTTCTGATATAAACTTTTTCAAAGTCTGCCTCCATCAATGCAAGATAATCTTCAATTTTGCAAATTAGATTTATTGTTGTATCAACAAAATCTTCTTCTGACATTTCAGATTCAATATCTAACCTTAGTGATCTGATTATTTCTGAAATATTGTACTGATCAATATTTGTATTTTCTTCAGGACACCAATATAGTTTATCTCCTGCGTTTATAGGCAAATATCTTTTAATAATATTTTGTGAAAACAAGTCGTCTACTACAATAGCTACTTGGGTATTGAAATCTTCATAATCATTTGGCAATCTTTGAGAATCTAAGAAAGTCACAAAATCTTCAGAACAAAATATTCTTCTGCTCATGATCATAATTTCAATAAAATAATCAGCAGAAATGTAAACTTTGTAGTCCATAAATTCATTATACCAAGAACAAATCTAATTGTATAAAAGATTTATGCAGAAAACATCATGTATTGTGCACAAGCCTTTTTCCGCAAATCAAATGTATGTTCCTATTGCTCGAGGAAAAATGGTAAAATCCAAAAAGTATAATTCTTGGATTGAAAAAAATCTTCCAGTAATTCAAGAAATGACTCCTCCAGAAAAGTTTCCAGTCAATGTTGAACTTCTTGTTATGGCTAATCATTTATGGAGACAAAAACACGATATTGATAACTTGGCAAAACCACTTATTGATTTGTTAGTAAAAGGTCAAATATTTCCAGACGATACTTCAAGATATATAGAAAATATTCATGTAAGATATTTGTATATTTCAGGAGATCCATTGGTAAGAATTTCTTATGAAATTGTAGAATAGATATACATCATGTGGTATAAATTTTCAAAAATAGTAGTTTCTGCATCAGCTCAGATTCAAAAATTTCTCTCGCCTTTGCCAGTTCCAGAAGTTATTGAGAATGCTCCTTCTAACATTCAATTAGAACTCTCATATTGTTATTTAGTTGCAGATAACAGAGATTCAGTTGAAGTAAATTTAGCTCTTGATCATCTTGCTCAAAAATTATATAACTTGAAACAAAGAAATATTATCACCACGAAAGTATCAAAAAAATCTTTAGAAATAAAATCAGCATTTGATGAAGTTGATTTTGATGATTTTGAAGCTATTGTTGAGCATATTGATTATTTAGATTCTCAATTGAAACCTAAAAAAGATATGGTTGCAGTTACAGATTTAGAACCTACACTTACAAATGGCAAAATTCAAATATTTAATCCTAAAACTTATGAAGAATCTGAAAGAGTTTGTGTAGGTACGTCGTGGTGTATTGGTGATCGTTCCACTGGTATGTTTACAAAATACAGATTTGATGAGTCAAGTAATTTTTATATAGTTCAAGACGCTAATAGAAGCTATCCATTTAGAAAAGTTGCAATCGATGTAAGGCCTAATGAAATACAAATAACTGATGAAATCAATGATACTGGCACAAAATTGATGGCTTCATTAATTGTAGATGGTAAAAATTATGGGGATAGTATAGACGGTTATTTTAAATATTTATATGAAGTTTCAGGTGGAGAAATCAAGAAAGAAGATTTTGTCTCAAGGCCGTTGACACCTGCTGAAATAGAAAATAGTAGGAAATTTTCCAAACAGAATAAAAGCTTATCTTGGTTTATGGATCTTTCTTATGAAGACAAAGAAGCATATGTTTTAAGAATGCACGATCTTACATTTGCTCAATTCATGTTTATGTATGAAAGAAAAAATGTATTTATCGATTTGTTAAATATTGTTTCTTCAAATACAAATTTACCAAGTGATATTGTGGCAGTCATCAAAAAAGATCCTGCCCTTAATAAAAACAGAATAAGAAATAAACTTTTAATCAATGCAATTGACGGATATGCTGATGAAGATTTTGCTGAAATTGTAAAATACAAAGTATTTACAGTTTTAGGAAAATATGTTCAAACATTTATTGGCAATTTCCCAAGAATTGGTATTACATATTCTGAAAATAGTCCAGAAATTAAGAACTATCTTAAAAAGTTTGTATCAGAAAAAATATTCACATCTGATTTTCCATTTGATTTAAGATTTTTTGAATTATTCAGTATGCAAGAACTTGAAAGCTTGTCATCCACATTTAGTGATAATGCAAAACAAAAATACAATTCAATAACATCTTTTGATAGTATTGTTGATGCTTTTGCAAAACAAGATATGGATATGGATTTATTTGAAAAACTAATGATTGGTAAAATTGATATTAAAGAGGCAATTAGCAAAGTACAAGAATCTATATTGTCAAATGAATACCAAATTGAAAAACCATTCTTCCTTACCAAAGAAGTTTTGACACCTGATTTTGTAAAAGAATGTCTAAAGAAAAATCTTATTTCAGTGAAAGTACTTGGCGGAATTCGAAATTCAAGTGATGATGAATTTTTAAGTTATGAATATGGTACTGATATTGAATTTAATGAAAGAAAAAATCAGACAGGTACAGTGGTAGCTACTATGTCTGAAGATCCTTTTGACAGTTATGATTTCAATATAGCTTTCCAATTATACGCAGAAGGTCTTTTATCAGAATCATTTAGAGTAAATGATTTGCCAAGAGAGGTTATTGATTCTTCTGGTGAATTAGGTTTAGAAGGTGTGTATGAAATAATTATTGATAAAGTAAATTCAATAATAGAAATTCCACTAAGCGTAATTAATGATGAAACATTCATTGATTTATTAATAAAATCTGATAAATTTACTTTAGATTTTGCAAAAGATGCTTCAGAAGAACAAAAAGATGCTATAGCAAGTTATCCTGATGCATATGCTTTTGCAAAAGATAATAAAACACAAGTGTTGAAATCAATTGCTAATGAATCTTTGCAAACAGTATTGAAGAAAAGATTCCCTGGATTATATCCTACAGTTAGAAAAACTCAACCAGCTGCAGCATTACCAACCGATCCTAACGCAACAATCTCAAGACAAAAAGCTATGCAACTCTTGAGAATGAGACCTAATGATAGATTCCACAATTTGGAAGCTGATGAACTTGGTATTGGCTCAACAATCACTATGGCACAATTTAGAGATGTTCAAGAAGAATTGAGTAGAAGATTGATGGGTGATACTATCCAAGATTACATTGAAGAAAAATATATGATGATGATGGACGATTTTGGAGATGATGGCGATAACTTTGATTTTTAGTCAGTATTTACTTAGAGCAATAATCATTTACTAAAATTACTAAATTGTTTTGCAATTGTCTTATAAATTTTTTGATTCTTGGCCTGTCATCAATTTCCATAAAAAAGAATATATCATCATAAGACTTAGATATATGTCCTGAAACTTTTGAATCCACCGTGTCAATATACTTTAGGATACTTTGGCTGTTCCAATTTCTAATACTATCTTTCAAAAAATTACAATAACTTTGCTTTGATATATTTCTAAACTTGTCTACTCGGAATTTCTCTAAATTTTCAGCTGAAAATATCGCTTTCATATTCGTCATAAATGTTGGAGTTTCTGTTGGAGATGTGAAATATAAATAGTATGCACATGATTTTATAAGATCATCAGAATAATCTAAATTTTTCATCAAATTTTGTTTTGATTGAATAAGAATGTTTTTTGTTATTTTAGCAATTAGTTCAACAAGACCTGTCTCCATTAATAAATCAGATCCAAAAACTTCTTTCATTCTTTTTTCAACTAAAGGTTTCATTTGAGCAATGTCTAATTTATTAAGCTCTTCTAAAGATTTTAGTTGAATGTTATTGTCAAGCATCAATCTGTCAAATAAATCTGCACTTTGATTTACTTCATAAATAATATTTGCGGTGGAATGTTTTTTATCAAGAGAAAATGCATGTCCAAGTTCATGTCTAATTGTAGTTAAATAAAAATCAACTTCTCTTTTACTAATTGGTACGTCATAAAGCTCAATACTATTTAAAAAATGATCATACTGACCACGAAATTTTGGATCATCGTTTGATTTGAAAAATAAATCACTTGTTACTTTCTCAATTCTTATAATTTTGTCTTCTATAGATAATTTTGTATTTTGTAAATATGATCCTAATAAAGACTTATCGTTCATAATTTTATAACTTACAGAGTCTTTCCAAGATCTAAGCCATTGATTCATACCTTGAAAATCAAATTGGTACATATAAGGATTTTCTTGAGACTTACAATTTGGACAATAATTTTCTTGTTTAATATCGTCTTGGAATCCTTTTAGATATTTTTCACTTTCTAATTCGGAAAAACCAATATCAGATAATCTTTGTTTGTATTCATCAATTATTCGATTATATTCTTCAATATTTGCATAACTGCTATTTACAAGTTTAGAACCACAAATATTACATTTATCGCCAGACAATTTGACAGGTTTATAAAATCCACGAGCAGCTTCTATGATTTCTTCAGCAATTCCTGGGAGTGTTGCAGCTCCCATAGCACTTGTTCTATACCACATATTGTTTCCTTGATGATTACTATATAAGCTATACAAGAAAATATAATACAAATCCTATAGTCTAATTTCTCATCATTCTTTCAATTGCCAACTCTTTTTTAGTTTTAGGCTCATAATAATTTTTTTTAGAAAAATTATTCATCATTTGTATTGCTGTTGCACACACTCTTGTTTGATTATCATATTTTTGCTCTAATTCTTTTTTATTTACATTCTCATCAGGCTTCAATGCATAACCGATACTTCCACTAACAGCAATAATCATAAAATAAAAGAATATTTTCTCAAAATTAACCTTCATAATAACCCCCTAAATAAAAAAGCCCAAACCTATAGTGGTTTGGGCTTCTGTGCTTACTTAATTAATACAAGAACTATTTTTTATGTTCCTGTATCTTGGTTTAAATTAATGTTAAATTCTTTACCTGTCAGCTGAGTGTATCGGACTAAAGACATGCTGTAATAATCTGAATCTAATTCACATCCAGAAAATAACCTACCGCTGTTTTCACATGCTATGAATACAGAAGCAGCTCCAGAAAAAATATCCAATACAACATCTCCAGGGTTAGTGTATGCTTTGATAATTCTCTCTAAGATTTCAAGTGGTTTCTGAGTTGGATGCCAATTGCAATATTCTTTAGAAGTGGTGTGATTATTCTTTTCCCAAACACATGTTGGAACAGTGCCTTTTTCGTAATCTTCACCTGTGCGAATATTTACTTTTTGCTTTCTTTCAACCCTAACTGCATCAGCGTTGAATAAAAAATCTTTTTCTTTAGAATAGCACCAAATATATTCATGCTTACGGGCAAAGTTTTTCTTAGATCTTCCACCCCAATTATAAGACCAAATAATTTCTTCATTGCTGTGGAAATTAGGCATTTTATTCAAGATATCTATTTTATATCTCAAGAAGTTATCATATTTTAATGTGCCAAAAACACACATCATTCTATTAGGCTTTAGAACTCTTGCACATTCTTTAGTCCAAGATTCGCACCAATCTAAATATGCTTGATCAGAAGCCCATTGCGAATCCCAGCCTTTACCGCCATCATACCCAAGAAAATAAGGTGGATCAGTAAGAACAAGATCCACACTATTATCAGGTAAGGATTTGAGGTATTCTAAACAATCCATATTCTTGTAATTATGCATACGAGAATTATACCATAAGCTAATTTGTTATTTATTTATCCTTGACTATTTCTTGTGCAATTTTGATAATTTGCAATAAATTTTCTTTTGGTAATTCTTTCAACACTTTTTTGAATTCATCTTCAGTAATGTCATTAATTAGTTTTCTGGTAAGTGGATTCTTATTAAGGTTGATTTCTGGGATACCAAATTTTCTACGAAGAATGTTTGATAATAAAGATAGAGACTTAAACATTTTTATTTTCCTTTTTCACGCCCATCACATATATGAATATGCTTCTCATATTTCTATAATTCAAGAAATAAAAGCAAGATTCTTCTTATATTGGTAAAATACTATTGGGAGAATCATATGAGTAAAAAATTTATACCAACATCCATATCTTGGAAGCATGTATTTGTTAAACAAAGTAACTTGATTGACCCTCAGCCTGGGTATCCTGGTTCAGAGCCTGGTCAGCTAATGTTTGACAACCATCTCGTAGCTTTAGATTTTGCAATTTCTGATGGCTGGGAATTATCTGAACACACGCCGTTAGACCTTCATAGATTGCTAACAAAGAATATTGATTTTTTTGAAAACTCTAATTATTCAGGCAGATATAGAACTCAAGATGTATGGATAGGACATGAAGTTTGCCCACATTTTATCAAAATACCTGAGCTAATGAAAATATGGTTTGATTTTACTAATGAAAAAATTAATAAATTCGATGGTCATAAAGAAAGCGCATTAGAGATTGCATGGGCCGCTCATCACATGTTTCAAGTTATTCATCCTTTTATAGATGGTAACGGAAGAACAGGAAGACTTTTGCATGCTAAAGTTATGCACGATTTAGGAATGGAGCCTGAAATTGTACTATTTTCAGACAGATTCATTTATTATGATTCTATTCAATATTTTAGAGATCAGTTTTGGTCAGGTAGTGAATTTTATTTAAACGATATCTTAAATTAATCTACCTTTGCTAATTGAAGGAATTACAGTGGAGACATTTTCCAATGCTTTGTTAACTATTGGAGCACCTGTTTCCACTGCTTTTTCTTTAACTGCACCAAGACCAGACTTTGCTTTAGATTCTACACTTTGGAATAAGTTTTCAAGAGCTGTTTTATCTTTATTTTCAAGATTGATTTTTTCAAGTACTTTAAGTAAACCATCAGCTTTATCTGATAAACTATTAGCTGTATTTACGTCTATATCTTTCAACGCATTGTACATTTCATAAATTTTGGTTTGCATGTCTTTGCCTTGAAAATATGCTTTTCCTGTGTTCGATATAGAAGCATACCAAGTGTCTAAAATACCTTCATATGCAACATTTCCAAGACCACCAACAATAGCTCCAGGAATTGCACCTAAACCACCAAGAAATGCACCACCAACGCCACCTGAGAGAGCTCCAACTAAAAGCTTATTAAGATATTCAGGAGCTCTATCTTCTAAATTCCCTCTCACGGCTAACTTTTGAAATTCTTTATAATTGTATGCTGTTCTAACAATTATTCCTTTAGATGCCAATGCCTGTTTTTTAGCTGTATTTAAAGCTGTACTTCCAGTGTCCGCAAGATTCTTAATTTCTTCACACAAAGATAAAACTTCAGGTTCTTTTACCAATTTCTTAATTGCATCTAAGATTTTAACCAAATCACCCTTGTTAGCTTCGTAAACTTTATATGGGCCTTTGGAGTTTTCAAAGAATCTAATTAATTCATTTGCGCCTAATTCTGTTAACCAAGCTGCACCAAATCCTTTAATTGCAGCACCTGGAGTCATCTTAAGTCCTTTGAATTTATCAAATACCTTATCTGTCAAAGGATCAGAAGCTTTATCTAAAATATAATCTCCACCATAAGATTCAACGTCCGACACTAAATTGTCATTTTTATCAGCTGTTTTTATGCAAGCAGAACGAATTTCATTAGCTTCTTTTAGATAACCATTGAATTCTAACTCTTTGATAATTTTCACAATATTTGACGGGATTATATCTTTACTCATTACGATTCCTTAAATGCATGTTTCTGTTAATTCTTTTTACATTACAGAAGTTTATATTCCTTTTATTGAGTATTTAAAAGTATGACTCAACAGGAAGCTTACTCTTATTTTTTTCCTGAGATAAGAGACAATGGACAAGAATATTATAAAACTTGCCTAATATACGCTTACCCAGCTGAAAATAACCAATATATTGAAACTTGGACTGCAGATGGCTTAGAAACCACTAATTATGCAAAAGAAGGGGATTTTATAGTTCAAAATCTTCAAACTACATGTCAAGAGCAATATATAGTTCCCTGTGATATGCTTTTCAATAGATACGATTTCTTTTACTATTTTGACAAAGGTGCTGTATTTATCCCAAAAGGCAGAATATTAGCTTGTAGATATTATGGATCTGAACTTGAATTTGTAGCTAAATGGGGCAGATTAATGACATTGAAGCCCGGAGATTATATTGTTTGTCCTTCTCCAAATTATTTAGAAGTGTACAGGATAGCTTCTCAAGAGTTTTTTGAAACTTACAGCAAGTTGACAGATATTTAAATCTATTTTGTAAAATAGATTTATGAGCTACAAAGTTCTTGTATTTAAACCAAATAACCCAATTAAGTCTGACACTATCTTGTGGAAAGCACAAGTTAGACTTCCTCCCAATTATTCATCTATAGCCAGTATATTATTATCTGACAATATAGCTGTAAATAATAGAAGAACAGATAAAGAATGGGAACAACTCCTCACAGAAAATGGATTCAAATTTGAACTTAACTTTGATTCAGAATATTGCAAACAGTACATTATTTTTGACTTAAGTCTTGTCTGTTTTGAATTTGAGATATTTGCATGTGATGTAGATGCAGCAGTTTATGTAGTAGAAATAAGTGCTGAATTTATTCTGCCAATGCTTTTCACTTTAGACTTAGCAAAATCTGGTAATATATTTCCAACAGCATTATTAAATAGAATCAACAATAGAACACAACATTTAAATAATGATCAAGAAATTGGGCATGATGGTGTTTACAAATATATGAAGCAATTACGAATACTTTGTGAACATTGTCAATTGTTTGAAGTTGATGTTAGCTACGAAATCATGGATAAGTAGATTCGTTTTCGGCTTTTATTTGTATAATACTGTAGAGGTTTTACATGAAAATTCTTTATATCTCAAGTAATAAGAGATCCCAACAATTTCCTTGGCTTATAGATTATCAAAATGATTCTTTGCTTTACGGACTGAAAGAGCTTTTTGGTGATGATGTAGTTGATGTCAATAAGAAATATAATCTATACAGTGATTATAGTGATGAAGAAGTTGCATCAGAATATGGCAGAGGCTTTACATTTACAAGATTGATCGATACAGATAATTGTGATCGTGAAGATGTTGTAAAGAAGATCAAGAACAACTTTTTTGATTTAGTAGTTTACGGTAGCATTTGGCGATGTCAGGACTATTTGCAATTAGTACGAGAGCATTACAAGCCCAATCAGATTGTTTTTGTTGATGGAGAAGATACACAAGATTTACATGAGCTTGTTACTACAGATGCATTGTATTTCAAACGTGAATGTGCTTTAGAAACATATGGAAAGCACCAGGATCACTTGTGGAAAGTAAATCCAATTAGTTTTGCTTTCCCTACAAAGAAAATTAACTTTGGAGACAAGAAAGAGCGAAGAGTTGCTCACAGTGATCCAAGAAATAAGGCTACATATGTTTTCAATAAGGAATCTGACTATTATCAAGATTACCAATTTTCCAAGTACGCCTTAACTATGAAGAAAGCTGGTTGGGATGCTTTGAGACATTATGAAATTATGGGAAATGGTTGTATCCCACTTTTCATGTTTATGGCTGATTGTCCAAGATACACTATGTACAGATTCCCTAAGGCATTACTCACTAAGGTAATCTTTTTCAACGATCTTGATCAAAAGTGGCTTGATAATAATTATGAAACTTTGCGACATGATTTGTTAGAGCATTTTGAAAAGTTCAACACAACAAAGGCTCTTGGGGAGTATTTCCTCAAAGACGTAAAGAATTATTCGAAGATGTAAAAAAAGCCCCATTAGGGGCTTTTTTTATCAAACTTGTGTTTCCACTTATCAACAAACTTTTGCTCTAAATAATGAGTGTTTCTAAGGTAAGTTCCATTATCTTTTAATATCTTATGGCTTGTCTGTCCAAAATGATCAACTAAAGATCCAGCAACCAAAGCATGCTTACAATTCTTCTCTTGTAATCTCATAATGATGTCATTGTCTTGGTAAAAGAATGAGAAATCTTCATCTAATGGGAAAAGCCAATCTCTCACTTCTTTTTTCATTGCCCAAAACCAGCCACAAAATGTCACTACAAGTTCATAGCCTTCAACCACTTTGTTCAAGGGCGTGTATCTATGTTTCATCTCAGCTCTTGGCACTATTCCTACTTGCTGTCTTTGTGATCTTGGAGATGCTGTGTCAAGATTGTGAATTGACATAGCTTGTTTCATTTTTGACCACCATCCTTTGTGAAAAAGGACATCATTGTTTGAAACTGATGAATAGTCACAAGAACAATAAGCTATAGCTTTGTTCAAATACACGTTGTAATTGAAATCTTCTTCTGGTTTTAAAAAAATATCAACATCATATTTATAGTTGTTAGTTTTATTACTTTCAACTAATATGATGTTGAATGAATCATGTTCTGATGAATCTCTTAATGACCTTATTGCATTCTGGGTCATTTTGTAAATAGCATCGTCAATTGTATTGGTTAATATGATAACATCTAATTCTTTCATATATGTATTATACGATAAGAATTAAATTATCTCATACCGGAAAATCTACCTGTAAATGTTGTATTCGCTAAAGTAATCATATCAAGTCTATTTCCTAATAATCTTGCTTCTTTAATCGACAGTGAATCATAAATTTGAGTAAATAAAGTGTTTGCTTTTCTTAGTTTTGGAATGACTGTATTGACATTTGCCTTCCATACATTTTCGTTAGCTGTAATTGAATCAAGTTCATCTAATAAACTTATCAAGCTGCTTTTTCCTTCTTCTGGACTTGCAGGAGGTGCTGAATTAGTGGTTGAATTTGGTGCAGTTGGTGATCCGGCTGGTGATGCTGCTCCACCTGATGAACCTGATGTACCAATTGTATCTGATGTTGGTCTTACTGTAACTGTAGCTTGACCTGATCCTGTAGGTTTTCCTGATGGTTTACCTGATCCTGATGGTTTACCTGATCCTGATGGTTTACCTGATCCTGATGGTTTACCTGAACCTTTAGAAGGCTCAGGCGGTAAGAAAGGTGAAGTGGCTCCAGAATTAGCGTTATCTCTTAATCTTTTTGCTTTATCTAAAGCAACTTTTTTTTGAACATCAGAAGGAGCTCTTGGTGCAATAACATCTGTAAGATAATTTGCTCTTAGTAAGTTGAATCCCTTGATAAACTCTGTAGAAGTTATAAATTTCAAACGTTTATTTAATGCTTCAACTGTAGGCTTGACATTGGAATGTCCAGTAATATAGGGTGTTTCGGAAGATGGATAAAAATTTGAAGTATGATATCCATATTCAGATGCATTACCTTTATTGATATCTGCCAGTAATTGTTTTATGAAATCATATTCTCTTCTAATCTTATTATCTACAATTAATTTTCCAGCCTGTGCCAATCTTACAAGTTTATTTTCAACTTTATCAGCAATTTTAAAGCTACCTAATTTGTCAAGATATTGAGCTGTCTTAATTAAATCATTTGTATTCATAATTCTAAAATACAAAGCAGGAATATGTTATTCCTGCTCGTATGCGAAGCCAAATTGCTGTAAATATTTCCAATATGGATCTTCAGCTGGCGGTTCAGGTTCAGGACCAGATAAAAGAGGTATCACTTCTTCTAAAATAAAGTTTTCAAACCAATTTAAGTCAAGCGAGAACTTTTGCCATTTTATACTGCCTCTCAAACTGGCTTTGCAATTATAGTCAATACTAAACTCATTAGGCTCAAATACCAATAAGCCTGGATCAGTAAGATTATCTAATTTAAGTAGATTGCCTTCATCTGGATTAGTTACAGCATAACAATAGGAATGTAATTGTCTATTGTATTTTTGAGCATATTTTTCATTGATTTCACTTGTTTTGAAATCAACAATACCTAAAGTGCCATCCTGATATTCAAAATAACCATCAATCTTTCCAATGACCTGTACAGAGATATCATATTTAGGATTAATGATAGGCTTGGACTTCACCCATTTAGTTGAAGTTCTAAGAATTGCTTGGGGTAAATCTTTAGATATTTTAGAAAAATCTTCATTTTCATATTTAACTTTGATTGTTGCATCAATAATATTAAAGATCTTTGGTAAAATCAATGCTGGTCTTTTGATGCCAGAAATGTACTTTTGATGAAATGCCCATGGTGACTCATCATATAAGAATGCAAAATCAGATGGAGCAATAACAACTTCTTTCATAATTGTTCCTTATTGTATAAACTATATGAATGTTACCACTTGTAATTATTGATTGCAAGGGTTGACACAATACATAAAAACATCTATAATACTAATGATCTTACGATCGAGAGGTTAACCGAAAAATGAGTGATGAAACAACTGCAGTAGAAGAAGTAGTGGTTGATGCAATGGAGTCTGCAGATGCTCCAGCAATTTCCCATGAAGAGTATCTTGAGCTTGTTGCTATGCGACAGTCTGTTCTCGAGCTTAAGGCGCAAAAGGCCGATGTCCTTGAGTTTGTAAATGTTGCTCAGCAGTATGCAGCGCAGCTTCAGGGAGCACAAGAGCGATTGAATCTTCTCAATGAAGCGCTCAATGAGAATACCACTGCTCTTCAGGACAGAATGAAGGAAATCATCGCACCTTTCAATGTTCAGGGTGAGTTTACAATTTCTGACACTGAGCCACACGTTATCATGCCAAGCGCATAATTTTTCCCACAAACTAAAAAAGGGTGGATCTTCCACCCTTTTTTTTATGACCGAATTATTGGATAAAACTTTTCTTGCGTAATTAGGCCAACATTTTTTGAAAAGTCAATAGAAATATCCCAAAGCTTCGCAAACTCTACTTGTCTTCTCTTGATACTTAAATATTCAGCAACACTATCAATAAAGAAATCATCTAACTTCCACAATTCTGGAACTTCTTCTAAAAACGAAATCATATTTAATGTTTGTTTCAAATATGCCATATACGGATGATTTTCAAAGTCTTCATTGTCTCTGAAATCAACAACAATTATTTTTCCCATTTACTATCCCTTGATTGTTTTAGCTTTTTTCTTTGCTTCCTTTATTGCTTCCTTCACTCTTTGTTCATTTCTGAATTCTTCTTTGGGATGTCTGTATCTTGTTATTTCAACTTCGATTCTTGGATTATCTTTGTCATAATGAATCATATGTTCATTGTTATCTGTCCAATGAATCCACATATCATCAGCAATAATTCCATGCTTTTGAATAATGTCTCCATGTGCTTGTTGATAACCACATTCGTCTCCAACAATCCAAGAGTCTAAATAAACATTGAGTTTTATTCCTACACCAAAATCCATTGGTTCAAGGTTAAACTTTTTCCAGAAATATTCGCAATATTCTCTGCAATGTAATTCATATCTTTCATACAAAGCAGATGGCAAGATTTTGGTATATTTTCCCCTTCTAACTACTCTTTGTGATGTTTTTTTAGTAGATGGTCTTCCGGGAATTGTAAACTTCAATATCAATGTATGATCTGGCAAACTTTCATACATAGATTGGTCTTCATGAAGTAATTGGTAGTTTAGTAAATCTTGCATACCATACTTATACAAATCAATAAGTTATGGCAGATGTTCTTCTAAACATTGTTACGAATGAAATTCTTGCAGTAATTGTTTGATTAGCTGAAATAGATAGCTCAACAGTTGGCTGAAATAAGAAATCACCAAGATTTATTGTTCTATCATAATTGTTTGAATTGCTTCTGTGATAGACTTTCAAGAAAACACTTCTTTTTGCTGCTGAAAACACTCCAGGAGATTGAGCATTGTAAAGCTTCAAGGTTTCAAATTGATCAGGCTTTATAATCAATGTTATATCGCCTGTAACTCTATATCCATTTATAGAATATAAGGGTGTTTGATTACCATAGAAATTATTAGATCCTGGAATATAAAATAGTTTTTCGTTTGATACTGAAATACTTAAATTGCCTTGGTTGACAAGATAGTCATTGCCAAACATGCTAAACTGAATATCAAAACTTTTAGCTGTTCTTGCTATAAATTCATATTCTGGATTGTAAGTTTTGAAGTTTTGAACATCATCAAATGCTTTCCAGCTCTCTAAATTAGCTGTTATGTTACTACTATCACTCGAAAGAGATATGCTTCCACTTTGCAAAATATAATTGAAGTCACTCGAATTGCTGGTTGATATTGGTTTCTGAACTTTAGATAAGTTTTCAAGAAGCACATCAAATACATCATAAAATGTGCCGTTAGGTTCAACTAATAATATAGGTGAATTGATAGTTGTTGCATAGTGTGCTGGTTCAACATTTACTATATGTGAACCTATGTCGCCTTGAATATATTTATTTTCAACGCTTGCAGAAGCATTGTATGTTTCATTGAATGATTGTAGGATTCTTGGCTTGTTGTCTAAAGTGACCACATACCATGACCCAAAATATTCTGATGGTAAAAGTGGCATTAGATATTCAATAATCCTTTCAAAATATTAAGTAATGCAGCAGTGTTATTAAGTGCACTTCTATTGCTATCAATTTTTGCAAGATAGTAAGTAAGCCATCTCTCTCTGTCTACACCTGCGCCCAATCTTGCATATGCTGTGAATGAGATATTGATTGTGCTTGTTTGTCCGGGGTTTAAGTTTCTTGAATAACTTGACTTTACTGATGCTTGACCTAATTCAATATATCTATCACCTATCAAAATTGAACAGTTACCTTCTATTGGTATTGAAGTGTAGGAAGTATGCGGAGCTATAATGTCTAAACTTCCTGTAACTGAATGTGATTGTGGTGAATAGAATGGCAATTGACTTTTTGTGTTAGCAATATATAATTCTCTATATCCTATATTGATATTGACACTTCCAGATTTTATGAGATATTCATTACCATCAATGTAAAATCTACAATCATAATTTTTTGCTATTCTTGCAATAAAATCATAATTTGGTTGAAAAGTTTGAGCATAATTATTGTATTTGACATTAAATTTTCTCAAGTAGTTCACATTGTAATTTAATGAACATTCAACTTGATTGCTAAAATTCAATGTAGCAGAAGATAATAAATTCCTATTTTCAATTGTAAGCCCAAGAACATTCAATATGCTATTCAAGTAATCTAAATCGCCAGTGTTGTTAATGTCTTCTATCGACATAAACATAAAACTTAATAATAATTCGTAATCTTCAATTAATAAATCAATAATGTCTTTGTATGTATATGTAGTGGTATCAAGATTCTTTATTATCAATCCTTGACCTGACAAAGCACTGGTTTCTTTTTTACCTTTTTGATCTATTACAAGAGTGCCAGCGTCTCCCTGTATCAATTCAGCTGGAGAAATATTTGTAGTAGAAGTATTTACTACATTACTAAGTAGATAAAATGGCTGTTGAGAAGTGTCAAAATTGTTATTAGAAATCTTTTCAAGTAAATACCATCCACCTATATAATCGGATGTAAGGATAGACATTACTCTCCTTTCATACCCCGTTCCATAGTTTGAGCTAATAATTCTTTAGAAATCTTGAATATTTCTTGTCTCAATTCTCCGAGAGTAAATGTTTTTTCGTCGTTTTCTATTTGTCTTTTTAATTCTTCTAATTTAGCAATTTTTTCTGCAACTTCGCCTTCTTTCAATATTTGATCTAAGAATAATTTGAAATCATATAATGGAGATGAATCGAAGCCTAAAATCAAATTTTCAAGCACTTCTATTTGCTCAACAATTTTTCTTCTACGAACCTGTTGCTGTTCTGTAGTTTCTGTTCTGATAGGTTTTGTGTAGAGAGATCTTTGAAGCATATCTATTCTTTTACGAACTGATTCAAATTCTTTAGTATGAGCGTACATAGTTTCTCTATTGAAACCTTGATTGAAATGCCCCGGAGGAGCAGATACATCTTCAGAAACAAATTGTCTTTTGGCAATCATTAATGCTTCGGACAATTTGACGTTTGTTATTGCGCACTCAATAACATTCAAAGATCTATGCTTATCGTCATCAAATCTTTCACGAATATAATTTGGTTCAGTATATTTTCTTAATTCTGGTGTTACGGTTGCGTTTTCTTTAATTAGTTTTAGCATTGCACAACCACTGTTAGGAGTGCAGTTAGGTGAATTGTATATAATTCGAGCTTCATCTAATTTTCGCATTAAAGGTCTTTTGTACTTTAATTCTGTGTCATCAAGAGACAATGTTCTTGTTCCCAACATATCTGCTATGACATTAGTAGTGAAAATCTTCCATTGAGTTTTGAGTTTGTAAAGTTCTAAGGTTCTGCTCTTTTTACCAGCTTCTATAATGTGGATATTTTCATTGTCTGCACCCTTGTTGTAGATAAATACAGGTAATTCTCCAGAAGGTGTCACCCAAGGTCTGCCTTTGTCTTCAACTGTTTTTTCGTCAGTATATTTAATTCCAAAATATTCACCAACAAATATAACTCTGTGTTCAATTATTGGCTTTACAATTAGTTGTGATTCAACTTCACCAGTAACTTCATTTACATTTGTCACTGTTTCTTCTTCACTGAAACCAACTAAAACATCACATGGTAGCAAGAAGTCAATCTCAAATCTGTCTACAGTTGTTGGGTTATCTGAAGGACATGGTATTTTGACTGGAAATGGAATTGGGTCTAAATTGTATTCATTTCTCAAGGTATCGCATAATTTTTTTTCATCGTTTGATAAGAACTTAAGATTAAAATCAGCATATCTTTCATCTTCAGGCATTTCAAAAACTTTGCCTAACATCTTAGCAACATCGGGCAGTCCGGCTTCTCTAAGGTCATCTCTGAAACCAACAAATCTACTGGCACGATCAGAACCAGCAATTGCTAAAACTTCTTGTTCAGTAATAAGTCCTGATTTAAAATTCTCAGCAACTTGTTTAGAAGTTAAACTTTCAATATAAGAAGCTTTTTCTTCAGGGGTTTCTCCAGGAATTTGTTTGACAATTTTAGTTTGATATTTATACCAATATGAAATTCTTTTTGCATACTTATCTTGCTCATCTGCTACTGTAATGCTTGCTGGATCCTCAACCACTTCAACATCTTCAGTCTCTTCAACATCTTCAGTCTCTTTAATTACAGGATTTTCTTTTGGTTTAGATTTTCTTTTTGTAGAGAGGCCTAATACGCTAAATAATCTCTCATTATCAAATCCATTCTCAATACATTCTCTTAATTTACTTAACGCATAAGATCTTGTATTTGATATTGGCCTTTCATATTCATCTGTGCCAGGGAAGAAGAAATAATATAAGGAGTCTGATTTATCTGCAGCAGGTTTGTCAGCACCAGATGTTTCCTTGATTCTTCTTCTTGATTCATCTGTTGAAATAATGTCGTATCCTTCTTGTTTCAAGATTGCTCTAAGTGTCCATGTAATCCTTAGATTTTCTGGAATAAGAGCTGCCCATTCTTCTTTGTTAGGAATGTCAGGATGAACTTCAAGAATTCTATTCCAAAGTCTCGCTTTTGAGTTCAACATGAGAACTTTGCTATCAAGTTGGTTCAATTCAGTCTTTATTTCTTGAACTTGAATTGGTGTTAGAACTACAGACTCCTCTTGAGCAATTTCTTGTAATTCATGTTGAAGAATGAATAACAGTTGATCTTCATTAAATTTATTATTGAAAACTTTGCCTTTTCTCAAAATAAGATTAAACTCATCAACGACAGCTAATCTTCTCTTAGCTATTTCTATTCTGATAAAGTTTTGAATTGATATAATTTCTTCAGGCTTTTTATAAGACAAGAGAGGCTCAATCAATTTTTCACTTCTTGATTCTACTCTATGTAATTTAATAAGCTGAGGTACAAAATAAGATCCAGCACGTTCAATTAGAGTTTGGATAATAGAATCAATTATCTGATCAGTAGGTTTTGTTGAACCTTGAGATTTGATGAGTTTTCCAGCAAGTTTTCTCAAGTCTTCTATATTGAGTCTGTATTGTTCAAGAAATTTTAATTCTTCTTTTGCTTCTATTTCTTTGTCAGATACTAATTGATAAACTTGTTCTTCTGTAATTCTTCCACTCTTAAAGTCATCAGCAAGTTTTTCAGTCAGCAATTCTGAAATATAAGCTGCCTTTTCTTCAACAGTAGCTCCTGGAATTAAATTGGCTTTAGTTGGCTGAGCGAAATCTATGGCTATTTTTTTTCTTCGCAAATTAAACATTCTTGCTCCTAAGACTTAAGACGGATAATTACAATTTCTTAAATCAAAGTGTTAGCTCCTTCAAAACCCGAATATAACAATCGTTTGACATTGTTTTTTGGGGGAAACAACAATGACGTTTATCTCTAAATTAGGTCTCATTACCAAAGCTATTTTGGTAAGCTTATTCTCTGCTGTTCAAACAACATCAAATAACTTTGTTTATTTGAACACACCAGAAACTTTAACATCCACTGGAATTCTACACAAAAAAACATTTAAAGAGAATTCAAATTCGAGATACTTTTTTCATTACAAAAATGGCACAAACGAAAAGCAAAATTTTGATGTCAAAAGTAATCTTGAAGTGAAGAATCTCAAGAAATCTGTGAATTCAGATTTTTTACCTGAAAGAGCTGGAGCGCAAACAGTAAAAAATTTTATGCTCAGTTCTGCAAAATCAAATAAAGTAAATATCACCACTCAATTAATGCCCAATGAAACTGTATCTGGAATTATAGAAGGAACATTTTTGAAGAATGACACATTGATATTCAAGTTTGGTAAATCAGATAAATATATTGGCGCATTTAATATATATCAAAATAAATATGATTTTGATTTTTCCTATCAACTAACCACCAACAACTCAGTGCAGCATAAACTTGGAGAAAGAGGAGACAATTTTATCCCTGGTCAGTATGGTCAAAATATAAACATTACACTCTTACCTAAACAAACTGGAATTATGAAGCTATCTTTTTCGCCAAGAGGAGGAGCTGGGTTGCTTATTTTTTCACATAGGGGTAAGATTTATTCAACTAAACTAATGCCAGCTCGTAGTAATAGTAATGTTATCATGATTAGCGTGGAAAAAGATAAGGCTGAAAAGTTTACATTTATTCCTGTAGGTGGATTAAATTATCCAATAAACCTCGATTTTTCTTTGCACAACATATTACTCGAAGAAAGCATTGCATAGGAGAAAATAATGGTGATTTTTTGGTTTTTAGCCATCACTGCTGGTCTTGGTATGTTGATGGGCCGATTTGCTGAAACCAAGGGCTATGGCTTTTGGAATTGGTTCTTTGCATCTTCTCTTCTGGGAATTATTTGGCTCGTTGTTGTGCCTAATCTTAAGAGTGGCACTACTTTTTCCGAAGAAGAAGTTGCTAAGAAAACTGCAAGCACAAATACAGCAGGTGTAATTGTTGGAGTAATTGGTCAAGTATTTGCTGTATTACAACTTGGTTCTGTTTACAACATAGGATAATATCATGAACGAAAATGTCAAGATTCACACAGAACAAGAAGCAGCTGCCCAAACTTTAGCTGCTCATCAAGAAATTGAAGAGTTGAGTGGCAGTGTGCATAATTTTAAATTTGAAAAGATGCTCATTGAAAAAAATGGTGAAGTGATAGAAATTGAAGTTCCCATTGATGACATTGACATGCTTGATGATTTTGATGATGAAGACTTGACAGAAGAAGGCGAGCGATCACTTGGAATTATCAAGGTTGATCATGACACTACTTCTGGCGAAAGTCCTGAAAAATCTTCAAGAAATACAATGATGGCTGGCAAGGTTGAAAAGGTTACAAGATCTGTCTACAACAATGCACTTCAGCAATTTGTAGACATTGAAGATTATGTAATTACCTGTCCTCATACAAACAGCACAGAAGTTTATAGTATCTCAAGCAATGTTTATGCAAGCTATGAGACAAATGAACCATTCAAGGTATCTTTTAAGAATTTAGATGAAGAGGACTAATCCTCTTCATCTTCTTCTGAATCTTCCAATTCATCATCGTCATCTACAATGACTCCAAAAGCTGGACTTTGATTATTCAAGATCATGTCCAGCTTTTCTTCTAACACATAAGTTTGCTCTTCTAAAAGGGACAGTTTTGCCTTAATTTCATTTGAGTGTCTACTAAATGATTGCAAACAAGCTCCAACAATTTCAGCCACTTCAGATAATGTAATTTTATCTTCAGAAGCTTTATTCATTAATTCATCTAATCTATTTTGTTTCATCTTAATTTTGGCCTCGGAAAGTTAGCATTGTTATTAGCTTGTGGAGCATTACTAATTAAATGAATCAAAGCATCAATTTGTTTTTTTGCTTCTTTGACATCATCATCTTCGTGAGCAGCTTCAGTAACAAGTTTTCTTATTACGTATAATTCTGATAAAATCATATCCCGGTCTATATTAATATTCAATGTTCAAATTACCTCCAGATTTAGATACAAACGAAATAAAAAGATATAACACCAAAATTATATCCAGAGTTACAAAAATTAATGAGATAAGTGTTGAGAAATTTTACTTCACAAAAAACTCAGAAATTACTGTATCTAATATTGTTCATATCTATTACAACAATGAACGTCACGATAAGACTTGTACATCTTACAGGGACTTTGAAAACAATTTGTATTTACAAATAACTGGTTATGATTTGCCAGATTGTAAATATATATTTCCTAAGTTTAAATGCAAAACTTTTAAGTGTTTATCTTGCAACAAAATCCATACAAAAAACTCTACTAAATGCTGTTCCATGATTAATAGCATTATTGAAGTGGTAAATTGCGAAATAAATGAAATAATTGTGACCTCAGACATAGATGCACATTTGTATTTAAGGGACAGTAGGGATGAATTTTTGTCCTTGCATTTTCCTGATTTATTAGATACAATTCTGCTGAGATGAGTGAATATATACCAAATCGTAAACTGAAAAGTGTCACTGTCAAAAACTTTCAAGCACATACCAATAGTACTTTCAATCTTGAAAACGGATTGAATCTTATTGTTGGCACTTCTGATTCTGGAAAGTCAGCATTAGCAAGAGCAATAAACTTTGTTCTATACAACATATCTGAAAGTGATTTTGTTCGTGAAAAGGAAAAGTATTTCGAAGTAGAAATTGTTTTTGCTGACGATGCAATTATCAAGAGAACAAAAGGAAAAGATATCAATTCGGTATCTTATAAATATCCTCACGATTTTGATTTCACTACATATAAAGCATTTGGAAACAATTATCCTGATGAAGTATTGGATTTTTTAGACAGACCCGTAATTACAAAGTCTTTAGGTGCTGTTTCATATTCTGATCAGAGTAACAAAAACTTCCTAATTGAACAACCAGCTTCTGCACAGCCAAAAATCATCTCCTCTATTATTGGAACCGATGATTTACAAAAAGCTGCCGATAATTGTTCCACAAAAGTAAGAAGCTATAATGAGCAAGTTAAAACTTCTGAAAACCTAATCAAAACTTTAGAAGACAAAATTGAAACTGAATATGTTGATTTGGACAACAAGAAAGAATCTCTTGACGATTTACTTTTAGTGATTGATCAAATCTCCTCTTTAGAAACTGAAGTCTTATTAATTGATTCAGATATAAAAAGCTATCAAAGTATCAACAAGAGAGGCAAAGATGCTAAAAAGAATCTTACCCTTCATGAAAAAATTGTTGATCAATTGTCGTCCAAAGTTGAGATTCTTGTCGATAAATCTAATGAGCTCAAGGGCTTGTCTGAAATCATAGAAAGCAATGATTCTTTGACCAATAAACTTGAATCAGCTAAGAAAAAACTCAGATTCCATACTTTGATCACAGAAAGTTGCATTGATTCAAATATCAAAACTATTGAAACTTTGAAATCTGACATGCATGAAATATCTCTTTTAATATATGAAAAAGATCTTAATCACCATAG
>Ga0247723_1000225_pt1 | contig 36862 bp, 30 predicted proteins | sample MSEWelMarce5H_FC_FD_189079 | JGI IMG/M metagenome (GOLD analysis project Ga0247723, IMG submission 189079) | Subsurface sediment microbial communities from gas well in West Virginia, United States - MSEEL Well Study Marcellus 5H_FC | ecosystem: Environmental > Terrestrial > Deep subsurface >... | reverse complement strand
GTATCTGACATACTTTGTGTAAAAGGCACATGCCCTATAATTTAATGTCATGGATAATTCACCAATAGAATTTATCCGTATGCAAAAATTAGCTGGTGTTATTACTGAAATTGAGTATAATAGTATGGTTAGAGAAATGGGGTTAAAACAATTATCTGAGCGTATATCTATCAAATGTGATATGATTAAACAGTCATTAAGAAAACACAAACATATTTAAGACTTGCAAACCGGTGAAGAAATTGGCTCTATTTTACAGAGCCTTTTTCTTTCTCTGCGACTTTAATTTACCCCGTACATACGTATAACAGAATATACCACCATCCCTCATACTATGTGGTATCAATAATTTATATAATTCTATTACGTTTACAAATAAACGTACTTTCCCAACAAAATAATTTAATTTAGGAAAATGGCAACAAACAGAGACATGCTTAAAGAAGCAATCGCTGAGGCTAAAGCAATTAAAGAAACAGCTATAGCTAACGCAAAATTGGCTCTCGAGGAAGCTTTCACACCCCAAATGAAATCTATTTTATCTGCAAAAATTCAAGAAATGGCTATGGAAGGCGAAGAAGCTATGGAAGAATCATACGACGAAATGGATGAAGCATTAGGGACAATCAACGACCCAGACGGACCTACAGCACACGGTAACGTAGCTGAAGAAATGGAAGAAGAAGTTGATTTAGACGAGTTACTTGCAGAGATCGAAGCAGAAGAAATGGACGAAAACATTACTGAAGCGAAAGAAGAGGAAGAAACGGAAGAAGAAGAGGAAGAAGGAGAAGAGGAAGAAGGCGAACCGTTAAACCTAGAGGATATGACAGACGAGGATCTGAAAAAAATGATCGAAGATGTTATCGCTGATATGGTAAAAGGTGGTGAGTTAGAAGCTGGTGAAGAAGGTGAAGAAGAAGACATCGACATGGAACTAGACATGGGTGCTGATAATGAAGAAGATGTAGATTTAGCTGAACTATTACGCGAAATTGAAAGTGAAGAATCATCTACAGAAATCTTAGCATCGGCATTACGTAGAGAATTTCCAAATGCATCTATTAACGTTCAAAACATAGAAGACACAGACGATGAAGGTATGGAAATCGTTATTAACGATGATATCTTTATTGCAGATGGAGCTTACAATAAATGGGACGCAATGATAAATGATGAAGAAAAAAGTTTCAAAAGCGATGCAGAATTAATTAGTTATTTGAAAAATAACATGTTATCTGAAACAACAAACACATTCACAGCTGAGTTAGAAGAAGCACACAACACGATCAACACGTTACGTACAGAATTGAATGAAATTAACTTGTTAAACGCAAAATTATTGTACACTAACAAGATATTCAAATCTAAAACATTAAACGAATCACAAAAGGTAAAAGTACTTAGCTCATTTGACAAAGCAACTACAGTAAAAGAAGTGAAACTTGTATATGAAACTTTAAACGAGGGATTGAAAGTTAAAACTACAAACATTCGCGAAAATTTAGGTAGTGCATCAAAAGCTACAGTTACACCTGCGGTTACAACAAGACAGCCAATCATCGAATCAAACGATGCATTCGCAAGAATGAGAGCATTGGCGTTTTACAACAGTAAACATTAATTAACTTAATTTATTTAAAACAACACAATGTCAAGCATTAATTCATTATTAGAAAGCGCTGCTGGTTCATACAAGAACTTACAAAATGACGCAGCAAGAATGGCCGCAAAATGGGCTAAAACAGGGTTATTAGAAGGTTTAAACAGCGAAGTTGAGAAAAACAACATGGCTATGATCCTTGAAAACCAAGCAAAACAATTGGTTACTGAGGCTAACTCAACAAACCAAGGTGGTGCTACATTCTCAGTAGGACAAGGTGAGCAATGGGCAGGAGTAGCTTTACCATTAGTACGTAAAGTATTCGGTTCATTATCTACAAAAGAATTCATGTCAGTTCAACCAATGAACTTACCTTCAGGTCTTGTATTCTTCTTAGATTTCCAATACGGTCAAAACAAGAAATTGAACTTCGGACCAGCAGGAGATGTATACGGTACAGGTTCATTATACGGTGTAACTAACCCAGGTGCAAACAACGACCCATACGGAGGTTTATATGGTGCTGGAAGATTCGGTTACTCAATCAACCAATTCTCAGCTTCAGCTACAACTACAGTTACTACAGCATCTTGGGCTGACGTAAACTACAAAGCAGAATTATCTGCATCAGTTGCTGCAGGTGGATATACTAAAGTATCTATTCCATTATCTGCAATGACTAGACCAGACCAAAACGGTGTTAGAGCATTTGCTTTAGCTTCAGGTTCAGCATTAACTGCAGGTACTACAGCATTAACATTACCTGAGTACACTAAAACAGACGGTACTAACGTATTTTTCGTATACGCAGGTGCAGTAGCAGCAGCTAACGTACCAACAAACGGTACAGCTAACACAGTATGGTACAACCAACAACCAGCTGACAACTACAGAGGTGATTTCGAAGATGCATCAGGTGCAGGTTACGCTAACGCTAACTCAACTTCAGCTGATCAATTAGCAATCCCACAAATCGATATCAAATTGAAATCAGAGGCTATCGTTGCTAAAACACGTAAGTTAAAAGCACAATGGACTCCAGAGTTCGCACAAGATTTGAACGCTTACCAATCATTAGATGCTGAAGCAGAATTAACTTCAATCATGTCTGAGTACATCGCATTAGAAATCGATTTAGAAAACTTAGATATGTTGATCGCTAACGCTTCTGCAGCAGACGAGCATTGGTCAGCAGTAAACAACCGTTCATTGAATTCAGCTAAAACTGGATACGATAACTTAGGTTTCTACAACACACAAGGTCAGTGGTTCCAAACGTTAGGTACTAAATTCCAAAAAGTATCAAACAAAATCCACCAAAAGACTTTGAGAGGTGGTGCTAACTTCATGGTAGTATCTCCATCTGTAGCAACAGTATTGGAATCTATCCCTGGATTTGCTTCATCTTCAGACGGTGATGTAACTAAATCAAGCTACGCTTTCGGTATCCAAAAAGCAGGTAACTTGAACAACCGTTACACAGTATACAAAAACCCATACATGACTGAAAACGTTATCTTGATGGGTTATAGAGGTGCTCAATTCTTAGAAACAGGAGCAGTATTCGCGCCTTACGTTCCATTAATCATGACACCACTTGTGTACGATCCTGAAACATTTACACCAAGAAAAGGTCTATTAACTCGCTATGCAAAGAAAATGATTCGTGGCGAATTCTACGGTAGAGTATTTGTTTCTGACTTAGCTAGTTTATAATCGCGCGTAAAAACGCAGATTTCACGCTAAAAGGGCGCCGGTTTCGGCGCCCTTCTTTTGTCTACCTGTATTTTCCACCTTACCATATCTTCACCTATACTTGGACACCTTATATTCCCCCCATATATTTATACAGGAATATAAGGGGAAATATGTTTTGTATTTTATTTCAAAAATATTGGCACTTTGATATAGCTTCCATATATTTATAATGCGAATAAAACGCTACGATATATGAAATGTAATATATGCAATGAAGAACAAACCATACGATCTATGGCTATGCACTTAAAATGGTCACATAATATGCTAACCGAAACATATGTTGAACAATATGGGGAATTTCGCCCCAAACAAATCACACAACTAGACAAACTAAACCAATCTGATCTAGCATGTCAGATATGTGGAGAACATTTAATGCACAACCGCCAATTAATGTACCACATAACCCAGAAACACAAAGACACAACCAAGGAAAAATATATTATCCAGTATATATTAGGAGGGGTTACCCCCACATGCAAATGTGGATGTGGAGAACCAGTAAAAATATTACCATGGGGAAAAACAGAAAGTGGCAAAGACCAGTACCACACGGATTTTGTAAAGGGACATGTTGATTGGGTTAAGCCCGGGTGGATCGCCCACAGCCATGAAACCAAAATGAAAATGCGTAAATCACGCATAGAATACATGAAAGACAACCCGGATTTCTACCAAAAAGACTCGCTACCCGAGAATGAGCTGGTGGAATTTCTATCTCCATACACTGAACTTGAACGCAATAACCGAGAAATATTGTCCGGAAAAGAATTGGACATTGTATTACATGAAAAAAAATTGGCTATTGAATTCAACGGTATGCACTTCCATTCAACACAATTCAAGGAAAAATCGTACCACATAAACAAAACAAAAGAATGTAATTTAAACGGGTATAGGTTGGTCCATATATGGGAATGTGACTGGAAAGAAAAAAAAGACATAGTAAAATCCAATCTGCTGAACCTGATCGGAGCCACACCAGATCGAGTATATGCCAGAAAGTGTACAATCAAAGAAATATCCCGCAGCGAAGCATCTTCATTCTTATCAGCCAATCACCTCCAGGGTTACGCATTAAGCAAAGTAAACATTGGCCTGTACTACAACAATGAGCTTGTGTCAGTAATGACATTCAGTAAAATACGGAAAAATTTGGGGGGTACATCAAAAGATGGAGAATTTGAACTGTTGCGATTTTGCAACAAGCTGAACACAACCGTGGTAGGAGGAGCATCTCGTATGTTTTCATACTTCATCAAACACCACAACCCATGTAAAATAATCAGCTATGCCAATCGTGATTGGAGTATGGGTAATTTGTATTATATGTTGGGGTTCACATTCGTGAAGTATACTACACCTGGGTATTTTTATTCGAAGAGTAAGATCCGGTACAATCGATTTACATTTAGGAAAGATATATTGGTCAAGGAAGGGTACGACCCAAACAAAACAGAGGAACAGATCATGGACGAACGTGGATTTAATCGTATATGGGATACGGGTAATTTAAAATTTGAAATGGTATTTACATGAAAAAAACAGGCATATACAAAATCACATCACCAACCAACAAAGTATACATTGGGCAATCCCTAGACATAGACAAACGTTGGTACCACTACAAAAACCTGCGCTGTAAAGGACAACCACAGCTATACAACTCACTCATACACCACGGCATCAACAACCATATATTCGAGATACTAGAGGAATGTAACCCAGATATACTAGATGGGAGAGAAACACACCACAAACAACACCACATAGACAACCATGGATGGGACTCAGCTATGTTTACCATGTTAAACGATGGTAAAGGTGGCAACAAATCATCCACCACCAAACAAAAAATGTCTATTGCATCCACCAAAACCACACGCGCCGTAAACGTATACAAACTAGATGGCACATTCATAGCACAATTCGATTCACCATCCCAGGCAAAAAACATATTGTTCCCAGACATCAAGGACACCACAGGTGGTATCATCCAATCATGTAACCAATCCAAACAGAAAACATTCCATGGTTGTATATTTCAGTGGGTAGATAGTGACAATATTGAGCATGTATTAGCTGGGTTGCAAAACAACGTAAAAATTAAGCAGCAAACCGTATTGCAATACGATTTAGATGGTAATTTTATTCGCGAGTACCCAAACAGTTACTGTGTGGAAAAGGAATATGCGCAACAGGGCATACGCATCAACTCAACCGATGTTAGAGCATGCTGCAATGGTAAACAGAAAACATGTGGTGGGTACAGGTGGCAATATGGAACTACGTTAGTGGAGAACACCATCAAGGAATACAACACAACCCACATCGAGACACAAAAACACATATACAACCAATACAAACAAGATTTAACCCAGCATAAACCAAACATACTTGAGCTCACCCAGCATATATCTAATTTATACTCAGGTAGTATACTATATGATTATGCAGGGGAAATAGACATATATTTACCTGATTTGGGGTTGGGTATAAACGTGGTTGATTTGAAGGACAGTGTATCGTATGAAAAAAACTATACCCGCGATTTATACGCAAAATATAGCAAATTAAACATTAAGCTCATACAGATGTTCTCGGATGAACTACTGAACAAGAAAGACATTGTGTACTCGAGAATACAAAACGAGCTCAAAGCAAACACCACCACCATATTTGCTCGCAAATGCGAGATACGCGAGGTGGCACCCAACGTAAAAAACCAATTCCTCGACCAAAACCACATACAGGGACGCGACCAATCATTCTACAAATACGGGTTATATTACCAGAACGAGTTGGTGTCGATCATGACATTCAGAAAACCCCGCACCGCCATAGGCAAAACAAACGTAAACAATGGCGATACATGGGAACTTATTCGTTTCTGCAACAAAAAATACACCAATGTAGTTGGTGCTGCATCGCGTTTACTCAAACATTTTATTCGCGAGGTGCAACCATACCACGTATATTCATTTGCAGACAATAGGTGGTCATCACCTATATCCAATTTGTATTTAACTTGTGGTTTCAAACATGTATCCACATCGCAACATGGGTACTGGTATACAAATGATTATATGAGCAGAGAGCACCGATTCAATTACAATAAGGGTGCATTGAAAAAAATGGGACTGGACACAGAAAACCATACCGAAGTGGAACTAATGCGCAATATGGGTTACCATAGAGTGTGGGATTGTGGAGTAACTAGATACGAAATATTTTGTTCCCCAATTCATTGTTCGTAGCTTTAGTCATATTTATATTCAACAATAACATAGTTATATGACCGATTATAATCGTACCCCGGAGGCACAAGAGACGTTTAAAGAAAAACGCAAGCCCAAGGGACCAATCAAGTTCAAGTTATAGCTCAACGAAGAGCAAAAACAAGCAAAAGAACTTATCCTCCAAACCCCGGTAACACTAATCAAAGGTCTTGCAGGTAGTGGAAAAACATTAGTTGCCACACAAATAGCACTAGACTTAGTATTCAGGAGGGAAATGGAAAAAATCGTAATCACTAGACCTACCGTAGCAAAAGAGGACATCGGGTTTTTACCTGGCGACTTAAAAGAAAAGATGGACCCGTGGTTGGCACCAATATATGCCAATTTGTATATGCTATACGATAAAGAAAAAATCGACAAAATGTTAGCAGATGGGTTAATCGAAATAGTCCCATTTGCCTTCATGCGAGGACGCACATTCACCAATTCATTTATCATTGTAGACGAATGCCAAAACATCACCCACCCCCAAACTGAATTAATCTTGGGTAGATTAGGTGTAGGTAGTAAAATGGTATTTTGCGGCGATATATCCCAGGTTGATTTACGTTCCAAGAAAGACTCGGGTATATCATTCTTCAACCGGTTAGAAGAACGTACGCCTTACGTTAAGGTCATACAATTAAAACAAAACCATAGGCATATTGCCGTAGAGGACATACTCAAAATATACGAAGAATTTCGTGATTAATTAATTGATGGGCTCTTAACTGAGCCCATTTTATTTCATATGTATAATCAAATTATATTATCATGAACATCCCTATTTATGGAGGTAGTTCCTCTTTTGCTCCGGGCGAAACACCATTTGGCTTCTACGATACAGACATACAATTCCAATCTGATGCAGACAAATTCACCACGTTCGCCGCTAGGCGTTTAGGTTACCCTATCGTGGAAATCGAATTGCAAGACTTGAACTTCTACGCTGCATTTGAGGAAGCAATTACCACATACGGAAACGAGCTATACGCATTCCAGGTAGCAGAAAACCTGCTTACCTTTCAGGGTGCACCCACAACCATACCAGCACCAAACAACCAATTAATTCAACCAAACATGGGCTCCATGGTTCGTTTATCGCATCAATATGGAACAGAAGCAGGTGTGGGAGGTACAGTACAATACTATACTGGTTCATTCGATATAGTACCTGGAAAACAGGTATATGATTTAAACGATTGGGCCGTATCACAATCTATATCATCATCAATTGAGGTTAGACGTGTGTTCTACGAGGCATCACCTGCCATCACACGTTACTTTGATCCATACGCTGGAACAGGTGTGGGTATGATGCAAATGCTAGACAGCTTTGGATGGGGTTCATATTCACCAGCAATTAACTTCATGTTGATGCCGGTAAACTACGATTTGCAGAAAATACAAGCCATTGAATTCAATGACCAGATCCGTAAATCGCAATACACATTCGAATTGGTAAACAACCAATTGCGTTTATTCCCTATACCAACAGGGGGTGTAGCAAAAATGTGGTTCCATTACCTATTAACCGATGAGCGAAACTACCCATACGCAGATACAAACGGACAATCCGTAATCACTAACCCATCAAACGTACCATATGTTAACCCAACATATACTAAAATCAACTCAATTGGTAGACAGTGGATATTCGAGTATGGCTTATCGTTAGTAAAAGAGATACTGGGGTATGTACGCGGAAAATACTCAACCATTCCTATACCAGGTTCGGAGGTTACACTTAACCAGGGTGATTTAATTGCGGCAGCAACATCAGAAAAAAATGCATTGATTGAGCGTTTGAGAGCATATTTCGATACTACATCACGTAAAGCGTTATTGGAAAACAAAGCACTCGAGGCAAAATCACAAAACGACACATTGGGGCAGGTGCCCATGAACATTTACGTAGGATAACATGGCTCTATTTGGATCACAACGCGATGTTTCATTATTCAGACACCTCAACCGTGAGCTGATGTGGGATGTCATCACTCAGCAGTGTGCTGTGTATAAGCTAAAATTAGGCGAGACCAAATTCAACATATATGGGGAAGCATCCGGCGAAAAATACTACTATGATCCGGTGTTAATCAACGTGTTAATTGAACGTGGTGCTAAGTCACAACCATCTAGCGAGATGGGTGTTGATTTTGCACGCGATATGGTATTCCGTTTCTTACGCGATGATTTAGTTGATGCTAAACTAGTGGTAGAGGTAGGCGATATAGTATTGTACCAAGAAAGCTATTTCGAGGTAGGCACAGTAAACGACAACCAGCTAGTAGTTGGAAAAGACCCAGACTACCCATACAACACAAACCCACTCAACCCTGGATTGGAAGGTTTTGGCTCCAATTGGTCTATTATATGCAACGCGCACTATGTTCCAGCGGACAAAGTTGGCATCAGTAAAGAAAGAATATAGTACAATATGGCAGAAACACCATCAAACGCGCCCTTAAGGCAATTCAATCAGTTCCGTAACCGTAGTATAGCCATCAACTACGTAAACGATGTATCCAATGCCATATACAATACCATAGGTAATGTATCATCTTCTGTAGTTGAGACTGTAGCAAACGTGTCATCATCTGTGGTGAACACAGTAGCAGATGTATCATCATCTATTTCTGCTCGAGTAACAAACACCTATATAGAACTATCCTCATCCATATCATCATCGGATGCTACCATATCATCTTCCATCTCTGGGTTTACCCAAACAATGGAATCGCAAAGCAATATGTTGGAGACGGTGGTTGATTTAGCATTATCTAGCACCAAATCCACCAACATACAAGTATACAAAGAGGTACCAATCGGTTCAATCGATGGCACCAATGCTATATTTGATTTACGCAATGAACCAGCAATGGGATCAGAGCACCTATACCTAAACGGTTTGTTGGTTGAAGATGGGATATATTCAGACTATACCATATCAGGTTCCACAATCACGTTCTGTGAGCCGTTATTGGAGGGTATGAAACTACATTGTACCTACTACTACGCAACACAAACAACGGTACGCTTATTTGCAGACAAAGAACAGCCATATGGTGCTGTTGATGGAACAAACACTATTTTTGCTTTGGCCCATGAACCTGTACTTGGCTCGGAACACGTTTACCTCAACGGTATCTTGCAGGAAAGCAACGGGGAAGACTACAGCATGGAAACCAATACCATTTATTTTACCGTAGCACCAGAGAGTGGTTCTCGTTTGAGATGCACATATTACTATGAAGTGTAGAAAAAAGATATAGCCGCGCATCGCTTCACCCCCTTCCACATACGTATAATAAGATAAACATGTAACCAATCAAAGATATTCCAAAACATGGAGAACAACGCCCTATATTTAACATCAGATTTATATTTAACAGCCTATCTAAAGGTAAAAGGACACAAGTGTACAGTGGAAAAAAACAAAACAAAATCCACATTCATTTTCAATTCAACACCTGATTTATTATCACATGTAGATGAGTATTTAACGGAAATGGGTTCGTGCGAACCTTTGGCATATACCAATGCCATAAAGAACTTGAAAAACTTGTTATTCAACAGGTGATTCCGGTTCACGTAACTTATTTTATTTAACCGTTTAAATTATTTGAACATGTCATTGACTAAAATTGTATTAAACAAACAGTCCGATTTAGTATTGAACAACGCGGTGATCACAACACCTACAGGGATCGTAAAAAGCGATATTCCTGAGTTAGTACAAGACTTAGCGGACTTAGTATCGGCTGACGCCGCGTTAAGCGCCTCTTTGGTTGCTGAAACTGCTGCTCGTATTGCTGATGTTGACGCAGAAGAGACTCGCGCATTAGCTGCTGAGGCTGCTTTATCTGCATCATTAGTAGCAGAAGTTGCTGCTCGTATCGCTGACGTTGATGCTGAAGAAGCACGCGCATTAGCTGCTGAAGCTGCATTAAGCGCATCTTTAGCTGCAGAAGAAGCTGCACGTATCGCAGGTGATGCTGCTATTTCTGCATCATTAGCTGCTGAAGTTGCTGCACGTATCGCAGACGTAGACGCTGAAGAAACAAGAGCATTAGCTGCTGAAGCAGGTTTATCTGCATCTTTAGCTGCTGAAGTTGCTTCTCGTTTAGCTGCTGACGCTGCTGAAGAAGCTGCTCGTATTGCTGGTGATAACACATTACAAGCAAACATCAACACATTAGCTACTGCATCTCAAGCTGCTGACCAAGTATTACAAGGTAACATCGATGCTGAGGCTGCAAGAGCAACTGCTGCTGAAAACACAATCGCTGCTAACTTAGCACAAGAGATCCTTGATCGTATTGCTGACGTAGACGCTGAAGAAGCAAGAGCAATCGCTGCTGAAGCTATCTTATCGTCTTCTATCGCTACTGAAGAGGCACGTGCATTAGCTGCTGAGGCTGTATTGAGTGGTTCAATCGTAACTGAGAAAAACCGTATCGATGCAATCTTATCTGCATCTAACGCTGACTACGATCAATTCGTAGAAATCGTTAACTTGATCAACTCTGTTGACACTACAAACGACCAAGCATTTGCTGCTTACGTATTAGCTAACGATGCTGCATTAGCACAAGAAGTTGCTGATCGTATCGCTGGTGACGCTGCATTATCTGCATCTATGGATGCTGAGGCTGCAACTCGTGCTGCTGCTGACGCTGCATTATCTGCTTCATTAGCATCTGAAATCAACCGCGCAACTTCATTTGACGCGTCTATTTCAGCTTCATTGGAAACTGAGATTGCAAACAGAACTGCTGCTGACACTACATTACAAGGCAACATCGATGCTGAAGCTGCTACACGTTTAGCTGCTGACCAAGCACTTCAAGCAAACTTAGATACTGAAGTATCTCGTTCATCTGCTGCTGAAGCTGTAATCGCTGCTAACTTAGCACAAGAAATTCTTGACCGTATCGCAGACGTAAACGCAGAGGAAACTCGCGCATTAGCTGCTGAAGCAGAATTAGCTGCTGACATCGCTGCTGAAGAAACTGCACGTATCGCAGGTGATGCTGCATTGTCTGCATCATTGGATGCTGAAGTTGCTGCACGTGAGGCTGCTAACACTGCTGCATCTGCATCTTTCGCTGCTGCATTAACTGCTGAAGAAGTTGCTCGTATCGCTGGTGATTCAGCATTATCTGCATCTTTAGCTACTGAAATTGCAAACAGAACTACTGCAGATACTAACCTATCTTCATCTTTAGCTGCACGTTTAGCTACTGAAGAAGCTGCTCGTGCTACTGCAGATACTAACCTATCTTCATCTTTAGCTGCTAGATTAGCTACTGAAGAGGCTGCAAGAGCTACTGCAGATACAAACTTATCTTCATCTGTTGCTGCACGTTTAGCTACTGAAGAAGCTGCTAGAGCTGCTGCTGATACTACATTAAGCCAATCTATCGCTGCATTCCCATCTGTAGATAACGCAACTATCCAAGTTTCTGGATCTACTGTTAAATTGATGGATACAGTTGGTACTGGTTCAAACGGTACACGTGCATTCGCAGGTCTTATCACTGCTGTTGCTCAACCATCTACATTAGCTGGATACGGTGATTTATCTTACATCACTAAGAAAATTGCTGTTGATGCTGATACAGCTGTAAGTGCATCTGCTGCTGCAGGTATTACTGCTGAGGCTGCTGCTCGTGCTGCTGCTGACACTGCATTATCATCTTCTATGGCTGCTAGAATGGCAACTGAAGAAGCTGCTCGTGCTGCTGCTGATACTGCATTATCTACTTCATTTGCTGCAGCAATCAACGCTGAAGCTGCTGCAAGAGAGGCTGCAGATACTACAAACAGTGCATCTTTAGCTGCTGCTATAGCAACTGAAATCGCAGACAGAAATGCTGCTGACGTTGTTGCTTCTGCTTCATTTGCTGCTGCATTAACTTCTGAGTCAATCGATAGAGCTGCTGCTGACACTGCAAACAGTGCATCATTAGCTGCTGCAATCGACAACGAGAAAACTCGTATCGATGCTATCTTGTCTGCATCTGTTGCTGACTACGATACATTCGCAGAGATCGTTGCATTGATCAATTCAGTTGATACTACAAACGACAACGCATTCGCTGCATTCGCTGCATCTATTTCAGCATCATTGGATACTGAGGTTGCTGATCGTATAGCTGGTGACGCTGCATTAAGCGCATCTTTAGCTGTTGAGGTAGCTGACAGAATCGCTGCTGACGTTGCTGCATCTGCATCATTTGCTGCTGCAATCGCAGGTGAAGAAGCTGCACGTGCTGCTGCTGACACAATCCTAAGCGCATCTATCGTTGCTGAGGAAGCTGCAAGAGTTGCTGGTGATACTGCATTATCTGCTTCTATTGCTGCATTGAACTTCTCAAGCAGTGTTGACTTAACTGCATTGTCTGCATCTATGGCTGCTGGTATTGCTGCTGAAGAGGCTGCAAGAATCGCTGACGTAGACGCTGAAGAAGCAAGAGCTATGGCTGCTGAAGCTGTATTGTCTGCTTCAATCGCTACTGAGGCTGCTGCAAGAATCGCAGACGTTGATGCTGAGGAAACTCGTGCATTAGCTGCTGAGGCTGCATTAAGCGCATCATTGATCGCTGAGGTTGCTGCATTAAACGCTGCAATCGATGCTGAAGAAACAAGAGCATTAGCTGCTGAGGCTGGATTAAGCCAATCAATCGCAGATATCATTAGCAACACAGACGTTACAAACATCGATTCATTTGTTGAGGTAATCAACGAAATCAATGCTGTAAACGCTGCTAACTTCAACGCGATCTACGCTAAGAAAAACACTTCTACTCAAGCGCCTAACGGTACTGCAACTGCATTCCCATTCGTGAACGCAGTGAAAGTAGGATCTGAGCAAGTTTACTTGAACGGTCTATTACTTGAGGCAGGTGACTACACACCAAACACTGCAAACGGTGAGGTGACTGGAGTTACTTTCGGTGTAGCACCAGCTACAACTGACAAAGTGGTATTCTACGGTGTATACGGTGGTATATCTACAATCACTTTCTAAGCAAACATAGCATAGAAATATAGAAGGGGACTCGCAAGAGTCCCCTTTGTTTTTTTCGTTGTATTTGGGTTATATTTTATCCCCGTACATATCAACAAATTGTTTCACCAACCTGTCTTGTTCCTCTTGTGTTTCGGCATTTGCCCACAGCCATATATAAGATTGCTCTATTGCCTTTAGTTGTTCCCGTTTGTTCTTGATGTGTTGTTGTAGCAATGGTTTGTCATTGAAATCCACTATGTAGTGTATTCCGAGCAAAGCACAGATACCATACAACTCAAACAAATCAAACTCATCTGCTGCTTTTGTGGCACGCACATATGCATCAACATGTTCATCAGTTGTTGCTCTATCCGGGTGTGTTAACTTGGCTATATTGCGGTATATCTGCTTTACCTTGGCACGCACCAATGGATCAACCGTAGATGGATCTACTCTCGGTTTACTCGCGCTTTGTTGTTGCTGTTGATCAACATCCTGTGTTATTGGTTGTGGTGTAGGTGGTTTACCCATTGTATCACGCACAATTTCCATAAACCGATTTCGCGCATCATCTATCAACTCATCCTTGTATTGTGCATCCAGTATCAAGTAACTGTACTCCTGCATTAACTTTTGTATCTCGAGTTGTTTTAGCTTGTTATTCATCAAATTGTATTTTCCCATAAATATGCAATATGTATTGTCGTTAACAACACGTAATGGCCAAAACAAGAAAACCACGCACCAAGAAACAGGCAGAGATATCCAACTCGCTCGTGGAACCGTATGTAAACCCGGAAACGGGAGAAACATCGGGTAATCCAAACGAGCCACAGGATTTTCGCCAGTTCACCGCAAACGAACAGAGCGGTACCGAATTTAACCGTTCGGAGCAATTATCCACGCGTGGTGATTCATACAAACCCATATCAATCGGTTTATATGATCACGATGATGCAATCATGTACTACTTCAACGAGGTAATTCAGCCATCCGTGATGCAAAACGGTAACCGCATTGCTGTACCAATCATCTATGGCTCACCAGAGCGATGGAAATCGGCACAAAAGGACGGGTACTACAAGGACAAGAACGGGAAAATATTGGCCCCGCTAATCATGTTCAAGCGAAACACAGTAGAAAAAAATCGTGCCTTACCAAACAAACTGGACGCCAATCACCCACATTTGTATGTTACCTGGGGTACTAGTTACACAGCGCGTAACGCGTACTCGAGTTTTGATGTGTTAACCAACCGCGTGCCGCTTCAAACATACCAATTGATTGTGGTGCCGGATTATGTGAGCTTAACCTATAGTTGTGCTATACAAACATACTATGTTGATCAACTCAACAAGTTGGTTGAGGCAATCAACTATGCTACCCCATCGTATTGGGGTGATCCGGAACGGTTCAAATTCAAAGCATCGATCGATTCATTCACCACAGACAATGACATTGTAGATGGACAGGATCGTGTAGTAAAAGCAACATTTACCCTCAAACTATCGGGGTACATCATACCAGATACACTTCAGCGCGATATAGCTTCATTCAAGAAAGCATATAGCACATCACAAGTTGTTGTTGGCACTGAGGTGGTATATTCTGGATTAAAATAATATTTATATTCATAAACAGTATAGGGCAAAATATATTGTAAAACTTAAAAAAATAATTTTATGGCAATAGACATAACAGGAAAAGTTGGATGGTGGGGAACCGCTCCGGTGGTTGCCGGCTCAACCCTAAACAATAATATATACTCAGTATACAATGCTGAAAATAACACAAACGACTCGTTCGGTAGTAGAAATGGTACCGCTGTTGGTGGATTAACTTACACTACTGGTAAAATTGGACAAGCATTTCAGTTTAATGGGACTACTTCATATGTTGATATGGGTGACGTAATGGATGTTGGAACAAGTAGTTGGTCTTATTCAATGTGGTTCAATGCTGGTCAATTAACATCAGGTAATTACTATGTGTTATTTTCAAAATCTATAGCGGCAGAAGGAACTGGTAGAATATGGTCAACATTTTATGGGAATAAACTTCAATTTAATTTTTCAACATCACCTAACTTCCCATCGGATATTTATACAGAATCAACAACCACATTTAATACAAATACTTGGTACCATGTTGTATTTATTTTAGATAGGGGGGATAAACTTAAAATGTATATAAACGGTTCATTAGAAACTATCACTACACCAGGTACTACTGTATCAAATAATTTAATACCATTCTCATCTGTTAATTATAATAATAATAACCCATTTAGAATTGGTGCATATACTGCAGCTAATAATACTACCCCTTTGGCACTTTTCAATGGTAAAATAGACGCATTTTCTGTATGGAATAGAGCATTAACGGCATCAGAAGTAACCGAGCTATACAACGCAGGTACAGGTAAACAATACCCATTTTAATCTTAAAGTAACATGAACGTATATAAATTAACAGAAGAACAAAAAGACCAATTAGTTGGCCAAACATGGAATGGAACCGCGTACTTCAACCCTACACTAGACGCAGATGGAAACTGGTTCATCTCAGCGGAGGAAGTAAATGGATGCACACACGAGAATGGAGCATTCGAATGGATCCACAACCTACCACTTATCCCACACAACCCAGTAATTGTAGACATGTTCTAACAATACTCAACTCAAACGATAGCCACCCCCACAACGGTGGCTATTTTTATGCATATGTATAATTAAACACACAACTACATGGCAAAACGTCTCGACAAAAACGACATAGTTTCACTAAACATCATCCGCCCATACCATGTATCCCAATCCGTGGATGCATTCACCGGCACAGTAGCATACGATATTAACGTATCTGGCTCATTTCAAGTTACAGGTTCCACTACATTATCCGGTAGTACATACCTACAGCAACTTACTAACACAGCACAATCCGACGTTCTCACGTATAATTCAAGCACGGGGCGCGTGTATTTCACCGCCTCTAGTGCTATTGGTGGAACCGATACAAATATTGGTAATTCAAACCTATCTGTGCCATCAGCAACATCGCGTATATTAACTATACCAAATGGTAGTACCGTTGGTTTTAGTGGATCATTTACACAGGGTACTAGCAATAGTGCCACTGGTGTAGGTGCGCATGCGGAAGGATTCTACTCAACTGCATCTGGTGATTATTCACATGCTGAAGGATATCAAACCCTTACTTCTGGTATGGTATCACACGCAGAAGGTTTACGTTCAAAAGCCATAAGTAGCTATTCACATGCAGAGGGTGTATACACTGAAGCACGTGGGGGAGGATCACACGCAGAAGGATACCAAACAACTGCATCCGGCGACTATTCGCATGCAGAAGGGCAACTCACCAGAGCATCATCAACCAATTGCCACGCTGAAGGTTTGGGAACACACGCGGGTGGATTTACATCCCACGCTGAAGGTTACTATACATTAGCCAATGACTACTATTCACATGCCGAGGGTATGTACACCACAGCCAGTGGTGATGGAGCGCATACAGAAGGAGAATACACCAGAACTTTTGGTACTGGTTCACATGCCGAAGGATACTACACTTTAACACTTGGAGACAATTCACATGCTGAAGGAGCATATTCAACTGCATCCGGTAACTATTCGCATGCTGAGGGTGGATATAATTTAACATTTAAGGGTGGAAACGCAACAGGCCTAGGCTCACACGCGGAAGGTGTAAACACATTAGCATCCGGGAATGGTTCACACGCAGAAGGTAACGAAACCGTATCAAGAGGTAATTTTTCACACGCCGAAGGTTACAAAACCATAGCTAGTGGTAGTTATTCCCACTCTGGAGGAATTTCCTCAACCGCATCAGGTGATTGGTCACATGCAGAGGGTAATCAAACTGTATCTAGTGGCCCATCATCACATGCTGAAGGTGAAGTCACATTAGCCAGTGGTAATAGTTCACACGCAGAAGGATTCTACTCAACTGCATCCGGTAACTATTCACACGCTGAAGGTGGATATAGTTCAACATTTAAAGGTGGAAAAGCAACTGGGGATGGCTCACACGCAGAAGGTATAAACACCGAAGCACGTGGAATAGGCTCACATGCTGAAGGTAGCCAAACATTATCGTTAGGTGTTTATTCACACGCAGAAGGTATCAACACAACCTCATTTGGGCCCCGCTCCCATGCAGAAGGTGAACTTTCAGTATCAAGCGGTAGCTCATCACACGCCGAGGGATACTCAACAATATCATCAGGTTCATATGCGCACTCCGAAGGACGTCAAACAATATCATCTGGAGAGGCGGCACATGCCGAAGGATGGTACACATTAGCATATGGAACTGGTTCACACGCAGAAGGAACATACTCAACTGCATCCGGCGACTACTCACACGCCGAGGGTGTAAACACATTAACATCAGGGACGGGCTCACACTCAGAAGGATTCCGCACAACCGCATCAGGCGACTATTCACATGCCGAAGGTGGTTTCACATCCGATTTATTCGGAACATTCAGAGGTGGAATAGCATCCGGTTTAGGCTCACACGTAGAAGGCGTATTATCCCTAGCAAGTGGAAATGGATCGCATGCCGAAGGATACCAGGTTACCTCATCCGGTGTATCTTCCCATGCAGAAGGAGCATATGCACATGCCTCCGGAGCATATTCACATGCTGAGGGTGGAAATACAGTAGCCAAAGGGCAAGCATCACATGCAGAAGGATCCTATACAGTGGCATTGGGGAACTACTCACATGCTGAAGGACTATACACAATTGCCTCCGGCTCATCTCAAACCGTAGTTGGCCAATACAATACACACGGCAACACAACAGACCGTTTTGTTGTAGGTGGTGGGGGTAGTGATGTTACCCGCCAAGACGCATTCAGAGTTACCTCAAACAATTCCATTGTTGTAGCAACACAATCAGCTGCACCTTCATGGACAGGTACAGAAGGAGAAATGGTACCAGCAACAGTTGGTGGCGTTTATTATTTGTATGTATTTTTAAACAATAACTGGAGAAGAACACAATTAACTTAATCTAATTCATATTTATATTCATCAAAACAATATAGGGCACGATATTGTATAACTTAAAAAATAATTTTATATGGCTTTAATTATAAACGGTCAAGTTGGCTGGTTTAGTGGAATAGTAATACCTTCAACACTATCTAATAGTATATATAGTGTTTATAAAGCTGAAAACAACACAAACGACTCATTCGGCAGTAGAAATGGTACTCCAATGGGTGGGTTAACTTACACCACTGGAAAAAGCGGACAAGCGTTTAATTTCAATGGAACTACTTCATACATTGATATGGGTGATGTGATGGATGTTGGAACAAGCAGTTGGTCTTACTCAATGTGGTTCAATGCTACTAATACTTTCTTTACTCAAACGTTATTTGGTAAAACAATAGCCGCCGGGGTTAGAGGTAGGATTTGGGGTGCAATAGATAATTATAAATTAGTTATAGGCTTTGATGCTGACGCTGCAAATGTTATCATTGTTGAGACACCTGCTTTAAGTGTATTAAGTAATACGTGGTATCATGCAGTGTTTATTCTTGACAGAAATGATAAACTAAAACTATATTTAAACGGTTCATTAGTTTCTTTAACTACCATTAACGGAACAAACAATGTAACCCCATACACCGCAACCAACTACAATACAAATAACCCATTTAGAATTGGTGCATATACTGCATCTGATAACACTACTGCTTTCCAATTTTATGTTGGTAAAATCGATGAGTTCAATATTTGGAATAGAGCTATAACCTCAACTGAAGCAACTGAACTATATAACTCAGGAACAGGTAAATTTTATCCTTACTAAACTTTAAACAATGAACGTATACAAATTAACAGAAGAACAAAAAGACCAATTAGTTGGTCAAACATGGAATGGTACAGCGTATTTCAATCCTACACTAGACGCAGATGGAAATTGGTTCATCTCGGCAGAAGAAGTGGATGGATGTACACACGAGAATGGAGCATTCGAATGGATCCACAACCTACCACTTATCCCACACAACCCAGTAATTGTAGACATGTTCTAACAATACTCAACTCAAACAATAGCCACCCCCACAACGGTGGCTATTTTTATGCATATGTATAATTAAAAATATAGATGGCAAATATATTAAACAAAACCGGTATCACTACTGGTAACACAGTAGAAGCATACCACGTTACGCAATCCATTGACGCATTTTCAGGAACAGAGGCATACGACATAACCTTATCTGGTTCATTTACAGTAACAGGTTCTATCAACCACGAAGGTGATCAAACCACCGATGGTACAATCACAGCAACACAATTCATTGGCCCATTAAACGGAACAGCATCCATGGCTGTATCATCCAGCTATGCCGTAACTGCATCATATGCAGAAAACGCACCATCATCAACCAGTGCATCATACGCAGCAACGGCATCTATTGCCACTAGTGCATCATATGCATTGTCATCCAGTTATGCTGTAACTGCATCATATGCTGTACAAGCATTATCTGCGTCATATGCCATCTCAGCATCATACGAGATTAACTACGAGACATCATCATCATATGCTGAAACAGCATCCATTGCTATATCATCCAGCTATGCTGCTACTGCATCTTATGTAGAAAACTCACAAACTGCTAGCTACGTGGAAAACGCGCATACGGCTTCATATGTAGCAAATGCACAGACTGCATCATACGTTACGCTAGCACAAACCGCTAGTTATGTTACATTAGCACAGACTGCATCGTATGTAGAAAATGCACAAACAGCATCATATGTGCTACAAGCTATATCAGCTTCATATGCATCAACAGCATCGTATGTAGAGAATGCACAGACCGCATCGTATGTAGAAAATGCCCAAACTGCTAGCTACGTGGAAAACGCGCAAACCGCGTCATATGTAGAGAATGCACAAACCGCTAGCTATGTTGAGACAGCACAAACAGCATCATATGTGCTACAAGCTATATCATCCAGCTATGCTACAACGGCATCATACGCAGAAAATACTCCATCTTCAGTAAGCGCATCATATGCTGCTACAGCAAGTTACGTAGAAAACGCACAAACCGCTAGTTATGTAGAGAACGCTCAAACCGCATCTTATGTTACTCTATCTCAAACTGCATCATACTACAACGAAACTGATCCTGTTTTTGTTGCAAAATCAGCATCTCTTGCTACAACTGGTAGCAATACTTTCACAGGCGATCAGACAATCAACGGTAATATTACAGTACATGGTACCGCATCAGTAGATGTATTCCATACTATATACAATACATCATCTATCATTTATGCATCGGGCTCCACACAATTCGGAGATACGATGGACGATACACATGTATTCACAGGTAGTGTATACGTAACTGGTAGTGTATTTGCAACTGCATCAAACGCTGTATCCTCATCATATGCGGTTACTGCGTCGTACGCGTTGCAATCAACGACGGCCGATACCGCTTCATATGTTGCCACGGCTCAAACCGCTTCATACGTTTTAAACGCAGTATCTGCGTCACAAGCAACCACTGCATCATATGCATTAACTGCATCTTACCTAGAAGGATATATTTCACCATTCCCATACACAGGATCCGCACAGATTACTGGATCGTTGGGTGTAACTGGTAGTATAACCACAACAGGTAATATTGGTGCTGGACTCAATAACCCTGTGGCACCATTACATGCCAGATCTACAGCAATTCCTAGTGATAGCGAAACCATTGCCCAATTCGATGTAAGTGATGATTCATCTTATTTCAGAATCAAGAATGCTACTGGTGCAGATGGTAATTTTATCCCAACATTACAAGGCTATAATGCAAGTGATAAAATTGCTTTGTATTTTATTGGTGATGGAACAACTGATACAGGTGTGGAATCTTTGATAAGGTTTGATGCTAGACTTAATACAGCACAAGTTATCAACCGACCATTATTCCAATGGAGTAATTTTGGTGATGTTAAAATGGGTATGTTAGCTAACGGTAATATAGACATTAGCGGATCTACAACCATCTCAGGCTCATTAACCGTTGTACAAGGTATTACCGGTTCATTATTCGGTACAGCATCTTGGGCAAACAATGCAACAACTGCATCGTTCGTTACCACAGCACAAACAGCATCATATGTTGTACTAGCACAAACGGCATCATATGTAGAAAATGCACAAACTGCATCATACGTTTTAAACGCAGTATCTGCATCTAGATCCGTTACTGCATCATATGCACTAACCGCATCATATTTAGAAGGATCTGTAGCAGCATTCCCATACACAGGATCTGCACAAATCACAGGATCGTTAGGCGTAACTGGTAGTGTATCAATATACCAATCCGGCTCTACTGTACTATCTATTAGCGGATCAACAGGACCATTATTAACCGTAAACGATACACTATCTGGCTCATTATTCCAGGTTAATTCAGGTTCAGCAACGTTATTGGATTTACAATCAGACCGTATACTTACACTAAACGGCTCACAAACAATCACTGGTTCATTAACTGTAAATCAGGGCATCACCGGATCATTATTCGGTACAGCATCTTGGGCAAATAATGCAATAACTGCATCGCATATAGTACAAGCAGTATCTGCTTCATTTGCATCAACTGCATCATATGTAGAAAATGCACAAACAGCGAGTTATGTGGCAAACGCACAGACAGCATCTTATGTTGTATTAGCACAAACAGCTTCATATGTAGCAAATGCTGTGTCGGCTTCATATGCTGCAACAGCATCATTCGTTACCACAGCACAAACTGCTTCGTATGTGTTAAACGCAGTATCATCTTCACATGCCATAACTGCATCATACGCTGAAACAGCATCATTCTCATTAGCAACAACTGAGAATCGTATTTTAGTTATAAACAAATCCGGAGCTACCATCACAAAAGGAATGGTGGTGCATTTAACTGGATCATCCAACTCAAGCGATACTCCATACGTTATAACAGCATCATACGAGAGCGATAGCCTATCAGCAAATACACTAGGGATAGCTTCACAAACCATAACCACCAACAATACAGGATACGTAACAACAGAAGGTGTATTAACCGGAATAAACGTAACCGGATTCGTATCGGGACAAGTACTATATTTAGGCCCAACCGGTTCCATCCTAGGAACAGCACCACAAGCACCATTACATGGTGTACGATTAGGCCAAGTAGTGCGAGATTCACCATCAAACAACGGATCGATTTATGTTCGTATAGACAATGGATACGAGTTGGGTGAGCTACACGATATGCTTGATACTACAACAATATCATCATATGGTGATTTACTAGTGAAAAGTGGTAGTGTATGGACTAATTCAAGACAATTAACCGGCTCATATGCAATTACAGGATCGCTTACCGCTACATCATTCACTGGCTCATTAAACGGTACTGCATCGTGGGCAAACAATGCAACATCAGCATCATTTGCATCAACTGCATCGTATGTAAACCCATTAAACCAAACATTGGTATTAACCGGTTCACTTAACACATACAAATCTGGCTCAAACGTAGTAGCCGTTAGTGGATCAACAGGCGTATTATTCTCAGTAGACGATGTTGTTTCTGGTTCATTATTCACAGTATGGACTGGATCTACACCTATATTCCAGGTTAATTCGGGATTGACCACAACAGTTACTGGTTCATTGAGCGTTAGCGGTGGTATTACAGGATCGTTATTTGGTACTGCATCTTGGGCAAACAATGCAACAACTGCATCGTTCGTTACCACAGCACAGACGGCATCGTTCGTTACATTAGCGCAAACTGCATCATACGTTGCAACGGCACAAACAGCTTCATATGTTGTTTTAGCACAAACTGCATCTTTCGTTGGCACTGCACAAACCGCTTCATATGTTCTAAACGCTGTATCGGCATCGTTCGCATCAACTGCATCATCGGTTAACCCACTTAACCAAACACTTACACTAACCGGTTCATTCAACATGTACCAATCCGGTTCAACTGTAATGTCTATAAGCGGATCAACAGGACCATTATTTACCGTAAACGATGTTTTATCTGGTTCATTATGGAGAATCGATTCTGGATCAGCTATATTATTTGATTTACAATCGGATCGTTCATTAACACTAAACGGATCACAAACAATCACTGGGTCGCTTGTAGTTAACCAAGGTGCAACATTCACCGGAACACAATTAAGCTCATCTATTGTTGTACCAATTGCATCAGGCTCAGCTACACAAAACTATAGCGTACCAGTGGCGAAATACAAAGCATTTAGCTACTTAACCACAACGCGCCCTATATACGAGGACAACTACATACGTTTAGAATACGATTCATCTGGAACTGATCCGGAACTTACCGTAAACACAAACCCATCAGCAGGTAGATTGCAAGTAATTGTATTCTCAACCACAACTGCTGTTGAAACTGTTACCGATATAAACATAGCTAGTGGTACAGTGGACATTTACCCGAATGGTATTGGTACAGATGAGCGTCTCGAAATCACAGTTAGTGCAGGACAAGACATATCTTATCCATTCTACCGCATCACTATGGTACGCAGTAATACAACGTATGGAGGAAACATACACGTGACAACAGAGCGATTCTTTACCAACATATAAACATATAGAATATGCAATATATAGTAACAGTTAAAAAAACAACCACAGATACATCAATCAACCAGCATACATCCACAACATGTGTGCATTTGGTTGATGCAACAGATGAAGCAAACGCATCATCTAAAATCAACACATATTATACAGCAATGAACTTTGGCTCAATTGAGTACACAGCAGAGGTACTTAGCATATCCACAACCATATCATAAACCATTAAATAAACACGTTATGTCATTAATTTCAGAGAAACAAGCCATCTCAACAGAGGAACTGGAGCAGTTACGCAACATTCAATCATCAACGCAACAACTTATATATGAGTTGGGTGAGATTGAGTTACTTAAAATACAATTGGAGGAAAGACACACCAAAGCCAAACAAACATTATCGTCATTAACTCAACAAGAAGCACAATACAATCAATCGTTAGTAGACAAATATGGTACAATCCAATTGAACCCACAAACAGGAGAATACACTCAAACCAAGTAACACATATTTATAATTAAATATACTCATATAATATGCCAACAACAATTGTATCCCCAGGGGTAGTTATTAACACAAACAACCAAACATATCTTTCACCTGCTCCACCTGCACCAGCTGACGCCGCTATTGTTGGACCAACTGTAAAAGGACAGGTAAACATACCTACCATAGTAACATCATATAGCGAATATCAAAACAAATACGGCGATGTATTCACTAGTGGTTCCCAAACCTATACGTTTTTAACCTCAGTTGCAGCGTACCGTTACTTTGAGCAAGGAGGAACATCATTATTGGTCACTAGAATAGCATCTGGCTCAGCGGCAGCTGGGAACTGGACAGCAGCAACATCATCTGTATCTAGTTCATTTACTATTGAAACATTATCTGAGGGTACAATCATGAACAGTGATGGCACTGAAACAACAAACAACTTGTTGGTAAACGGTACAGCAAATAACCTTCGCTGGGAAGTAACATCACCAAACTCATCCAGTGGTACATTTAATTTGTTGGTTCGTCAAGGAAACGACACATCAAAATACCCATCTGTACTTGAAACGTGGTATAATTTATCACTTGACCCGTTTTCACCAAACTATATTGAACGTGTAATTGGTAACCAAGTAGAGAATTTAGCAAACGATGGAGGAGAGTACTATTTGGACTTAACCGGTAGTTACGCAAACAACTCAAAATACATTCGTATCAAATCGGTAGAGAAACTTACACCGAACTACCTGGACGCAAATGGGAACGTGCGTATAGCCGCATTTACTGGCTCTATTCCAACAGCACTAAGCGGTGCATTTGGAGGTGCATTTGGCTCAAACATACCATCTGGACAAGCTGCAAACTACTACGAGAACATCAACGGATCAAACACACAAGGTTTGATTGTAGCTGGAGGTACAGTTGCAGATTACACAAATGCCATAAACCTATTAAGCAACAAAGACGCGTACCAATTCAAGTACATAGTTGCACCTGGTATCAACAAAAATCAACACTCAAACACAGTTACCGCATTACTTACAATGGTACAAGAACGTGGAGACACGATGGCGGTAGTGGATATGGAACCATATGGTAGCACAGTATCGCAAACATTAACAGATGCAAGCTCATTAGACACATCATATGCTGCAACATATTGGCCATGGGCTCAAACAGTAGACAACCAAACAGGGCAACCTATATGGACACCAGCATCTACAATGATCCCAGCAGCATACACATTTAGCGACAACGCATCTTACCCATGGTTTGCTCCAGCTGGAACAACACGTGGTAGAATGTCATACGTTACTCGTGTTGAGCGTAATTTAACTCAAGGTAACCGCGATGATTTGTATGTAGGAAACGTTAACCCGTTAGCAACATTCCCGCAACAAGGTGTAACCATATTCGGACAAAAAACATTGCAAAAACAACCAAACGCACTTGATCGTGTAAACGTAAGACGTTTATTGGTTGAGTTAATCAACAACATTGGTGCAATTGCAAACACACTTGTATTTGAACAAAACACACAAGCAACACGCAACGATTTCTTGGCACAAGTTAATCCATACTTATCATCAGTACAGCAACGTGAAGGTGTATACGAATTTAAAGTAGTAATGGACGATTCAAACAACACACCACAGACAATCGACAACAATCAGTTGATTGGACAAATTTGGATCAAACCAACACGTACTGCAGAATTTATTTCACTTGACTTCAACATATTGCCTTCATCGGCAACAATAGGGTAGTAATGCAACTTTAACCAACATACAATATATTTATAATCAAAAATTAAAAAATGGCAAACTTCACACCATCTCCTGGCGTTAAACTAAACGAGATAGACAATACCTATCTAACCGGGCAACCAATCAATGTGGGTGCCGCTATCATTGGCCCTACAGTAAAAGGACCAGTTGAGGTACCAACAGTAGTTACATCGTATTCAGAATACAAAACTGTATTTGGTGATGCATTCACTAGCGGTAGCGACACTTATTCATACTTAACTTCAATTGCAGCATATAATTACTTCAACTACGGTGGTGAGTCATTATTAGTTGCTAGAGTAGTATCTGGTTCATACACACCTGCAACGTCATCAACATTAGCAACAGCATCATCTGCTATCGATACTAATGGGTATACAACATCATCTTATTCTGGTGTGAACGTATTCGAATTAAAAACATTGAGTGAGGGTACAATCATGAACAATGCTACACTTGGAGCAAGTGGTTCATTAACAAACGGTACACCAGACAATATTCGTTTCGAGATTCAATCACCAAACGCATCTAAAGGTACATTCAACGTATTAGTACGTAGAGGAGACGACACTACAGCAAAACCAATTGTACTTGAATCATTCAACAACGTTAGTTTGGACCCGAAATCAAGCAATTTCATTTCTAGAGTAATCGGTAACCAAACAAAAACATACGATGCTACAAATAACCAAATGGTAATTGAGGGAGAATACCCGAACGCATCAAAATACATTAGAGTATCTGCTGTAAACGTGTTAATGCCAAACTACCTAGATGCAAATGGAGTAGCAAACCCAGCATACACAGGATCGTTACCAGCGGCACAATTAGGAAAATTCAGCGGTGCTACCGGTACAATTAAAGGTGGCGCTAATTTCTACGATAGCATTACAACACAAACACAAGGTTTAGTTGCTGCTAACTACGATAACATGGTTAGTTTATTGGCAAACGCAGAAGAATTCAAATTCAACATAATCACTACACCTGGATTAACAAAAGAATCTCATTCTTCTGTTGTATCTACAATCATCACAAACACACAAGGGCGTGGCGATAGCATTTACGTGTTAGATTTATCTGACTACGATTCAACAATATCTGAAACAATCACAGAAGCACAATCATTAGACAATTCATATGCTTCAACATATTGGCCATGGGTGAGTATATCAGATCCAGCAACAGGTAAAATTGTATGGGTACCAGCATCTACACTTATCCCAGGTGTATACATGAACAACGATAGAATTGCTGCACCGTGGTTTGCACCAGCAGGTATGAACAGAGGTGGATTGAACACAGTGTTACGTGCAAAATACAAACTATCTCAAGCACAAAAAGACGAGCTATACTTAAACAATATCAACCCATTAGCAACAATGCCACAACAAGGTGTAGTTGCATTTGGACAAAAAACACTACAAAAAGATGCTTCGGCATTGGATCGTGTAAACGTTAGACGTTTGTTGATTGAATTAAAATCGTTCATCGGACAAGTAGCAAACACAATTGTATTTGAACCAAACACAACAGTAACTAGATTGTCATTCATAAACAGAGTAAGCCCGTATTTGGAAACAATTCAACAAAAACAAGGTTTATACGCGTTTAAAGTAATCATGGACGAGTCACTAAACACACCTGATGTTATTGACAGAAACCAATTAGTAGGTCAAATTTACATACAACCAACTAGAACAGCAGAATTTATTTCACTTGACTTTATATTACAGCCAACAGGAGCATCTTTCCCTGGGTAAAAAGTAGAGGCATATTAATATAGAAGGGCGATTTATTTATCGCCCTTTTTTGTTTTCCATGTGTATTTAATATTGCCACAATCCCATATTCTCTTCCATCCATTCTCCGTCATATTCGCATACTCTGTTTTGTTTTCATCGAATATTTCAATCAAATTAGGCAATTTATGTTTTTGGCAAGCCATACGACTCAATAGTTTGTGTTGTTTCCAATACACATACGATGGAGATGTATTGCATGTAAATTCAAATCCTAGTCCTTCATATAGGCTACCTGTAAAAAATCTTCTATCTGCGAAGCTAATTATGTCTAGTTTGTCTGGATTGTAATGTTTAGTAAAATAGGCAAACAATTTAGATGCACCACCAATTACGTTGGTATATAATTTATTGCAAAACCTCACCATCTCCAGTTCATTTGAGTTTTTCTTGAACCTGTTTTTACCGAACGTCATTACCGATACTAATTCATCTTCAAAATATAGACCTAGTGATGTAGAAGCATGGGTGTATCCTTGTATGTGATTAGCATCCAAAAATTCTCTTATCTCGGATGTTTCATTTATTTCTTTTATTTGGCATTTACGAGCATATACCCTATCTATATTCAACCCCATTCTATTTTGGATTATTGATTTCACTATAGGCTTTTTATACAACCACTCATAATCCATGATGTGTATTAAATCAATCCCGGCTTCAATACATTTTTCTGTCTTATACAAATGGTAATCTCTATATTTCCCCATCGATTCAGAATGCCAGTAAGCACCATTTACCTCAATAGCTAGATTCATGGACGGGATATATAAGTCGATTTCATTTCTATTAGGCAATAGATCCCTCCTATTCCCGTGTATAGCATCAATCCCAATCCATTCAGCAATAAAATGCATTAATTCATCCTCAATTAGAGAATATCCACTGTAGCTGGAACATTTACATGTAGGGAGATATCCGTTACTTAGTTGCACATATGAAGTCTTCTCACATTTAAGACATTTAAACCCAAACGTATTATGGTACATTATATGTAATTTATTTTCCATTAAATACTCAGCATCAAACAGCGGTTCCATTAATGTGGCCTTGCAGTAAGCTAATATTTTTTCATATTTAACCTCAACAAAATTGGTTCTATCTATTTCTCTACCCTTTAGTTTATCCGATACTTTTTGAGCAATTTCTTTATTTTTCATTGCTATTTCCTCACCATATCTTTCTTTTATTGTGTCGGTTGCTTTTTGTTTAAACTCGGGAACAAGAAACGGGTTATCTACCCCATATTTTTCCATCAAGTTATTTTTGTATGTTTGTTGGACTTGTTCGCTTTTAAAAGCAATTTCATTTCCATACTTCTCCAAACATGTTTGTTTTCGTTTCTCCATCCATGATCTATCTTTTCCCTTGTATTGTTGGGCACATGGTTTAGTGCAAAATTCCCTTGCTTCTGATGGGGTGGTCTGAAACGTATTATCACAATTCTTGCATATATTATCTACTCGTATTCCTTTTGGTCTAGCCATTTGTTTTGGGTTTAAACGTTGTTACGTTGATAAATATATTAAAAAGAAGTTACTTTACCAAACCACTATATGTATAACTGAATTATTAACTTATTAAATGCTACAATCATGCCAATTTTAAATTCAAATGAGATATTCTACACTGCGTTTGAGCCCAAGCAGGCGAATAGATTCGTAATGTACATAGATGGTATTCCTGCTTACCTAGTAAAAGGAGTAACTGCAATATCATTAGACCAAACCGCTGTTGAACTTAACCATATCAACGTTCAACGATTCGTAAAAGGTAAAACAAAATGGAACACAATTGATTTGACTTTATTCGAATCAATCACACCATCAGGAGCACAAGCAGTGATGGAATGGATCCGTTTAGGCCACGAATCAGTAACAGGTAGAGATGGTTACTCAGATTTCTACAAGAAAAACCTTACCTTCAACGTGTTAGGCCCAGTGGGTGATATCGTGAGTGAGTGGAAAGTAATGGGTGCGTTCCCAACAAACGTTAATTTTGGCGACTATAGCTACGACGATGATGGAGTTGCAGTAAACATTAAAATGAGTATTCGCCCAGATTATTGCGTCTTGAATTTTTAAGATATATTTATATATTACATGCCCTACCCCACACAAAAAATGTGGGGTTTTTTATTTTTCCTTGGCTTCCTAACTTCACCTCAATATATTTATACCATATACATTAACATGAGAGCATCCGATATCAAACGTATAATCAAAGAGGAAATTATCCGCATAAACGAGGAATACCAAGACAAATACAAAATGGTAGGCCAATTAATTACCAACCTAGAGGTACGCCCACAAAAAGAAATCTTATCCGACATTAGATCAATCACCGGTGTTACCGTAGCATCCGAAAAAGAGATATTACCATACAACGAACAAGACAAACGCCGATTCAAAGCCATATTAACCGTTAAAGTAGACGGCTACCCATTCATCAAGAGTGGTGGTTTCAGCCGCGACAAAATGAAAGACATCGCAGCACAAATACAAAAAGTAGAGGGAGTTGTATCATTCCAGGTAAACCCTGACACTGTTACTACATTGTAACATATTTATCAGCACACAATACAGTTATATAAAATAAAATCTATGAGTGAATTTAAAATGCCCACTGAAATAGTGGAGTTACCATCAAAAGGACTGTTATACGATAAAACATCCGAGTTATCCAACGGTACAATTGAAATCAAACACATGAGCGCAAGAGAGGAAGATATCCTTACCAACCGCCGCTTCATTGAGGATGGAACAGTACTTGATCGCCTATTAAAGTCACTAATCGTTACCCCAATCAACTTCGATGATTTATTGATCGGAGACAAAAACGCAATCATGATTGCAGCTAGAATATTGGGTTACGGAAAAGACTATTCATTCGAATATGGTGGCGAATCACACACAGTTGATTTATCCTTAATCGATAGCAAACCAATCAACGAAGAAATATTTACCCCAGGTAAAAACGAATTCGAGTTCACATTACCATACTCAAAAAACACAGTAACGTTCAAGTTATTGACTCAAAAAGACGAGCAAGACATAGACAAGGAATTAGCCGGTTTACGTAAAATCAAAAAAGACGACGTTCCGGAACTATCCACACGATTGAAGTATCTGTTAACTTCGGTGGAAGGTAAACGCGATAAAGCAGATGTCCGCAACTTCGTCGACAACTACCTGTTAGCGAAGGATTCACGCGCATTACGCGAATATATCAAAGAAATTCAACCGGACGTTGATTTAACTTTTTTTCCCGGCAATACTGAAAATCGAATCAACATCCCAATTGGCTTATCTTTCTTTTGGCCAGATATTTAATCAACCAAACGAGCATAAAAACGCAGTATACTCTCAGATTCACGAGATAGTATTTCACGGTAACGGCGGATACACATGGCAAACAGTATATGACATGCCATTGTGGGTTCGCCGCTTTACTTTCCGTAAAATACAGGAACACTACGAGGAACAAAACAAACCAACAGGCGACAACGGAACAACCAAAACCGTTATCGACAAAGACGGTGTAATTAGAGCACCAGAGTTCCTCAAACAACACATGCAACAACAATCTGAGACAAAGAAACCGGTAAGCTACCAATAGAGGTTGTATTTACCTATATTTATGACCATAAAATGTAATTGGAATGGCTAACGGAAGAAATTTTGACCCTAATGATGCTAAACAGATCGCTCTTGAGATTGAAAAAATATACAATCGATTGGGTTTATCTAACCCATTTGAGCAAGGAGTACACACGTTATCCGAACTAAAAAATGGATTAGACGAAGCCCGTGAAATATTGATGGACTGGGAAGATGGGGTTGGGGATATTGCAAAAGGATTCAAATCTATACTAAACGAAGTAAACGCAACATCCAATTCATTCAATTCAGCTAAACGTAACTTAACCTCATTATCTAATATATCATCCCAATTACTTAGCCACCAACTAGGTATTAACCAATTATCATCTAAGCAATTAATCCAACTTAAAAGTAAACTTGATTCTGAGTTAAAATCACTTAGAGTCAATGCTGAAGCATTACAGCAAGAAAAGGATGAATTGGAGGTAATCACTAACCGTAGCACTGCAGAACAAACTCGTTATGCAAAGGTCAACACATTATTGGCCAATGCTAATGGTTTACTTCAAGAAAAAGAAAGTATACAGAATAGATTAAACGAGAAACTTGAGCAAGAAATATACCAACGTGAAACAATAGAAAAAAAGCTTGGTGTTGTTGGAGGTTTATTACGTGGTATATCAAGAATACCAATCTTAGGCGATTTAGTAGACACTAATGAAGCACTTCAAGTAGCAGAAAGTACCATTGAAACTACCAAATCAAGCGTTCGCGGGTTAGGTGCCGCATTAGGTAACCTCGGCAAACAAACCATAACCGGGTTACTCAACCCAGCCAATATGGTATTGAGTACTTTTACATTAATTGGAAGTATACTTAAAGAAATAGACTCATCCTCAGGCAATTATGCCAAATCAATGAACGTCACATACAGTGAAGCATTGAAAGTAAAAGAGGAAATGTCATCCATCGCTGTGTCATCAAACGACATTTCATTGACTTCAACCAAGTTGATGGAAACATTATCGTTTGTTGGTAATCAGTTAGGAATGAACGCTCAACTCAACAAAGCGGATTTAGTCACTATGACCAAATTGCGTGAGAAAGCGGGATTAACCAACGAGGAATTGATGGGAACATTATCTCTATCGTTAGCTAATGGCAAATCATTCAAATCCAATGCTAATTCGATTGTAGAAGCAACCAAATCAGTAAACAAACAAAAGGGTCTATACTTAAACACAAAAGATATACTCAAAGATATATCTAAAGTTTCAGCCGCTACAACATTGTCACTAGGGAAAAACCCAGACGCAATAGCAAAAACCGTAGCTACCGCTAAAGCATTGGGTATTGAGTTATCCAAACTCGAGGGAATAGCAGAGAGCTTACTCAATTTCGAGTCATCAATCGAAGCAGAATTATCTGCAGAGTTATTAATTGGTAGAAATATCAACCTGGAACAAGCACGTTTACTCGCATTAAACAATGATATTGCGGGAATGGCTGAGGAAATATCCAAACAATTTGGAACCTCAGCAGATTTCTCAAACATGAACCGAATCCAACAAGAAGCTATAGCAAAAGCCGTTGGAATGAACCGAGATGAATTAGCACAAACATTATTCACCCAGGAACAATTACGTGGTTTATCAAAAGATGAACAATCACGTAGAGAAAAAATATTGCAACAACGTATAAGCGAGGTTGGTTTAGCACAAGCACAACGTGAGATTGCACAAGAAGGTGGGTTAGAGCAAATGGAACAGCAACAAAGTATAGCGGAGTCATTTGCAAACAACATTTCACTACTAAAGGAAATGGCCACTAACCTACTTACCGCACTTAACCCTGTACTTAGCATAATCCAGGAAATTTTATCCCATACCACGTTAGTTAAAGCGGTATTTGGAGCTATAGCAGGGGTGTATATTGGAAAAATAGCGTTAGGTTTAGCTAGTATTTTGCCTAAACTGGCGGCTATGCTGACGCTAAACTTATCCAATGCTGCCGCCGCTACAGTAACTGCTGAAGCAATGACACTAGGTGGTGCTACTATACCAATATTAGCTGGTTTAGCAGCAATTGGCGCCGCTATTGGAGCATTTTCATCCATGAAAGATGGTATTATCGACCCGAAAAAAGGACCTATCTTATCTGGCGAGTTCGGCTCGGTACAATTAGACCCACGTGATAAAGCAATGTACGGTGCTGATGGTAAAATTAAAGTAGGCACCAACCTAGCAGGAACACCAACCGCAACCACACAAGATAATTCAGCATTAATTGCAGAAATACGTGCAATGAGAAACGAACTCAACAATAGACCAGTTGTAGTACATAGTGTAGTTAAAACAGAAAACAACGATGTATTAGCCAGAGGAACAAACTCAGCTAACCGTAAAAGCTACAGCATCCAATAATTCGACATATTTATAATTAAAACACAATATTATGGGACTTAAAGACATGTTAGAAAAGGGTTGGACAAAAAACCCAAACGGTAGTGCATATGCTGCTATGCCAAATGGCGCAACACCACCAACAAACCCATTAGCAACTAAACAATCCAATTTGCATTACAATGTAGCAGCAAATGGAATGGGATATTCAACAGTTGGAGCAAACGCTGGTATTGTAGGTACACAATACGCACAATACCGTGATGGAATAGCAAACCCATTACCACCATCATCTAAACTTGAGTTTGGTGATCCTACATCACCTACATTGTATGGTAGTATTAAAAACCAAAATACATACGTTAGCAGCTTAACAGAAAACCCTGCAGGAATTACAGACTAGTAGAACATGGGCATACTGCAAAAATATACCGAGAATGGCAGCGAATACAAATCACTAAAGTTTGGCAAAGACAAACCTGGTGGTGGTAGTAGCAATGAGCCGTTCATGAAAAAAGATATCAACACGGCTGAACCTATTCAACCTGGGTTACTAGGTTTCCCTAGCGTATTGCGTGGTGGTATTTATTCTGAGGCGTTAGCAGCAACGGATGTTGCTCGATTAACAAAATATTTCCTTACCCCAGATGGTATACAATTTGCATTAAACCAAAATTTATTATCGCGTTTAGCGCCACGCACTGAGGCAAGTGGTGTATTAAACGAATACATTTATACACCATTATCAACATTAGCGCAAGCTGGTGTTGGTAATTTGGGTGTACACTTATACAAGCAAGGATTAGACCCAACAGGGTTAACCAGTTATTCCATAAAAAAATATGGCGAGGTTGTATTATCTTCATCCCATACGAACCGTTTAGTTGATTTAACTGAAACCCACATTGGTACTTCAACCAAAAGTTCTGGAAAAGTACTACGCGAATACCCAGGTGGTCCTGGATCTATATTTGGTGTGGGTAAAACCAAAATCAATTTCATCACTGATGCTAGCGGAAGTGTAGAAAGAACAATGGGGTCTAATCAACATGATCCTAAAACGTATTTAGTACCTAATCTTGATTTAGTCAATATTTCTCGAAATGATAATGCATATCAATTCCAAATATATGATAAAACTACCTCTGTATATTCATCGCAGATAAATAACCAATTACTTAAATATAACCGCCAATTAACTGATAATACATTATTTGATTTAAATGGTGACGCAACAATGGTTGCATCCATTTACCCTCAAGGTTATCAATTTATTCCGATAGGTGGATATTCTTCAGCTATTACCCTTACTGTTGACCCAAAAACCCCATCAGCCCCTAGTGAAAAAGCAAAATATTTAAATGTAGGTAATGATAAAGGGCAAAAAGGGTATTTAGCAAACTTAAACAAATCTGTTGGTTATACCACTATCAATGGTAATCTGGTATATGACTCCAATTTCCTTGAAGGTATAGCAACTGGAATTGGTCCTGATTTCCGTAAAGTAGAGCGAAAAATACGTGGGTTTGTTGATCCAAAAAATACATATGATTATATAACCAAAACATATGATAATGTTGATACTGATGGGGATTATTTTGAACACAAATCCAAAACTAGTAACAAAGTACTAGACAGAATATACTATACTTCAGATAGCAAACGTACATCCACCAGATTCAACCCAGGATCAAACGATATTATCCCATTCAGAATTGGCATATTAAACCAAACAACCAACCCCATAACCAAAGAAAATATCTCATTCAAAGCATATATAGACAATTTATCTGATTCATATGATGCTAGTTGGAGTGACCAAACATATATGGGACGTGGTGAAAAATTATACAAGTATAATTCATTTGGTCGTACTATGTCACTTGGTTTCACAGCAGTAGCTGAAGGCCACACTAATTTAACCTCCATGTATGCCAGCTTAAACAAACTAGCATCATCATTGGCACCTACATATACTACTGATGGGTATATGGCAGGTAATATACATAAACTTACCATTGGTAATTATGTACATGAATTGTATGGTATTATCACTGGATTTACATACGATATAGACAATGAGTCGCCATGGGAAATAGGTGGAGAGGTAAACATAGGAGATGATTCTTATGAAAATAGACAATTACCTATGTTCATCAAAGTAACTGGATTTAAATTTACACCAATCCATAACTTTAGACCAGAATACAATAGTGGAAAACAATTCATTAACATGGGTGGAGTTGAGCTTCCACCATTAAGAGGTAATTCAGGAAAAATCCAGGAAGATATTATCCAAACTCCATTTAATAATCCATTTACATTTAAAACCCCAACCGACCCAGGTATTACCTCCACAGCATTTAATGATGGTTTAAATCCAGTTGTATTTAAATAAAAATACTTGGCATTTGAATATACATTTCATATA